>Ga0209682_10000825_pt1 | contig 10328 bp, 8 predicted proteins | sample DOMMetBare2Fresh_2_FD_187471 | JGI IMG/M metagenome (GOLD analysis project Ga0209682, IMG submission 187471) | Wetland sediment microbial communities from St. Louis River estuary, USA, under dissolved organic matter induced mercury methylation -... | ecosystem: Environmental > Aquatic >...
TGGATTTCGTGAGCACGCGCAGCCCCGTGTTCAAGCAGCGGCCGCTGCCGAAATCGAAGAAAGAGGCGATCGACCTGATGATGCATCAACCGAACCTGATCAGGCGCCCCATCCTCGTCCGAGGCAAGGCGGTGATCTTCGGCTTCGACAAGGACAAGTACGGGAACATGGGGACACTCACCTTTTCTCACGTTTGCGTCGGAAATGAGAAAAGGTAAGTGTCCCCATTTCTGGTGCGAAAGGGGGGAGTCGAACCCCCAAAGCCTTTCGGCTACCGGATCCTAAGTCCGGCGCGTCTGCCAGTTCCGCCACCCGCCCTGGAGACCGCGCTCCTTTACCACGACCCGCGCGACTTGGTCCTTATGGCGTGGTAATCGTCCGCTGCTTGGACTCGCGCCACGACCACCCGGTGGAGACGCCTCGCGGCAAGCTCCTCCTCGCCGGGGACGGCCTCGAGTCCGAGGTGATCGGCACCCTGTCGCGCTTCCCACCCGAGACCACCGTGCTCACCGTGCCCCACGGGGCCGGGCTCACCTTCATGAGCGGACTGCGGAGCATCGACGGCACCTTCAGCTACCTGCCCCTCGACCTCCACGGCCGCTACGCGGACGAGGAGCTGGTCCGGCGCTGGAGCGCGAGCCCGCCGGATCTGGTCTGCCTCCAGCGCATGGACATGCTCGAGTTCGGCTTCAGGGGCTTCGGCCTGGACTACGGCCAGGCCGCCTCCGCCTGGATCGAGCGCCACTACGTCGCGTTCACCGACCCGAGGGCGCGCATCGTGGTGCTGCGCCGGCGCCAGGGCGCGTCGCCCTGAGACGCGGCGGCGCAAGCCCTCGAGGGCATCCGCCGCGACGGGCCAGCCGTGGATCGATCGCCGCGCCGCTACGGCAGCAGCGCCTCGAACCCCTCCCGGAAGCTCGGGTAGCGGAGCTTCACGCCGAGCGCCTCCCGGCTCCAGGTCGAGTCGATGCGCCGGTTGGCGCCGCCGGGGGACGGCGTCACCCCGCGCGGCGGCTGCATGCCGAGCTGGCCGGCCACCCAGGTCACCACCTCGCGGCGGCGGGGCGAGTCGGCGTCGCTCCCGTGGTAGGTGGCCCCGGGGGCGCCGCGGTCGAGCGCCGCCAGCACGAAGGCCACCGCGTCCTCCTGGTGGCACAGGTTCATGTAGGCCTCGTCGCCCGGGCCGAGCGCCATGAGGCCGCGGGCCACCCGGTCCACCAGGCCGATCCGCCCGGGGCCGTAGAGCCCGGAGAAGCGGATGACGGCGGTGCGCAGGCCGCCGGGCTGGGAGGCCCCCAGCACCAGCCGCTCCGCCTCGACCAGGATCTCCCCCTCCGGGCCGGAGGGGGCCACCGGCGTGGACTCCCGCACCAGCGTGCCGTCCGACTGGCCGAAGACGCGGGTCGAGCCGGTGTAGACGAGGGCCCGCGCCCCGCCGCGGCGGGCCGCCTCGAGGAGCGTCCGGTTGGCCGTGAGGTAGGCCTCCCGGTAGCCCTCCGGCGAGTCGGCCGCCGCCGACTGGCAGGCCACCACCGCGTCGGCCGCCGGGAGCCGCGCCGCGGCCTCCGGGGCGGCGAGGTCGAGCGCCAGCGGCTCGATGCCGTGCGCCGCCAGCGCCGCCGCCCGCCCCGGGTCGCTGCGGACGCCGGTCACCCGATCGCCGCGGGCCACCAGCGCCCGGCCCACCGCCGTCCCCAGCCACCCGCACCCTGCGATGAGCACGTGCATCCAAGCCTCCCGGCTCCGAGCCGAAACCGATTCGATCCCCGGCCCCGTCCCGGGCCGCAGCCGAGACCCTACCCCTTGGCCAGCGCCGCCGACACCATGGCCCGCGCCTCCTCCTGGATCCGCCCCAGGTGCGCCTCGTCGCGGAACGACTCCGCGTAGATCTTGTAGACGTCCTCCGTCCCGGAGGGCCTGGCCGCGAACCAGCCGTCGGCCGCCGCCACCTTCAGGCCGCCGATGTCGGCGCCGTTGCCCGGCGCCCGGGTCAGGATGGCGGTGATGGGCTGGCCGGCCAGCGTGGTGGCGGTGACCGCGCTCGGCGAGAGCCGCTTCAGGATCGACTTCTGCGCCGGCGTGGCCGCCGCGTCGACCCGGGCGTAGATGGGCGCGCCGAGCTCGGCCGCCAGGGCCTGGTACCGCTGGCCCGGGTCCTGCCCGGTGACGGCCAGGATCTCGGCCGCCAGGAGATCCATGACGATGCCGTCCTTGTCGGTGGTCCAGGCCCGCCCGTCGCGCCGGAGGAACGAGGCGCCGGCGCTCTCCTCGCCGCCGAAGCCGAGCGAGCCGTCGGCCAGCCCGGCCACGAACCACTTGAAGCCGACCGGCACCTCCATGACCCGCCGGCCCAGCTTGGCGCCGACCCGGTCGATGAGCGCCGACGAGACCAGCGTCTTGCCGATGGCGGCCGCGGCGGGCCAGCCGGGCCGGTGGGTGAAGAGGTGCTCGATGGCCACCGCCAGGAAGTGGTTCGGGTTCATGAGCCCGGCCGAGCGGGTCACGATGCCGTGGCGGTCCGAGTCGGCGTCGTTGCCGAAGGAGAGGTCGAAGCGGTCCTTCAGCTTGACCAGGTTGGCCATGGCGTAGGCCGAGGAGCAGTCCATGCGGATGCGCCCGTCGTGGTCGAGCGGCATGAAGGCGAACTGGGGATCGATGACCGGGTTGGTCACCGTGACGTCGAGGCCGAGCCGCTCGGCGATCGCCGGCCAGTAGTGGGCGTTGGAGCCGCCCAGGGGATCGGCCCCCAGCCGGAGCCTGGCGCCCCGGATCGCCTCCACCTCCACCGCGCTGGCGAGGTCGTCCACGTAGGGGCGCACGTAGTCGCGCTGCCGGGTGGTCGCGGCGGCGCGGGCCCGCTGGTGGCTCCAGCGGCGCACCGCGGCGTTGCCCCCCTCGAGGAGCTGGTTGGCGCGCCGCTCGATCCAGCCGGTCACGTCGGTGTCGGCCGGGCCGCCGTTGGGCGGGTTGTACTTGATGCCGCCGTCCTCCGGGGGGTTGTGGCTCGGGGTGATGACGATCCCGTCGGCCAGCCGTGAGGCGCGGCCGGCGTTGGTGGTCAGGATGGCGTGGGAGATGACCGGCGTCGGCACCGGCGCGCCCCCCTGCGAGACCACCACCTCGACGCCGTTGGCGGCCAGCACCTCCAGGCAGGTCCGCTCGGCCGGCACCGAGAGCGCGTGGGTGTCGGACCCGAGGAAGAGCGGGCCGTCGATCCCCTGCCCGGCCCGGTACTCGGCCACCGCCTGGGCCACCGCCAGGATGTGGGCCTCGTTGAAGGAGCGCTTGAGCGAGGTGCCGCGGTGGCCGGAGGTCCCGAAGGCGACGCGCTGGGACGGCTGGGCCGGGTCGGGCGCCTCCGCCGAGTAGCGGCGCAGGAGATCGGGGACGTCCACCAGGATGTCGCGGGGGGCCGGCTGTCCGGCCAGGGGGTGTGCCATGGTGGGAGGATACCAAGGGGCTGGGGCTGGCAGCGCCCCTTTCCCGGGTTACCATCCGGAGGTGTTCCCGGCCCTGACCATCGCGGCGGCCCTCCTGGCCGCGCCGGCACCCGCCGGGGCGCCGGCCAGCCCGTTCGCGGTCCTGGAGCACGGCCTGGAGCTGGCGCTCCTCCCCGGCCCGCCCATCGACGAGGGGGACGGGCTCATCGCGGTGGTCCGGGTCGACCCGGCCCTCTTCTCCATCGAGCTCCTCAACGCCTCCGCGCCGGGGGAGGGGCGGCCGCGCAGCGTGCGGGACTGGGCCTTCCGGGCCGGCGCCTCCGCGGCCATCAACGCCAGCCTCTACCAGGCCGACTGGAGCACCGCCACCGGGCTCATGCGCTCGCGCCGCCACGTCAACCACGCCCGGGTGGGCAAGGACCGCGCGGTGCTGGCCTTCGACCCGCTCGAGCCGGGGAAGCCGGCGGTCCGCATCATCGACCGCGACGCCGAGGACCTGGAGACCGCCGCCAGGCCCTACGCCGGCCTGGTCCAGTCGATCCGGATGGTCTCGGCCCAGCGCCAGGGCGTCTGGGCCCCCTCGGAGCGGCGCTTCTCCTCGGCGGCGGTCGGCGTCGACGGCGCCGGGCGGCTCCTGTTCATCCACGCCCGCTCCCCCTGGCCGGTCCACGAGCTGGTGGCGGCGCTGCTGGCGGCCCCCATCGATCTCAGGCAAGCCATGTACGTCGAGGGCGGCGCCGAGGCGCAGCTCTACGTGCGCGGCGGCGGGACCGAGCTCTCGCGGGTGGGGGCGTCCGACCTCGGGCTCACGCTCCCGGCCAACCTGCCGGTCCCGAACGTGCTGGCGGTGGTGCGGCGCGGCGCGCCGCCCGGGAAGCCGCCCGCGCCCTCGCCCTAACCCTCGGCGACCGGCCCGAGCCCCTGCCAGCGGAGCAGCGCCGGGCCGCCCAGCGCGAAGGGCATGAGCAGGATGCCGTGGCGCCCGCCCTCCTCCCAGCAGAGCGTGACCCGGGCGTGGAACGGGACGGCGCCCGGCTCGTCGAGCGCCACCTCGAGCAGCGTCCCCTCCGGCAGCGGCTGGTCGCCGGAGAGCACGAGCTGGTGCGGGGCGAAGCCGGTGACGGCGTAGCTCACCCGCCCCACCTGCACCCGGAGCGACCCGTGGGCGGCCCCCACGTGGGGGGGCCGCGGCGGCTCGAGGAAGGTCTCCTCCCCGCCCGGCAGCTCCTTCTCGAAGGCGGCCACCAGCCCGGGCACCACCTCCACGCCGCGGATCAGGGCGTCGGTGTCGTCGGGCGAGAGGGCGCGGATGGTGCCGACGTCCTCGGCCCGGACGGCGGCCTGCTCGTCGAGGAGCCGGACCATCCGGTCGCAGATGATGACCACCTCGAGCATGCGGGGGTGGCGGGCCTGCTCGGTGGCCTCGTCGTGGTGGCGCGCCATGGACTCCGCGATGATCTCCGGCAGGCCCCAGCGCTCCGCCAGGATGGCGCCGAGCCGGAGGTGGTGCTGCTCGACCACGGCGGTCCAGAAGCGGGCCGGCATGCGGGGCGGCGAGCGGGTGCCGCGGCCGATCCGCTCCAGGCACTCGATGGCCAGCACCCGGCCGAAGTCGTGGAGCAGGCCGCAGGTGAAGGCCACGTCGCCGGGCAGGTGGCGCGGCCGGGCCAGCTCGCGCGCCAGCACCCCGGCCGCCAGGGCGTCGTGCCAGGCCCGGCGCCGCAGCGGCGCCAGCGCCCCGCGGGCCAGGGCGCGCGCGCCCAGGGCCGACGCCAGCGCGATGCGGGAGAGCTCCGCCGCCCCGATGCGGGCCACCGCCTGGGTGACCGAGGTGACCGGCGCCCCGCGGGAGAAGGCGGCGGTGTTGGCGCAGCGCAGCACGTCGGCCGCCAGCGCCTGGTCGGAGGAGACCAGCCGGGCCAGCGAGTCGAGGCCGAAGTCGCCGCCGGCCACCAGCCGCTCGATGGCCATGGCCACCGCCGGATAGGGCGGCACCTCCACCGCGCCGCGCTCGACCAGGCTCTGCATGGCGGCGTCCAGCTGCTCGCCGCTCCAGCCGCCGGGCCGCTCGCCTTGCGCCGTGGTCACGCCGCCTCCGTGGCGGTGGTGGCCACGATCTGCTTCCAGCGATCCAGCGCCGCGCCGGAGAGGGCATAGGGTTGCACCAGCATGGTGAAGCCGCCCTGGTCGGGCCAGGCCAGCTTGACCGAGGCGAAGCCGTTGAGCGGCGGCTGGCAGCCCACCTCCAGCTCGAGCAGGAGGTTCTCCGGGAGCGGCGAGGCGCCGTTGACCATGAAGTGGGTCGAGGCCACGCCGAGGATGCGGTACCTGGACGGCTGGCCGTTCACCGAGAGCGTGACCGGCCAGGCCGGCGGCGGGCCGCCCGAGGCGCGCTGCGGCTCGACCGGGACGGAGACCAGCTCGTGGCCGCCGGTGGCGCGCACCGGCTGGCTCCCCTCGAAGGAGGCCACGAAGGCCGGCAGGGCGGCCACCGCCCGGGCCACCGCCTCGGCCTCGCCGCCGCGCAGGTGGGCGGCCGAGCCGAGGTCCACCGGCAGGATGTGGGTCCGCTCCCCCAGCATGAGGATGACCTCGTCGACCGCCGCCACCACCTCCACCATGGCGGGATCGGCGGCCCCGCTGATGTCGTCGGCGTGGTGGAGCGTGATGACGTCGGACATGACCGGCGGCAGGCCCCAGCGGGCGGCCATGACCACCCCGAGCTCGACGTGGTAGCCGTCCACCAGCGCGGTCCACTCCGCCATGGTCCGGGGCGGCACCCGGTGCTTGTGGACCAGGTCCTCGATGCAGGCGATGGCCACCACCTTGCCGAAGTCGTGGAGCAGGCCGGCCGAGAAGGCCTCGTCCACCGGGATGGCGCGCAGCCGGGCCAGGGCCTGGCAGAGCGCGGCGCTGGCCAGCGCGTCGAGCCAGACCTGGCGGCGCAGGGGGGCCAGCGGGCCGGCGGCGTTGGCGTGGGCCCCCAGGCCGAAGGCCAGCGCCAGCCGGGCCACGTCCCGGGCGCCGATGCGGGCCACCGCGGCGCGCACCGAGTTGACCGGCGTGCTGCGGAAGTAGGCGGCCGAGTTGGAGACGCGGAGCACGTCGGCGGACAGGACCTGGTCGGAGGTCACCAGCTTGGCGAGGTCCTCCAGCCCGTAGTCGCCGCCGCGGATCAGCTTCTCGATCATGAAGGCCACCGCCGGGTAGGGCGGCACCTTGATCGCGCCGCGCGACACCGCGTCGACGATCGCCTTGTCGAGGTCGAAAGGTTCAGCCGGAGCCATCGCGATGTTCCCTTGCATGCGCCGCGCCCACGCGGCGGCGCGCCGCCGTGCCACGCGGAGTTTAGCACCACGGCCGCGGATCGCCGGGTTGCGGGCGCCTCGCTCTCCCGGGGCGTCAGGTTCCTGACGCCAGGGGCGCGGCTCGCCCGTGCGGGGGCGCCTTCCGGCGGGCGCGTCGGCGCGTGTATCATCCCCGCTGGAGGACCTGCCGCCGCGTGAGCTCCGTCGCCGCCATCACCCCGTCCAGCCGCCCCGACGGCCAGCCGCCGCGCGCGCCCGCCCAGGCCCAGGCGGCGCAGCCGCGCCTGGAGCCGGATCGGGTGTCGCTCTCCGGCGAGGCGAAGGCGCGGCTCGGCGGCGGGCGGCTCACGCCGGAGCAGCAGCAGGTGGTGGCCCAGCTCCGCCAGCGGGACGCCGAGGTCCGCGCCCACGAGGCGGCCCACCAGTCGGCCGGCGGCCAGCTCACCGGCGCGGCCTCCTTCAGCTACCAGACCGGCCCCGATGGGAAGAGCTACGCCGTCGGGGGCGAGGTGCCGATCTCCGCCCACGCCGGCCGGACGCCGGAGGAGACCATCGCCGTGGCGCGCCAGGTCCGGGCCGCGGCGCTGGCGCCGGCCGACCCCTCGTCGGCCGACCTGCAGGCGGCGTCGAGCGCCACGCAGATGGAGGCCCAGGCCCAGCAGCAGCTGCGGGCGCAGCAGGCCAGCGGCGCCGATGGCGCGGGCAACGCCGCGCGGGGCCAGGGCGCCCCAGCGTCCGCGAGCACCCAGGGTGAGGCCCGGCGCCAGGCCGCCGCCGGCGTCCCCGCCGCGGCCGCGAGCGCGAGTCCCGCCGAGGCCCGTCCGGCCTCGGCGCGCCAGGCCTCGGTGGCGTCCGGCCTCACGTTCAGCCTCGAGCAGCTCGTGGTCCGGCCGCGGGCCTGACGGGCGCCCGGACCTCGAGCGGCTGGGCACCCGGCCCGAGCGGCCCGGCGGTCCTTCACGGCGCTCGTCCTGGCGGTCCGGTCTGTCCTAGAGTGCGCCATGCCCGTCCGCCCCGGCGCCCTGCTCCTGGCCGCCCTCCTCTGCAGCGCGCCCCTCGCGCCCGCGGCCGCGGCCGGGGTCCCCCACGCGCCCCCGCACCCGATCCCGCACCCGGCGCCGCGCCCCCTCCCGGCGCCATCGCCCGGCGAGCCCCCGCCCCTCCTCCGCCCCGCCCCGCTCGTCTCGAGCGGCGCCTTCGTGCGCGCCTCCGCGCCCGGCGCGCTCCGGCTGGTGGACGGTGTCTACCGCGCCGAGGCCTGGGGCGGCGGCCACCCGACGCCGGAGCAGCCGGCCTGGGTCGCCATGCGGCTGTACGGCGGCTACCGGCGCATCCTGGTGACCTGGACCTCCTCGCACAACCACGACTACTTCGAGCAGTTCTACGGGGCGCCGCGCGACTACCGGGTGGAGACCAGCGGCGACTCCACCGACGGTCGGGACGGGCACTGGACGCTGGCGGCCGACGTGCGCGGCAACCCGACCCGGTGCCGGGCCCACGCCGTCGGCTTCGAGGGGCAGCGCTGGGTCCGGCTCACCTTCACGGCGCTGCCGGAGAAGGTGAACCCCTGGGGGCTCTTCCTCGACGAGCTCGAGGTGCACGATCTCTCCTCCGGCGACGACGTCTGGGTCTTCCTGGGCGACTCCATCGGCGCCGGCGTCTTCGACCGGGCCGCCGCCCACCGGCCGGCCTTCCCCGACTGGATCGCCGCCGCCCACCCCGGCTACCGGCCGGTGCTGGTCAACGCCGGCCTGCCGCGCCTGCGGAGCTGGGAGGCCGTCGACCGGGTGGACCAGGTGCTGGCGCTCAACCCGGACGCCCGGGTGGTGGCCGTCACCATCGGCTCCAACGACGGCGACCTGCCCCGCCTCCGCGAGGCGCTCCTCGCCACCGTCCGGAAGATCCGGGCCGCCGGGAAGATCCCGCTCCTCTCGCGCATGCCCTTCCAGACCAAGTACGGCCAGGACTACGTCCTGGTGAAGAACGAGGTGGTGGACGAGGTGGTGCGCCTGGAGGGGCTGCTCCCCGGGCCGGACCTCTACGGCTGGTTCAAGGCCCACCCGGAGCAGCTCCACGACGGGCTCCACCCGGACGGCCCCGGCTCCTCGGAGATGCAGCGGCTCTGGGCCGAGGCGGCCGCCCCGCTCTATCCACCCGCCCCGCCGCGCCCCTGAGGGCCGCCGGTGCCCGTCCGGGCGCGCCCCGGGCCGGTCCGAGCCGGCCGTCCGGTGGGCAGGCCCCCTACACTCCGAGTGGATCCCCGGCGAGCCCCTGCAGGCGGGAGTTGCGCCGGGGGGCCGATGGACGGATGATTCGCCCCCTCGATGGGCCGCTCTCGCTATTTGTCAGGTCAAGAGACCCCGCTCCGGGCCCTCCCCGCCGCCGCGCTGCGCGCCACCTTCCGGGACGGCTACCGGTCGGTCGACCTGCAGGCCGACCTCCTGTCCGGCCTGGTGGTCGGGGTGGTGGCGCTGCCGCTCTCGATGGCGCTCGCCATCGCCGTCGGGGTGCCGCCCCAGTACGGCCTCTACACCGCCATCGTCTGCGGCGGCCTGATCGCCGCCCTCGGCGGCTCGCGCACCCAGGTGTCCGGCCCGACCGCCGCCTTCATCGTCATCCTGGCCCCCATCTACACCCGCTTCGGGATGGCCGGGCTCCTGCTCTCCGGCTTCCTGGCCGGGGTCATGCTCGTCACCATGGCCCTGCTGCGGGCCGGGAAGCTCATCGAGTTCATCCCCAGCCCGGTGACCACCGGCTTCACCTCCGGCATCGCGGTGGTCATCGCCACCCTCCAGGTGAAGGACCTGCTGGGCCTCAAGCTGGCCGTCAACCCGGAGCACTACCTGGACCGGCTGGCGGCCATGTGGGCGGCCCGTGGCACCTTCGTGCCGGCCGAGCTCCTGGTCGGGGCCTTCACCTTCGCCGTCCTCCGGCTCTGGCCCCGCCTGGCGCCGCGCATCCCGGCCCCGGTGGTGGCCCTCCCCATCGCGGCCCTCCTGGCCCTCGGGCTGGCCCAGGTGATCCCCGGCTTCTCGGTGGCCACCATCGCCAGCCGCTTCCAGTCGGTGGTGGACGGCCAGCTGGTGGCCGGCATCCCGCGCCTCCCCCCGCTGCCGCTGCTCCCCTGGCTCCAGGCCGGGCCGGACGGCCAGCCGCTGGTCCCGTCGCTGGCCATGCTGCGGGCCATCATCCCGGGGGCCTTCGCCATCGCCGTGCTGGGGGCCATCGAGTCCCTGCTCTCCGCGGTGGTGGCGGACGGCATGGCCGGCACCCGCCACGACCCCGACGCCGAGCTCCTGGCGCAGGGGGTCGGCAACATGGTCGGCCCCTTCTTCGGGGCCATCCCGGCCACCGGCGCCATCGCCCGCACCGCCACCAACATCCGCTCGGGCGCCCGCTCGCCGGTGGCGGCCATCATCCACGCCGGGGTGGTGCTCCTGGCCGTGCTGGCCCTGGCGCCGCTGCTCGGCTACCTGCCCATGGCGGCCCTGGCGGCGCTCCTCCTCCAGGTCGCCTGGAACATGTCGGCGGCGCACCACTTCGTCCACATCGTCCGGGTGGCGCCCAAGAGCGACGTCTG
>Ga0209682_10000826_pt1 | contig 10325 bp, 4 predicted proteins | sample DOMMetBare2Fresh_2_FD_187471 | JGI IMG/M metagenome (GOLD analysis project Ga0209682, IMG submission 187471) | Wetland sediment microbial communities from St. Louis River estuary, USA, under dissolved organic matter induced mercury methylation -... | ecosystem: Environmental > Aquatic >...
GTCGAGCGCTCGAGGATCTCATCAACCAGTCCGTAGTCCTTTGCCTCCTCTTCCCGGTTGGCCCGGTCCGAATGATTGACACCAACCATGGTGGGAGGATGATTCAACCGGCCGGTGGCAGGGTCGACCTCGAAGAGGACCACGGCGCCGCAATCCAGGGCTTGGCGGGTCTCGCGGGCGATCCGCTCGAGCGTCGCTTGGCGACCGCCCCGGTCGCCAAGAACGGTGAGGCGCGCCACCGATTTGGCGGCTGCTTTGGTCTTCTGCAACTGGTCGAGCAACTTGGCCTTCTTGAGAGTCAGGGCCGCGTGGTTGGCGAAGGTGCGCGCCGTCTCCTCGTCCTCCTCCTCGAAGACCCGCGGCCGATCGTACAGAGCATAAAGAGCGCCGAGCCTCTCTTGTCCAGCCTTGAGCGCGACGCCCAGAAAAGCGCGGCTGCCGACTTCCGTGAGGAATTGGCGGGTCGCATCGCCCAGTGGCTTGCTCTCCTCCGCGTCGTCGGTGTCGCCGACGGCGAGCCAGCCCCGTCCCATCACGCGATAGGCCGTGCCACGCGGGCGGGGTCCCGGGTTGCGGAACCTTTCCCAAGCGGTGTCGTCAATGCCATTCGCGACCGAACGATTCGGGAGGAAATGCTCGCCGCGGGCGTTCGCGTCGTACAGCCAGAGGACGGATCCCTCTGCCTCCAACACGCGCCGCGCGCTCGCCACGATCTGCCGCAAAACGTCTTCAGTGCCTCCACGTCCTGCGAGCAGGTCCACCGCTTCCCGGAAGGTCTCCAGCCGGCGCATCCCGCGGGCTTCAGCGTAGGCGGTGGCCGCCCGGTTGACGTACAGTTGCAGGGAGCCGACCTCGAAATCCGAAAGGGGCCGTGATCGCTTATAATGGATCCACATAACGCCAATTCGCCGGCCTGGCAACGACAGGGGCAGGCAGAGCGCCGCTTGAATTCCCCGCTGCGCCAGAAACGGGTTGACCACTCGCCCGCGTTCCTTACGCACGTCAGGAATGCGCACGGCCTCGCCGGTCCGCATCACCTCCTGGCTGATGCCATCCGGGCGTACCATCTGGATGTCTTCCGGCCGCAGCTCACGATCCTTGCCAAACTGGATCGGGCTCTGGATGCGCCCCTTGACGTCAATCAGCAAGATGGATACACCCCAGGCACCTGACACGCGGTAGGTCTGCTCGCCCAAAGTGCGCAGTATCTGCTCCGGATCGCGCAAGGCGAGAAACTCACCGCTATCCTGGTAGTAGGATAGGAGCTTCTCCCGCCCGCTCAATGTCTCCTGGAACAGGCGCTTATTCTCGAGCACTACAGCCGCAGTGTCAGCGAAGATCATCAGCGAGCTGAGCAGGCCTTCACCGATCTGAGTGTTGGTGAACTTGTTATCGACCGCGAGAGCGCCAAGCACCCGCTGCTTGGTGGCGAGCGGCACGATTAGGATAGGAGTCGTCGGCTGCAGCGCTTCGCGGAACTCAGCCGGCAGTTGGTCGAATCCAGGCGGTGCGACGCGGACCGGGCTGCGGGACCGAGTGGCCTCGGAGAAAGGATCGTCGCCGCCTATGGCGATCCTCAGTCCCCGCACCCGCCGGTCCACGGTGGTGACGGCGAGCGATCCGCGCTCCAGCCGCTCCAGGTAGCGATCGAAGCTGTCCAAGCCTTCCGAGGCATCGAGCCGCCAAGCGGCGCGGGCCTGCTCCTCGTCGATCTCGCCGACCCCGCAATGGCCGACGAGGCAGTTCTCGGCATCGTCGAGCAGCAGCAGAACGGAGCGGTTGAAGCCCAGCCCATAGCTCGCGGTCACGCCGGTCAAGATCAAGCGGTGGATCTTATCGAAGCCGTCCGTGGTCTGAATGTGGTCGCCGATGCGATGCAGTACGGCGAGCTGGCGGAAGGTCTGGCAGTTCGCCTCCTGGAGATTCATGCGATCGATCAAGGCCGTCACCTGTGAGGCGATGGCTGAAACCAGGTGACGCTCCTCACGGGTGAAAGAGCCGCCGGGGTCCCCAGCGAGAACTCCGAGATCGATCTGTCCCACCACGCGGCCTTCCAGAATAAGCGGGACGACCAGCAAGCTCTGGATGGGGCGCTCGCAAGCTAGCACCTGCGACAGTCGATCCAGATTGAGGCGATCCGCCTCTTGGCCACGGCTACGGATAGCCGGGCGACCGCGCGCCAGCAACTCGCGCAGGCCGGGCCAATCCGCCAGCCGGAAGCGCTCGCCGCGACGGGGCCTCCACAGCGGACCCAGTGTCGAGGCGGCCCTCAAGATCATGGCTTCGCCGCTCTCGTCGGTCAGCAAGATGCCGCAGTACGAGCGCCCGAGCAGCTTGACCATCAAGTCGGCCAACTGCTGGAGACCGGCGTCGAGGTGATCGGCGGTAGTCAGCAGGTTACTCGCCTCAAGCAGCAGGCGTCGGCGGCGCAGGTCCTCGAAATATCCCACGCTGCCGACCCGCTGGCCCGCAGCGTCGAACAACCATGTCGAGGAGTGGCGGACCGGAATTCTCTCGGCGTTGCGGCTGCAGACCGTAGTCTCGTAATCGCGCACTCGACCGCCACCCTCATGGAGCATGCGGCCGATGCGTCGTGGTACCTCGGGGTCGTCGTAAAGCCGGTTGACAGGCCGGCCGAGAACCTCGGCCGGGGAGTAGCCGAGGATCTTCTCTGCCTGGGGGTTGTAGGCGGTCACTCGGCCGTCCCGGTCCACGGCAATAATGCCGTCCGGGGAGCTGGCGATCAGTCGCTCCTTGAACCCTTCCTGCTCCTTAAGCTGTGACACTAGCTCCGCGATCTCAATTGCGATCACGGCAGCGTCAGCGAACAGGGTCAGTATCCATTCGTCCTCTGGGCCGAAGCGCAGCGCGGGCGAGGAACGGCCGTCCTCTCCTTTTTTGTTGTCGACACGCAGCAGACCGATCGGGTCTTCCCTGCCCTCGCGCTTGTGGAATAGGTTGATGGCCAGCAGCGAATGGCAGGAGCCGGAGGGGGTGTGAGACAGTTCGAGCCCGGCGACCGCGGGATGGCGGGCTAGACCCTCGCCATGGAGATTGAAGGGCTCCTTTTTCCTTGCGAAGGCTATGAACCCGGTTAGCCCGTTTCCTGCACCGCCGCTGATCTTGAGGCGCCGTCCCTTGACGAAGCCCCCTTCGCGATGCCCGAAGCTGGCTTCCAGGGCCAGCTCGTCTCCGCGAACGAGGAACACGCCGCAAGTCTCGGCGTCGAGGATCCCAACGGCATGGCGGGCGATGTGTCCCAGCAGCTCCTCCAGAGTTAGCGAGGCGAGATCGCTCATCATCTCCCGCGTCACCTGCGAGAGCTCCTGGAGCCTTTTCAGCGACGACTCCGGGCTGACGGGCGAGTCCTGAAACACATCGACCTCCTAGCTAGAACGACGATCGCCTCGACGGCGGGCCAAGCGACCTTTCGATTTCTATAATCGCTTACCATACACTATTTCGCGGCTGTTTACCAAGCCGGCGTTCGGCTGGGATGAGGATCGGCGCTCCTCTCGGCCGCGCACTTGGCGACAGCAGCAGAGGGCGAACCCGCCCGCCTACAGTGCTTGGCAGGCGCGGATGACATTCTCAAGGATGCCGCGGGCGATTCGACCAATGCACGGCTTGGGACTTTGGTTGTGGCGGTCCCGATACTCCTGGATCTCCGTCAGGCCCACGACACTGCGAAAGACCCCACTCGGACCGCAACCTTACTCTCTAGCAGGTCGGGCGGCTGCGCGACAAGGGCTCGCTGAGCGAGGAGCGCGTGCAGCCGGGCATTCCACGTTGATTACAGCAGCGAAACCGCCCGCTGCAGAAACCAGAACGCGGCCATCGCCCCGATCCCATAGGCCGGCACCGCCCGGGTCCATCGCGGCCAGGCAACAGGCACCCTACGCAGCGCTGCGGCGAGGAGGAGCACGGCGGCGACGAAGGCGAGCTGGCCCAGCTCGATGCCGACGTTGAAGGAGAAGAGCGCCAGCGGGATCTCCGCTGTGGGCAGGCCGACTTCCGCCAGGGCTCCGGCGAAGCCGAGGCCGTGCAGCAGGCCGAAGCCGGCGGCGACCGCCCAGGGGGCTCGCTGGGTCAGCGTCTGCTTGCCCTGGTATGCGCTGGTGAGCTCGACGGCGAGGACGTAGATGCTGAGGGCGATGGCGGCTTCGATCGGGGCCTGCGGCACGTGCACCACGCCCAGCGAGGCCAGGGCGAGCGTGACGCTGTGGCCGGCGGTGAAGGCGGTGATCGTCCAGGCGAGCGATTTTCCCCAGCCGACGAGGAGCACCAGGGCCAGCACGAAGAGGAGATGGTCCCAGCCGAGCAGGATGTGCCCGACGCCCAGTGTCGCGTAGTCCTTGAAGACCCCGGTCTGGCTGCTGTCGGCGGCGATCGTGAAGCTCGGGGCCTCGGCCTTGAGCACGTGCCGGAGGTGGCGGCCGTCGCGGAGCGTGATGCGCAGGAGCACGTCGGCCTGGCTGCCGGCGATGCCTTCGACGCCCACCGACTTGCCGGTCAGGCCTCCCGGACACTTCATGCGCCAACTGGCGCGGATTCCGGTGCCCTCCTTCTGCACCTCCGGATCGCCGAGGCCTTCGCACTCGACCGGCAGCACCGGACGGAGCTGGCTCCCCTGCACCCGGACCACCGGCTGCTTCCACCGCACGGCGGCCTCGCCGGCCGAGAGCTCGTCGATCTCCAGCAGGGCAGGCGCGAACTGGTGGGCGCGCGCCGGAGCGGCCCCTGCGAGGGCGGCGAGGGTCAGGAGGAATGCCCCCACGAGCCGGGACCGGCCCGTCACGAAACCCTCCCCGGCACGACGATCTCGAACTCGGCGCGCATTTCGCGGAGCCGGAGCTTCAGCCAGTCGTCCGCCAGCTTCTGGAGCACCGCCTGCTCAACCTCGGCCCGTACGGCTTCGAGCGGCAAGGGGCGGGCCTCCTCGACTTCGTGGACCCAGACCAGGTGGTGCCCATAGTCCGAGGGGATCGGCTCCGACCAGCTCCCGGGCTTGAGCGCCAGGACGGCCTTGGCGAAGTCGCTGCCGAATTCCGCCTCGAGGTCCTCTCCGGTCTCCAGGGGCAGATGCACCGGCGCCGGGGTCTCGTCGGCGAGCGCCAGGGCGGCTTCGAATCCGAGTTTCTCCGCGCGGATCTTCCGGAGGATCTGGCGGGCCCTCTCCTCCGAGTCCGGCCGGACGAAGCCGTTGACCGCGATCTGCGAGATGCGGACGTGCGCTGGCCGGGTGAAGTCCGCGGCGTGGGCGGCATAGAACTGCTGGACGACGTCCGGCGCCGGTTTCTGCACCAGTACGACGCTCCGGATGAGCCGCCTCGCGCTGTCGACGAGGATGCGCCGCACCACCAGGTCCCCCTCGTGCAGGCCGAGGTCGATGGCGGCCCGGGCCTTGCCGGCCTGGGTCGATTCGTGCGGGTTGGCCTCGACGAAGTCGGCGATCTGCGCCAGGCGCGCCTGGGCGGCGGAGTTCTCCTGCAGCCCCAAGGCGATCGCGTACTGGAACAGGATCTCATCGTCGATCTGCATGTCGATCATCTGCTCCCACTCGTGCGGCGTGGGGCGGTGGCCGGTGTCGGCGATGAATTCCTGCGCCATCTGCTCGAGGCGGTGGGGGGGAATCTCGATGCGCTTCTTCCGCGGCAGGAGAGCCCCGCCCCGGAGGTCGGTGACGACGAAGAGCAGGGCCCCGAGCGCCAGCATGTGCAGCGCCGGGGCCTTGAGCCACTTCTTCATTTTTGCGCCGTCATTTCTGGGACAAGCGGCTGGCCGCCGGCTCGTACCAGATCGGCGAGGTCCAGGCGCGCTCCTGGATCACCGGCTGCAGGAACGTGTCGGTGGTCTGGTTCGAGCAGCACATGGCGCCCTGGGACGCCTTGGCCTGCTGGGCGGGGTTGCCGCTCTTCAGGGCCGCGAGCTGGCTGTCGCACGAGGAGGAGAGCGGATCGACGCCGATCCACTTGCGGCACCACAGCGTGCTGTAGCGGCAGACCGGCTCCTCGAGGACGCGCACGTAGTAGAAGGCATGCTGCCTGGAATCGAAGTCCGGGTCTTTCCAGACCGTGCAGAGGCGCTCGCGGCCGAGCTCCGGTTTGGCCTTGCAGGTCTCGGAGTCGAGATCCGCCTGCGGGTTGAGCGGGCTGCCGGGATCGCCGGCCACGGTGTAGACCCGCTCGTGCGAGTTGCCCTTGGCGTCGACCCAGCCTTTGATGATCTGGATCTGCTGCAGCTTCGTCTTGATGTTGCCGTCCCAGGTGGCGGAGGTGATGAAGGTCGGGGCGCCGTCCTTGCCGGTGCGGGCGGGCAGGTCGCCGCCCATCGGCACGCCTCCCTTGTAGCCGATGTCGACGAAGTCCTTGCCGCAGGCGTCGGCCGGATAGCCCCAGCCGCCGAAGAAGCGGACCTTCATCCGTGGGCCGCTCGTGCCGTAGGTCTCCTTGCGCTTCAGCGCTTCGAAGATCGAGTCGCGGGAGTTCTCCTCCGCCCATACCACGGACGGGCCGCCGGTGCTGTTCTGGATCGTCGACGACTCCGCCATCGGGTAGGCGTCGTCGATGCCGAGGTGTCCCGGCCACTGGTCGGTCTCCGGATGCCAGCCCATCACGCCGGTGTGCGAGTCGGACGCGGAGACCACCCCCATCTTGAAGGGGTTGATGCCGTCGAAGGTCTTTTTCGCCGCGTACTGGATGCCGTCCTTCCAGACGTTGCGCACATAGGCGCGATCACCCCAGGTACCCGGCGCGGCCGGGCCGCTGCTGCTCCCGCCCGAGCCGACGCCCGAGGCCGAGCCCAGGGTCTTGCCGTCGAGGATCTCGAAGGCGCAATATTCGTCGATGGTGTCCGTGCCGGCGAGGAAGCGCGGATCGTAGCGGCATTCGCTGGCGCCCTTGTCCTGGTAGATCTCGACCAGGGGCTCCATCTGCTGATGCCGCTTGGCGTCCGCCGTGTTGTAGGGATCGAGGAACATGGGCGGGAAGAGGTTGCCGCCGCCGCCCAGGTTCGAGTTGTGCGGAATGGTGATGAAGTCGCAGCGGCTCGCCTTGCCCGGAGTGACGTTCTTGCCCTTCGTGCAGTCCTCCTCCAGCTTGTTCCAGAAGGGCTGCGGCAGCGGATGGTTGACCTTGGTGCCCGGCGGCACCGGCCACACCCGCGGCTCGTTCGGCACGACGGCGAGCAGGGTGTCGACCGGTTCTTTCGTGGGATCGGTGTTGACCACCACGGCCATGTCGATGGCGTTGACCGGTCTCGTGACCACGCGGTCGTTGCGGAAGATCACGTTGCGGTGCCAGTTGTTGAGCAGCGGCGTCGAGGTGTTCTCGTAAGCCACGAAGCTGGTGAAGCGGCACTCGTCGCTGCGGTCGTACGCCTCCTCGGCGGCGTTCTGGATCTCGCCCCACACCTCCAGCTCGGCCTTGGCGCACAGCTCCGGGTTGTTGTTGCACACCGGAAGGTTGGTGTTCCTGCTGATCGCGCCGTCATTCGTGAGGGTGAGCTGGGTGAACGCGTTCGACGCGAGGGTCTTCCCCAGGGCCGGATTCAGAGCCCTGAGCGGCTCATAGAAGAAGCCGTTGATCATCCGGCATTCCATCGACAGGCTCTCGGGCACGTCCTTGCCGAGGAGGCCCTTGCAGAAACCCATCACGCCGAAGTGCTCGGAGTGGTCGGTCACGGCGCCCCAGTCGAGCGGCTCGTCGATGCAGGGCGTCCGGCTCGGACCGCCGCCGGCGGGCTCGGTCGCCGGATCGTTGCAGCTCGCGCGCCGCTTGGGCTGCAGGCCCGAGGGCTCGGGGATGCTGATCGGTGCCTTGCCCTGGGCGAACAGGTACGCGCCGCGGGGGTTGTTCCCGTTCGCGTAGTCGACGAAGCGGATGCTGGCGTCGAAGGAGAGGCCGGTGTGCAGGTGCGTGGTGCCGAAGAGAGCCCGGCGCTTCGAGGTGTAGTCCTTGCAACGGGGCCGGTTCTCGGTGATCTCGAAAGGCGGCTTCGCCGGCGGTTCCCAGGGCGGGTTGGCGCCGATGGCGAAGCTCAGAGCGGCCAGAACCAGGAAGCCGCTTGCTGCCAGACGAGAGACAAGACCTACAGCCTTCGGTGACTGCATCGCTTACCCCCTTCCCGCCAGGCGGGCAGATCGAGGACTCTGGCCGCGGATGGTACCAGAAGGCGGGAGTGGAGTCGAAGCGGCGGACGGTTGACGGCCTCGGCCTCAGAACGCATCCAGATCCCCGAGCACGGGGACGTCCCCCGGCCGGCCGAAGACGATCTCGATCCTGCTCGCCGGCACGCCTCCGCCCGCCGGGTAGACGCCGCAGACGAAGCGGGTGCCGGTGAAGCGGCAGGCCTCGTCGCGGCCGTCGCCGTTCACGTCGCCAAAGAGCGTGGGGCCTTGCGCGTGGAGGGGCCGCAGGTCGAGCCGTAGCTCGGCGAGGCCGCCGTCGTGGGCGGTGTCGCAGAGGAGGCGGCCGTCGCGCAGGAGGCACGGGTCGTCCTTGCCATTGCCGTCCGGATCGCCGAGGAAGACCTTGTCGCCGGCCGTGCCGAAGACGATCCGCAGCTCTTTCGCACCGCCGTCGCGCGCCAGGTCACAGAGGACGGCCGCGCCCCTTCGCACGCAGGGATCGGCCTTGCCGTCTCCGTTCAGATCGCCGAGGAGAGGGAGGTCTCCGGAAGTGCCGACCATGGGGCTCCGGACGTCGGTGCCGCCCGCGTGATCGGTGTCACAGAAAAACCTTCCATTCCGATACAGGCAGGGATCGGCCCGGCCGTCGCCATCCCAATCGGCCAGAAAAGGAATCTCTTGTGGTTTTCCTTCGCCGAGCGGAAGGGACGCTTCGGCGGCGGCGCCGTCGTTCGCGGTGTCGCAGAGGAAGAGGGGACCGCGGCGCACGCAGGCGTCGGCGTCGTGGCGGGCCTGCCAGATGCGGGCGACCGGATGTTGATCGCCGGGGGCACCCTGCGAGCGGACGGTGATGAAGCTGCCGCTGTCCGCGAGGGCGATGCTCTCCGCGGAGCTGCCGGCGGGCCCCACGTCGAACGCGGCGCCCTGGGGCACCAGCTCGCGGTTGAACAGGCGCGCCTGCGCACCGCTCGTCCAGAGGAGGGCGAGGTTGCCGCGCACGTCGTGGGCGATTTCGATCGTCCCGGATCCCGGGGCGAGCCCGGGATCCGTCCTGGGCAGGCCCAGGGGCCGGCCGTCCGCGGCGTACCGCTGGAGCCAGAAGGAGCTGCCGTCCGGCGCGGGAAGCCGCAAACGCCAGACCGCGACGAGCGTGCCGTCCGGCAGGATCGCGGAGGCCAGGGGCGTGCCGTCTTCCGCGATCGAAAAGCCGGTCCCGAGGAGCCGGCCATCCCGGGTGAAGCGTTGCCCGCGGAGCACGGCGGACGACGCTCCCCGTTCGGTCCAGATCGCCCGGAACCGGCCGGAGGTTTCCATGAGAACCCGCGGTTGCTCGACTCGAGAGGCCGGATCGACCGGCACGATGTGCAGGATCGGAGTGGCCGGCTGCCCGGACGGGGCAAAGGCGCGGAGGCCGACGGAGGTCAGTGCATTGGTCTGGCAGCCCTGGGATTCGTGCCAGGCGACGACGGCCTGGCCGGCGGGGTTGGACGCGATGCGGGGCGACCAGCAGCAGAGGCCGTACAGCGAGTCGCTTGCGGTCAGGTAATCGAAGGGTTCCAGCGCCGGCCACCACATCCGGATGTCGGACTCGGCGACCAGGATCGTGTGCCAGGCGGCCATGAAGCCATCGGATCCGTAGGGCGCGAGCCGGGGCTGTTCGGGGTAGAAGTCGGACTCGACACTTCCGGTGTCGAGGGTGGCACGTCTCAGGCGCCGGCCGGCTGTATCGACGACCTCGGCCCGGGCGAAAAAGCGCCAGTACACATAGATCTCCGGGTCGCGATAGTCGCCGAACTCCCCGATGCCGAAGGTCCCATTGGCGAGAGCCGTGGCGCCGGAGGATTCGCAGGTCCAGGTGTAGCCGGGGGGAGCGGTGGAGGGGCAGAGCGAAAACTCGCCGGTCTGCGGAGCCGGCTGAGCGGCGAGGTGGGCCGGGGCCACGAGAGCTCCGGCGGCGAGGAGGAGGGCGGGACCGATCCGGCGGGATGTCATGGTGCAAACTCCTTCCCATCAGATCCACTCTGCGCTTCTCCAGCAGGCGCGAAAACGAGCGGCGGGGTGGGCGGACCCACCCCGGGAGGCGGCTCACCTCCGTGACGACGTTCGGCTCCGGGACTTCGACGGAGTCCGGGCCGGGGCGCCGCCGGCCGCCGCGTGCTACACTGCACTCCGGAAACTTCGCGGGTGGGCTTTTCTC
>Ga0209682_10000827_pt1 | contig 10317 bp, 7 predicted proteins | sample DOMMetBare2Fresh_2_FD_187471 | JGI IMG/M metagenome (GOLD analysis project Ga0209682, IMG submission 187471) | Wetland sediment microbial communities from St. Louis River estuary, USA, under dissolved organic matter induced mercury methylation -... | ecosystem: Environmental > Aquatic >...
GGCTGGGAATCGAGACCCATGCCGGCCTGATCGTGGCCTACCTCGGCGGCGTGGCGATGCACATCTGGACCATCAAGGGCTACTACGAGACCATCCCCGCGGAGATCGAGGAGAACGCCAAAGTCGACGGCGCGACGCACTGGCAGGCCTTCCGCTACGTGCTGCTGCCGATGGCCGTGCCGATCCTGATGGTGGTGTTCGTGCTCGCCTTCATCGGCACCATCATCGAGTACCCGGTGGCCTCGGTCCTGCTGCGCGAGGAGCCCAATCTCACGCTCGCCGTCGGCTCCAAGTTCTATCTCTACGATCAGAAATACCTGTGGGGCGACTTCGCTGCCGCGGCCGTGCTGTCGGGCCTGCCGATCACGCTGGTATTCCTGTTCGCTCAGAAGTGGATCGTCTCGGGCCTCACCGCCGGCGGTGTGAAGGGCTGATCGCTTCATGGACCACGCCAACCGCTTCGATCGCGAGCTCGCGGGTGTCTTCGAATCGCGCGAGAAGGACTGGCGCAACGGCGCCGTGATCTACCAGGTGCTGGTCGATCGCTTCGTGCCGAGCGCCAACCTCGACGCCAAGCGCCACCTCTACCCCGCACCGAAGACGCTGCGCGCCTGGGACGAGACGCCGGCCAAGGGTCAGTACCTCGAGTCGCACAGGCTCTGGAGCCACGAGATCGATTTCTGGGGCGGCGACCTTGCGAGCACCGTGACGAAGCTCGACCACGTGCAGCAGCTCGGTGCCGACGTGCTGTACCTGAACCCGATCTGCCTGGCGTATACCAACCACAAGTACGACGCGCTCGACTACCTGCAGGTCTCGCCCGAGTACGGCACGCGCGACGACGTCAAGGCACTTGCCGTCGAGCTGCATGCACGCGGCATGAAGCTCGTGCTCGACGGTGTGTTCAACCACATGGGCCGCAACGCGGCGATCTTCAGACAGGCCGAGGCCGATGCGAACAGCATTTATCGGGACTGGTTCGTCTTCGGCGACCGGTACCCCGGGGGGGCGCGCGCCTGGTGGCGCGCCGAGAACCTGCCCGAATTGAACCTCGAGAACCCGAAGGTGCGCGAGCACCTCTACGGCAGTCCGAACTCGGTGGTGCGCAGCTACCTGCGCGACGGTGTCGACGGCTGGCGGCTCGATGTCGCGTTCGACATCGGCTTCGCCGTCCTCGACGAACTCACGCGCGCGGCGCACGCCGAGAAGCCGGGCTCGCTGGTCGTGGGCGAGATCGCCAACTATCCGAAGGAGTGGTTCCCGGCCGTCGACTCGGTGATGCTCTTCATCCTGCGCCACCTGACGCTGCGGCTGGCGAACGGGCTGATCGATGCGTCGACCTACGGCCGCATGGTCACGCGGCTGATCGACGACTCCGGCATCGACAACGCGCTGAAGAACTGGATCTACCTCGAGAACCACGATACCCCGCGCCTGGCCACGGCCGTGCCCGATGGCGCCGCGCGGCGCATGGCCCAGGTGCTGCAGTTCACGCTGCCCGGCGCGCCCAACCTCTACTACGGCGGCGAACTGGCCATGACCGGCGGCGACGACCCCGAAATGCGCGCGCCGATGCGCTGGGACCTGGTCACGCCCGACAACGCCACCCTTGCGTGGACGAAGCAGCTCGTCGCGATGCACCAGCGGCACCGCGCGCTGCGCGTCGGCAACTACCGCCCGATCACGACGAACCGGCTCTTCGCATTCGAGCGCCACACCGACCGCGTGGCCGATACCGTGCTGGTGCTGGTGAACCCGACCGATGAGACCGTGACCGAGACCGTGATGGTGGCCAACTCCAAGCTGATGGACTCCACGCGAATGATCGACCTGCTCGATCCACATGGCGCGGACGAGATCCGCATGTGGGCATCGCTGCTGCAGGTGACGATGCCACCGAAGTCCAGCCGCGTGCTCAAGCCCGACGTCGCACCGCCGGGCGGCTACACCAACTACAAGCGCGTGCAGTGATGCGACGCCTGCTCGGGGTCGTGCTGCTGGTGCTCGCGTTGCCGGCCGCGGCGCAGGACTGCAAGCCCGATCCGCTGCCCGGCACGACGCTGTACCTGCGCGGCAGCATGAACGGCTGGGCGCCGGTCGACGAATACGCGTTCCAGTACCGCTGCGACGCTCATGTGCTGAACGTCGACTTGAAGGGCCGGCAGGAGTTCAAGGTCGCCGATGCCGACTGGACGGCGGCGACCAGCTTCGGTGCCGGCGCAGGCGACGATCTCGTGGCGGGCGGCGGCAATGCCGCGCGCTCGTTCGAGGGCGAACACACCTTGCGCCTCGTGGTTGCCGGCGGGCAAGCTCGGCTGACGGTCGGCGCCAAGACCTTGCCCGACCTGCCGCGCCCCGTCGTGACCGACCCGCTTGCGCTCGGCCTGCGCTTCGATTCACGCGCCGCGGCGCACAAGACACCGTTCGGCGCCGTGCCGGCCGGCACGAAGCTGCGCTTCACGGTCAGTGCGCCGCGGGGGGTCGAGCAGTTGAGCCTGGTGGTCGAGCGCAGGCTGCTCGAGGGCAACCAGGACAAGCTGCAGTACACCGAGATCGCGCGCCTGCCGATGAAGGCGCGCACGACCGGCCGCCGTCAGGGGTGGCAGGCGACCCATCGTTTCGCCGACAAGGGTGCCTACGGCTACTGGTTCGAGGCCCGGATCGGCGCCGGGCGCTACGTGCTGCACAACAACAACGACCCGATCGCCTGGACACGCGAGCGCGGCGCCGGCGGTGCGGCGGTCGTGGCCTTCCTGCCCGAGTCCGCACGGTCGATCCGGCGCTTCCGCCAGACCGTGTTCGACCCGCAATTCAAGGTGCCGGATTGGGCGCAGGATGCCGTCTACTACCAGATCTTTCCCGACCGATTCCGCAACGGCGACCCGGCCAACGACCCGCAGCCGGGGCGCGACCGCTACCACCAGGGCACGGTCGAGAAACATGCGAACTGGCTCGACAGGCCCTGGCGCCCGGGGGCCGGCGACGGTTCCGACGACCTTGGCAACAACGACTTCTTCGGCGGCGACCTCGCCGGCATCGTCGAGAAGCTGGACGACCTGAGGGACCTCGGCATCAACACGCTCTACCTCACGCCGATCTTCCGCGCCGCGAGCAACCACAAGTACGACACGGCCGACTACAGGCATGTCGACCCCGCCTTCGGCAGCGACGAGGACTTCACCCACCTTGCGCGCGAAGCCGCCCGGCGCGGCCTGCGCGTGATCCCCGACGCCAGCTTCAACCACACCGGCAGCGACTCGGTCTACTTCGACCGCTTCGGCAATTTCCCCGGAGTCGGCGCCTTCGAGGGCGGGCGGCCGCGGCCCGATTCGCCGTTCGCGAGCTGGTACCGCTTCGACACCACGCAGACCGAGCCCGACCGGCAGTACAAGTTCTGGGCCAGTCCGGACCTGCCGGAACTCGACAAGGCGTCGCCATCCTTCCGCGCCTTCGCGTTTGGTGGCGCCGATTCGGTGACGAGACTCTGGCTCGATCGTGGCGCGGCCGGCTGGCGCATGGACGTCGCGCCCTGGGTGCCGGACGACTTCTGGCGTGCCTGGCGCCAGGCTGTGAAATCACATCGCCCCGACGCGCTGACGATCGCCGAGACCTGGTTCGACGCCTCGAAATACTTCCTCGGCGACATGTTCGACTCGACGATGAACTATGTCTTCCGCAACGCCGTGCTCGACTACGTGGCCGGTGGTCAGGCGCGCCACTACGTCGCCCAGCTCGAGCACCTGCGCGAGGCCTACCCGCCGCAGGCACACCACGCGCTGATGAACCTGATCTCCTCGCACGATGTCGCGCGCGCGCTGCACGTTCTGGGCTGGCACGACGAGGTCACCGACCCGGCCGCGATCGAGCGCGCCAAGCAGCGCCTGAAGCTCGCCGCCTTCATCCAGATGACCCAGCCCGGCGCGCCGATGGTCTATTACGGCGACGAGGTCGGCATGACCGGCGGCGAAGACCCGTACAACCGCGCCGCGTACCCCTGGCCCGATCTGGGCGGCCGGCCTGACCTTGCACTGCGCGCCGAATACCGCCGCCTGATCGGCCTGCGGCATGTGCACGCGGTGCTGCGCCGCGGCCGCGCCGAGGCGCCACTGCATGTCGATGCGAACGTGGTCGTCGGCGCACGCCGGCTCGGCGCGAAGCTTGCACTGGTCGCGACCAACAATGCCACCGACGAGCGTACGGTGACGATTCCCTGGCCAGCGCGCGGGCGTGCCGCGCCGCTGAAGGACGCGCTCACCGGCGCGACGCTCAGGGCCGTGCGTGGCCGCCTGACATTGACCGTTCCGGCCCTGTCCGGCTCGCTGCTGCTGTCGATACCGCGCTGATCCGGTGCGGCAGCACCCCGGGGGCGTTCAGGGGTGCGTGACGTTGCCGGCGTCGCCGCCGGTCCTGGTCAAGGCCGTTTCCACGGGCCGGCGCGGCTGCGCGGCGGCGCGGATCGCCGTGCTGGCGAGCTTGCGTGCCTGCGAGGCCTTGGCGCTCGCGCTCGTCGGCGGGGTCACGGGTGGCGCGGGCGGCTGCACGGCCACCGCGGCCGGCGGCTCGGCACCGAGCTTGAAGGAGCACAGCACCTGCTCGAGCTGTGCGCCCTGATCGAGCAGCGCACGCGCGATGCGCTGCGAGGTCTCGGCGACTGCCACATTCTGGCGCGTCATCGCATCCAGGCCCTTCACCGATCGCGTGACCGCCTCGATGCTGCCGGCATGTTCGTTGGTGTCGGCCGACAGGTGCACGAAGACCTCGCCGACCTTGCGCACCGACTCCACGATCTCGCCCATGCGCTGGCCTGCCGCGTCGACGAGCTCGTTGCCGCTGCGAACCGTCTCGATCGATGCCCCGATCAGCGTCTTGATCTCGGCCGCGGCCGTGCCGGCACGCAGCGCGAGATTGCGCACTTCGGCCGCGACGACCGCGAAGCCGCGGCCCTGCTCGCCGGCGCGCGCGGCCTCGACGGCGGCGTTGAGCGCCAGGATGTTGGTCTGGAACGCGATGCCGTCGATCACGCCGATCACATCGGTGATGCGGCGCGAGGCCTTGTCGATGTCCTGCATGCGCTGCGTGACCTGGTCAAACAGCTCACCGCCCTGCACCGCCTGCTGCGAGGCGCTGGCGGCCATCGAGCGAGCTTCGAGTGCGGCCCTGGCGCTGGTCTGAACGGTGGCCGTGATCTGTTCCAGGGTCAGCGCCGCGTCGCGCAGACCTGCGGCGCTGCGCTCCGTGCGCTCGCGCAGGGCCTCGCCGCTGCCGTCGAGCTCCTGCGAGGCCTCACGCACGTCGCGCGCGGCCACGTGCGCCTGGCGGATCGCGTCGGCCATGCGCTGCTGCACATGCTTGAGACGTTCGCCGAGCGCGGACTCGGCGCGCACGGCATCCAGATCGAGCCGGATCGGACCGTCCGACCCCATCGCACGGACGAGGAACTCGATGTCGAAGCGCTCCTCGCCGCGCTGTCCGTTGCGCCGTGCGACGTGTGTCAGCAGCAGCGTCTGGGCACCGACGAAGGCCAGGAAGACGAGGCCGGGAGGTTCGGTCATGGCTGCGAGCAGACCGCGCTCGACGAACAGCAGCAGCCCGCCGACGCCGAATGCCGTGCCGGTGGCGAGGACCAGCCAGGGCCGTTGCAGCGACGGCAGCAGGCTCAGCGTCAGGAAGACATTCAGGGCCCAGGGCCGCGGGTTGTCCGCCACGGCCACCTGCGCCAGTACCAGCGCCACGAGCATGGCCGCGAAACCGGGGCGCACGTACCACCGATCGACCGGCCGGCTCGCGCACCAGAGCCCGCCAGCGGCGGCCAGTGCTGCCAGCGCCAAGCCAGCCACGACATGCGCGGAATTCCACGACAGCCAGACGAGCAGCGCTGCATCGATGGCCAGGGCCGTGACCAGGCCGAGATCGACACGGCGGGGGGCGGGTGTGCGGAAGAAAGAGGACACGGCGTTCGCTGGGCTTTGCGGCTGAGTTCGGGACCATAGCCGCGGGCCCAGTGCCGTAGCGGGTCGAACTGCGCCCGTGTTGTCCCGCAATTGCAGGCACTGCCGGGGGCGCCCGGCGGCAAGATCACCCACTGTTCCATGGACCTCCGAGGCCTTGATGAAGCGCATCCTGATCGTGGATGACCAGCCGGAAATTCGTGAACTCGTCCGCATGACGCTGGAGATGGGCGGCTATGAAGTCCACGAGGCCGATAACGGTGACGCCGGACTTCAGATGGCGACGCGCCTCGCGCCCGACCTGATGCTGCTGGACGTGATGATGCCCGGCTCGCTCGACGGCCTGGCCCTGTGCCGTCGCCTGCGCACCGACGCGGCGCAGCGCCGGGTCAAGGTCGTGATGTTGTCCGGGCGCAGCCAGTCGGCCGACCAGAAGGCCGGCCTGGACGCCGGCGCCAACGCCTACCTGTTCAAGCCCTTCAGTCCGCGGCAACTGCTGCAGGTCGTCTCGGCGATGGCCTGATCGGCCGCGTCGCGCAGGCGACAATTGCGTCTTTGCCTGCCCGCCGCGCCATGACCAACCCTGCGCTCTACCAATCGAGCCTGCACTCGCTGCCGCTGGTCGCGCGCGGCAAGGTGCGCGAGAACTATGCCGTCGGCACCGACCGGCTCCTGATGGTCGCGAGCGACCGCATCTCGGCCTTCGACGTCGTCATGGGCGAGCCGATCCCCGGCAAGGGCGAGTTGCTCACGCGGATGGCGCTGTTCTGGTTCGAGCGCCTGAAGCACATCGTGCCCAACCACCTGACCGGCGCGGCACCCGAGAGCGTGGTCGCCCCCGACGAGGTGGCGCAGGTACGCGGCCGCGCGATGCTGGTCAAGCGCCTGAAGCCGCTGCCGGTCGAGGCCGTGGTGCGCGGCTACCTGGCCGGCTCGGGCTGGAAGGAATACCAGGAGTCCGGCCGCGTCTGCGGCGTCGCGCTGCCGGCAGGGTTGAAGAACGCGAGCCAGCTGCCGGCGCCGATCTTCACCCCCGCGACCAAGGCCGAGGCCGGCGCGCACGACGAGAACATCAGCTACGAGCAGACGGTGTCGATCATCGGCGCCGACCTTGCCGCGCGGGTGCGCGACATCGCGATCCGCCTGTATGCCGAGGCGGCGGCCTTTGCGCTCACGCGCGGCATCGTGATCGCCGACACCAAGTTCGAGTTCGGGCTCGACGAGCAGGGCACCCTGACGCTGATGGACGAAGTGCTGACCCCCGACTCCTCGCGCTTCTGGCCGCTCGAGAGCTACCGCGAAGGCATCAACCCGCCGAGCTTCGACAAGCAGTACCTGAGGGACTGGCTCGAGCAGGCGCGGGTTGACGGCGAGCCCTGGGGCAAGAAGGCACCGGCCCCCACGCTGCCGGCCGACGTGGTGGCGGCCACGGCCGAGCGCTACCGTGCCGCGGCGAGCGCGCTGCTCGGCATCTAGCCCTCGGCCCGCTGGCGCCCCCCTAGAACGAAGGGCCCTCGGGGATGCCCGCGTTGGCATGCCTGCAGGGGCATGCGCAAATCGTTGCCATGCCGCAGGCAGCATGCCGCGAGTCCAACGAAAGAGGATGCCATGACCTTGAACACCACCCTGCGCACCGTCGCGCTCGCCTGCGCCGCCGCGCTGAGCCTGCCGACGCTGGCCCACGACGATGCGGGCCGCGCCAGCCTCGGCGCCGTGCCGGCGCGCTCGCCCAATGTCAAGCCGGGCTTCCTGACTGGGCCGATCAGCCGGCGCTACTACGACGGGGACAGCGACGACCTGTTGACGGCCGGCCTGGGCATGACCGGCCTGAAGTCGACTGCGCCACCGTTTGTGAATCCGCTCGCGCCCACGCCGGCCGAACTGCGCCGCAACGCCATCCACACCAACTACCGCGCGGTGCTCGATATCTCGCCTGCCGGCGGCTACGGCACGCTCTACGGCCCCAACGTAACGAACCGCGGTGCCGTCACGGCCAGCGAGGGCAAGATCGCTGGCTGGGAGTCGATCGGGTTCGCCGATGACGGCAGTGGCCGGCGCAATGTCACGCTGATGGTGCAGGTGCCCGACAGCTTCGACCCGGCCAAGCCCTGCATCGTGACGGCCACCTCCTCGGGCTCGCGCGGCATCTACGGTGCGATCGGTGCGTCGGGCGAATGGGGCCTGAAACAGGGCTGCGCCGTTGCCTACACCGACAAGGGCACCGGCAACGGCCTGCACGACCTGATGACGAATACCGTCGGCCTGATCGACGGCACCCGCACCGATGCCGCGAGCGCGGGCACGGCCTCGCACTTCACCGCCCGGCTGAGCGAGGCCGAACGCGCCGCATTCGACACGGCCACGCCGCACCGCGTAGCCTACAAACATGCGCATTCGCAGCTGAACCCCGAGGCCGACTGGGGCTACAACACGCTGCAGTCGGTCCGCTTCGCGTTCTACGTACTGAACGAGCAGTTCGGCAACAAGGACGCGCAGGGCCGCACGCGCGTGATGCTGGACCGCCGCAATACGATCGTGATCGCCTCGGGCATCTCCAACGGCGGCGGCGCTGCGCTCGCTGCTGCCGAGCAGGACGAGCCGGGGCTGATCGATGGTGTGGCGGTGACCGAGCCGAACGCACAGCCGCGCGACACCCGCCATCTGCGCATCATGCAGGGCAACACGCCGCAGCCGACGATCGGCAAGCCGCTGCTCGACTACTTCACCTACGCCAACCTGTACCAGCCCTGCGCGGCGGCCACGATGGCCGCGGCGGACAGCGCGGGCTATGTCATCGTGAGCCTGCTGACTCCGACCGTCATCGCGCAGGGCGCCACGCGCTGTGCCAGCCTGGCGGCCAAGGGCCTGGTCAATGGCAGCACGCTGGCCGAGCAGTCCGCGGACGCGAAGGCACGGCTGCGCGCCTACGGCTGGTTGGCCGACAGCGACCCGCTGCAACTGTCGCACTATGCCCTGGCGACTCCTGCGATCGCGGTCACCTACAGCAACGCCCATGCGCGTGCCAGCGTCGCCGAGCATCTGTGCGGCTTCAGCTTCGCCAATACCGCCGCCAATGGCGACGTGGCGCCGCAGAACCCGGTCACGCAAGCCGGCCTGTTCGCCACCGGCAACGGCGTGCCACCGACGAGCGGCGTCAACCTGATCTACAACCTGGCTGCCAACGCCCTGCCGGCGGGTGCCGGCAAGCGCGACATTCTCGCCGCCTCGCCGTCGACCGGCGCGCTCGACCTCGCACTCGACGGCGCCCTGTGCCAGCGTGCGCTGGTGACCGGCGACAGCGCCGATGCGCGCCGCACCCAACGCGGCATGGCGCAGGTGCAGCTGAATGCGCAACTGCGCGGCAAGCCCGCGCTGATCGTGCACGGCCGCGCCGATGCGCTGGTGCCGGTGAACCATTCGTCGCGCGCCTACTTCGGCGCGTTGCAGGCCGACGGCGGCCACGGCCAGCGCAACGCGAGCTACATCGAGGTGACGAATGCCCAGCACTTCGACGCCTTCCTCGGCTTCCCTGGCTACAACGATCGCTACGTGCCGCTGCACGTCTACCTGATCCGCGCGCTCAACGCGATGTACGACCACCTGAGCGTCGGCACGGCGCTGCCGCCGAGCCAGGTGGTGCGCACCGTGCCGCGTGGCGCGGGCGCGCCGGCCATCGCGGCCGCCAACGTGCCGGCGATCGCCAACGTGCCGATGGCCGCGGACCGCATCGTCTACGAGCGCGGCACGCTGCACGTGCCGGATTGAAGGCGGGCCTCAGCGCGAGCCGATCGTCCAGGCCCAGGCAGTGGACGCGGCCGCGGCCGGAGCACTTCCCGTCTGCGGACGCCCGCCGAGCTTGACGCGGACCGAGACTCCGCGCCCGTCGAGTTCGCGCGTGAAGGCGACGACGGCGGGGTTGTCCGTCTCCTCGAACCGCAGGCGGCCGCCGTGCGCGCCGTTGGCGAGCGCAGGGTGGTGGCACTTGAGTTGAAGCAAGTCGCGACAGAAGCCATCGAGCGGCCGGTCCTTCCAGTCGAGCGTGTCCCTCTCGAAGAACGCGAGTCGCTTGTCGAAGAACGGCTTCTGGCCGCCATGGACCAGGTGCATGCCGGGCAGCGTGGAAGCGGGCACGGCCATGGCCTGGAAGGCTTCGATGCTGCCTGGGAATTCGAGACCGCTGCCATGCCAGCTGTTGCTGTCGTGGTTGGCGGTGAAGGTCATGCGGTTGGCATCGGGCAGGTACTTCGCCTCGCGACGCTGCTACCAGGCACGCAGCGCCTGCGCGTCGGCCTGACCCTTGGCGATCTTGCGCAGCTGGTCCTGCAGGTCCCAGTCGTAGGTCATGTCGAAGGCCTTCGCGTGCAGGTCG
>Ga0209682_10000828_pt1 | contig 10305 bp, 9 predicted proteins | sample DOMMetBare2Fresh_2_FD_187471 | JGI IMG/M metagenome (GOLD analysis project Ga0209682, IMG submission 187471) | Wetland sediment microbial communities from St. Louis River estuary, USA, under dissolved organic matter induced mercury methylation -... | ecosystem: Environmental > Aquatic >...
GGGCGAGCTGATCCGATTCAGCGAGGCGATGGTGCCGCAGGAGAACATGTGGGTGCTGCCGACCAAGGACGGCGCGCGCATGCTCCCGGGTGCCAACGGCGGCGTCGAGTGGAGCCCGATGGCCATCAATCCGAAGACCCGCATGGTCTACGCGGCCAACCTGCACCAGCCGATGACCTACCACGTCGAGGAGGCCAAGTACCCCGGCGGCAAGCTGTGGCTGGGCGGCGCCTTCAAGGTGATCCCGAGCGAGAAGCAATGGGGCCGGCTGGCCGCGGTCAACCTCGACACCGGCAAGCTGGCGTGGAAGGTCGACACCGAGCAGCCGCTGATCGGCGGCGTGCTCGCCACCGCCGGCGACCTGGTCTTCAACGGCGAGGGCAACGGCCTGTTCCGCGCCTTCGACGCCAGGACCGGCAAGAAGCTGTGGGAGTACCAGGCCGGTGCCGGCGTCAATGCGCCCGCCGTGTCCTACATGGTCGGCAACAAGCAGTACGTGGCGGTGGCCGCGGGCGGCAATACGCAACTCGACTTCAAGCGCGGCAATTCCGTCGTCGTCTTCGCGCTTCCGTGATTCCCCCCCGAAGCGGCCTTCGGCCGCCTCCCCCCCCGGGGGGCCACACCCGCGGTCCGGCCAAGCCGGATCCGCGGTGTGCGCCTGGCGGCCTTGCGGCCTGCGTGGCCGCGGTATTGCTGCTGGCATCGTCGGGTGCGTCTGCCCAGACCGCTCCGGCGAAGGCGGCGATCTGCGAGGCCTGCCACGGCCCGGGCGGGCGCTCGGCGATCACGCTCAATCCCATCCTCGCCGGCCAGACCGCGCGCTACATGTACCTGCAGCTGCGCGACTTCCAGGAAGGCCGCCGCAGCGACCCGCAGATGTCGCCGATGGCCACCGGCCTGACGCGCGACGAGATGCGCGAGCTGGCCGACTGGTTCTCGAAGCAGAAGCCGGCGCCGCAGAACTTCGCGGTCGATGGCGAGAAGGCCAGGCTCGGCAAGGCCAAGGCCGACGAGACGCTGTGCACCATGTGCCACCTCGGCGGCTTCCTCGGCCAGAACGAGATTCCGCGCGTCGCCGGGCAGCACTACGACTACGTGATCAAGCAGTTGAAGGCCTTCAAGGCGCGCACGCGCACCAACGATGCGGGCAACATGACCAGCGTGTCGAACACGCTGTCCGATGCCGACATCGAGAACCTCGCCCACTACCTCGTCGGCCTCTGAGCGGCCGCTGAGGCGACCCTACAGGTCGTACCAGCTCAGCCCGATGACGAAGCCGCTGTCGCGGCTGCCGTCACCGCGCTGCCGCTGCAGCGAGATGTCGAACGCGAGGCGATCCTTGCGCACCCAGTGACGCACGCCGACGTTGGCGAGCGTGGCCGCGCCCTCGCGCGCGATCTCGCCGAACAGCACGACACGCCGCAGGATTTCGGCCTCGCCGCCGAGTGCGATGAAGCGTTCGCCCGACTCGCCGCGCGCCTTGGTCCAGCCGATGTTGGCATGCAGCAGCGCGCCACTCTGGCCGACCTGCAGGCTGAACGGCAGCACCAGGTCCCAGTTGCCGCCGCGCCAGCCTTCGTCCGGCGCCTTCATGGCCGTGTGCTGCAGCGACACGCCCCAGCCCCAGCCGTCGCGCGCGATGTGGTTGAACAGGTGCTTGAACTCGAGTTCGATCGCCTGCGCCTTCGCGCCGGTGCCGCGCTCGCGCGCGAATCCGTAGCCGAACTGCACCGAGGTCGTCGGGTTGAAGGCGTACTCGGCCTGCACGCCGAGAGCGCGTATCGGTCCCAGGCGCTCGAAGGTCGTGTCGATCGACCAGACCTGGTCGTCGTCTTCCTCGGCCGCGGCCGTGACCAGTGCACTGAATGGTCGGTCGCCGGCCCAGGCGGGCGCCAGTGCCGCCACGAGCAAACCGGCGGCCAGGATGTGGGTAGTCTTCATCACACAATGGTCTCAGAAACAAAGAGGGGTCGCCTCGTGGCGACCCCCAATCCCATGAGAAGAAGCTAACGGATCACTTGGCCAGCTTGAAGACCCACATCGAGCCGCCCTGCTCGAGGAAGCTGACCTTCTTGGCGACATCGCCACCCCACAGCGGCACCGCACCGCCCCAGCCCGAGGCCACGGCGATGTACTGCTCGCCGCCGTCCTGCCAGGTCACCGGCGGAGCGACGACGCCCGAGCCGGTCTGGAACTTCCAGACGATCTTGCCGGTCTTGGCGTCCGCCGCCTGCAGGTAGCCTTCCGGCGTGCCCCAGAACACGAGGTTGCCACCGGTGGTCAGCACGCCGCCCCACAGCGGCGCGTTGTTCGGCGCTTCCCAGACGATCTTGCCGGTCTTCGGGTCGATCGCGCGCAGCGCGCCGATCGGGCCGTCGGTCAGGGTCTTGATCGTGAAGCCGGCGCCCAGGTAGGCCGCGCCCTTCTTGTAGGTCACCGGCTCGTTCCAGATTTCCATGCCCCACTCGTTGGCCGGCACGTAGAACAGCTTGGTGTCGGGCGAGTAGGCCATCGGCATCTGGTTCTTGCCGCCCAGGAACGAGGGCGCGGCGAACACGGTCTTGCCCTGCTTGCCGTCGGAGCCCGCGGTCGGGTCGCCCGGGCGGTTCTCGGGCACGAAGTTCGGGCGGCCGGTCTTCAGGTCGATGCCGGTGGCCCAGGTGATCTTCTTGACGAACGGGAAGGCGTTGACCAGCTTGCCGGTCTTGGCGTCGTTGACGTAGAAGAAGCCGTTGCGGTCGGCCTTGCCGCCGAGGATCTGGCCACCGTCGTCGTAGGTGATGAACTCGTTGACGCCGTCGTAGTCCCAGCCGTCGTTCGGCGTGTTCTGGTAGTGCCAGACGATCTGGCCGGTCTTGATGTCGATGGCGACCGTCGAGGTCGAGAACAGGTTGTCGCCCTTGCGCAGGTGGCTGTTCCAGGGCGAAGGGTTGCCGGTGCCGAAGTAGGCCAGGCCGGTCTTCTTGTTGTAGGTGCCACCGAGCCAGGTGGCCGCGCCGCCGGTCTTCCACAGGTCGCCCGGCCAGCTCTTGCCGGGCGTGCCGGACACGCCGTTGTCGCTCGCGTTGCCGTTCTTGTCGAACTTCTTGCCCATGTGGCCTTCGACCACCGGGCGCACCCAGACCATCTGGCCGGTCTTGGGATCGCGCGCCTCGACGCGGCCGATGACACCGAACTCGCCGCCCGACACGCCGGTCAGCAGCAGGCCACCGGCGATCAACGGTGCCGCACTGGCCGAGTAGCCGGCGGCGTAGTCGTCGATCTTCTCCTTCCAGACCACCTCGCCGGTGTCCTGGTTCAGCGCCACGAGCTGGGCGTCCAGCGTGGCGAAGATCACCAGGTTGTCGTAGAGCGCGGCGCCGCGGTTGATCACGTCGCAGCAGGGCATGATGCCGTCGGGCAGGCGATGCTCGTACTTCCAGAGCTTGGCGCCGGTCTTGGCGTCGAGCGCGAAGATGCGCGAGTACGACGCGGTGACGAACATCTTGCCGTTGTGGATCACGGGCTGCGACTCCTGCCCGCGCTGCTTCTCGCCGCCGAAGGAGAAGCTCCACACCGGTACGAGCTTGCCGATGGTCTTCGGGTTGATCTGCTTGAGCGGCGAGTAGCGCTGGCCTTCCTGGCCGATGCCCCAGCTGAGGATGTCGCCGGTGCTCTTGGCATCGTTCTCGATCATCTCGTCCGTGACCTTGGCCTGGGCTGCGGTCGACGCCAGGGCGGCGGTGACCAGCAGGCTCAGTAGCTTGATGCGCATGGAATCTCTCCTAGGTATATGGATGGCTGCACTGCAAAAAAGACGCGCCAGGCCCTCGCACCGGCGTGACGGGAATAGCCCCCGACTTGGGCGGGCCGAAAGTTACCCTGTTGCGCCGATGGAGAAACCACCGGGCTAACCCGGATGGGTGTTCCGTTGTTGAGCAACGGCGTCGCTATCACCGAGCCGGCGTCGTGCGCAGCAGGTGCGTGCGCTCGTAGCGCGGGTACAGGTGAGCCACGTTGCGCACGTACTCGGTCGCGAATGCGGCCCACTGGCGGAACTCGGGCGGCACCGGCGCGCGCAGCACGTCGTTCATCTCCCAGCCCTCGGCAGCGTAGCGTGTGAACTCGCGGTCGATCCACTCCAGGTAGCGTCGGGTCTGCGCCAGGCCGCTGCCGTCGGCGTGCACCGGGCCGTGGCTGGGGACGACGGTCGTCGCGCCCAGTGCCGGCAGCCGCTGCAGGCTGCGCAGCCAGGCGGCGACATCGGCATGCGGTGTCGTCGGCACGCGCTGCGCGAAGACCAGCCCGCCGACGAAGGCGACGCCGCTCGTGCGGTCGAGCAGCACCAGGTCGGAGGCCGTGTGGCCGTCCAATGCGAGCAGATCGAACTCGCGTCCGCCGACCGTCCAGCGGCCACCTGCGGGCACGGCGAGGTCGGTGTCGGGCAACAGGGCCTCGGTGCCGAGCATCCAGTCGCCGCACATCCGGTACAGGTTGCTCTCGTAGGCGGCGGCCTCGCGCGCCATGCCTGCGCGCGTGACCGCCGTCGCCAGGCGCGGTACATCGGCGAAAGCCTGGTTGCCCAGGAAGTAATCCGGGTGCAGGTTCAGGTGCACGACCTGTTTCACCGGCTGGGCCGTCGTGCGCGCGATCAACGCGCGCAACTGTTCGCCGTAGCGCCGGCTCGGGCCGGTATTGACGACGAGCACGCCGTCGCCGGTGACGACGAAGCCGGTGTTGATGATGTTGCAGCCGTTGGCGACGCTGAAATCGTCGTTGTCGCCTTCGACGACGTAGACGCCGGGGGCGAGCGCCCGTGCCTGCAGGCGGTAATCCCAGCGTGTCACGTCGGCGCGCGGGCCGGCGGCGAGCACCGCGGCGGCGGCCAGCAACAACACCACGACGGTCGCGATCGTCAGCAGTCCGCGCACACCGATCTTCACCGGAGCTCGCTGGCGATGCGGTTGCCGTTGTTGTCGGTGCCGACGATGCGCACCCCGCCGTCGGGCGGCTGCGCGAAGTCGAACGAGAACACGGGGTTCTCGCTCACCGGCTCGTAGGCCTGCAGGCGCGCGAGCTCGCGGCCCTGGCCGTCGCGCAACGACAGGCGGTTGACGTAGAAGGCGGGCACGCCGGCGACGAGCCCGGTGTCCATCGGGTGCATGACCTGCAGGCGCAGCCGGGCTGCACCATCGCTGCCGGGGGCACGGCTGAACAGGCGGCCGCTCACGTCGCCGAGCGTCTGCGTCCAGCTGCCGTCCTTGCGGGTCGCACCGGGCACGGTGCAGCCACCACCGGCGGAGTCGACCAGGGTGCCGCCGACATGCCAGCGTCCGGCCCGGGTCAGCACCGCAGCGCGCACCGGCGAGGCTTGCTCGAGCTTGAAGCGGAACGACAGCGCCGGCAGCGCCTGCAGCGGCCAGTACTCGAGCACGCGCCGGATCGGGTTGCGGTCGACCAGCACGACCACCTTCTCGATCGGGCCCAGCGCCGGATCGACGCGCACGCTGATCGGGACGTTCATCGGGTCTTCGGCGAAGGCCGGCCCCTGCACCTGTACCCGAGGGTCGAAGCCGAGTGGCCGCGTGTCGAGATACTCCTTGTGCATGTCGACGAAGGGCAGCGACTGGTAAGGGTCGCCGGGTTCGGGTCTGTCCTGCGCCCGGGCCGGCGCGGCGGCGCACACGCACAGCGCAGCGATCAGGCGGCGGCGCGGCGGCGAGTGCATCGGGCCCGACCAGCGGCCAGGATCAGGGCGTGCCCACCAGCCGCAGCGCCAGCAGCGCGCTGCGGGGCGCACCAGGCTCGAAGAAGCGGCTGTTGGCATCGTTGACGATCACGCTGCCGGCATAGGCGCGGTCGGCCAGGTTGTCGACGCGCGCAAGGACTTCCATGCGCGTGCCGCCGCCGAGTGCGAACGACTTGCTCCAGCGCAGCGCCGCCAGGCCGTAGCCGGCGGCGAAATCGCCGTTGCGGTCGTTCACGGCCACGCGGCCGGCACCGCGCACTTCGACGCCCCACTCGCCCCAGGTCGCATCGCGCCACGAGAGCTCGCCCCAGGCCGTGCCACGTGGCGCACCGGCGATCCGGTTGCCGGCCGGCACGGGTACGGTCGGCGCGGCGCACGGGATACCGGCGCAGGTGAGGAAGTTGTCGCGGTAGGTCGCGTTCAACTGGCCGAGTGCGGCCTGCGCACGCCAGCCCGGCGCGAAGCGCCAGTCGCCCGCCAGCTCGATGCCGCGGCGCAGCGTGCGGCCGACGTTCTGGAATGCCGAGCGCCCGCCGGCATTGGTGCTGACGCCGATCTCGTCGTCGGTGCGGGCTTCGAAATAGACCGCCTCCAGGGCCATGTCCCGCGCCGACCACTTGCTGCCGATCTCGAACTGGCGGCTGGTCTGCGGCTTGAGCGCCGCATTGAAGCCACCGCTGCCGTCGGCGCGGTAGGCGAGCTCGCCGAGCGTGGGCGATTCGAAGCCGTGCGCGAAACTGGCATAGAGCTGCCAGCCGCGCGCGAGCTGCCAGCGCAGGCCGAGCACCGGGTTGCTGTAGTCGTAGCTGACCGCGCCGGAGTCGTTGCCGTTGCTGAGGTAGTTGTCGCGCGATGACATGTCGACGTGACCCACGCGCACGCCGGCGGTCAGGTTGAGCGTGGGAGTCAGGACCCAGTCGGCCTGGACATAGGCATCGCGTGTGTCGGCGAAGTTGAGCTCGTCGCGCCGCAGCGTGCCGACCACGCCCAGCACCGGCGCAGCGACCGTCCCGGTGTAGTTGTTGTAGCCCTTGCGGTCGTCGCGTTGGCGTTCCATCGCCACGCCGGCGACCAGGTCCATGTCGGGCAGGGCCCAGCGCAGCCGCGCGTCGATGCCGTCGTAGCGGCGGTCGAAATCCACCAAGCCGCCGCCGTGGCGCACGTTGGCCTGCGTCGCCGGCTCGATCGCCAGCCACTGCGCGACGCTGCGCGACCCGCTGAATGCCGAGACCGTGCTCTCGCGCAGCGCGCCGTCGCCTTCGAAGGCGTGACGCCAGCTGACGCCGGCCTGGGTCTGGCGCTGCGTCTTGCGGGTGTCGAAGCGCGTGGCCACCGAGGCGGTCTGATCGGGTCCGAGGTCGAACTGCGCACGGGTCAGCCCGAGCGGATCCTGCGACGGCTGATCGAGTCCATTGAGCAGCAGAGTGACGGTATCGCTCGCGCCGCGCCAGCCCAGGCGGACATTGGCCTGGCGCTTGTCGGCCGCGCTCTGCGGGCGGAAACCGTCGATGGTCATCGACGAGGCGCTCGCGCGCAGGTCGAAGCCGCCGTCCAGCGGTGCCGCCACCCCCAGGCGCAACTGGCGCAGGCCGAAGCTGCCGGCGTCGAGCTCGCCCTCCCACTCCGTACGCGTGGCCGGCGCGCCGATGACGGCGATCACGCCGCCCGAACTGTTGCCGTAGAGCACCGAGTAGGGCCCGCGCAACACTTCGACGCGCTGGGCGCCCGCAATGTCCACGTGGGAGACCTGGCCTTGGCCGTCCGGGCCGGCGGCCGGGATGCCGTCGGCATACAGGCGAAGGCCGCGTACGCCGAAGCCGGCGCGCGCGCCGAAGCCGCGCGAGCTGATCTGCAGATCCTGCGCGTAGTTGGAGCGGTTGTTGACGACGAGGCCCGGCACGCGCGCCAGCGCCTCGCTCAGGTTGATCATGGCGCCGGCGCTGCGCAGCGCGTCACGCTCGACGGCCGTGATGGCGTAGGGCGCCTCCTCGACCTTGCGCTGCACGATCGAGCCGGTGACGACGACCGTCTCCTGGGCGCCAGCCGCAGCCGCGGCGAGCACGCCGGCTGCGCCGATCAGGCGCGCCAGCGGCAAGCGGGGGCCGGTCGAATTGCAGTGAGAGTTCATCCTGCGGACTTTGACATTGCCTGCCCGCAAGCGCAAAGGCCGCAAAAACCCGGGCACTGTGCCAGGACGGAACAGTGCGGACTTCCTAGACCGCCGGCGGCGGGCCGAATCTGTTGGGCCCGCGCGACCCGCGCACGAAACCGTTGTCCACCAGCGCCCACAGCCAGCCGACCACCGGGACCAGCGCGACCAGCACCCACCATGGCGAGCGGTCGCGGTCCTGCCAGCGCTTGGCCGAGACGGCGATCGCGGGCACCAGCAGCACCAGGTTGGCCAGCAGGTCGGCGCGGTGGCGCGACAGCCCGACGATGCCGGTCAGCAGCGTCAGGTAGATCGAAGCCAGCAGCAGCCCGCCGACGCCATGGAGCCAGAAACTGCGGCGCGACAGGCGCCCCTTGAGCGACAGGAAGATCCAGGTCCACGAATCGGCGTCGGGGCTGCGGGGTGGGGCGGGCGTGCGGTCCATGGCGCCAGTATTTCATGGCGCGGCCGCCACAATCGCGCAATGCCGGCCGACAGCGACGAAGACCTCATCGTCCAGCGCCCCGAGGGTCTGTACTGCCCGGCGGGCGGCTTCTACATCGACCCGTGGCGTCCGGTGGAGCGTGCGGTGATCACCCACGCCCATGCCGACCACGCGCGGCGCGGTCATGCCGCCTATCTGGCCAGCGCATCGAGCGCGGGCGTGTTGCGCGCGCGGCTGGGCGATATCGCGCTGCAGACGCTGCGCTACGGCGAGCGCCTGGTCATGGGTGGTGCCATCGTGAGTCTGCACCCGGCCGGCCATGTGCTCGGTTCGGCCCAGGTGCGGGTGGAGCACCGCGGGCGCGTCTGGGTCGCCTCGGGCGACTACTACCTCGCCGGCGACGACGACGCCAACCCGACCTGCGACCCGTTCGAGCCGGTGCGCTGCGATTGCTTCATCACCGAGAGCACCTTTGGCCTGCCGATCTACCGCTGGCAGCCACAGTGCGTGGTGATGGGCGCGATCGACGCCTGGTGGCGCGCGAACGCCGCCGAAGGCCGCGCGAGCCTGCTGCTGGGCTACAGCTTCGGAAAAGCGCAGCGCCTGCTGGCGGGCGTGGATGCATCGATCGGTCCGATCTTCGTGCACGGCGCGGTCGAACCGGTCAACCGTGCCTACCGCGAGGCCGGGGTCGCCCTGCCCGAGACGCGCCTGCTCGACGACAGCGTCGACCGGGCGACGATCGCAGGTGCACTCGTCGTCGCCCCGCCCTCGGCAGCGGCAAGCCCATGGACGAAGCGCCTGGGCGACTACCGGGACGCCTTCGCCAGCGGCTGGATGCAACTGCGCGGGGCGCGCCGCCGCCAGGGGCTGGACCGCGGGTTCGTGCTCAGCGACCACGCCGACTGGCCGGGCCTGCAGCGTGCGATCGCCGCCACCGGCGCGCAGCGCGTGATCGTGACGCACGGCTACGAGGCCGTGATGGTGCGCTGGCTGCAGCAGCAGGGCCTGCAGGCGGGCAGTTTCCGCACCGAGTACGGCGACGAGACGGTGGACGCCGCAGCCTAGGCTGCGATTGATCGGGGGCAATCCCCTGCGGTACGTTGTGCCGACAATGATCTCGGGGGTCAAAGCGATGAGCCCAGAGACGATCGTCTTCCACGCTACCGATCTGACCAAGATCTACCGCACCGGTGAGGTCGACGTGGTCGCGCTGCGGGGTGTCTCGCTCGACATTGCGCGCGGCGAATTCGTCGTGCTGCTGGGTGCCTCGGGCAGCGGCAAGAGCACGCTGCTCAACATCCTGGGCGGGCTGGACGTGCCCACCAGCGGCGAGGTCCGCTTCGGCGACCACCAGCTCACCGGCGCGAGCGAGGCCGAACTCACGCGCTATCGGCGCGAGCATGTCGGCTTCGTCTTCCAGTTCTACAACCTGATCCCCAGCCTGACCGTGCACGAAAACGTGGCGCTGGTGACCGATATCGCCGAACATCCGATGGATGCCGACGAGGCGATCGGGATGGTCGGCCTGGCGCCGCGGCGCGATCACTTCCCGGCCCAGCTCTCGGGTGGCGAGCAGCAACGGGTGGCGATCGCACGTGCGATCGTCAAGCGCCCCGACGTGCTGCTTTGCGACGAGCCCACCGGCGCTCTCGACTACCAGACCGGCAAGCTGGTGCTGGAGGTGATCGCGCGCATCAACGGCGAACTCGGTACGACGGCGGTGGTGATCACGCACAACGCTGCCATTGCCGGCATGGCCGACCGTGTCATCCATCTCGGCGACGGCCGGATCCAGCGCATCGAGCGCAACGAGCACCGCCTGACGCCGTCGGAGCTGTCATGGTGACGCGGCATGCAGGTTCCTGCGGCGCAAAGGCTGCATTCGGCCCGAAGGCGAACTTCACAGTCCGCTTCCGGCGCCTGCATCACGCGGCAAAGGCGAGGCCGGGCAGGCTGCGGCGCTTAGGTTCGGCGGTCCCC
>Ga0209682_10000829_pt1 | contig 10303 bp, 12 predicted proteins | sample DOMMetBare2Fresh_2_FD_187471 | JGI IMG/M metagenome (GOLD analysis project Ga0209682, IMG submission 187471) | Wetland sediment microbial communities from St. Louis River estuary, USA, under dissolved organic matter induced mercury methylation -... | ecosystem: Environmental > Aquatic >...
CGCTGGTGGAGCGCCTGCGCGACGTCAATCCGCACATCCACGTCGTCCCGCACGAGCTGCGGCTCGACGCGGGGAACGCCCTGGAGCTGTTCCGGGATTACGACCTCGTGGTCGACGGGACGGACAACTTCCCGGCCCGCTATCTGGTCAACGACGCCTGCGTCCTCCTCGGCAAGCCGAACGTCTACGGCTCGATCTTCCGTTTCGAGGGGCAGGTGTCGGTCTTCTGGGGAGCGCGCGGACCGTGCTACCGCTGCCTCTTCCCGGAGCCGCCGCCGCCCGGGCTCGTCCCTTCGTGCGCCGAGGGAGGCGTGCTGGGGGTGTTGCCGGGGATCATCGGCACTCTCCAGGCGAACGAGGTGGTGAAGCTCCTCATCGGCGTGGGCGAGCCGCTGATCGGCCGGCTGGTCCTGTTCGACGCCCTCAAGATGCGTTTCCGCGAGCTCAAGCTGAAGAAAGATCCGGCCTGTCCGATCTGTGCGGAGAACCCGGTGCAGCGCGAGCTGATCGACTATGAGCAACTCTGTGGCATCCAACCCGTGGCGGAGGCCCCGATGAAGGACGACATGACGGTGCGCGCTCTCAAAGAGCGCCTGGACAGCGGCGAGCCGCTGGTCCTCCTCGACGTGCGGACCGAGCAGGAGCATGAGATCGCCCGTATTCCGGGCGCCGTGCTGATCCCGCTCCACGAGCTCGAGGACCGAATCGGCGAGCTCGATCCGGCGGCGGCGATCGCGGCCTATTGCCACCACGGCGGCCGTTCGGCCAACGCGGTGGCTTTCCTCCGCCACCAGGGCTTCGAGCGGGCGGTCAACGTGGCCGGCGGCATCGACGCCTGGAGCCTGGAGATCGATCCGTCCGTGCCGCGGTACTGAGGATTCTTGACGCGAACCATCAACTTCTCCGAGAAGGCTTCCCCTGCCTTCGAGGTTGTGGCATACTCCGGCCACCATGACCCAATTCGTTGCGTTTCGACCCGACGTCGAAGTCTACGGAGCCGTTGTCCTCTCAGTCGTTGATGGAATGGGGGATTTCACCAGCACGGCGCTCAAGATCCTGGCCCAGCACGGGATCAAGAAGCCGCAGCCGGACCAGTGGTACCCCCAGCAGAACTGGCTCGACGCGTTCAAGACGATCGCCGAGAAGATCGGGCCACTGACCCTGTTCGCCATCGGGAAGAAGATCCCGGAGCAGGTGGAGTGGCCGCCTTGGATGGATACCATCGACAAGGCCCTGGGCGCGCTCGACCTCAACTACCACCTGCACCACCGGATCAACGGGGAGCCGCTGTTCAATCCCGAGACCGGCCAGATGACCGAGGGGATCGGCCATTACAAGTTCACCGGTCTGACGGGGGCGAGCTCGGCCGAGATGGTGTGTGACAACCCATACCCCTCGGAGTTCGACCGCGGCATCATCACCACGCTCTGCCGGCGGTTCAAGGCGAGCTCCGAGGTGCGGTTGGACAAGAGCAAGCCCACCCGGGCGGGAGGGGCGGACTCCTGCACCTACATCATCGAGTGGTGAGCTGACCTCGATGATGGGCACCCGGGGCTTCGGCCCCGGGTGTCAAAGGCTCTTCCTCGCGCCAGAGGGAGGGGCCTTCGGTGTAGTGTTCCTTCTTCCAGATGGGCACCTCGGTCTTGAGGCGCTCCAGAGCGGTCCGGCTGGCCTCGTAGGCCGCGGCCCGGTGCGGTGAGCTCACCGCGATGGCGACGCTCGCCTCGCCCACCGGAACCTCGCCGAGCCGGTGGACGATCGCCGCGCGCAATCCGGGCGTCCCCGCCTCCAGCTCCTCCACGATCCGGCGCAGGCCGTCCACCGCCATGCTGCGGTAGGCGCTGTAGGTGAGCATGCCGACCGCCCGGCCGGCATGATGGTCGCGGACCGTCCCCAGAAACAGCACCACGGCGCCGTGCGACGGGCCGGCGACGCTCGCCGTCACGCGGTCCACGTCGATCGGGCCGTCGACCAGCCCGGCCCGGCTTTCGAGGTCCCCGGCGCCACTGCCTCCCGAGACCGGAGGGAGAAGGGCCACCTCGGCGCCGTCGGTGAGCGGCGCCTCGGGAGTGACCACCCGGCCGTCCACCGCCACCGCCATGCGCGGCCAGAGCGGGGCGAGCTTCGGGTGATCCCGGTCCAGCCGCGCGCGCAGGTCGGCCACACGGCTCCCTTCCGGCATCTCCAGATCGATCTCTCCCGCGCCCAGGGCGTCTCCGGCGCTGGCGAAGGCCAACAGGCGGATCTTCATGGGAGAGATGCTAGCAGAGCACAAGTGGAGAACCCCCGCACCTTGGGCTAGAATCATCGCTGGGAGGCTTGGCCATGGTCGCACTGAAGGAACGCCTGAGTCTTGACTGGTTGAACGAAGTGCAGAGCCGGCGGGTGAGCTCGGGCGCCGCGAGCGCTGGAGGCTCGGGCTCGGCAAGCGTTGCAGCCAGCTCTGCCGAGATCGGCGCCCTGCCTCTTCGGGTGACACCCTCTCTCGAGGATGCACTACTCGCCTATGGCAACCGGTTGTTGGTTGCCATCCGGGCGCAACCCAGCAAAACGGCGCGCCTGCATGACCTTGTGACAAACTTGGGCTTGAGTCTTCCGGACGCGCTCCCGGTGGTCAAGCATCTGGTCGACCGCGGGCACCTCAGAAAGCTCGAGGACGATCCCCTGGGCAACTACCTGCTGTACCTGACCGATCAGGGCGAGAAGCTGCTGGCCGGCTAGAGGCAGCCCAATGGGGGATTGGCTTCTCGAAGTCTGGAAGACTGTGAGGACGTTCCAATTCTGGTGGAAGGTGCTCGGCGTGCTCGCCGGTGTCTTCTTACTCGTCGTCACGATCATCGGTCTCGGTTTTCAGGACAAGCTTCTCCACGAGTCCAAGGTGGTCCTCCTTGCCGCCGTCGCGATGCTCTTTGGCGTCGCCGTAGGGGCCGCCGAGATCCTCTCACGCTATCGGGACGAGCCCTTTCGCGTGGTCACCACGGTGCCCGCGGCCGCCTACCTTCTCCTGAACGGTGTCATCTCCCTGGCGTCCTTTGCCCTGCTGCTCCGCTATGGCCCGCGGCTGTTTCCTCCCGCGTCCGGCGACCTGGTCTTGTCGGCCATCGCCGCCGGCTTTGGGGGGATGATGATCGCGAGGTCCAAGCTGTTCACCTACCAAGGGGAAAGCGGCAATGAATACTCCTTCGGGCCCGCGATCGTCCTGGAGAGCTTCCTGAAGACGCTCGACCGCAAGATTGATCGGCTCCGTTCGGCTGAACGCCAGAAACGGGTCTTTGCGAAGGTCAAGGATCTCCCCGGGATCGATGAAAAGACTCTTGGGTTTGCCCTCGACTATCTCCAGACCTCCCTGCAGTCCTATCAGAATCTCGGCGAGGCCGAGAAAGCCGGCTTCGCGGAGGTGCTCGAAGGCTATCGAGCCTCCCGCTTGCCGCCGTTGCTGCGCATGCTCGCGGTGGGCTTCGCCCTGGTCAACATCTCGGGAGAGGAAAACTTCGACCAGGTGATGGCGGATCTCATCGAAGCTGCGCAGAAGGTCGCAGCTCAGCCTACTCCAGCCCCGCCTGTCCCGGTCCCGCCGCCCCCTTCGACTCCGTAGCGCCCCATGCCGGGAGTCCCCCCGCAAGATCGCCACCCGCGCGGTTCCCTCGTGCACCCGTATAATCCCCGCGCGCAAGGAGGGCATGTGGCGATCCTGGAGAGCAAGGTCAACCGGAACGAGGCGTTCGAGCGGCAGGCGGAGCACTGGCGGAGCGAGGTCGAGCGGTTGCGCGACGAGGAGGGGACGATCCGTCTGGGCGGCGGCTTGAAGGCCCAGGACAGGCAGCGTGCCCAGAACAAGATGACGGCCCGCGAGCGGGTCGAGGCGCTGTGCGACCCCGGAGCTCCCTTCCTGGAGCTCGGCCTCTGGGTGGCGTATGGCTTCTATGCGGACTACGGCGGCGCCCCCGCCGCCGGGGTCGTGGTCGGCATCGGCCGCGTCCATGGCCGCGACGTGGTGGTGGTGGCCAACGACGCCACCGTCAAGGCGGGTGCCTGGTTCCCGCTGACCTGCAAGAAAGTGCTGCGCGCCCAGGAGATCGCCCTGGAAAACCGGCTGCCGATCATCTATCTGGTCGACTCGGCGGGCGTCTTCCTTCCCTTGCAGGACGAGATCTTCCCCGACCGCGAGCACTTCGGCCGCGCCTTCTACAACAACGCCCGCCTCTCCGCCGAGGGGGTGTTCCAGATGGCGGCGATCATGGGCTCCTGCGTCGCGGGCGGCGCCTATCTGCCGATCATGAGTGACGAGTCGCACATCGTCGAGGGGACCGGCTCCATCTTCCTCGCCGGCTCTCACCTGGTGCGGGCGGCGATCGGCGAGCAGATCGACAACGAGGAGCTGGGCGGCGCGCTGGTGCAGTGCGACGTCTCCGGCGTCGTCGACCACCGGCATCCGGACGACGCCTCCTGCCTGGAAAAGATCCGCAGCCAGCTCGCCCAGCTCGCCGCGGGGGAGCGCGCCCCCTTCGCCCGCCGCGAGCCGGCCGAGCCGCTCTACGATCCAAACGAGCTGTACGGCCTGATGCCCATCGACCGCTCGCGCCCCTACGACACCTACGAGATCCTGGCCCGTCTCTTGGACGGCAGCGAGCTCGACGAGTACAAGGCCACCTATGGCCGGTCGCTCCTCTGCGGCACCGGCTGGATCGGCGGCCAGGCGGTCGGCGTGGTGGCGAACCAGCGCTCCATCGTGCAGCGGAAGACCGGCACCGGAGCGCGCGACCACGAGCTCCAGATCGGCGGCGTCATCTATTCCGACTCGGCGGACAAGGCGGCCCGCTTCGTCGAGCTGTGCAACCAGAAGAAGGTCCCGCTCCTCTTCCTCCAGGACGTGACCGGCTTCATGGTGGGGAGCCGCGCCGAACGGGGCGGCATCATCAAGGACGGCGCGAAGCTGGTCAACGCCGTGGCGAACACGACGGTCCCCAAGATCACCCTCTTCGTGGGCAACTCCTACGGCGCCGGCAACTACGCCATGTGCGGCAAGGCCTACGGCGCGCGCTTCCTCTACGCCTGGCCCTCGGCGTCGATCGCGGTGATGGGAGGGGAGCAGGCGAGCAAGACGCTCCTCTCGATCCAGCTCAAAAACCGGGGAGACGACGTCAGCGAAGAAGAGAAGCAGGCCCGTCTCGCCGAGATCCAGGCCCGCTACGCCGCCGCCATGAACCCCCGCTACGCCGCCGCCCGCCTCTGGGTCGACGCGATCATCGACCCCGCCGAGACCCGCGAGATCCTCGCCCGCTCGCTGGCGTGTGCGGCGATGAACCCGCAGGTGGCGGAGTTCCGCACGGGGGTGCTGCAGACGTAGGGGGGGCCTCTTCAAAGGACGACAAGGACTGCAAGGACCTCAAGGACAAAAACCCTCGTCCTTGGAGTCCTTGTTGTCCTTTTGGCCTTTGAGTCTTCTACTACCCGGTGTCCCACCGCTTGAGAACGAGCTGAATCTCGTCGCGGTGGCCGCTCTCGTCGCGGATCAGGTCGTCCAGATCCACCGCCAGGCCGTAGTGGCCGAGGGCCTCGGCCTGCCGGCGGCGCTGCACGTAGCGCCCGATGGTCTCGATCTCGTCTTCCAGGGCGTTGCGCAGCATCTCCTTGGCATCCTTCGCCGGCTTGACCTTCGAGGGCACCGTGGTCGGGGTGCCGCCCAAGGAGACGATCTTGTCGGCCAGGAGCTGGGCGTGGCCCAGCTCGTCCGGGATCTCCAGCTCGAAGAACGCCCGCAGCTCCATCCGCCACTGCCCCTGCACCTGGCTGGCATAGGTCCGGTAGGTGATGACCGCCGCGTATTCGTGCGCCAGGTCGACATTGAGCCCTTCGAGGAACTCCTCGGGGGTGATCTCGCCGGCGTCGGTTTCCTTCGCTGCCTTCGTCTTCTTCTTGGCCATGGAACCTCCTTGTTGGGTCGACAGCGCTTGCAAGACTCCGGCCCGAGCTTACACCATGCTAGTCTTCCCCCCTCTATGCGAACGATCCGGATCGGCAACGGCCAGGGCTTCTGGGGAGACAACGTCGACGCACCGGTGGAGCTTTTGCGCGGCGGCCCGATCGACTACATCGGCATGGACTACCTCGCCGAGGTGACGCTGTCGATCATGATGCGGCAGAAGCTCAAGGACCCCCGCCAGGGCTATGCCACCGACTTCATCGGCTTCATCCGGCGGGTGCTCCCGGAGATCAAGGAACGCAACGTGCGCGTCCTCGCCAATGCGGGGGGCCTGAACCCGCGGGCGTGCCGGGCGAAGATCTTCGAGGTGGCGCGCGAGCTCGGGGTGACGGGGCTGCGGGTCGGGGTGGTCGAGGGGGATGACATCTTTTCCCGTCTCCGCGAGCTGATCGCGGCCGGCCACGAGATGCGCAACATGGACACCGGCGAGCCGATCGCTCCGGTGGTCGACCGCATGATGAGCGCCAATGCCTACCTGGGCGCGCGGCCGGTGGTCGAGGCGCTACGCCAGGAGGCCCACATCGTGCTCTGCGGCCGGATCACCGACACCGCCCTCGCCCTCGCGCCGATGATCCACGAGTTCGGCTGGGCGGCGGACGACTGGGACCGGCTCGCCGCCGGCACCGTCGCCGGCCACATCATCGAGTGCGGCGCCCAGTGCACCGGCGGCAACTTCAGCCGCTGGTGGGAGGTCCCCGACCTCTGGAACGCCGGCTATCCGATCGTCGAGGCGCGCGAGGACGGCACGTTCACGGTCACCAAGCACGAGGGGACCGGCGGCATGGTGACCGTCGACACGGTCTCCGAGCAGCTCCTCTACGAGATGGGCAATCCGCGCGAGTACATCGGGCCGGATGCGGTCGCCGATTTCACCTCGATCCGGCTGCGGCAGGAGGGGAAGGATCGGGTCGCGGTCTCCGGCATCCAGGGCCGCCCGCGGACGCCATTCCTCAAGGTGTCGGGCTCCTACCTGGCCGGCTACAAGACGAGCGGCCAGATCACCGTCTCCGGTCCGCGGGCCATCGAAAAGGCGCAGCTCGCCGCGGAGATCGTCTGGAAGCGGCTGGAGCGCGCCGGGGTGACCTTCCCTGAAGAGGCCCGCTCGACCGAGCTGGTGGGGACGGGCGTCTGCCTGCCGGGGATCTTCCCCGCTCCGGCCGAGCCGCCGGAGGTCGTCCTGCGGCTCGGCGTGCGCGATGCCGACGCGGCCAAGGTCGCCCGCTTCGGATTGGAGATCGCGCCGCTCATCACCGCCGGCCCGCCGGGGGTCACCGGTTTCGCCGGTGGCCGGCCGAAGGCGCAAGAGGTGATGGCCTACTGGCCGGCGCTCCTCGCCCGCGAGGAGGTCGAGGGGCGGCTCGAGGTCACGGTGGAGGAGGCATGACCCACCGCCACTGGTACGCCGGCCTGCTCGGCGGGCTCCTGCCCATCCTGCTGCTCGGCTTTCTGTACAGCGCGATCGCCGACCGGCTCCTCTTCGTCTACTGGGCGCTCGGCCTCGGCACCTTCTGGGTGATCCTGCTGCGGCACGGCTTCGCCGCCGGCTGGCCGGGCGCGCGCCTCGCCGGTGCCCTGGCGTTTCTCGGCGCTCTCGGGCTGGCCGGTTTCGCCGCCATTGAGGCGCGGCATCACGAGATCCTCGACCTGGGCTTCCGCGCGGTGCTGCCCGGTCTTTACCATCCGGTCGCGACCCGCCCTGCCACGGCCGCCGCGGTGGCCGCGGTCCTCGCTCTGGCGGGGACGGTGGCCCTGCTGCTGCCGCGGCGGACGGGGACGGAGAGGGAATCCGCATGAAGGTCAGGCTCTACGAGGTCGCCCAGGCCCGTTCCGGCGACAAAGGGGATGCGAGCAACGTCGGGCTCATCGCCCACACGCCGGAGATCTGGGCGGTCCTGCGGGAGCAGGCGACGCCGGAGCGGGTTGCCGAGCACTTCCGCGGCGTCTGCCGCGGCGGCGTCGAGCGGTACGAGGTGCCGAACCTGCTCGCCTTCAACTTCATCCTGAAAGACTCGCTGGGCGGCGGCGGCACGGAGAGCCTGAAGACCGATGCCCAGGGGAAGACTCACGCCCAGGGGCTCCTCCAGATGGAGGTGGAGATCCCCGAGGAGCTGATCGAGGGGGCCCGGCCGTGAGCCGCCTGAATCAATTGGCGATTCGCCAGGACGGTGACCTCCTCTGGGTCACGCTGAACGATCCGGAACGGGCGAACGCGCTGTCACCGGCGCTGATCGGCGAGCTGATCGAGCTCTACCGCCGGCCGCTGCGCTCCGAAGGGGTGCGCGCCCTGATCCTCTCCGGCGCCGGCAAGAACTTCTCGGCCGGGGCGGACCTGGAGCACCTCAGGTCGCTGCGCGACGCCGGGCCGGAGGAGAACCTCCGAGACTCGCTGCGCCTGCGCGACCTGTTCGAGGCGGTGCTGCGGCAGGACGCGCTGACCATCGCCCTGGTCCACGGCGCCTGTGTGGCCGGCGGCTGCGGCCTCGCCACCGCGCATGACTTCGTGGTCGCGGCGGACGACGCGAAGTTCCTCTACAGCGAGGTGCGGATCGGCTTCGTGGCGGCGCTCGTCGCCACCTACCTGCCGCTCCGCCTGCGCGGGTCGGACGTCCGCGAGCTGCTGCTCAACCCGCAATTCGTCGATGCCCGCAAAGCCCTGGAGATCGGGCTGGTCAACCGCCTGGCCCCCGCCGCCGACCTGCCGGGGGTCGGCGAGGCGCTGGCGGCGCAGATCCTGGAAACCGGCAGCTCGGAGTCGATCGCCCGCACCAAGCGGCTGCTGCTGGACGTCCTCGGCCGCCCGCTGGGCGAGGCGATGCAGCACGCCGCCGAGGTGAACGCCGCCTCCCGCGCCACCGACGACTGCAAGCGGGGGATCGCCACGTTCCTCGACACCAAGAAGCCCCCGAAATGGCGGTGAGGATCCAGAGGAGGGGGCCCGAACGCCTCCTCCTCTTCGACGTCGACGGCACGATGGTGAGCTGCGGGCCGCAGGTGCGCCCCCTGTTCGAGCAGTCGCTGGTGGACGTCTTCGGGACGGCCGGCGCCTGCGACCGCTACGACTTCGCGGGGAAGACCGATCCGCGCATCGTCCTCGACCTGATGACCGAGGCGGGGATCGCGGAAGAAGAGGTGCGGCGGCTCTTGCCGGAGCTCCGCCGTCTCTATCTGGGCCGCTTGGAGGACGGACTGGACGGCCGGCGGATGCGCCTCCTGCCCGGCGTCGTGGAGATCCTGGAGCGGCACGCGGCGCGGCCCGACCTGGCGCTCGCGCTCCTCACCGGCAACTGGGAGCCCGGGGCGCGCACCAAGCTCTCGCGTTTCGATCTGAACCGCTTCTTCCCCTTCGGAGCGTTCGGCTGCGACGGCACCGACCGCGAGGAGCTGCCGCCGGTGGCTCTGAATCGGGCGGAGGAGCAGGTGGGGCGGCGCTTTCCTCCCGAGAAGGTGCTGATCATCGGCGACAGCCTGAACGACGTGGCGTGCGCCCACGCCCACGGCATCCCCTGCCTCGCCGTGGCGACCGGCCGGACCTCGGCCGGCACACTGCGCGCCGCCGGGGCCGAGTGGGTGGTGCCGGACCTGCCGGCGGCTCTGGAGCTGATCGATTGGCTGTGAAGCGGCCGGGGGTGCAGAGCCTCACACCGCCCGGGCGATCCGCAGCCGGGGCGGCGGTTCCTGCTCCAGCGGAACCTTGAACCCCTCGCGGCGGGCCGCCTCCCGCGCCGCCACCTGACAGATCTCGCAGGCCGCCAGCAGGTGGCGGACGATTTCCCGGTTCTCTCTTCGTGAGAGCTCGGACCGCAGGAAGCGCTCCATCTGCTCGCGCCGCACGTGAAATTCCGGCATGGCAACATCCCTCCAACCCATGAGTTGCCGGAGGGGCGCCGGCAAGGACACTCTTCTTCAAAGATGCCGGAGAAACCACCTCTGGGTTGCGTTCAGGGCCTGGAGAGGCCGTCAACCTGGAGGGCCGGGAGTGGGCGGATCGGTGGCCCAGTTCTCGACTCGAAGCTCCGGTGCTACCTGGCCGAGGCGGGTGAGCCGGTCATTCGAAACCAGGACCAGGTTGTGCTCAACGGCCTGGGCGGCGATCCAGAGATCGTTCTCCTGGATGCCCAGGGTCAGTCCTGCCACCGGATCCATGAGCTGCTCCGGCAAGCGAACCTTCCGGCGCAAATCACCAGGCGCGTATTTCCTGAACAGACGAGCCCGGATGGAACCGTAATCGATCCGGGTCGTAGCCGTCACGCTGAGGACCATGGGTAACTGCTCGTGGATGAATTGAGAGAGCTCGGCCTCGATCCCGGGACGCGCCGTGTC
>Ga0209682_10000831_pt1 | contig 10297 bp, 9 predicted proteins | sample DOMMetBare2Fresh_2_FD_187471 | JGI IMG/M metagenome (GOLD analysis project Ga0209682, IMG submission 187471) | Wetland sediment microbial communities from St. Louis River estuary, USA, under dissolved organic matter induced mercury methylation -... | ecosystem: Environmental > Aquatic >...
CCCCGCTCGAAACGCTGGACGGCGCGCACCAGCTCGACCAGGCACTCGCGGACGAGGGGGACCGGCAGCCCGTACAGGTGGGCCTGGAAGGGGAAGCGGGTGTAGAGGTCGTGGGCGTGGTGGTAGATGAAGGCTTGGCGTTCCTGGGCGTGAAAGTTGTCGCCCAGGAGGTCGCGGATCAGCGCCTCCATCTCCGCGTCGATGGTGAAGAGGATGTGCGGTCCGTGGTCGAACAGGTAGCCGTCCACCGCGACCGAGCGGGCGAGCCCGCCCACCCGCTCCTCCTTCTCGTAGATCTGCCAGTGGTCCTCGCCGCCCTGCTGAAAGGTCCAGGCCGCCGTCATGCCGGAGAGGCCGCCGCCGAGGATCACGTCCTGTCGTTCACGCATCGCGCTCCTTCCATCCTCATCCCATCAACCGGTGAAACTCGCGGGTGGTCTCCGCCATCGGCTCGACGCCGAGCTCGTCGAGCAGCAGCTTGCACAGGCGGTCGTACTGGCGCCGGACCATGTCGCGGCGCCCCTGGCCGGCGTAGAGCTGCATCAGCGCGACGTGGACCCGTTCCTGGAGCGGATCTTCGATCAGCACGGCCCGGTAGGCGTCGATCGCCTCCTCCACCCGGGCGAGGCGCTGGTAGAGCTCGCCCAGGTCGCGCAGCAGCTCGTAATAGATCTTCTGGTAGCCCTCGCGCCGCGCCGCGACCCAGGCCTCGTAATGCCCTTGCAGGAAGGGGCCGCGGTAGAGGCTCCAGGCGCTCTGCCAGCGCTCCGCCGCCGCGGCGAGATCACCCTGCGCCTTCTCCGCCTTCCCCTCCTCCACCCGGCGCAAGAGGTCGAGCACGTCCACCTCCCAGTCGAAGTCGGGGTTGAGCCGGTAGATGCCGCTGCGGAAGAGGAGGGAGGGCGGCGTGTCCCGGCTCCGTCCCCCTTCCAGGGCGCGGCGCAGATGGCTCAGGGTCGGATGGAAGTTGCGGTCGATCGTCTGCTCGCCGTCGGACGGCCAGATCGCTTCGACCAGCTCCTCGCGGGTCGCCTCCAGGCCGGGCGACGAGGCGAGATAGGCCAGGACCTGAAACGACCGCCGCAGCCGGCACTCGATCCCGGTTTCCCCCTCGGGACCCCGCTGCCGCGCGGCCGGCGCACCGAGCAGCGCGAGGACATAGGCGGGGCGCCGTGGCGGCGGCTCGCTCCCGCCGCGGGGGGCCGGAGGTTGCCGCGCGGCGGGTGCCTCCGGTTCCCGGCGCCGCCGTTCCCGCTCCAGGCCGGCGGTGAGGAGCCGGGGTGCGTGATCGCGGTCCGCCCCCTCGACCCAGAGGCCGCGGCTCTCGGCAGGCGTTCCCTCGCGCTCGGGCGCGGTCAGCCCGCCGAGCACCTCGTGGCGCAGGAAGAGGCGGACCGGGCGGATCTGGAGAAGGGATTCAGGGGTGGCGGCGTCCAGGCCGGCGCCGCCGGTGGCCTCGATGGCGAGGCGCAGGGGCCGGTACCAGCCGTCCGTCGCCTCCCCCAGCCGCCGCGCCGCCGCGGCCGGCGGCGGCTCGCCGGTGAGCAACCCCCAGAGCGCGGCGATCTCCGCGGTTTCGAGGAGGAGCTCCTGCGGCGCGAGGAGGGAGACGCCCAGAACCGCGTCCCGGCAGCGCCGTTCTCCGGCAAAGAGCAGCCGCTGCCCCGGGCGCAACCAGCGCGCCGCCGCGGCCAGCCCGTCCCCCGGATCTCCAGGCACCACCAGCCAGCGGACCCCGGCCGCGTTCTCGATCTCCGCGCGCAGGAGCCCGGTGTCGCCCGGCTCGGCCAACGCACCGAGAGACAGCCCGCGGGCGGCGGCGCCCTGCTGCTCCAGGAAGGCGGCGAGGAGCGCCGACTTGCCGCTCCCCGGCCAGCCCCAGACCTGCACGAGGGGCGTGTCCAGCGCGGTGAGCCGGACGATCAGGCGCGCGGCCTGCGGCAGGAGATGCGACGTCTCGGTCAAACGGATTCCTGGCGGCGTCCGGCCTGGGCCGGGTCGGGCTCCCCTTCGCCGGCCGTCTCCTGGCCGAGGCCGGCCGCGAGCAGCTCCCGGCTCAGCGCGGCCAGGCACCGCGTGGTGACCTTGCCGATGCTGGAGACCTGATAGCCCAGCCGCCGCGCCATCTCCAGCGGCTCGTAGCCGAAATGAAACTTCAGGCGCAGCAGCTCCCGGCAGCGTGCGGGGAGCCGGCCGAGCAGGATCTCCAGATCGAAGAGGAAGTCCGTCCTCTCCTGGGTCGCCACCGGCTCGGAGAGGAACTCCAGGACCGTCGAGTCGACGGCCGAGTAGATCCGGCGGCGGTTCGTCCGCCAGTACATCAGGCAGTTGCGCTTCAGGGTGCCGAGCAGCCAGCACTCCGGATCGCGCACCCGCTCCCACTGGTAGATCAGGGCGAGCATGCTCTGCTGCAGCACGTCCTCGGCATCCTCCGTGGGGATGTGATAGCTGGACAGCAGCCGCTTGAGCTTGGGCTCGACCTTCTTCAGGAACTCGTCGAAGGTCTGCTCAGGCTCGGGGCTTTCCGGAGTGGACATTCCTGCGACCGAAAGGTTCTCGTTCTGAACCAAAAACTAGCACCTTTCCAGGAAGTTGTCCAGCGAGAGGAGCACTCATGCGCCGCGCAGCCGGTCGCGCACCTGTTGCATGTCTTCCCAGGTCGGCCGTTTGAGCGCCTGGTTGCGCAGCAGGGCGGCCGGGTGGTAGGTCACCATGGCGGGGACGCCCTGCACCTGGTGCCACCGTCCGCGGAGCTGGCCGATCGGGCTTTCCGTGCCGAGCAGGGCGTGCGCGGCGATCCTGCCGAGGGCGACGAGGAGCTTCGGCTGCACCAGGGCGATCTGCCGTTCCAGGTATCCGCGGCAGGCCTGCACCTCGTCCGGTTGCGGATCGCGGTTGCCCGGCGGCCGGCATTTGACGACGTTGGCGATGTAGACCTCCTCCCGGGTCAGACCGATGGCCTGCAGGATCTTGGTCAGCAGCTCACCGGCCGGCCCGACGAACGGGAGCCCCTGCCGGTCCTCTTCCGCTCCCGGGCCTTCACCGATCAGCATCAGGTCGGCGTCCGGATGACCGGAGCCGAAGACCACGCTCTTCCTGCCTTCGGCGAGCCGGCACCGCGTGCACGCCGCGGCGGCCGCCGCCAGGCTCTCCATCTCGGAGAGGCGCGAGACGGCATCGGCCGCCGGGGCGGAGGATGCGGAAGCGGCGGGTGCGGGAGGGGCGGGTGCGGGAGGGGCGGGGAGCACCGGAAGCCGCGCGGGGACCGTCAGCTCCGGGGCCGCGGCGGCGGCGGCCACCGGACGGGCGCGCCGATACAGCTCGCCGTACCCGATGTCGCTCAGGTAGGCCAGGATCTCGGAGAGGGGGGTGGGAGCGGAGCGGCTCACGGGGGGAGCATACTCCCGAACAGGTCGAGGAGGGCCGCCGCGAGCGCCTCTTTCGGCTGGCGCGGGAAGAAGACGGGGTCCCCCGTGTGACGGAAAACGGTCACCTCGTTGGCGTCGCTGTCGAAGGCGATGTCCTTGCGCGACACGTCGTTGGCGACCAGGAAATCGACCTTCTTGCGCTCCAGCTTGGCCGGTCCATGGAGGGTGAGGTCGCCGGTCTCGGCGGCGAAGCCCACCAGGACGGCGCGCGGCGCCACGGCCCTGAGCCCGGCGAGGATGTCGGGATTGGCTTCCAGCTCGATCGACGGAACGCCGCGCTCCCGCTTGATCTTCTCGGGCGCCGGATGGCTGGGCCGGAAATCCGCCACCGCCGCCGCCATCAGGACCATGTCGGCCGCCGGGGCCTGCGCATGGACCGCGGCCTCCATCTCCCGCGCCGTCCGCACGTCGATCCGCAGGACGCCGCGCGGCGCCGGCAGGTGGACGGGCCCCGCCACGAGCACCACCCGGGCGCCCCGCCGCGCCGCCTCGGCCGCCAGGGCGAACCCCATCTTGCCGCTCGACCGGTTGCCGAGGAAACGCACCGGATCGACCGGTTCGAAGGTGGGGCCGGCGGTGGCGAGCACGGTGCGGCCGGCCCAGGGACCCGGGAGCGCCGCCTCCTCGATCGCCGCGACGATCGCCTCCGGATCGGCCATCCGGCCCATCCCCACCTCGCCGGAGGCGAGCGGGCCTTCGACGGGACCGGCGAACCACGCACCGCGGCGGCGCAGGGCCTCGACGTTCTCCCGCACGGCCGGCTGGTTCCACATGACGGAGTGCATGGCGGGGGCGACCACCAGGGGACCGGCGAAGGCCAGCGCCGTGGTGGTGAGGAAGTCGTCCGCCAGCCCCAGGGCCAGGCGGCCGAGGGTGTGCGCGGTGGCCGGCGCGACGCACAGGACGCCGGCCCAGGCGGCGGCCTCAATGTGCGCCTCCTCGCCGGAGCCGGCCGCCGTCAGGTATTCCTCCTGGAGGACGGCGTGGCCGGAGAGGACCTCGAGGGTCAGCGGCGCCACGAAGGACGCGGCGCTCCGCGTGAGGGCGCAGCGCACCTCGTGGCCGCGCCCGCGCAGGCGCCGCACGATCTCGGCCGATTTGTAGGCGGCGATTCCGCCGGTCACCCCGAGGAGGACGCGCAGGTTGCGGCTCATCGCTCAGGCGGCCCGCGGCTCAGTGCACGTTGGAAGCGGCCGGATCCTCTTCGGCCTTGGCCTCTTCGGCCGGCGGCTCCTCTTGCGGGGCCGGACCGTAACCCCAATCCACGAGATCGTTCTTGATCTCGTCCATGGCGACCCGCACCGCCTTTTTCTTGCCGGCTTCCACCTTGGGGCGGGCGCCACGCAGGATCTGCTCGGCGCGGTGGGCGGCGAGCAGGACGAGGCGGAACTTGCTGTCGATCGTGGGGGGCGGCTGCTTCTCGTCCATCTTCGAACGTTCTCCTTGGCGGCGGGCCTCTGCCGGCCGCCGCGCGGACAGGTCTGAATCAGATCTGGTGAAAGTCTTTGAGGATCTCTTGAATCCGGTGGAGCATCCGCTCCCGCCGGTGACGCTTCTCCAGGATGATGGCGGCCAAGGCTTCGCCCGCCCGGGAGGCGTCGTCATTGATGATAACATACCTGTACCGCTCGTAATGCTCGATTTCGGAGAGGGATACGGCCAGGCGCCGGGCGATGCGCCCGGGATCGTCCAGGCCGCGGCCGTGGAGCCGCTGCCGCAGGGCCTCGAAGCTCGGCGGCATGACGAAGATGCTGTGCGCCCCGGGCATCCGCGCCAGCACCTGCTCGGCCCCCTGGACGTCGATGTCCAGAAGGACGTCGACGCCCCGCTCCAGCCGGGGGGTGACCTCGTCGCGCGAGGTGCCGTAGTAGTTGTCGTGCACCTGCGCCCACTCCAGGAAGCGGTCGGCCGCGATCATGTCGAGGAAGGTCGCGTGGTCGACGAAGTGGTAGTCGATGCCGTCGGTCTCCCCCTGGCGCGGCGCGCGTGTGGTGTGGCTGACCGAGAACTCGATCCCCCCGAAGCGGGCGAAGCCGCCCTTCAAGAGGCTCTGGATGAGGGTCGTCTTGCCCGCACCCGAGGGCGCGGAGAGGATGAAGAGCTCGCCGGGATGCATGGAGCCCAGGATGCTAGCACACGCCGGGCGCTTGGCCGGGCCCCTCTCCTTCGGTTAGACTTCCGCGGCTTTCCCCGCAGCTTTCCCTGGGGCAATCCGAGATCAAGAAAGGATCATGATGGAACTCTTCCAGCAGATGGCGGGCATGGGACACGAGCGGGTACTCTTCTGCTCCAGTCCTGAAGTGGGTCTTCAGGCCATCATTGCCGTTCATTCCACCGTGCTCGGCCCCGGCCTCGGCGGCGCGCGGATGTTTCCGTACCAGAGCATGGACGAGGCGCTCACCGACGTCCTCCGGCTCTCCCGCGGCATGACCTACAAGGCCGCCGTCACCGGGCTCAACCTCGGCGGCGGCAAGGCGGTCATCCTGGGCGATCCCAAGAAGGACAAGACGGAGGCGCTCTTCCGCACCTTCGGGCGCTTCGTCGATTCGCTCGGCGGCCTCTACATCACGGCCGAGGACGTGGGCACCGACGTCAACGACATGGAGTGGATCTACACCGAGACCCCCTGGGTGACCGGCGTCTCCGCGGTCCACGGCGGCAGCGGCGATCCTTCGCCGGTCACCGCCTTCGGCGTCCTCCAGGGGATCAAGGCGAGCGCCCGCTTCCTCTGGGGGAGCGACTCCCTCGCCGGCCGCGCGGTGGCCATCCAGGGCCTCGGCAACGTCGGCTACCACCTGGGCAAGTTCCTCCTCGAGGACGAAAAGGCCAAGGTGTTCGGCGCCGACGTGGACGCCGACCGCATCGCCCGCGCCCGCGAGGTCGGCGTCGAGATCGTCCCCAAGGAGGAGATCCTCGCGGTCGATTGCGACGTGGTCGCCCCCTGCGCCCTCGGCGCGATCCTCGACGACAAGAGCATCCCCGCCCTCAAGTGCAAGATCGTGGCGGGCGCCGCCAACAACCAGCTCGCCGACGAGAAGCGGGACGGCCGGGCGCTCCACGGGCGCGGCATCCTGTATGCTCCGGACTTCGTGATCAACGCGGGCGGCCTGATCAACGTCTACCATGAGCTGACCGGCTACAACCGGGAGCGGGCGATGCGCGCGGCGCGCGGCATCTACAACAACATGCTCCGGGTCTACGAAATCTCCCGCGACGAGTCGATCCCGACCTATCAGGCCGCCGACCGCCTCGCCGAGGAGCGCATCGGCCGCGTGCAGCGGATGGCCCCGCAGCACTGGGGCCAGCACTGGAAGAAGACCATCCGCGAGCGCGCGCTGCCCAGGAACGGCGTGTAGACGGAGACTCGGCGAGAGAATTCGTTGCGGCCCACCCACAGCATCGTCATCCCGAACCTCGACTCCCCTCTCGTCGACCGCACGCTCGCGGCGCTCGCCGGGCAGGGGGCGCCCGGTCCGGGGATCGAGGTGCTGGTGGTGGGCCGCGATGCTCCCGGCCTCGTCCCCCGCGGCGCCGCCGTCCGCTTCCTCGAAACCGCCGAACGCCTGAGCCCCGCGGCGGCCCGCAACCGCGGCGTCGCCGCCGCGGAAGGCGAGAAGCTCCTCTTCACCGACGCCGACTGCCGCCCGCTCCCGGGCTGGATCGGCAGGCTCTCCGCGGCGCTCGACACCGCCCCGGTGGCGGGCGGCGGCGTGACCTTTCCGCGCGCCCCGGAAGACACCGGCGTCTGGGCGCTCGCCGACAACATCGCCTCGTTCCACGACCTCCTGACCGACCGCCCGGCGGAGCGCGACACGCGGGGCGCCATCGGCAGCCTGAACCTGGCCCTGCGGCGGGAGGCCTGGGAGACGGTCGGCCCGTTCGACGAGACGCTCCCGACCAGCGAGGACTTCGACTGGATCCTCCGCGCCCGCCGCGCCGGCCTGGCCACCGCGTTCGTGCCGGACGCCGTGGTCGAGCACGCCGCCGTGCGCCGCTCGCGCGCCGAGCTCGAAGGGCATGCCACCTGGTACGGCCGCCACTTCCACCGCTTCCGCACGCTCCACCCCGGCGTCTTCGACCGCGGACCGACCTGGCGGAGCAAAGGGGTGCTCCGCGCCACCGCGCCGCTCAAGGCGGTGACCGGAGCGATCGCCATCTTCCGCAAGCACCCGGAGCTGCGCGCCTGCTGGCGGGCGTTCCCGGGGGTGGTGGCGTTCCGGCGGGCGTGGTACCGGGCGGTGCTGGAGGGGTGGGAGTGAGTGCCGCCCGCACCACCCCCTCCCCGACCCTCCCCCGCAAAGCGGGAGAGGGCGCCCCCACCCACCCGGGGCACCCTGTCTGGTTCCCCCTCTCCCGCTCCGCGGGGGAGGGGGCCAGGGGGAGGGGGCGCCCATGAGGTCCACCGAGAGCCGTTTCCTCCGCTCGACCGTGGCGGCCTACGGCAGCCAGCTCGCGCGGGTGGTCATCCGCATCGCGGGCGACCTGCTGCTGGCGCGGCTCATCCTGCCGACGCGGTACGGGCTGTTCGACCTGGCGTTCGGCATCGTGCTCATCGCGGGGATCTTCCGCGACCTCGGCCTCCCCTACCAGCTCGTGCGCGACGAGCGGAAGCCGTATGGCGCCGTCTTCCTCTGGACGGCCGGCGCGGGCCTCGCCCTCTCGCTCGGCCTGGCGCTCGGCGCGCCTCTCTTCGCCGGGCTCGACCCGGGGCTGCCGGAGGTGCTCCGGGTCTACGCGCTCTACGTCCTGCTGGACGGCCTCGCGGTGGTCCCCAAGGTCTTCTTCGAGCGGGAGCTGGAAGTGGGCCGGCTGGTGCTGCCGGAGGTGCTCCGCGGTCTCACCATGGCGGCGGTGTCGATCGTCCTGGCCGTCCTCCACTATGGCGTCTGGAGCCTGGTGGCCGGACAGCTCGCCGGCGGGGCGCTCTTCGCCGCGATGCTCTGGATCCGGGCGCGGGGCCGGATGCCGCTCGTCTTCGCGCCGCGCCTCCTGCCGGACCTGATCCGCCGCTCGACGACGCTCTTCTTCATCGCCCTGATGGCCCTGCCGGTGCCGTACGTCTCCCGCTTCGTCATCGGCGGCGTCTTCCCGGGGACGAACGGCACGTTTCTCCTCGCCCAGTACGGCAAGGCGCGCGAATGGGGGTTCCGCCTCCAGGAGCTGATCCAGCCGGCGGTGGCGCGGGTGCTCTACCCCGCTCTCGTCGCCTGGCGCGGCGAGCGCGAGCGCTTCTTCGGCGCCTACCGGATCGGCACGGTCGCCATCCTCGCCCTGGAGACGCTCGCCGCCTACTTCCTCTTCTTCAACGCCGAGGTCGTCCTCCTGCAGATCCTCATCGGCCCGCGCTGGGCGCCGGCCGTGCCGCTCCTCAAGATCCTCTGCTTCGTGCCGCTCACCGATCCGTTCTCGCGGCTGGGCGGCGAGGTGCTCAAGACCGAAGGAGAGGACCGCGCCTGGCTGGTCGCGGTGGTCCTCAATTTCGTCTCGCTCGTCGGGTTCGGCATCGGGCTCACCCACCTCCTGGGGGTCGAAGGGATGGCCTGGGCACCCTACCTGCTGCTCGGCAACTGGCTCCTGGCCTGGCGCGTCTGGCGGATCTGCGGCGCGGAATTCTGGAAGCTGACGCGCGACCTGCTGTTCGTCTACCTCCTCCCCCTCCCCCTCTTCCTGGGCGTGGCCTGGATCTTCCCGGCGGAGTCGTGGTCCCGCCTCGGCGCCTCGGTCGTGGCCGGCGCGCTGGTCGCGGGGATCTACGTCTGGCGGTTCCACAAGCCGTTCCGGATGTTCTTCCGGACCCCGGTGGACGCATGAAGGTCGCCTTCGTCATGCCCGGGGTCGGCATCGTCAACCGCGGCGCCGAGGCCTTCGTGGTCGAGCTGTGCACGGAGCTCGCCGCGCGCCACGGCTTCGAGGTGACGCTCTTCTGCCGCGGCCCGGCGCCGGTGCCGCACCGGCGCATCCGCGCGCTCCCCCGCGACACGCGCTGGATCAACGCCGTCTACGCGGCCACCCGCCTCGGCCGCAAGGTCTTCGACACGCTCTTCCTCGATCCCCTGAGCCTGGAGTGGTACACCGCGGCGCTCTCCGCCCTCCCCGCGCTCTGGCGCGGCGGCTTCGACGCGATCGTCATGGAGGGGGGTCTGGTCGGCGCCTGGTGCTGCCGGCTGCTCCGCCGCGTCAAGGGGATTCCGTTCGTGGACATCGCGCACGGGCAGGACCCGAAATGGGAAGGCGCCTTCGCCCGCCAGGGGCCGGACCGGGTGGTCGCCTTCACCGAGACCGCCCGGCGAATGATCCAGGCGCAGGCACCACGCGCCAGGATCGCCGTCATCCCCCACGGGGTGGATCTGGACCGCTTCCGCCCCGGCGTCGCGCCCGTGCCGCTCAACCTGCCGCGGCCGGTCGTCCTCTCTGCCGGCGCCGTGGACGCGCACAAGCGGATGGACCTGGCGGTCGAAGCCGCGGCACGGGCCGGCGCGAGCCTGGTGATCCTCGGCGAGGGGCCGGAAGGAGAGGCGGTGGACCGGCTCGCCGCCCTCCGCCTGCCCGGACGCTACTTGCGGCGCACCGTGCCCCGCGCCGAGATGCCCGGTTGGTATGCCGCGGCGGATGGTTTTACGCTACCCTCACGGACGGAGTCGTTTGGCTTGACCTACCTGGAAGCGCTCGCGTGCGGCCGCCCCTGCGTAGCTCCAGACGACGAGGTGCGCCGCGAGGTGATCGGCGAGGCCGGAATCTGCTGCGACGTCACCGATCCGGACACCTACGCCGGCGCCCTCGCGGAGGCGCTGGCGCGGGACTGGGGGGAGATCCCCCGCCGGCGCGCGGAGCAGTTTCCGGTGACGGCCACGATCGATGCGTATGCGGCG
>Ga0209682_10000832_pt1 | contig 10292 bp, 10 predicted proteins | sample DOMMetBare2Fresh_2_FD_187471 | JGI IMG/M metagenome (GOLD analysis project Ga0209682, IMG submission 187471) | Wetland sediment microbial communities from St. Louis River estuary, USA, under dissolved organic matter induced mercury methylation -... | ecosystem: Environmental > Aquatic >...
CTCGCCCCGGCGGGGGGGCCACGCCTCGCTCCGGCGGGGGGGCCACGCCTCGCCCCGGCGACGCCCTGGTCAGGGTCCGGCGCCGGCCAGCAGCGCGCCGGCCCAGGCGTAGGCGAGGAGGATGGGCGCCGAGCCGAGCAGCGTCCCCAGCGCAAAGTCTCGGAAGGGGCACGGCGAGACGCCGAAGGCGTAGTTGAGGACGCCGAAGGGGGCCACCCAGGAGAGCCTGAGCAGGAGCACCAGCCGGAGGCCGCCGCGCCCGAGCAGCCGCGCCGCCCGGGCGATGCGCCCCTCGCCTCGCGCCAGCGCCGCATGGCCGTGGCTCATGAGCGCCCGCGCCAGCAGGAAGGCGGCGCAGGCGGCGATGGTGTTGGCCGGCAGGGCCACGGCGGTGGCCAGCGCCGGCCCCCAGGCCAGCCCGGCGGCCACGGTGAGCGGCATGGTCGGCAGGCCGAGCAGCGTGACCGGCAGGTAGGCGAGCGCCAGCGCCGCCAGCCCCCAGCCGCCGCTCGAGCGCACCCGCTCCGCCAGCGGCGCCAGCTGCCCGGCCGGGATCAGGAGGCGGGCGGCGACCACCACGCAGGCGAGGATGACGGCGCCGAGGAGGAGGCGACGCCGCGCCTGGCGCTCCCCGTCGGCCAGCCCCGACGGCCCGGGCGCGCGGTTGCTCACGGGCACCTCGTCGGGCTGGCGGCCGGCTCCTGGCATGGTGGTGGGCGGCGGCGGCCGCCGCGTCGGATCAGCGCGTGCCCGGGCTGGGCGGCGGAGCGGGGGCGCTGCCGGACGGCGCCGGGCCGGGTGCGGGCGCCGGGGCGCCGGGCTTGCGGAAGACCTCCACCGGGAAGCGGCCGCTGTACTCGACCCCGCCCACGAAGTAGGTCGGCGTGGCCTTCACCTTGGCCTGCAGGGCGTCGGCGATGTCGGCCTGGAGCCGCTGCTCGGTCTCGGCGGCGCCGAGGCAGGCCTGGAAGCGCGCCGGGTCGAGGCCGATCTGGGCGGCCAGCGCCTCCACCGGCCGCTTGGCCTGCTGGTTGGCGTAGAGGAGGTCGTCCATCTCCTCGAGCCGCCCCTGCGCCTCGGCGCAGATGGCGGCGCGGGCCAGGCGGCAGGCGTCCGGGTGGATGGCCCGCTTCACCGCCGCGTTGCAGGACTGGTCGAGCGGGAAGTGGCGCTTCACCACCCGGATGTCGGGCCGCGCCGCCAGCGCCGACTTGAGCTCCAGGTGGGCGTTGGCGCAGAACGGGCACTCGTAGTCGCTGTAGAGCACGGCCCCCATGGCCGGATCGGCGAGCTGGACCGGCGGGGTGGGCGCCGTCGGCCCGGCCGGCCCGGCCGGCGGCGCGGGCGGCTTGGCGTGGTCCCAGTAGCGCGGGTAGGCCCCCACGAGCGTCCCCACCAGCGCCAGACCGGCCACCACCGCGCCGCCGCTGGCGGCCGGCCGCGCCGAGAGGGCGGAGAGGTCCGCGCCGATGGCCGCGCCGGGCCCGGAGCCCTTCACCGCCGCCCAGGCCGCCCCGAGCAGCACCACCGCGGCGCTCCAGGAGATCATGCAGAAGAGGCACCAGGAGCCGATGACGAACTCGGAGACGTAGGCGAGCACCGCCGAGCCGGCCACCGCGCCGAGGCCGAAGAGGAAGAGGAGCCCGGACGGCCAGGCGGCGTGGAGCCGCCGGCTGGTGAGCCCCCACCCGGCCAGGAGCGCCGCGGCGCCGTAGGCCAGCACGCCCCAGGCCGCCACCGGCACGCCGAGGACCACCGAGTACGGGCTGGTGGCCACCTTGTCGCAGTTGAAGGTGTCGCTGAGGTTGCAGAAGCTCGCCACGCCGGAGTGGGCCTGGCCGTGCACCTTCACGAGGTAGAGGGCGGCGCCGAGGCCGGCGAGGGCCGCGCCGAGCGCCCACTGGAGGGCGCGGCGCGGCGGCTGGAGGGCGGGCGCGCGCGGCGCCCTGGCGGTGCGGGTCATGGGGCGTCCTGAGGGCGGCTCAGTCGATGGCGCAGGGCTTGACCGGCTCGCAGGGCTTGGCGTCGGCCGTCTTCTCGTGCTGGGGCGCCGCCTCGGGCGGCTTGGCCGAGGCCTTGGCGGCGGGCAGAGCCTTCGGCGGGGTCGCGGTGGCCGGTCCAGCCGCCTGGGCGGCCGGGGTCGCCGTGGCCCGGGCTGCCGGGAATGCGGCGACCTTGGCGGCCGACCTGGCCTCGGGCCTGGCCTCGGCCTGGGCGGCGGCGGCAGGCGCGGCCGGCTCCGCGGCGCCAGCCGGGAGCGCCAGGAAGGCGGCGAGGAGGAAGGTGAGGGTGAGTTTCATGGTGGCCTCGGGGGGGCAGTAAAGCCTCAGGTCAGGCCGGCGCGCAACCGGCTCGTCCGCGCGGGGGGCCGGGCGTACGCCGGGGCGGCCTGGGCGGGGACCGGCGTCACGGCGAGGGGCGTGCGGCCTGGTGGTCCGGCTCGGCGACGGCGGCGGTGGGCCGCTTGCCGCGCAGGGCGTCGAGCGCCCGCTCGGCCGCGGCGGCCCGGGCCGCCTCGCGCTCGGCGCCCGCCCGGGCCGTCGCCAGCGCGGCGGTGCGCTCGGCCACCTCCCGCTCCAGCACGGTCCGCCGCTCCTCCAGGGCGCGCACCCGACCCTCCAGCTCCGAGAGCAGCCGCCGGACCTCGTCCCGCTCCCCGGTGGCCCGGCCGGAGCGCTCCACCGCGCTCGCCTCGCGGGCCTGCGCGGCCGTCAGGGTCTCGCGCGCCGAGAGGAGCTGCGTCTCCAGCGAGGTGGCCCGCTCCTGGGCCGCGCCGGCCTCCGCGTGGCGCCGCTCGGCCACCGCCTTCTGGAGCCGGCCCTCCTCGCGGGCCGCGCCGAGCGCCTGCTCCAGCTTGGGCAGCTCCTTCAGCCGCGCCTCGATGCGCCCCACCTCCTGCTGCTTGGCGGCCACCTCGCCCTCCATGCGGGCGGTCTCCTGCTGCAGCGTCGCCTTGGAGGCGTCGAGGGCCGAGATCTGGCCGCGCAGCGCCTGCTCGCGGGCCGCCAGCTCCATGACCCGGCCGGTGAAGTCGTGGTAGGCGGCCAGCGCCACCGGCAGGAGCACCGCCAGCACCGCCGCCGCCGCGCCCAGCTCGCGGAGGTGGCGCCGCCCGAAGAGCAGGAGCCGGCGGAGCGGCGAGCCGCGGTCGTGCCAGGTCGGCTGGTTGGAGCGGAAGCGGCGCAGCTCGTCGGCCAGCGCCCCGGCCGAGGAGGGCCGATCCTCCGGGCGCGGCGAGAGGGCGCGGCCCACCACCTCCCGGAGCCGCGGCGGCACCGACGGCGGCAGGGGCGGTGGCGGCCCGTCCAGGCCGGCGGCCCGGCCGGCGTGGGGGGGCTCGCCGGAGAGCAGGTAGTAGAGCGTGCCGCCGAGCGTGTAGACGTCCGAGGCCTCGTTGGGCGGCAGCCGGTCGCGCCACTGCTCGGGCGCCATGTAGGCCACCGTGCCGATGGGCGTCGAGCCGGTGGCCGACGAGTGGACCAGGGAGGTGGCGATGCCGAAGTCGGCCAGCATGACCCGCCGGCTCTCCGGGGTGAGGAGCACGTTCTCCGGCTTCAGGTCCCCGTGGATCACGCCGGTCCGGTGGGCGGCGTGGACGGCCCGCGACAGGTCCTCGGCCAGCCGGGCCGCCTCGTCGGCCGCCATCCCGTCGCGCGCCTCGCGGAGCGAGCGGCCGATGCGGATCGAGCCGGGCGCCGCCTCGTCGGGGTCGGCGCAGACCGCCATCTCCATGTAGAAGGGGCCGCCGTCGATGCGGCCGGCGTCGAAGACCGGCACCACGTTGGCGCTCGGGATGCGGCGGGCCCGGCCGGCCTCGCGGCGGACCTGCTCGACGAACTCGCTCATGCCCGGCCCGGGGCGGAGCAGCTTGACGGCCACGTACCCCTCGAGCGGCGGGCGGCGGGCCAGGTAGACCTTGCCGTGGGCGCCGGCCCCCAGCTCGCGCTCCAGCGTGAAGGGGCCGAGCTCCACCGGGAAGGGGCCGGCCGGGAGCGGCGCGTCGGGCCGGTCGTAGTGGGCCAGCAGCCGCCAGACCAGCGCCGCCAGCCCCTCGTCGCCGCCGCACAGCTCGCCGACCAGGCGCGGCCACTCGCGCCGGTCGTACTTGAGGACCACCTCCACCACCACGTCGGCGCCGAGCGGGTTGGTCACGGGGCGGCCTCCGCGGCGCCGGGCCGGCTCTGGCGGGCCGCCACCCAGGCGGCGAAGAGGCGCAGGTCCTGCTCGACGCGGGCCGGCGGCAGGTCCAGCGCCTCGGCGATGCGGCCGCGCGGCTCGCCCTGGAGGTAGAAGCGGCGCGCCTCCTCGGCCAGGATGGCGCCGCGGCTGAGGCGCGGGTCGGTGGCGGCGGCCGCGACGGCCCGCTCCACCACCGCGAGATCCGGCGCCACCGCCAGGCGCGCCCAGGCCACGAAGAAGGCGATGCGCTGCTGGACCATGGGCTTCGACTCGCCGAGCAGCTCGGCCGTCTCCGCCTGGCTGAAGCCGGCGATGAGGTGCCACTCCACCGCGCGGGCGATCTTGCGGCGGCGGGAGATGGTCCGATCGGCGCGGAGCTGGTCCAGGAGCTCCAGCATGGCGAGCGCCTCGTCGCGGGCCGGGGTGACCGGCTCGCCGGCGATGAGGGTCAGGACCGGCAGGAGCGCCGCCGCCTCGCGGCCGGCCCGGCGCTGGCTGGCGCGGCGGTGGGAGAGCCAGAGGCGGCGGATGAGGAAGAGGCAGTAGGCGGTGAAGTGGCGCCGGTCGTTGAAGGGGGTGCGGCGGCGCAGGATGCGCTCCAGCGCGGTGTGGAGCCCGGCCGTGCCGGCCAGCGAGGGCGGCGCGCCGTGGCTCATGGCCCGCACCCGCTCGCGGAGGTCGTCGTACGCCTCGGCGACCAGCGCCTCGACGCTCGGCCGCCCCTCGCTCTGCCCGCCTCGCTCCATCCTGTCCCAGCGTAGTCGAGTGGGGACGCCCGACGCGAACCTGCCACCCTGGTGGAGGTAACTCCCTGGCTTCCAGCGCCATTCCTGGGCGGGGCCGGCGCCCCGCCCCTCAGGGCAGCTTGTAGACCACCGACGCCGAGATCGGCACCAGGTTGGCGCCGCCCTCGGCCGAGGTCTGGAAGTAGACGAAGTAGGCGAAGCGCGCCGCGTCCACCTTGCCCAGCCGGATCGACTCGGTGGCCACCGCCCGCACCTGCTCCGAGGTCCCCTCGGTGGCCAGCGCCGCCAGCGCCTGGTCGTCGGAGCGGTACAGGAAGGCCGCCCCCTCCACGGCCGGGGCGGCGTCGTAGTAGACGAAGCTGAAGGCGGTCACCACCGCGCCGTCCGGCAGCGCCAGCGGGACCACCAGGAAGTCGTCGTCGCCGGTGGTCTGGTAGCGCCCCACCCCGCCGGGCACGCTCGCCTGCGCGGTGCCGGTCGAGGTGAGCCGCGGCACGCCGGAGAGCGAGGAGACCGAGATCACGCCGCGCGGCAGCCGCTGGCAGCTCACCGAGCCGTCGGGGGCGATGATGCGGATGGCCGAGCCGGGGGCGCAGACGCCGGTGACGCGGGCCTGCTTCTGCTCGAGCACCTCGGCCGTCTTGACCAGCTCGTCGGAGTGGAGCTGCAGCGCGGCGCCGAGCTCGGGCGGCATCCGCTCCATGGCGAGCTTCCCCTCGGAGATCTCCTCGGCGCGGATGGGGCGCGGCGTGGTCGGGGCGGTGGGCGCCAGCGGGGGCGGGGGCGGAGGCGCCTCGTGCGAGGCGCGGCCGAGCAGGAAGCCGCCGCCGGCCACCGCGGCCAGGGCCAGGGCGGAAGCCGCCAGGAGGAGCGGTCGCGTCGCCATGCCGGGGCTTCTACCACGGCCGGTCCGGGGGCCGCGCCTCCCCGGAAGGCGGGCGCTATCGGCGCGCCGCGGCGCCGCGCCGCGCCACCCGCTCCGCCACGGCTCGGCTCAGCCCGCCGCGCCGCGCCAGAGCTGCGCCAGCCCCAGCCCCAGGAAGGCCAGCGCCGAGGCGCCGGCCAGCGTCCGGGCGGCGCGGGGCCCGAGCCTCCCGACCGCGCCGAAGAGGGCCACCAGCGCCGCCCCGACCCCGACCAGCGGCAGGTAGAAGCCGAGGAGGAAGAGCCCGGCCGCCCCCGGCGACCGGCGCAGCGCGGCGGCCAGGAGCGGACCGCCCACCAGGCTCCAGAAGATCCAGACGTTCGGGTTGAGCAGGTTGACCAGCACCGCCTGGCCGAAGCCGCGTTCAGGCACCGCCGGCGTCCCTGGCCCGGCCGGAGGCGGCGCCGCGCCAGGCCGGCCGAGCTCGCGCAGCGCCGAGGCGCCCATCCAGCAGAGGAGCCCGCCGCCCAGGAGCTGGAGCAGCCGCACCAGCCCCGCCGGCATGCCGGCCAGCATGAGGAGGCAGGCGGCGATGACCGGCGGATCCGAGACCAGGGGCACCGCCGCGAGGTGGAGCGCGCGCCACGGCCCGACCCGGGCGGCCCGCTGCAGGAGCAGGGCCTGGAACGGGCCGGGCGAGGCGGCGGCCGAGGCGCCGAGGAGGGCGGCTTCCAGGAACACGCGCTACTTCACCGGGAGCTTCAGCCCCATCTCGACCATGGCGAGCAGCGCCTCGGCGTTCCCCTTGGCGTCGTCCACCGGGTGGTGGCTGGCGGGGGTCTTGCGCAGGTGCTTCCAGGTGGCGAAGCCGTCCTTCACCATGCCGCAGTAGAGGTCGCCGATGCGCCGCCCCGACCAGCCGAAGGGGTTCCGCCCCAGGGTCTCGTGGAAGTACCAGTTGATGAACATCCAGTCGAAGGCCAGGTTGTCGGAGCAGAAGACCGGCTTCCCCTTGGAGGCGGTGGCGATCCAGGCCTCGAAGTCGGCCATGACCTGGCCCGGCTCGTCGAAGCGCAGGTGCTCGGCGCGGGTCACGCCGCTGATCGCCAGCGCCTCCGGGAGGAACCTTTCGGAGATGGGGCGGGTCCGCCCGAAGAAGGTCTTGCCGAGCGTCGGCTCGACCACCACCGCGCCGAACGAGACCATCGAGTAGTGGCCGGGTGACGGCCCGTCGGACTCCACGTCGACCACGATGAGCGACATGGCCCGAGTCAAGCACGCGCGGCGGCGGCGCTCCAGTCGCCGCGTCTCAGGGGCCGCCCGGGCTCGCGCCCGGGGCCGGGCCGGGACCAGCGGCGCCGATCGGCGCGGATCCCCTGGTGATCCTGGCCGCCGCCCCGCCCGGAGCCCGCCGAGGGCCCTACCGTCGGTGCGGTGACCCTTCTGCGCACCTTGTCGGGGAGTGAAGGCAAACGCCCACAAGCCCAATGAGGTCGAGGACTTGCGTTCTTTGGACTCAGTGAGAATATGCTTTGGAAGCGCATGGCTGGCAGCACTCCGCAGCACGGTCATCTCCCTGCAAACGGGCGCTGACTGAAGCACCGATACCGATCTCGTTGGGGGCACGTCATGGCGTCCGAGCACGCGCAGGGACTGAACGCGAACCTCATCCAGCCGGAGGGGACCTTCGACGCCTCGGCGGCCCGTGAGGTGGCCCGTGCGCTCGACCTGCTCGAGCCGTCCTCGCGCGTGCGCGTCGACCTCACGCGGGTCCGCGACTTCCAGGACCTCGGCGTGGCCGTGCTGGCCCGGGCGCTCCAGGGCCACCACCAGGTCGAGGTGAGCGGCCTCAGGCTCCACCAGATCCGGCTCCTCAAGTACTACGGCGTGGACGCGGCGGCCGTCGGCCCCCACCCCTGATCCGGCCGCGCCAGCGGGGGTGAGGTGGGCGGCCGCGAGGGCGGCCGTGCCGCTGGGCGCCAGGGCGGCTATGCTGCACGCCACCTGATGCACGACGTCTTCGGCCACACCCTCGGCCTCAAGCCCTCCCAGCTCCACGCCCTGCGCCGCACCTACCGGCGGCGCGTCGACGCCCACGAGGTGGTCTCGCCCGAGCTGGCGCGCCACCTCGCCGAGGTCTCCCGCGAGATCGGCCGCCAGGTCGGCGTGCTGCTGGACCGCAAGGGGGACGTCCAGTGGGTCATGGTCGGCGACGCCCGCAAGCTCACCCTGCCCGACGTGGGGCGCGGCCGCGCCGGCTCGCACCGCCTCCGCGGCCTGCGCCTCGTCCACACCCACCTCGACGGCGAGCCGCTCACGCGCGACGACCAGACCGACCTCGCGCTCCTCCGGCTCGACTCGGTGAGCGCGGTCGAGGTCCGGGAGGACGGCGAGCCGGGGCGCATCCACCTCGCCTGGCTCATCCCGGAGAACCCGGCCGGCGCCCTCTGGCAGGAGGAGAGCGCCGCCTCGGTCCACGAGCTCGGCTACGACGCCTGGAGCGGGCCGCTGGCGCTGGAGGAGGAGTTCGCCCGGGCCCGCACGGCGCGCACCACCGGCGGCCGGGAGCGGGCCATCCTGGTGGGCGTGAGCGGCCGGACCCGCAGCCGCGAGGAGGGCGAGGCCTCGCTCCTCGAGCTCAAGGAGCTGGCCCGCACCGCCGGCGTGGAGGTGGTGGACGCCAGCCTGCAGCACCGCCGCGAGATCGACCCGCGCACCCTCATCGGCAAGGGCAAGCTGGAGGACATCCTCCTGCGGTCGATGCAGCTCATGGCCGATCTCATCGTCTTCGACGCCAACCTCTCCCCGTCGCAGGCCATCCACATCGCCGAGGCCACCAGCCTCAAGATCCTCGACCGGACCCAGCTCATCCTCGACATCTTCGCGCAGCGGGCCCAGTCGGCCGACGGCAAGCTCCAGGTCGAGCTGGCCCAGCTCAAGTACCTCTACCCGCGCCTGGTCGGGCGCGACGACTCGCTCTCCCGCCTGGCCGGCGGCATCGGCGGCCGGGGCCCGGGCGAGACCAAGCTGGAGATCGACCGGCGCCGGGTACGCGACCGCATCACCGCGCTGGAGCGGCGCCTGGCCAACCTCTCGCAGGACCGGGCGCTGCGCCGCCGCCAGCGCAACGCCCGCGGCCTGCCGGTCCTCTCCATCGTCGGCTACACCAACGCCGGCAAGTCGACGCTGCTGAACGCCCTGACCGACTCCTCGGTGCTGGTGGAGGACAAGCTCTTCGCCACCCTCGATCCGACCAGCCGGCGCCTGCGCTTCCCGCGGGACCGCGAGGTGATCATCACCGACACGGTCGGCTTCATCCGCGACCTGCCCAGGGACCTGGTGGCCGCCTTCCGGGCCACCCTGGAGGAGCTGGGCGACGCCGACCTCCTGCTCCACGTGGTGGACGCGGCCGACCCGCGGCGCGACGAGCAGGTGGCGGCGGTGGACGCCATCCTCACGTCGCTCGAGCTCTCCCAGAAGCGCCGCCTGCTGGTCTTCAACAAGGCCGACCGGCTGCCCCCCGGCGAGGCGGCCGCCATGGCCCACCAGGCCGACGGCGTGGCCGTCTCGGCGGCCACCCGCGACGGCCTGCCGGAGCTGCTCCACCGCTGCGACCGGCTGCTCTGGGCCCAGGGCCGGGTCCCGTTCGCCCAGGTGGAGGCCGGGCTGCCGGGGGCGCCTCGCCCCCGCCCCGCAGGCTGAGCCCGCGGGGTCCCCACCCCCCGAGAAGAGGCCGCTCCGCGGGCCCGGGCTGGGCCCGGGTCGTGGATGGGCGCCGCGCGATCGCTGGAACCCTCCGGCACCTCGGACTAGAGTGCGCCGGTTCACCACCCGGTTCCAGGAGCACCGATGAGCGAGACCGCCCCCACCGCCCCCGCCGCGCCGGCGCGCGAGTTCAAGCCGTTCGTCGCGCCCGAGACCTCCATGGCGGAGCTCACGCCCAAGGCGATCATCGCCGGGGCGCTCTTCGGCATCCTCTTCGGCGCCTCCACCGTCTACCTGGCGCTCAAGGCCGGCCTCACCGTCTCGGCCTCCATCCCCATCGCCGTCATCGCCATCTCGCTGGGGCGCAAGCTCCTCAAGACCACCATCCTGGAGAACAACATCATCCAGACGGCCGGCTCGGCGGGCGAGTCGATCGCCGCCGGGGTGGTCTTCACCCTCCCCGGCTTCCTCTTCCTCTCGGTCGGCGCCGACGGCCAGTCGGTGGGGGCCGGCTACTTCAACTACTGGACCCTCTTCATCCTGGCGCTGGTGGGCGGCATCCTGGGCGTCCTCATGATGGTGCCGCTCCGGCGTGCCCTCATCGTCAAGGAGCACGGCGAGCTGCAGTACCCGGAGGGCGCCGCCTGCGCCTCGGTGCTCATCGCCGGCGAGAAGGGGGGCGACTTCGCCAAGACCGCCTTCCAGGGCGTGGGCATCTCCATCGTGTACGCGCTCCTCCAGAAGGTGCTCCACGTCATCGCCGAGACCCCGGCCTGGGTCACCGAGAAGACCAACAA
>Ga0209682_10000833_pt1 | contig 10289 bp, 5 predicted proteins | sample DOMMetBare2Fresh_2_FD_187471 | JGI IMG/M metagenome (GOLD analysis project Ga0209682, IMG submission 187471) | Wetland sediment microbial communities from St. Louis River estuary, USA, under dissolved organic matter induced mercury methylation -... | ecosystem: Environmental > Aquatic >...
AGACGAGGCGAGGTTTGAGCCGCCGAAGACATGGCCGGCCAGTGGCCGGGAGCTTCAGCGCCCTCCCCGCGGCGAGCATCGACCCGACGCAGGCGCTGGCCGGCCACGCGGCGGAGCTTTCCCGAGATCCACGGATTGGGTCACGCGAGCGTGAAGACCACCATTGAGCATCCACCGGCGCAGAGAGGAGCGATGACCGACCGGATAAACGTTCCTCCGCCTCCCTCCCCGGCTCCATGGGACCCGGACAAGCCACTGAGCAGCCGTGCCAACCCTCACAAGAGACGCCACTTAGCCGGCATCGGCGGATTGCCTGATCGGCCGAGATTGTCGGATAAACCGCCGGCCGGGGCGTGATAGCCGACGCCCTGGCTACCATATTGACGTGATTGATGGACAGGCGTAGAGTAGCAGAAGTCGATGAAGATGAGGAGCTTACCACCAATGCCCCAGAAGGTCTCTGCGCTTGCCGTGGTACCAGGAGAGCCGGCAAGGTCGTTGGCGCCGAATAGGTAAGCTCACGGTTGTACGCCTTATTCCCACTACGAAGGACGTCAAGCCGCGGCCCTTCTTCTACACGAACTCACGCCAGTTTCAAAGGAGAACCCGGGAATGAGCGTCCTGCAAGCATATCCTGCTTCCGTGAAACAATCCTTGCTCCAGCGAGTGACAGGCCTCGCGCTCCTTCTCTCTGCACTCGCCTGTAGTGCCAATTCCCCAGGGTCGCCAGATTCCGCGCCTGGCACAGCGGGCACCCACTCGGCATGCCGAAATTTCATGCATACGCTTCCGCCAGACATCTTGGCTCCGCGCGTGTTGGAAAGAGTCGCTCCTGAACCTACTTTAGGAGGAACTTCTAGTGGCTACGCCTGTCTGCAAAGCACACTCACGATAGAGGGCCGGATCGTCGATACAAAGATTGTCGATACCAACAATATGAATTTCGCGGGAGCCGCCGTGCGCGCACTAGCGCAGTGGCGCTATTCTCCCGCGACTCGGGATGGAGTACCTGTTGAAATTCCCATCTCTTACTCCTTCTCGTACGCTCGTGGTTATTGAGGTGGCCATTTGCCAGCCCTCGCACCTGCACGAGTTGCCGAATCCATGCTTGGAGGCGGTGAACGCAGGGCAGAGCATTGGCCCTTTCCTGGCGCCCTGCGATCGCGGAAGATCGCACAACCCGGCGCCTGCAGCGGACGGCTGACGCCGCACGCTGAGGCATATCACGTAGCCGCGCGCAGAAAAAGGAAGACGCTGTATGCCGCAGGATAAGCAAGCTCTCGATCGCCAAGCCATGTTCGCGTGGAACCTGCTCACTGAGTTGCGAAAGGAGTTACTCGAGAGCCAGAAACTCAGAACTCAGATTATTGGGCTCAAGGTCACCTTCGTAAGCGCTGGCTTCGCTGTGATTGCCGCCAATATAGACAAGGTTCCAAATTCGCTGCTTACCATCCCCGCCTTCGCGGCAATATTCTTCGACTTCCTGATCAACAGTTATAGCTTCTCCATAAAGCGAATCGGCTGGTACTGTCGGAACTATCTTGAGCCCATCCTTAAGGTGGGTCACGATATGCCCGAGGAGATCCTTCTTTGGGAAGAATTTCTGGCACAGCCAAGGACAAAGCAGTACTTGGCGATGATTGGGAACCTGGGCATTACGCTATTAGCTTTTAGTGCGGGTGTGTTCGCGCTTTTGACGCCATTCCGGCGAGGGCTCTCGACCACTCTGCTTCTAACCCTCGCGCTGCTACTTTTTCTGGACGCTTGGAGCTTCTGGTTTTCAAAGCGTAGAAGCTTTCCGGCCCCAGCTCAAGCCGAAGAAGTGTGAAGCGGACGCGGAGTACGTCTAACCCGGCAGTCGAGCGGACGGAAACCGCAAGAATCGCGGTTCCCGCCGTTCACCGCCATCCCGATTGGGCGACACAGAGAAGGCTGAGTCGAGTCTGGGGCGAAAGTCCGTGGAGACCCCGTAATGTTGCGAAGCAACCTGGTAGTAGGCCTGCTGCTGTCTTGGCTCGAGGTCACCGGGAGTGCGATGCAGGTCAGGGGCGGAAAGGCCCCAGAGGGGCCGCAAGCATGTAGCCCGGGGCCAGAGCGAAGCGGCGGCCCCGGGTAAAGAGGAAAAATAGATTCCAAGCCCCCGGAGGGGGCGGCAGCAGGATCGGCAGGGCATGGCTTTGCTGCCGCCCCCTCCGGGGGCTTGGAAAACAAAGACGTACTCCTGACCCGGGGTCGCCGCTCCTTCGTCGCTATGACCCCGGGCTACATGCCGGAGCCCCTCCGGGGCTCGACTTTTGCAACAACCGGGGGAACATGCGGCCCCAAGTTACTCGGAGCTGTTCCCGAATGATGCCTAACCCTTTCCTTCAAGCGGACCCGCCTACGGCCCTACGCTTCGTCCGGGCCGCCCCTTCGGGCTTTGCCGTCTTGCGGCCGCGGAAGGGCTGGAGGTTGCACTCGGACAGCTTCTCCGACCGGCGCCCATAGCGTCGGCCCCGGGTCGGGGATTCCGCGGCGGTTGCGGAGTTCTGGAAGAACGCCACGGTGCGCCGGCCCGGCCAGCGGGGGCCAGGGTCGCCGCCATGGCCTCGTCGATGACCGCGACGCGCGCCCGGTCCCGGGTGCGACGTCGTCCATCTTGGGGTTGGCGGAGGAGGCTGCGGAGGAGGACGCGGATTTCCATGGGAGGGAGGCTCGCGTGGAGTCCGCGAAGGGTTTAGACTATCCGGGCGCCGACTTTTTGTGGAGCATGATGATCGTCCAGGCCCCTGTTGTTCGCCGATTCCTCCTCCTCTTGGCAGGTTCTGCCCTGGCGTTGGCTCTGCGGGCGCAGGAAGCCGCCGTCCCGCCGGCCCCATCGCCGGGTCCAACGTCCGTCGAAATGCTCTCCCTGTTCGGCGAGCCGCTTCCCGCGATCCCCATGTCCGCGGCCGAACGGCGGGCTCGGCAGGACCGCTACGCCCAGGCGCGGGCCACCGCGGTGGCCCGGCCGGACGACGTCGAGGCGCAGATCTGGTGGGGGAGGCGGGCCGCCTGGCTCGGCGAGATCGGCGAGGCGGTGGACGTCTTCAGCCGCGCTCTGGTCCGTTTTCCCGACGATCCGCGCCTGCTGCGCCACCGCGGGCACCGCTACATCACCCTGCGGCGCTTCGACCTGGCCGCCGCCGACCTGGAGCGGGCGTCCCGGCTGGCCGCCGGCCGCCCCGACGAGCCCGAGCCCGGGGAGCGGCCCTCCACGCTCCCGGCGGACTCGCTGCGGTCGAACATCTGGTACCACCTGGGAATCGCCCTCTTTCTGAAGGGAGACTTCGAGCCGGCTCTGCGCGCCGAGGAAGCCTGCCTTCTCGTACCCGCCACGCCGGACCGCGAGGCGGGAGCCCGGTTCTGGGCCTATCTCGCGCTGCGCCGCCTCGGCCGGGAGGAGGAGGCGCGCCAGGAGCTGGCGCCGATCCGCCCGAACATGGCGGTCCTCGAAAACCGCGCTTATCTGCTGCTGATCATGATGTACAAGGGCGAGCTGACCCCCGACTCCCTCCTTGCCCCGGACGCCGCGGGGAGCGATCCGCTCGATCCGGTGATCCTGCGCTACGGCGTCGGCGCCTGGTACCTCGCCCAGGGGAGGCGCGACGAAGCCGTGAAGATCGATCGCGAGGCGCTCTCCCTCGGCCAATGGCACTCCTTCGCCCACATCGCCGCCGAGGCGGACCTTCAGCGTTTGGGGGAGTCCCCCGCCCGCCCCCTCCCCTGACCTCTCGCGGGAGAGGGGCACCACGCGCCCACCCTGAGTTACCTCAGAATCAAAGACATGCGTCGGCTCACTTCGGGGCTGGGCGGGGGCGCCCTCTCCCGCTTTGCGGGGGAGGGGTCGGGGAGGGGGCCTACCCCGCCGCCACCACCCGCTGCGGCTCGGCCTCGGCGGTCTGCCGCAGGATCAGGTCGCGGCAGTCGGGGCCGGGGATGGGGTGGCTGAACAGGAAGCCCTGCACCTCGTCGCAGCCCTGCTCGCGGAGGATGAGCCACTGGGCCTCCTCCTCGACGCCCTCTCCCACGACGCTGATCTCCAGGCTGTGCGCGAGGGCGATCATCGCCGCGGGGATCTCGGCGCGGACGTCGCCGACGTTGAGCGAGCGGACGAACGATTCGTCGATCTTCAGGGTGTCGATTGGGAAGGTGCGCAGGTAGGAGAGCGAGGAGTAGCCGGTGCCGAAGTCGTCGATGGCGATCCGCACGCCCAGGTCCTTCAAGGCGCGCAGCACGGCGAGGCTGACCTCGGCGTTCTGCATGGCGAGCGTCTCGGTGATCTCCAGCTCCAGGAGCGCCGCGGGGAGGCCGGTCTCCTCCAGCACGCTCTGCACGCGCTCGATCAGGTCGGGCTGCTGGAACGGGCGCGCCGAGAGATTGACCGTCACCCGCACCTGCACCCCTTCACTCCACCAGGAGCAGACCTCGCGGCAGGCGGTGGAGAGCGCCCAGAAGTCGATGGGATTGATCAGGCCGGACTGCTCGGCGATCCAGAGGAAGTCGCTGGGCCGCATGAGGCCGCGCTCCGGATGCTGCCAGCGCAGGAGCGCCTCGACCGCCTGGATGCGCCCGGTGTGGCTGTCCAGGATCGGCTGGTAGTAGAGGCAGAGCTCCTCGTTGGCCAGGGCGCGCCGCAGGTCGTTTTCGAGCGACAGCCGTTCGAGGGCGTCGGCGTCCATGGTGGGGACGTAGACCTGGTAGCCGTCGCGGCCGACCTGCTTGGCCTGGTACATCGCGACGTCGGCCTTCTTGACCAGCTCCTCCGGGGAGTCGCCGTCGCGCGGATACCGGCTGAGGCCGATGCTGCCGGTCACCACGATCTCGCGGTCCTGGAGCATCAGCGGCTGGCGGATGCGGTCGAGGAGCTTCTCGGCGACGAACACGGCATCCGGCTCGGTGGTGACCTCGGGAAGGAGGACGGTGAATTCGTCGCCGCCCAGCCGCGCCACGGTGTCGCCCTGGCGCAGGCAGAGGCGGAGGCGGTCGGCGATGGTGCGCAGGAGCTCGTCGCCGCTCGCATGGCCGAGCGAGTCGTTGATCGTCTTGAAGCGGTCGAGGTCGAGGAAGAGCACCGCGACCTGGCGCCCTTCGCGGGCGGCGAGGGCGACCGCGAGGCGGAGATGGTCGAGGAAGAGGTTGCGGTTGGGGAGCCCGGTCAGCGCGTCGTGGTAGGCGAGGCGCTCGATCTGCTCGGAGGCGACGAGGAGCTGCTTGCGCTCCTCTTCCAGCAGGCGGATGACCATCCCCAGCCCCATGGTGGTCTGCAGCAGCAGATCGGTCATCGCCATGTAGGGGAGATGCGGGAAGGTTTGCCCGGTGGCCATCTGGACGAAGGAGGTCACGGCGTAGTGGAGCGATTCCAGGCTGACCAGGAAGAAGGACGCTCCGAGGATCCGGCGGCCGACGCCCCAGGGGCGGTCGCGGCGCCGGAAGACCAGGCCGGTGGCCACCAGGAAGGCGGCCGCCGCGAGCGCGCTCCGGATCCCGAGGCGGAGGTGCAGCCGCGGATCGGATTGCAGCGGGACGGTGGCGACGACCAGGACCCAGGCGAACCCGGCCAGAAGGAGCAGGGCGCGGCGGACGCGCGGCGGCGGCACGGTCCGGCCGGTCGCCACCTCCCAGGTGCCGAAGAGGACGAGGGCGAGCTGGCCGAGGCCGCCGGCCAGCGAAAGCGTCGAGACGAACACCCGGGTGAGCGACGCAGGCTCCATCCGCGGCGCCAGGGCGAGGGAGACGGCGGCGCCGGCGAGGTAGAGGCAGAAGCCCCACCAGCTCCACGCCCAATGCCGCAGGAAGTCCCGGCGGTAATGGCGATGAAAAGCCTCCAGCACCGCGGCCAGGAGGACCGCGCCGGCGATTTGGGCCAGATACCCGTACACCACCAAGGGCAGGTTGGAGGCCATTTGTCCGCTTAGAATAGCAGCTTCAAGGGTTCTTGGGAGGCGGAAGTGGAAACGATTACCGAAAGACCAGATCCTCACCCATTTTCGCCCTCTGCCGCGCGAGGGGCCGGGGGTGAGGATGATAGACTGGCGCCTTCACGCAACCATCGGGAAACTCATGAATCATTCAATTCGAATTCTGTCGTATTTTGCCGCCTCCGCCGTCCTCGGTCTTTGTGCCGTCGCCGCTCCGGCACAGGCGGCGCCGCCGCGGGAGCCCGCCGCGGTCGCGGTGCCGGCCAAGGCGCCCGAGGGGCTGGCGGCCCGCACGGCCGGCATGGAGAAGAAGGAGGGGCTCCTCACCTTCTATCTCGACGCCAAGGCCGGCAAGGTCTGGCTGGAGGTTCCGCCCGCCACCGGGACCGCCGCCGGGAAAGGTGGAGAGGCCGGGACCTTCATCTATGTCGAGTCGATCCTGACCGGTCTCGGCTCGAACCCGGTGGGCCTCGACCGCGGGCAGCTCGGCGACACGCGGATCGTCACCCTGCGCCGGGTCGGCGGGCGCCTGTTCGTGGAGCAGCAGAACCTGCGTTTCCGCGCCCTCTCCGAGAATCCGGACGAGCTGCGCACGGTGCGCGAGTCGTTCGCCACCTCCGTCCTCTGGGGGGGCGAGATCGCCGCCACCGATCCGGATGGCCGTGCGCTCGTCGACTTCACCGGCTTCCTGGTGCGGGACGCCCATGACATTCCGGCGCGGATGCGCCTCGCCGGCCAGGGGACCTGGTCGCTCGATCCCGGGCGCAGCGCGGCGGATCTCGACAACTGCCTGGCCTTCCCGGACAACGTCGAGCTGGAGGCGCTGCTGACCTACCAGTCGAGCGATCCCGGGGAGCTGGCGCTCCAGACCCTCCCCGCGCCCGGCGCCGCGACGTTCGTCCAGCACCACTCCTTCGTCCGCCTGCCGGACGCGGGCTATACGCCGCGGGCGTTCGATCCGCGCGCAGGCTCGTTCCCGGTGGAGTTCGCCGACTACGCCGCGCCCCTCGCCGCGCCGGTCGCGACCCGCTGGATCTCGCGCCACCGCCTGGAGAAGGTCGATCCCGCCGCGGCGCGCTCGCGGGTCAAGGAGCCGCTCGTCTACTACGTCGACTCCGGCGCTCCCGAGCCGGTGCGGAGCGCCCTCCTCGAAGGAGCGAGCTGGTGGAAGGAGGCCTTCGAGAAGGCCGGGTTCATCGACGCCTTCCGGGTCGAGATCCTGCCGCCGGGAGTGCATCCGCTCGACGTGCGCTACAACGTGATCCAGTGGGTGCACCGCTCGACCCGCGGCTGGTCCTACGGCGGCGGCGTGATCGATCCGCGCACCGGCGAGATCCTGAAGGGGCACGTGACGCTCGGATCGCTCCGCGTCCGCCAGGACCGCCTGCTCTTCGAAGGGCTCGCCGGCACGGAGAAGACGGGGACCGGCGCGCCGGACGATCCGGTGGTCCTGGCGCTCGCGCGCATCCGCCAGCTCGCGGCGCACGAGGTCGGCCACAGCCTCGGCCTCTCCCACAACTTCGCCGCCAGCACCTATGGCCGCGCCTCGGTGATGGACTATCCGGCGCCGCTCGTCGGGATCGCTCCGGACGGCCACCTCGACTTCTCGCAGGCCTATGGCGTCGGAGTGGGGGAGTGGGACGACTGGGCGATCCGCTATGCCTATGCCCAGGCGCCGCCGGGGACGGAGGAACCGGCCCTGCTGCGCGGGTTCCTCGACGAGGCGGTGCAGCGCAAGCTCCTCTTCCTGACCGACGAGGACGCCCGCCCGGAAGGGGGCGCGAATCCGAAGGCCGTGCTCTGGGACAACGGTCCCGATCCGGTCGCCGGCCTGCTCCAGGCCCTTGAGGTCCGGCGCATCGCGCTGGCGCAGTTCGGTGAGCACAACCTGCCGCCGGGCCAGCCGCTGGCCCTCCTCCAGGAGGTCCTCGTCCCGCTCTACTTCCACCACCGCTACCAGCTCGACGGCGCGCTCAAGGTGGTCGGCGGCGTCGACTACACCTATGCCGTGCGCGGCGACGGGCAGCCTGGCCAGAAACCGGTCGACGGCGCGCGGCAGCGCGCGGCGCTCGCGGCCATCCTCGAGGTCCTGGAGCCCGAGCGGCTCGACCTGCCGGAATCGGTGCTCGCCCTCCTCCTGCCGCGCCCTGCCGAGTACAAGCCCCACCAGGAGCTGTTCAAGGGAAACACCGCCCCTGTGTTCGATCCGCTGGGCGCCGCCGCGTCCATGGCCGACATGGCGGTCGACGGCCTGCTGGTACCCGAGCGGACGGCGCGCCTGGTCGACCTCCACCGGCGCGATCCGCAGCTCCCCGGCCTGGAAGAGGTGCTCGACGCGCTGGTCGAAAAGTCGTTCGGCGGCTCGGTGCCCAACGATCCGCGCCGCGCCGAGCTGCGGCGGGTGGTGCAGTGGGTCACGGTGCGCCGGATGATCGAGCTGGGGAGCGATCCCAAGAGCGCTCCCCTGGTGCGGGCGCGGCTCGACGCCGCGTTGCGCACCCTCGCCGGCCGCCTGGAGCCCGGGGCCCGCCCCGGCACCGGCCCCGAGGCGGCGCAGAAGGCATACCTGGCGGCCGAGATCGGACGCTATCTCGTGCGTCCCGAGGGGGAGACCGCGCGGCGTCCCCTGCCGCCGGAGCCGCCGCCCGGCCAGCCGATCGGCATGGGACCCGAGGGACTCGACCGGATGGACCAGATGGACATTCCCGAAGGCTGGAGCGGATGCTCTCTCGAATGATCCGCTCCCTCCTGTTCCTCCTGCTCGCCGCCGCGGCGTGCAAGGACGCCGCGGCGCCGGCGGGCTCGGGAGAGGCCGCCGCGGCCGGCCCGCCATGGAAGCCGGCCGAGCATCTGAAGGTCAAGGTCCTGGGCTCGATCCCGCACGATCCGGAGGCCTACACCCAGGGGCTCGTCTGGTCCGCCGGCGCCCTCTATGAGAGCGCCGGCCAGTACGGCCGGTCGAGCCTGCGGCAGGTCGATCCGAAGACCGGCGAGGTCCTGCGCTCGGTACAGGTGCCGCCGCGGTACTTCGCCGAAGGTCTGGCTCTGGTGGGCGACCGCCTGGTGCAGCTCACTTGGCAGGAGCAGGCCGCGATGGTCTACCGCCTCGCCACCTTCGAGCGGACCGGCGAGCTCCCCTACAGCGGCGAGGGGTGGGGTCTCTGCTACGACGGCACACGGCTGGTGATGAGCGACGGCTCGGACCGCCTCACCTTCCGCGATCCGGTGACCTTCGCCACGACCGGCGGCGTGAACGTCGCCCTCGACGGCCGGCCGGTGGTGCAGCTCAACGAGCTGGAGTGTGTCGACGGCGCGGTCTGGGCGAACGTCTGGCAGACCGACGAGATCCTGCGCATCGATCCGGCCACCGGCCGCGTCACCGCCGTCGTCGATGCCGCCGGTCTCCTGACCCCGCAAGAAGCCGCCCAGGCCGAGGTGCTCAACGGCATCGCCTGGAAGCCCGAGACGAAGAGCTTCCTGATCACCGGGAAGTACTGGCCGAAGATGTTCGAGGTGGTCTTCGAGCAGGCCCTCCCCCCCGGCCCCTCTCCCGCACCCCCTCTCAATCCAGCCGGCTCGCCGCGTTGACCAGTTGGAGGAACTCGGCGCGATAGCCTTCGTGATCGTCGCCGAGCGCACCGGAAGCCATCGCCGTCACCTGGTCGAAGGTGGCGCCACTCCGGTAGGGTGATTCCCGCAGCAGCAGGCCGAGCTCGGCGACCGCGGCGGCGAAGCGGAGGTTCTCGGACGCCGCTCCGATCGGCGTCGTCGCATCAAGGACGGTCTGGGTCATCAGGCGGCTCTCGTCCTCATCCGGCTCCTTGTAGCGGAGCTTGAGCGTGAGCAGCTCCGGGCTCGCGCTCGCCGTTTCGGACACGGTGCTCGTCTGATACTTGAGCGGATCGACCTTGGCGATCTCCAGGTCGCCGTCCGGCGGCACCAGCTCGTAGAGCGCGGTCACGGAATGGCCCGCGCCCATCTCGCCGGCGTCCTTGGCGTCGTCATGGAAGTCCTCGGCGCGGAGCAGCCGATTCTCGTAACCGATCAGGCGGTAGGCGCGCACCTTGGTGGGATTGAATTCGATCTGCAGCTTCACGTCCTTGGCGATCGTGGTGAGCGTCGCCCCCAGCTCCTGTACGAAGACCTTGCGCGCCTCCTGGAGGGTGTCGATGTAGGCGTAGTTGCCGTTGCCCTTGTCCGCCAGCAGCTCCATCTTGGAATCCTTCACGTTGCCGGTGCCGAAGCCCAGGACGGTGAGGAAGATCCGGTCGCGGCGCTTCTCTTCGATCAGCCGCTCGAGCGCGCCGTCGCTCGACACGCCGACGTTGAAGTCGCCATCGGTCGCGAGGA
>Ga0209682_10000834_pt1 | contig 10285 bp, 5 predicted proteins | sample DOMMetBare2Fresh_2_FD_187471 | JGI IMG/M metagenome (GOLD analysis project Ga0209682, IMG submission 187471) | Wetland sediment microbial communities from St. Louis River estuary, USA, under dissolved organic matter induced mercury methylation -... | ecosystem: Environmental > Aquatic >...
CCTGGGGCGTGAGCCCCAGGGTCAAAGGCCGCCGGAAACCCCAGCCCCGAAGGGGCGGCAGCAGACCGCCACCGGGAAAGATGTGTGTAAGGGTGTGGGGAGCCGTACGGGCTTCCGGGGAGTCGACGGGAAATTCGGTGAACGGGAGGACGGCGGGCAGCTTGGGGTCTTCGACGACGAACAGGCCTTCTTGCAGGGCCAGGGCGGTGAGGCTGGCGGCTTCGGCGGCGGGCAGGCGGGCGGCGACGAAGCTTTCGTACTCGACGAAGTCCGGGCCCAGAAGGGACTCGACGGGCGGCGGCAGAGCAAAGGGCCCGTCGTCGGCGCCCAACGGGGCCTTCTGGATGACGACCAGCTCGCGGCCGGCGAGCGGCGAACGCCACCCCTCGACGGTGGCGGCCGGCGCGGGCGAGAGGCTCAGGCCCGTCAGCGGGAGGGTCAGGCACAGGATCACGAAAAGGCGCCAGGTGGCGCGACGGTGGACGATGGCCATGGTCGTCTCCTTGGATGAAAGTGAGTGATTCTTCACTTGAGGAGGTGCGCGGCGAGACGAAAACCGGGCCCAAACATTCGGCCCCCGCCCACCGTAGACAACCGGGAACCGCAAACCCCCAGGAACCAGGAGCCCCGCCGGGGCGTCAAGGAGAAAGAGCATGCCGAACGAGTCCTATGCGAAGACGATGGGCCGGTGGTCGTTCCGGACCAAAGCAGTGGCTGCGAACCTCGAGGAGGTGCCTCACCTGGAGGGCTCCCTGAGCCGGCTGAACGAGCTGCTGGCCCGGGCCTACGACCTCTCGGCGCAGCAGGCGGCCTTGACCGCCGCCAAGCAGGAAGTGTCGAAGCAGCTCCGCGAAGTCATCCACGAAGGACGGAAGGTCGTGGCATTCCTGGATTCCGGCCTGCGCCTGCACTATGGCAACCGCTCGGAGAAGCTGGTCGAGCTCGGCCAGCAGCCGTTCCGCAGCAAGCCGCGCGTCCGGCTCGTCGGGCCGGATGGTCAACCGCTCTCCGAGGAGTAGTCTCCCCTCCTTCCGCTCCGCGAACCCCGCCTCCGGGACCCGCTCCCCATCGACCCGCAGACCCGTCCGCCGGTACCGTACAGCCGTCCTCGCGAACCGTTGCACGGTACCGGAGGACCGTTCAACGGTACCGGCGTACCACGGCACGGTACTGGCGAACCGCTGCACGGTACCGGCGAACCGTTCAACCGTTCTGGAGGACCGCTGCGTGGTACTCGAGAACCGTTCAACGGTACCGGCGTACCGCGGCGTGGTACCGGAGAACCGTTCTACCGTTCTCGCGTACCACTCTACGGTACCGGAGGACCGCTCAACGGTACCCGCGTACCGCGGCACGGTACGAGCGAACCGTTCAACCGTACTGGAGTACCACTGCACGGTACCGGAGGACCGTTCGACCGTCCTCGCGTACCGCTCTACGGTTCCGGAGAACCGCTCAACGGTACGCCCGTTCTACCCCAGCGACCGCAGCTCCCGGCTCGCGGGAAACCGGGCTCGCGCGATCTGGAGCAGTCCCGCCGCAGAACGCGGGTCTCCCACGGCACGGAGAGTCTTGACGGCTTCGGCGTAGGCGGCCGGGGTGGGATTGGCTTCGACGAGACGGCGCAGGGTGGGGCCCACCTCGGCCGGGCGGCCGGAGAGGGCGTAGAGGAGGGCGAGACTGGAGTACGCGCGGAGGCTGTCGGGGAAAAGGCCGATCTCTTCGCGGAAGGCGGCTTCGGCTCCCGCCGCGTCGCCGGTGTCGGCGAGGATCCGGCCGCGGATGAGGGCGAGGCCGCGGATCAGCTCCGGGTCCTTGGTCTCGCGTTTCCCGTAGGCCGTGGCGGCCTGGCGGGTGACCTCCAGGGCTCCGGCGTAGTCCTTGCGGGCATGGAGCACCTCCGCCAGGGTGACCATGGGACCGACGCGGGCGCTCTCGTCCTCCATCGCCTTGCGGGCTTCCTTCTCGGCACCGGCGTAGTCCTTGCGGGAGAGGGCGATGCGGGCGAGGAGGCCGTGGGCGAAGGAGGGGTGGGCCACTTCGGCGAGCTTCGCATGGGTCTCGGCTTCGTCCAGGTCCCCCTGCTCGAACCAGAGCGAGGCGGCCGACATGGCGATGTGCGGCGAGCCGCCGGAGATGCGCAGCGCTTCGCGCCAGGCGTCGAGCGCGGCGTCCGGCTCGTTCATCTTCTGGAGGGAGCGCGCCAGGAACTCCCAGGCGTCGACCATCTTCGGATTGGTGGCGAGGACCCGGCGGAAGGCCGCCGCGGCCTCCTGGTTTTCACCCCGCGAGGAGTGGCGGAAACCGACTTTCAGATCCGCCAGGGCGCCGATCCGGCTCTTGGGATCGGGAAGCGGCCCGTCCGCCTCTCCGCCGGAGGCGCCGACGTAGCCCAGGGCGATCATCGCCTGGCGGGTCTCCTCGTCCACCGCGGCCGGCGGCTTCAGGGTACGGTCGAACCCGCCGAGCTCGCGCCGCCTCTCGGCGAAGACGCGCCGCTCCCGGATCTCCCCCTTCAGAAGGTTCTGCCGCTCTCCCGGGTCCGCCGCGAGATCGTAGAGCTCGGGGTCCGGTCCTTCGATGTAGTGCCAGCGGCGGTCGATGAGGGAGGAGAGCTCGCTCCAGCCGAAGTGGAGCCGCGGATAGAACGTCTCGGAGTAGGCGCGGCGTTCCGGTTCTTTCGGCGCCAACGCGGTCACCAGGGAACGGCCGGTGAGGCTCTTCGGCAACGGGAGCTGGAGCAGGGAAAGGATCGTCGGCGCGACGTCGATCAAGCCCACCGGCGCCTCCGCGGTCTCCCCCGCGTGCCGCCCCTCCGGCAGCTTGAGGAGGAGGGGGACGTGGATCGCCTCGCGATAGAGGAGGACGCCGTGCTCCTCCTCCCCATGCTCGCCGAGCCCTTCGCCATGGTCGGAGAGGAGGACGATGATCGCCTTGTCATAGACGTCGAGCCGCTTCAGCTCCGCGAGCAGGTCGCCCGCGATGGCATCGGCCGCGGCGATCTCGCCGTCGTACGGGGAGGCGGCATAGCGCGACTTGAACGGCTCCGGCGGCGCGTAGGGGGTGTGTGGCTCATAGATGTGGAAGAAGAAGAAAAACGGCTTCTCCGCCGCGCCGCGCAGCCAGTCCTGCGCAAGCCGCAGCGTCTCGCCCCCCGGCCGCTGCAGGCCGCCGAGGCCACGGTTGGTGCGCAGCTCGATCGAGTCTTCATAGAAGTCGAAACCGGTTGCGAGCCCGTTCTTCCCCAGCAACACATAGGCGGAGACGGCGCCGCCGGTCGCATACCCTTTCCGTTGCAGGATCTCGGGCAGGAACGGCAGCTCGCCGCGGGCGATCTTCCCCGCGTCCAGCGCATACCCCACGTTGTCGCGCACGCCATGCTGCGCCGGCAGCAGGCCGGTCAGCAGCGACGAGTGCGCCGGAAAGGTCAGCGGTGTCGGCGTATAGGCGTTGGTGAAAAGGATCGCATCCTGGCGAAAGGCATCGAGGTGCGGCGTCTCCACCCCCTTGTAGCCATACGCCGGCAGGTGATCGGCGCGCAGCGTGTCGATCGAGATGAGGATGACGGGCGTGCCCGCGGGGGCGGACGGGGTGGTGGAAGGGGATGAGCAGGCGGTGAGGAGGAGGATCCCCCAGACCGCACCCCGGGGCCTCCTCACGGCATCCTCCGCAACATCTCGCGCGCCGTCGCCACGTCCTCTCCATACGACCGCGGCGCGCCCGCGGCGAAGCGCTCCAGGGCGCGGCGGGCCTGGGCGGTGCGGCCCAGCTCGGCGGCTTTGAGGCCGAGATTCCAGAGGGCGTCCCAGAGGCGCGGATCGTAGTCCACCGCCTGCTGCCAGGCGTCGACCGCCTTCTCCTTGTCGCCGAGCTGCCAGAGGGCGACGCCCAGGTTGTTCCAGGCGCGCGGGAGCTGGCGTTGCCTTTCGACCGCGCGGCGCGACCAGTCGCGGGCCTGCGGGAAGTGGCCGAGGCGGAGCTCGACGAGGCCGAGCTGCTCGCAGGCACGGGCATTGTCCGCGTCGATCTTCAGGATGCGCTGGAGGAGCTCGTACGCGTCGCGCTGCCGGCCGGCTTCCGAGAACGCCAGGGCCAGGGCATTCATCGCATCGGTGTCCCCGGTCTCCGCCAGCGGCGTGAGCACCTCCGCGGCCTCGGCGCTCTGCCCTCCCTCGGCGAGGGTCAGGCCGAGCTGGCGCAGCAGCGCATCCGAGGCGGCACCCAGGGAACGCGCCTGCCGCATGACCGACACCGCCTCGGTGGTCTGGCCGGCGTCGAGGAGGGCCTGGGCGAGAAGCGAGTGGCCGATGGGCATCCCGGGGCGTTCCCGCACCGCCTCGCGCGCCAGGCGGATCGCCTCGGCCGTCTTGCCGCGCGAGGAGAGGTCGATGATGTCGTGGATCTTCTTGTCGAGCGCCACGAGCCGCTTGGGATCGTCCTCCGGGCTGTACGTCGCCCGCGCCGGAGCGCTGCTCGCCAGATAGCCCAGGCTGCGCAGGCGCGCCTCCTCCTCGGCATCTCCTCCGGAGGTCCGTTGCGGCGGCCAGGCCGACTCGCGCGGCAGGTCGCCGAAGGCGGCGCGGGCGAGCGTGCGGTCGGCGTCGATCCGGTTGCGCAGCTCCCGCGGATCGCTCTTCAATTCGTAGGCCTCCGGCAGAGGCAGCGCGATGAACTTCCGGCCGCCGCGCAGCAGGCCGCGCAGCGGCGCCCAGCCGCGGTTGAGCGTCGTCGAGAGGGCCTCGAAATAGCTGTCCTCCCCCGCCGGCGCCGGAGCGAGGAGGGACCTCCCGGGGCGCACCGGCGCCTTGGCTCCGGGAACCTGCGGCGGCGTCACCCCGACGGCCGCGAGAACGGTCGGGAAGACGTCCACGTGCCGTGCGGACCGGCCGTCGCGCCCCGGGGCCACTCCCGGCCCCCAGAGCACCAGCGGCACCTTGAGCGTCGCCTCGTAGGCGAAGAGGCCATGGGTCAGCTCCCCATGCTCGCCGAGGGACTCGCCGTGGTCCGCGGTGACGGCCACGAAGCAGGGCGGCTCCTTCCCATCCAGGAGAGGAGTGAGGAGCGGCGCAAGGAACGCATCGGTGGCCGCGACCTCGCCCAGGTAGGGATTGTCCCGGAAGCGGGAGGCGTACGGCTCCGGCGGAGCGTACGGAGCGTGCGGATCGTAGAGGTGCACCCAGAGGAAGCGCGGCGCGCCGCGGTGGCTGTTCCACCAGGCGAGGGCCGGAGCGACCACCTCGTCCCCTCGCCGCTCGGCGAGCGAGAACGTCTCGAGCTGATCGCCGCGCGTCGTACGGTCGTCATAGACGTCGAAGCCCCGGTCCAGGCCGAACCGCGAGTCGAGCGGAAAGGCGCCGACGAACGCGCCGGTCGCATACCCCGCCGCCTCGAGGGCCGTGGCGAGCGTCGTGAACCGGTCGGCCAGGCGGAAGCCGGTGTTGTCGCGCAGGCCGTGCTGGTACGGATAGAGCCCGGTGAGGATGTTGGCGTGCGAGGGGAGCGTCACCACGTTGTGCGCATGCGCGTCGGTGAACACCCGTCCCCGGGCCGCCAGCCGGTCGAGCACCGGCGTCGCCGCCTTGAGGTTGCCCGAGAAACCGGGCGCATCGGCCCGCAAGGTGTCGATGGTGATCAGGAGGACGTCCGGCCGCCGGGGCTTCGCGGCCGGCGGATCCGCGGCGAACAGCCATCCCGCCGCGAGCGCGGCGAGCGCCGCGAGACCGAGCTTCTTCATCGGAAAGGGATTCTAACTCTACGTGGAGCCTCCCCCACCCGCCCCCTCCCCGTCCCTCCCCCGCGAAGCGGGAGAGGGCGCCCCCGCCCACCCGGAGTTACCCTCGAATTGCCTTCTTGGTCTCTTGGGTAACTCCGGGAGGGAGGGTGGTGCCCCTCTCCCGCTACGCGGGGGAGGGGTCAGGGGAGGGGGCGGGAGGGCGGCCCTACCGGAACCGCAGCGTCGCCCCCAGGCGGAACACCCGCGGGCTGAGCGTCTCGTTCACCCGGTAGGCGCGGCCGACCCGGGCGTTGCGCTCGACCTGGAGGACGGTGTCCTCATTGGTCAGGTTGAAGCCGTCGAGGGCGAGGGTCAGGGTGAAGTCGGAGAACCTGAAGTCCTTGTCCGCGTGCGCGTTGAAGACCATCACGTCCGAGCCGCGGAAGTCCTCGATGTCGTGGGTGAGCTGCACGTTGCGCCGGCCGACGGCGCTGCCCACGCGGGCGACCGGCGGCGAGATGTACCCTTCGTGGCCGTCCAGGCTGGCGCCGAGGTTGAAGCCCCAGGGCCTCTCGGGCGCCACCTGGTACAGGCCGTCCAGATGGAACGACCAGTGGGCGCCGACGAAGACGTCGGCCTTGTTGCCGCCCGACTGCTCCGAGAAGATCTCGTCGCCGTCCGCGAAGCCGAGGTCGTCCGCGATCTCATCGGTGGGATCGTCGTGCTCGCGGAACTGCGGTCCGACGTCCCACTTCCAGTCGTTCCAGGTGAAGCTGCCGCGCGCCGACCAGCGGTTGGCCAGGCGCTTGGTCAGGCTGACCGTCGTCCCCAGGTAATTGATCTCCCGGTCGCCGTTCGTATAAAACTCGCCGCCGGTGAATTCAATCCCATCCCGCAGGTCGTAGATCGGGATCGGGTCCGAGAGCTTGCCGTTGGGGAGCTTCTCCTGGATGGTGCTGACCTGCTCCCAGTCGGAACGCTTGACCTGCCGCGTCGCTCCCGTCTCGTCGACCACCAGATAGCGCGTCTCGGGCACGTCGGTGACGTTGCGGTAGATCACGTTCAGGCCGGCGGCCAGATTCGAGTTGAACGAGTGCTCGAGGCCGAACGTGAGCTCGCTGGTCAGCGACGGCTTCAGGTCCGGATCGTTGACGTTGGGCGTCACCAGCGCCGACGGATGGTCCGGGTCGAAGTTGTAGGGGTAGGCGAAGCTGAGCGAGCCGCGCTCGCTCGGGTCGAGCACCAGGTTGCCGTTGGCGTCCTCGAAGTAGAAGTAGGCGTAGACGTAGCCGATGGGATTGACCCGCGACAGGAGCGGGAGCTGGCCGAGCTGCTCGGCGTACTGCGAGAAGCTGCCGCGCAGCAAGGTGTCCCGCTTCTCGCCGAGGGCATAGGTGACGCCCACGCGGGGGACCACGGTCGTCCAGTCGAAACCGCCGGCGTCGTTGCCCTTGAAGTTGAGCGCCGGCAGCAGGCCGAGCGCCTGCGGGTTGCCCGGGTCGTTGGTCGCCAGGTTCTCGCCCGACTGCTTGTCGTAGCGCACGCCGGCGTTGACGGTCAAGCGGTCCACCGTCAGGGTGTCCTGCACCCAGGCCGCGTCGTAGGTCGTCTTCAGACCGACCGCCTTGTTGCGCGGGAAGGCGACCAGGGCGATCCCCGGATCGAGACCCGAAAGCTCGCCCGCGTTGACGAACCGGCCGCGCGGCCAGAGGCTCTCCGAGTGGTTCTCCTGCTCGCGGAAGCCGCCGCCGAACTTGAGCTCGTGGCTGACCGAGCCGGTGTTGAAGAAGTAGCTCATGTCGAGGCGGGCCTGGTCGATGATCGCGTCCTGGTGGAAATCGGCGTTCGAGCCGCGCAGCACGCCGTCCGCGTCACGGTACATGTCGGCGTCGAGCCCGCCCTGCGGAGAGAGGGTGAAGATGCCGTCATCGCGCGCCCAGAGGGCGGTCAGGTAGAAGCTGGAGCTGGGGATCCAGGTGTCCTCGATCTTGTAGATGTCCTGCGGCGTGGTCTGGTCGAGCGTCGTCTCGGGCGCCCGGGTGGGGCTCGCGCCGCGCCCGAACTTGAGCTTGTCGTTCGTCCAGTAGTGGAAGACGCCCGAGTTCTGCGCGCCGAGCTGGAAGTTGAGCTTGGAGTTGAAGTCCTCGAGCTCCGTCTTGTCGAGCTGGCCGCCGCGGGCGATGTTCCTGATGTCGCTCTTGCCGTAGGACGCCCAGCCCCACAGGTGGTCCTTCCAGAGCGGACCGCCGAGGTCGGCGCCATACTCCTCCACCGTGTCGATCTCGTTGCCCACCACGCCGGGCTCGAGCTCCACGGGGGAGGACTGCCAGGCGCCGTCCGTGCGCAGGTAGCGCACCTGGCCCCGCCAGTCATTGGTGCCCCGCTTGGTCACCTGGTTGATCGTCACGCCGGCGGTGGCCACGCTGACGTCGGTGCTGGAGGTGGTGAACTGGACCTCCTCGAAGGCGCCGAAGTCGAAATAGGTGGCCGACGCGCCGACCGCGTTCATGTCGGTCAGGACCACGCCGTCGACGGAGAACACGTTGTCCCGCCCGGTGGAGCCGGTGCCGAGGAAGCCCGACTGCTGGCCGCTCTCGTTGCCCCCCAGGTTGAACCGGTCGACCAGCACGCCCGGCGCCTGGCTCAGCAGCGACCAGGGGTCGCGCGCGGTCGGCACCTTGTCCAGGGCCTCGGCGGGAATGCTGGCGCCGGTGTTGACCTTCCTCTCATCGAGGAGCGGCGCCTCGCCGGTGACGGTGATGGATTCCTGCACGGCGGTCGAGAGGGTGATCTCGATGGAGGCCTTGCCACCGACGCGGACGCCGATGTCCGGGTACTCCAGCGTCGAATAGCCCTGCAGCTCGGCGGTCACCTTGTAGGTGCCGGGATAGAGGCCGATGAAACGGAAGTCACCGTGCTCGTCCGTCGCCGCGACCTTCGGCGAGCCGATGCCCTCCAGGGTGACCGTGACCCCCGGCAGAGCCGTTCCGTCCTCGCCGATCACCATTCCGTAAAGGTCGCCCGTCTGCAACTGGGCGGAGGCCGGTCCGGCCATCCCCAGCAGGACCGCGACGCATGCTGCCAACAACCAGCACCAGTCGATTCTGCGCATGCTGTTTCGCCCCTTGCGGGCGTGATCCGCCCGCGGCAATTGATTTGGCGATGATCATAGCAGATGCTCTCCCGGGAGATGCGGCGCCGTGCTACTCTCCTCCCTGGCCTCGCCATGCGCGACAGCAAGATCATCCTCATCCTCCTGGCCATTCTGACCTCGCTCGCGCTGGGGTTCGTCTTGAACCTCCTCCAGTCGATCCTCATCCCGCTGGTCGTCGCCATCTTCCTGTTCCAGATCTTCACCCCTCTCATGGCGGCGTTGCGCCGGCGGCGGGTGCCGGCGGCGCTCGCGATCGTGACCGTGCTCGTCGTCGTCTCGGCCGTCCTCGTCCTGGCGTCCTGGGTCCTCTTCTCCAGCCTCTCCTCGTTCGCCGAGTCGCTGCCGCGCTACCAGCAGCGGCTCACCGGCTTCCTGGACCAGGCGTCGAGCGGCCTGATCGAGGCCTTCCCCCGGCTGCGCGGCCCGATCGCGCGCTTCCGCTGGGAGGAGGCCCTGGAGCTCTCGTCGATCACCGGGATGGTGGCGGCGGGCCTCGGCTCGTTCCTGCTCTTCTTCAGCGACTTCGTGCTGATCCTCCTCTTCCTCGTCTTCATGCTCCTGGGGAGCGAGAGCTTCCCCGCGAAGCTGGGACGCGCGCTCGATCCACGCCATGCCGAGCGGCTCGCCGGCGTGATGCGCAACATCGAAGAGCAGGTGCGGCGCTACATCATGACCAAGACGCTGATCAACCTCGCCAACGGCGTGGTGGTCGCCATCCTGTTCGCCTCGTTCGGCGTGGACTTCCCGCTCCTCTGGGGCTTCGTGACCTTCCTCGCCCACTACATCCCGCAGATCGGCGGCGTCCTGTCGGTGGGGCTGCCGTCCATCTTCCTGCTCCTCCAGTTCGACTCGGTCGGCTGGGCCCTCTTCGTCGCCGCGCTCAATCTCGCCGTGCAGTTCATCATCGGCAACGTGGTGGAGCCGGAGGTGATGGGCGAGCGGCTCGACCTCTCCCCGATGCTCGTGCTGCTCTCCCTGATCTTCTGGGGCTGGCTCTGGGGCGCGTGGGGCATGGTCCTCGCCGTGCCGATCGCCGCGACGCTCCGCATCGTCTGCGCGAACGTCGGCCCCCTGCGACCCCTCGCCGTCTTGATGAGCGACTCGGCGGAGGCGGCGGAGACGCCGGCCGCCCCGGCGCCGGCCGGCGAGCCTCCCATGCCGCGGACAGACGAAGGGTGAGCCGCGAAGAGGACCGGTTGACGCTACGCCCCCTTTCCTCCTAGAGTTCTGCCAGACACAGCTTTTACCGCCCGGTACGGCCGGGAAGGAGGAGAGCATGACGGCTGCCCTGATGTCGTTGCTCGCGTTTCAGAATAACTATGGTGGAGAGGCCGCAGGCGCAGGTATGGGCATCGGGATGATGCTCATCTGGCTCATCGTCGTCGTCGGCGCGATCGCCGGCATGTGGAAGGTCTTCG
>Ga0209682_10000836_pt1 | contig 10259 bp, 10 predicted proteins | sample DOMMetBare2Fresh_2_FD_187471 | JGI IMG/M metagenome (GOLD analysis project Ga0209682, IMG submission 187471) | Wetland sediment microbial communities from St. Louis River estuary, USA, under dissolved organic matter induced mercury methylation -... | ecosystem: Environmental > Aquatic >...
GCGCCGGGATGGCACCGGCGACCCCGTTCAGGAAGCCGCCCACCGTCTCCACCCCGTCGCCCTCGGGCAGGTCCGCCCCGGTGGCCCGGTTGAAGTCCCCGATGAGGGTGGAGCCCTCCACGCTGTAGGAGCCGTCCGGCTGCGCCACCAGGAGCTGCGCCTCGTCGGCGTCGAACTCGTCGTTGATCTCCCCCACGATCTGCTCGAGCACGTCCTCCAGGGTGCACAGCCCCATGACGCCGCCGAACTCGTCCACCACCAGCGCCATGTGGAGCTTCTTGCGCTGCAGCTCGCGCAGCAGCCGCTCCAGCGGCTTGGACCAGGGGACGAAGTGGGCCGGGCGGAGCACGTCGCGCAGGATGATGAGCTCGGGGTGCTCGAGGAGCGGCACCAGGTCGCGGGCGTGGAGGATCCCCACCACCTGGTCGAGCTGCCCCTGGTAGACCGGCACCCGCGAGTGGCCCTGCTCGGCCAGGAGGCGCAGGATCTCCGGCAGCGGCGTCGAGAGGTCCACCGCCAGCATCTCGGTGCGGGGGACCATGACGTCGCGGGCCACCTTCTCGGTGAGCTCGAAGACGTTGTGGATGAGCTCGCTGGTGGCCGGGCCGCGCCCCTGGGCGCTGGCGTACTCGGCGAGCCGGCGCTCCATCTCCTCGAGCGGCGGCATGGGCAGGCTGAAGCGGGCCCGTCCGGCGCCGAAGAGCGCCACCGCCCGGCCGAGCGGCCGCAGGAGGAGCCGCAGCCCCCGCACCGGCACGGCCAGCGCCAGCGCCGTCCCCTCCGGGTGGGCCGCGCCCAGGCCGCGCCCCAGCGCCGAGAGGAAGAGCGAGGCGGCCGCGGCGCCGCAGGCCACCAGCAGCCCGGCCGCGTAGGCGCTCCGGTCGGGGAAGAGCTCGGCGCCGGCCACCGCCGCCAGGAGCCCCACCAGGACCACCGTCACCGTCTCCACGGCCCGGATGGTGGCGCCCGTCCCCTCGGCGTCGCGCGCCAGCGCCGCCACGCCGCGGGCCCGCCGCCCCGCCCCGGGGCCGCCCAGCTCGAGCGCGCGCGGCTGGCCGAGCGCCACCAGGGCCGCCTCGACGGCCGCCGCCAGCGCCCGCAGGAGGAGCAGCGCCAGGGTGGCGACCAGCGCCTCGGTGGCGAAGTGGCGCACGGGATCCATGAAGCGCCCAAACCTAGCAGAAGGTGGGCCGACCGCCCCAGCCCCAGCTGGGACGCCTGGTCCGCGCCGACCCCGCCGCGCCTCCCAGGCGCCACCGCCCCGCACTGGCCGCGAGGGCGGGCCGGCGCGAGCGTGCTACCGTCCGCCCCCGTCGCCTTCGGGAGGAGCCGCGTGCCCGCCATCCAGCTCGTCGGACCGGCCGGGCGGCTCGAGGCGCTCCTCGAGGCGCCGCCGACGCCCCGCTTCGCGGCGCTGGTCTGCCACCCGCACCCCCGGCTCGGCGGCACCATGCACAACCACGCCACCTACCGGCTGGCGCGGGCCGTCCGCGCGGCCGGCGGGGCCTCGCTCCGCTTCAACTTCCGCGGCGTCGGGGCGAGCGAGGGCGGCTACGACGGCGGGCGCGGGGAGGCGGAGGACGCCGCGGCGGCGCTGGCCCTCCTGGCGTCGCGCTTCCCGGAGCTGCCCCGGCTGGCCTGCGGCTTCTCCTTCGGCGCCTTCGCCGCCGCCGCGGCCGGCCCGCGCGACCCGGGCGTGGCGGGGCTCCTCCTGGCCGGGCTGGCCGTGCGCCCCACCGCCGACCTCCCGCGCGACCTCGGCCCGCTCCGGGCCACGCCGCTCCCGGTGGAGCTGCTCCAGGCCGAGGCGGACCAGTTCGGCGCGCCGGCCGAGGTCGAGGCGGCGCTGGCCGGCTCGGCGGGCCCGCGGCGCGTCACCTCCATCGCCGGCGCGACCCACCTCTTCACCGAGGCGCTGGACGCCTTCGAGGCGGAGGCCCGCCGTGCGGCTGAGCGGCTGCTGCCCGCGGCGGGCTGAGCGACCGCGGCGCGGCTACGGCGGGCGAGCTGGGGGGAGCGGGGACGGCTCAGGCGTGCGTGCCGGCCACGTGGTACGGCCGGGCCACCCGGCGCACCAGCGCCAGGAGGTCGTCCAGGCTGAAGGGCTTCTGCAGGAAGCCGTCGGCCGGGAGGTCGCGGCTGCGCGCCACCGCCGACACCACCACCACCGGGATGGCGGCGATGATGGGATCGCGGAGCTGGGCGCGCCGGAAGTCCCAGCCGTTCATGCCGGGCATCATGAGGTCGAGCAGCACCAGATCCGGCCGGAGCTGACGGCAGCGCACCAGGGCCTGCTCGCCGTCGGTCGCCTCGAAGGGCTCGTGCCCCTCGAGGCGCAGGAGCTCCGCGATGGTCTCGCGGATGTCGAGCTCGTCGTCGACGATGAGGACCCTGGCCACCCGTGAGCAATACGCGGTCGGAGGGACGATCGCCACGCCCCGACCGGAGTCGACTCCGAACGGGACGCTTACACCGAGGTCCCTGCGACCTGGACCCCCTCGAACACCAGCGTCGGTGTGCGCATGGAGGAGTAGGGGTACGGGTCGTCGCCGACCGCCGCCAGCCGCCGCCAGAGCTCGAGCAGGTTGCCGGAGACATTCATCTCGGCCACCGGCTCGGCGACGCGGCCGGCGCGGATGGCGAAGCCGCGCACGCCAAGGGAAAAGTCGCCGGTGGTGCCGTTGGAGTTGCCGCCCAGGAAGCCGGTCACCAGCACGCCGGTGCCGGCCCCGGCCACCAGCTCGGCCTGCGGCCGCGTCCCCAGCTTCCAGGACAGGTTGGAGGGTCGGCCGGTGGTGGGGGCCAGACCCAGCTTTCGGCCGTAGTAGGTGTCGACGTAGAGCTGCTCCAGCACCCCGGCGCGGATCATGGCGAGCGGCCGTGCGGCCAGCCCCTCCCCATCGTAGCGGCGCGAGCCGAAGCCGCGCGGGACGAGCGGGTCGTCGGTGACGTCGAGGAGCGGGCTGGCGATGGCCTGGCCCTGCTTGCCCTCCAGGCAGGAGCGCTTCTGCTGGATGGCGCCGGCCGACATCGGGCCGATGAGCATGCCCACCAGCCGCCCGGCGGCGCGGGCGTCCACCACCAGCGTGGTGAGCCCCGACGGCCCCTTCACCGCGCCGACGCGCGCCTGGGCCCGCGAGGCGGCCAGGCGCCCCACCGCCTCGGGCGCCTCCAGCGAGGCGAAGAAGCGGCTCCCGGCCGCGCCGTGGTCCTCCGGCCGGCGGCCGTCCGGATCCTGCACCGCCACCTCCGCGCCCAGCCAGAAGTCGGTGCCCTGGCGCGTCCCCTCGAAGCCGTTGGTGTGGCAGAGCGCGCTCTCCGACTGCGTGTCGGAGACCGAGGTCGAGACCGAGAGCACCTTGGCCGCGCCGGGCACCGCCCGGGCCGCCACCTCGATGGCCTCGGCGAGCCGGCGCCGGGTCGGCGCGTCCACCGAGGCGTAGGCCGGATCGGCGAGCTCGAGGTCCACCGCGCTCTGGCCCTGGTAGAGCGCCGGGTCGGGCAGGCGCCGGTGCGGGTCGGGGGAGAGCGAGCGGGCCAGCGCCACCGCCTCCTCCACGAACCGCTCCAGCGCCTCGGGCCGCAGATCGCTGGTGGAGACGGCGGCGTAGCGGCCGTCCACGTAGAGGTCGAGCCCCAGCCCGCGGGTGGTCGCCTCGGCGATCTTCTCGAGCCGGCCGTCGCGCCAGGCCACCTCGACCTGGCGGGCCCGGTAGGCGCCCGCCGAGGCCTCGCCCGCGCCCTTCCGCTGCGCCAGCTGCGCCGCGGCGCGCGCGATCTCGAGGAGCGTCACGAGTTCCTCCCGCCCACCGTCATCCTGGCCACCCGCACGGTGGGGAGCCCCTGCGAGACCGGCACCGACTGGCCGTCCTTGCCGCAGGTCCAGCCCCCCTCGTCGATCTCCAGGTCGTCCGCCACCATGTCCACCTGCTCCAGGGCCCTGGGGCCGTTGCCGATGAGGTTCACGTCCTTGACCGGCCGGGTGAGCTTGCCGTCCTCGATGAGGTAGCCGTTCTTCACGTAGAAGGTGAAGTCGCCGCCGCCGATCTCGACCTGGCCGTTGGAGAAGGCCTCGCAGTAGAGGCCGCGCTTCACGCTGGCCAGGATCTCCTCCTTCCGGTGCGGCCCCGGCAGCATGTAGGTCGAGCGCATGCGCGGCAGCGGCGGGTGGCGGTAGCTCTCGCGCCGGCCGTTGCCGGTGGGGGCCACCCCGTAGTGGCGCGCCGAGATGGCGTCGTGCAGGTAGGTGGTGAGCACGCCGTCCTCCACCAGGCGGGTGCAGCCGGCGGCGTTCCCCTCGTCGTCCACGTTGATGCTGCCGCGGGCGCCCAGGCCGGTGGCGTCGTCGACGATGTTGACGAAGGGCCGGGCGATCACCTTGCCGATCTTGTCGGCGTAGATGCTGGTCCCCTTCCGGTTGAAGTCGGCCTCCATGCCGTGGCCGATGGCCTCGTGGAGGAGGATGCCGGAGGAGCCGGCCGCCAGCACCACCGGCAGCTCGCCGGCCGGCGCCGGCCCGGCCTCGAAGAGGATGGCGGTGCGGGCCACCGCCTGGTCCACCACCCGGCCCAGCCGCTCCGGCGTGTAGAACTCGAAGCCGGCCCGGCCGGCCACGTTGTAGGAGTTCTGCTCGCGCCGGCCGTCCTGCTCGGCCAGCACCGAGAGGGCCAGCACCGTCATGGGCTGGCTGTCCTCCGCGATGCGCCCGGTCGAGTCGGCCACCAGCACCGCGCCGGCCTCGGAGCGGAGGTGGACCGTCACCTTCCTGACCCGTGGGTCGGCCGCGAAGGCCCGCTGGTTGAGCGCCTGGAGGATGGGGAGCCGCTCCTCCGGCCGCACCGCCTCCCAGGGGCGCCCCACCGGGTAGCGTTGGGGGAGGTCCCGCCGGAGGTGGAAGACCCCCGGCACCGGCCGGGCCGGGCCGTCGGCGATGGCCGCGGCGGTGCGGGCGCACTCGAGGAGGGAGGGCAGCGAGAGGTCCTCGGTGTAGCCGTAGCCGGTCTGGTCGCCCTTGACGACCCGCACGCCCACGCCCAGGGAGACGCTGGCCCAGGCCCGGTTGACCGCCCCGTCCTCCAGCCCCAGGTCGGAGCCGACCTCGTGCTGGAAGAAGAGGTCGGCGAAGTCGCCGCCCCGGGACATGGCGGCCGCCAGGGTCTCGGCGATGAGCCGCTCGGTCACCCCGAAGCTCTCGAAGGAGGTCATCCCCTCTTCATAAGGGGCATCGGCGGCGGAAGCGAGAGGTGGTATCGATCCCAGCCATGCCCACCGTCACCCTGGATGGTACCGACCTGCACTACCTCGACGCCGGCAAGGGGCCCAGCGCCGTGCTGCTCCTCCACGCCTTCCCGCTCCACGGCGGGATGTGGGCCCAGCAGGTGGCGGCCCTCTCGGCGCGCCACCGGGTCATCGTCCCGGACTACCCCGGCCTCGGCCAGAGCACCCCCGCGTCGGCCGCCACCACCATGGACCTGGTGGCCGGCCAGGTGCGGGCGCTCCTCGGCCACCTCCGGGTGGAGCGGGTGGCGGTGGCCGGCCTCTCCATGGGCGGCTACGTGGCCTTCGAGCTCTGGCGGCAGGCCCCGGGCCTGTTCCGCGGCCTGGCGCTCTGCGACACCAAGGCCGGCGCCGACACGGCCGAGGGGGCGGCCGGGCGCGAGACCTTCGCCAGGAACGCCATCGACCACGGCCTCGGCTGGGTGGCCGACCAGATGGTGCCGAAGCTGCTCAAGCCCTCGCCCGACCCGGCGGTGATGAAGGCGGTGCGCCACCTCGTCGGCGAGGGGACGCCGGCCGGCGTGGCGGCGGCGCAGCGGGGCATGGCGCGCCGGCCCGACTCCACCCCCACCCTGGCCACCATCACCTGCCCCACGCTGGTGGTGGTCGGCGAGGAGGATGGGCTCACCCCGCCCGCCGAGGCGGAGAAGATCGCCGCCGGGGTCCGCGGCGCGCGGCTGGCGCGCATCGCGGGGGCCGGACACCTCGCCAACCTCGAGAGCCCGGCCGCCTTCACCGCGGCGCTGGGCGAGTTCGTGGACGGCCTGCCGGCATGAGCGGGCGCAGCCGCCGTCGCGAGGGCGGCCAGGGGGCCGCGTCCGGGCTGCCGCCCATCTACGAGGGGCCGGAGGTGCTGGGCGCGCTCCTCGCCAGGGCCGGCTCCACCCTCAAGGCCGAGGAGGCCATCGCCCGGCTCACCGCGGCGGTGGCGGCCAAGGAGCCCCGCAGCGCCGTCATCCCGGGGCTCTTCGAGGCGGAGCCGCGCTTCGGCTCGCCCGACGAGGCGCGCCGGCTCTACGGGAACCTGTTCGGCCTGTGGGCCCGGCTGGAGGCCGGCCTGGGGGCCCACGACGACGCGCCGGACGTGGTGCCCGAGCCGCCCGCCCCGCCGCCGCTGCCGGAGCGCGGCGCCGCCGGCGACGCCAGCCTGACCGCCGACCTGGTGGACGCCGTCTGGCGCAACCTGGCCGCGCTGCCGCCGCGCGAGCTCGCCCGCCGCCGCGACCGCTTCACCAACACCCAGGCCGACGCGCTGGCCTGGCTCGACGACGCGGCGCTGCCGGAGTCCGGGGTGCTGGCGGCCGCCGACCTCTGCTTCGAGGCCTGGGCCATGTTCGACCAGGCGCTGGGCGATCGGCTCCGCGGCGTCACCTGGAAGGAGCTCAAGGCGCTGGAGCGGGAGCCGCCGCCGCTCGAGGCGACCCAGCCGGCCCTGGCGGCCTACGTGGCCGAGGCGCTCGACACGCTGGAGGCGGAGGACGACCGCTTCGACGAGGCCGCCCGCGCCCAGGTGGAGCGGGTGGTGGCGGCGGTGGCGGCCGCGCTGGCCGCGGCGCTGCGGCTCCCCTCGTAGCGCCCGGGGCCCCGGCGGGCACGGCCCTGGCCGCCTCCGCCGGGGCGGTCTACCCTGCGGCGCATGTCCTCCGACCTGGAGCAGGCCCGCCGCGAGATCACGGCCAGCAGCGCCGCCAACGCCCCGTTCATCGCGGCCTTCGCGCTGACGCTGGGCGCCACCGGGCTCATCGCCTTCCGCCTCCCGGCCCGGGACGGGGCGCTCCTGCTCCTGTTCCAGGGCATGGTGGCCATCCCCCTGGCGGCGCTCCTGCAGCGGCGGCTCGCCTGGGGCCGGCTCCCCGCCGGGAACCCGCTGCGCCCGCTCCAGAGCCAGATCGCGGCGGCGCAGCTGGTCGGGATGCCGGCCGTCCTCATCGCCTGGGCCGCGGTCCCCTGGGCCGCCGGGGCGGTGCTGGCCTCGGTCGCGGCCGCCCACCTCATGCCGTACGCCTGGCTCCACCGGAGCCGCGTCTACCTCTGGCTCGGGCCGGCCGTCTCGATCGGCACGGCGGCCATCGTCATCGTCGCCAGGGAGGCGGCGCTGCCGTGGAGCGTCCTCGCCATGGCCGCGGCCTACGCGGTGGCGGCGGCGCTGCTCCTCCGGCACGCCAGGGACCTCGCGGCGGCCGACGGGGCGGCGCCACGAGGTCCCCTCACCGAAGGCTGAACGTCCGGCCGGGCGGCTAGAGCTCGTCGTCCAGGTCGTCGTCGGCCATGCTGAGCGCGTCGCCGGGGCCCGGGCCGGGAGGGCCGTTCTGGCCGCGCATCCCGCCCATGCCCCGCGGACCGTGCCGGCCCTGCATGCCCGGACCGCCCGGCCCGCCGGGACCGTCGTGGCGCCCCATGCGGCCGTGGAAGCGGCCGAGGAAGAGCGCGGCGCGGGCCTTCTTCTGGGCGTTCATGTCCTTGGTCACCGCGGCGAAGAGCGCCTGGTCGGCGGCCAGCGCCTGGGCGCGGGCCTCCTGGAGCTTCGCGAGGGCCTGCTCCACCGCGGCGCCGTCCGGCTTGTCGGCGGTGGCGGCGGTCCGCAGCACCTGCATCGCCTCGTGCTGCTGGAGCCTGAGCGGCTGGCGCTTCTGGGTGAACTTGTCGACGGCGTCGCGCAGCTTGAGCGCCTGCGCGTCGTCGAGGTCGAGCGCCTCGGCCAGGCCGAGGGTGAGCGCCAGGCGGGCGCGGCCGTGGTCGCGCTGCTCCAGGCCGGGGCCGGCACCCGGGCCGTGGCGGCGGCCGGGCCCCTGGGCCGCGGCGCCGGGGGGCGATGCGCCGGGGGGGCCGCCGGCGGGCGGTGCGGTCTCGCCCAGGGCGCCCGATGGGGCGCCGAGGAGGGCGAGGCCTGCTGCGAGGACGACGGTGAGCTTCCTCATCGGGCTGCTCCTTTCCTGCTCGGTTCACTCCGCGGCGGGGAACAGCTCGGACCACTCCTCGGCGGCGCCGAGCAGCACGTCCTCGACACCCATCGCGGCACGGGTGGATCCCCCCACCCCGAGATCGGGCCCTGCCGGATCGCTGGCCGGCCAGACCAGCTCGGCCACGGCCAGGAGCTCGTCCGGATCCGGCGGTGCCCAGGCGGCCGCCTCGGCCGCGGCGCGGGCCGCCAGGAGCTCGGCCTCGCCCACCTGGGGCGTCGGGCGCCAGAAGGCCGGCAGGGCGAGCGCGGCCAGCACCGCGGCGGCCACCGCGGCGCCGGCGGCCAGCCGCTGCCAGGTGGCGGCGCGGGCGCGGCCGGCCTGGCGGGCCCGCAGGAGGTCCGGGCCCAGCCCCTCCAGCGCGCGCAGCTCGTCGGCGCCGGGCGGCGGCAGGCGGATGAGGCCGAGCGTCTCGTCCAGCGCGCCGGCCTCGGCGCGGCAGGCGGCGCAGGAGGCCAGGTGCTCGTCGAGCTCGCGCCCGGCGGCGGCCGAGAGGAGCCCGGCGGCCCGGTCGAGCAGCGAGGGCTGCATGGCGGGGCAGGCGCTCATGGCGACCTCGGCCCGAGCTCGGCCCGCAGCCGGAGCAGGGCGTGGTGGAAGGCGACCCGGGCGGCCCCCTCGGCGATGCCGAGCGCCTCGGCGATCTCCGCGAAGGGGAGCTCGGCGTCGAGCCGCAGCGTGACCACCTCGCGCTGGCGCCGCGGCAGGTCCAGCACGGCGCGGCGCAGCCGGGCGGCCTCCTCGGCCCGCTGCATGGCCTCGGGGGGCGAGGGCGCCTGGTTCACCAGCGGTGACGGCGCCGCGCCGTGGCCGACGGCGGGCTCGGCGCGGGCCCAGCGGGTCTCGTCGCGGCGGTGGTTCTTGGCCAGGTTGAGCGCCACCCGGACCAGCCAGCGGCGGAAGGGGAGCGCCCCACCGAGCTGCTGGCGCCCGAGCGCCCGGCGGGCCGACTCGAAGGCCCTGAGGAAGGTCCGCTGGCAGAGGTCGCGGGCGTCCTCCGGCGAGGCGGCGTAGCGGCGCACCAGCTTCAGCACCAGCGGCTGGTGGCGCGCCACCAGCTCGCCGAAGGCCTCGTCGTCGCCCACCAGCCAGGCGCCGAGGAGCGCGTCCTCCTCGCGCCGCTCCGGCGTCTGGCCGCCGGGCAGGAGCCGGAGGCCGGGGCCTGGCGTTTGCTGGTCGCTCATTCGCACCGCCGACATGACGACATGAAGACCCCTTGCCGGCCGAAACGTTACCTGCCAAGACTACTTCCCTCCAACAGCCCGGAATCCCGGGGAGATCGCACAGATGCTCGACCTGAAGGCCGTCGTCGCCGACTTCGATGGGTACGCCGCCCGCCTGGCCCGCCGCGGCGAGGCCGCCGCCGCCGCCCTGGCCCCCGTCCGCCCGCTCGCCGCCCGCCGCCGCGAGCTCAACGTCCTCATCGAGAAGCAGAAGAAGGAGCAGGCCGAGGCCAACGGGAAGATCCGCGAGCTCATGAAGACCGACAAGGCGGCCGGCGAGAAGGCCCGCGTCGAGCTCCGCGCCATGGGCGACGCCGTCAAGGCGAGCGAGGTGGAGCTCGGAGAGGTGGAGGCCGGGATCTCGCGGCTGCTCCTGCTGGTGCCCAACCCGCCCCACGAGTCGGTCCCCACCGGCGCCGACGAGAAGGGGAACGTCGAGGTGCGCGCCTGGGGGGAGAAGAGGGCCTACGGCTTCGAGGTGAAGCCGCACTGGGAGGTGGGCGAGGCGCTCGGCGTGCTGGAGTGGCCGCAGGCTGCCAAGCTCTCCGGGGCGCGCTTCACCATCTACAAGGGCGCCGCCGCCCGCCTGGAGCGGGCCCTGGCCAGCTTCTTCATCGACGTCCACACCTCGCGCGGCTACACCGAGATCCTCCCGCCCTACCTGGTGACCGGCGAGACCATGACCGGCACCGGGCAGCTGCCCAAGTTCGAGGAGGACCTCTTCAAGACCACCGGGGAGACGCCGCTCTACCTCATCCCCACCGCCGAGGTCCCGGTCACCAACATGCACCGGGACGAG
>Ga0209682_10000837_pt1 | contig 10254 bp, 5 predicted proteins | sample DOMMetBare2Fresh_2_FD_187471 | JGI IMG/M metagenome (GOLD analysis project Ga0209682, IMG submission 187471) | Wetland sediment microbial communities from St. Louis River estuary, USA, under dissolved organic matter induced mercury methylation -... | ecosystem: Environmental > Aquatic >...
CACGAGCTGGCGGGGAGCCGGGCCGCGGCGCGCGCGCTGCGGGAGCGGGCCCTCACGGTGGACGGGAGCGATCTCGGGCTGCGCCGCGCCCTGGCGCTGGAGGGCGGCGCCGAGCCGCTGCAGGACGCCGCGGTGGACGCCGCCGCGGTGCTGCGCGCCTACCGGGTCGAGGCGCCGCGCGAGCCGGCCGGCTCGGCGCTGGTGCTCGACGCCGCCGCGGCCGAGCTCCACCCGGGCGGCGCCGTCACCGAGCGCATCCACCAGATCATCCGGGTGCTGAGCCAGGAGGCGGTGGACCAGTACGGCGAGGCCCCGGTGCCCGCGGGGGCGCAGCTCCTCACGCTCCGGACGCTCAAGCCGGACGGCCGCGTCCTCGAGCCGGAGGGGGGCGACGGCAAGGAGTCCACCTCGCTCTCCGGCCTGGAGCCGGGCGACGCCGTGGAGATCGAGTTCCTCCAGTCGACCCGCGCCCCCGGCCCGCGGCTCGGCCCGGCGGCGGACCGGTTCTACTTCGAGACGCCCGGCGCCAGCATGTACCTCTCGACCTACCTGGCGCGCGCGCCGGCCGGCCTCGGGCTGGAGGTGGACGCCCACGGCATGGCCCCGCCCGCGCTGGAGCGGCGCGGCGGCTGGGACCAGGTCCAGGTGGAGCGGCGCCGCGTGCCGCCGCTGGTGCCGGAGCCGGGCGCCCCGCCCGGCCCGGAGGTGATCCCCTTCGTCCAGGTCGGGGCCGGGGAGGGGGCCAGCGGCGTGCCGCTGGTGGTGGCCGACGCGCTGGCCGACCGGGCCACGCCCACGCTGGAGCTCCGGGCGCTGGCCGCGGAGGTGAAGGCCGCCGCCGGCGCCGGCGGGCCGGAGGCGCTGACGCGCGCCGCCTACGCACGCGTCCGCCAGCTCGTGGTGGGGCAGGGCGGCTCGCTCGCCGAGGACGCCAGCGTGGTCCTGTCGCGCGGGCGCGGCAGCCGGCTGGCGCTGCTCAAGGGGCTGCTCGAGGTCCTCGGCGTGCCGGCGCGGCTGGCGGTGGTCCGCCCGCCCTCCGGCGACCAGACCGCCTACCGCTTCCCGCGGCCCGGGCTCTGGAGCGGCCAGCTGCTCCGGGTCACGCTGCCGGATCGCGTCCTCTGGCTCGACCCCTCCATCCGCCAGATGCCCTTCGGCGGCCTGCCGGAGCCGCTCCTGGACGCCGAGGCGCTCATCCTGCCGGCGCCGGGCGAGGCGCCCGAGGCGGCGCGCACCCCGGCCGCGCCGGTGGTGGCCGAGGGGCGTGAGCTGGAGATCGAGGTGCGCCTGGCGGCCGACGGCTCGGCCACCGTGAGCGGGACCGATCGCTACCGCGGGGCGCTGGGCGCGGCCGTCAAGGCGGCCTTCGAGCGGATGAACGGGCCGGCGCGGCGCCAGGCGGTGGAGCAGTTCCTGGCCCGCACCCTGCGCGGGCTCACCGTCCGCGAGCTCACCCTGGAGGGCGAGGAGGACGCCGAGGCCGCCTTCACGCTCCGCTGGTCGGGCGCCGCCCCGGCCCTGGCCCGGGCCGCCGAGGGCGGGCTCGAGCTCGACGCGCTCCAGCCGCAGCTCCGCCTGGGCGCCCGCTTCGTCCAGCTCGCGGCGCGGCGCACCCCGCTCCTGGTGGGCGAGCGGGAGCGGACGGTGGTGCGGCTGGTGGTGATCCCGCCGGCCGGGCTGGCGCCCCCGGCCGCGCCGCCGCCGGTCCGGCTGGAGACGCCGCACGGGCGCTTCACCCGAAGTGAATCGGCCGAGGGCGGGGCCTACCGCCGGGAGGACCGGCTGGAGCTGGAGCGGGGGCGGGTGGCGCCGGAGGCCTACCCGGCCTTCGCCGCCTTCTGCGGGGCGGTGGACGAGGTGGAGGCCCGGCCGGTGGTGCTGCGCCCCTGAGGTCCGCGTCCGTGAGGCCGCGGCCCCGGCGGCGGCGCGGCCGGTCGCCGCGGGGGCGGGTGGGCGGAGGCCGGTCGGCGGGGGGACCCGGGTGCGGCCGGCCCCTGCGCGCGCCGCCGGGAGATCGCAGCCGATCCCGGGGGTTCCGGGCCTCGGGGCGCCACCCGGGAGCGGCACGCCCGCTGCAAATCCCCCTCCCGTGGACTTCATCGCCGCCTGCAGATCGCTCCTGCACCGCCTCTGGACGGACATCGCCCAAACCGTCCAGCCGGCAGCCTTGGCGTGCGTCCGCTCCAGGCCGTACCACCTCCCTCCGGCCCGGGGCGGACGCCGCTGAGCATCGCGGCGCGTGGGACCAGGACCGGGTGAGCCCGTCTCCCGCGGGCGCGCCCGGTCCTTCGCTTCTTCGGCCAGGCCCCGGCCGGACGGGACCCCGCGTTGGGCGTCTCGGGCAGGGTGCCGCGCCGCATCGAGTCAACCCACCCTGGCGGCATCCCGGAGCCTCGCCGTGGCCCACACTGGCTTCACGGCGCGTGGAGAGGGCCTCGCCGCTCCCGCCTTGACGGTCCTCGTCCCGACGCGCCGGGACCCGGAGGACGCCCATGAGAGCAATCACTCGCCGCTCGGCCCTCGGCCTGGCCCTGGCGCTCGTCGCCGCCTTCGCCCCGCCCGCCGCCGCCACCATCCCCGACGCCAACGGCGTCTACACCGCCTGCCTGCTGAAGGCGCTCCAGACCGTCCGGCTCATCGACACCGCCGTCCCGACGCAGCGGTGCCACGACCGGCTCGAGACGAAGGTGACCTGGAGCCAGGTCGGGCCGCAGGGCCCCGTCGGCCTCCCCGGGAAGTCGGTGACGGCCCTCGTGGTCCTTCCAGGCGATCCGAACTGCCCCGAGGGCGGGACGGCCTTCCTCATCGACGGCGCGGTCTCCGGCTACGCCTGCAGCGGACGGAACGGCGTGGACGGGCTGCCGGGCCCGAAGGGCGACAAGGGCGACCGGGGCGAGACCGGCGCCGCGGGCGCGATCGGCGCGACCGGCTCGCAGGGGCCGCAGGGCGAGACCGGAGCGCAGGGGCTGCAGGGCGAGGCCGGGCCGAAGGGGGACACCGGTCCGCAGGGCGCCGTCGGCCCGCGTGGGCCGCAGGGCCCGGTCGGCCCTCAGGGGCCGGCGGGGACCGCCGAGCCCACGCCCGTGCTCCCGCCGCTGCCGGACCGCGCCACCGCCTACCTGAGGCTCGACGGCGTCACCGGGGGCTCGAGCGAGCCCCGGCACCTCGGGTGGATCATGGTCGAGGCCTTCGGGTTCGGCGGCGCCAGCAACCCGGGGACCTACGGCGGCGGGGCCGCGGGGAGCACCGACCTCCAGCAGCTCACCGTGCAGCTCGTGCCCGATCGCGCGCTGACCACGCTCCTCGCCCGGCTCGCCGCGGGGACCGTCAGCCCGGCCGGGGAGCTCGAGCTCTGCCTGGATACCTCCCGCGGCGGGCTCCAGTGCCAGCTCTCGCTCGGGCTCGGCGGCGTGCGCCTCACCAGGCTCGCGCTCGGCCCCGGCCGCCTCCTGGTGAGCCTCGAGTTCACCGAGCTCACGGAGTCCTACCGGCCGCAGAAGCCCGACGGCTCCCTCGACGCGCCGGTGGAGGTGGAGATCGACCTGGCCCGGGCCGGCATCGGCCTCTTCCCGGCGCCGGACCTGGCGCCATCGACCGCGCTCGCCACGGGGCAGGACCTGTTCCTGAGGCTCGACGGGATCCGCGGCGGGAGCGCCGACGGGCTCCACCACGAGTGGTCCGACGCGACCTCGCTCCTCCTCGTCGCATCCAGCGCCAGGCCGACCGCCACCGGCCAGCCCGTGGTGCGGTTCGAGCCCCTCGCCGTGGAGAAGCCGCTCGACCAGGCGGCGCCGAAGCTGCTGGGCGCGCTCGTCACCGGGAGGTCCATCCCTGCGGCCGAGCTCGACCTGCGGGTGACCTCGGGCGACAAGCCCGGCAGCGTCATGCGCATCCTGCTCGACGAGGCGTTCGTGGTGTCGCTCGAGCAGGCGCCCACCCGGGAGCGGCTGGGCCTGAGCTTCCGGGCGATCGAGGTGAGCGACGAGGTGAACGACACGACCTTCAGGTGGACCGCCTCGGGGCGGCCTTGAGCGTGGAGGATCGCCGGGGCGCCCCGCCGCTCACTCGAACAGCCGCGCCGCGACCTCGCTCTGCAGGTCGAGGCCGCGGCTGGTGAGCACCACCCGCCCGCCGCGCAGCACCGCCAGCCGGTGCCCGAGCAGCCGCGCCAGCTCGGGCCGCGCCGCCTCGCCGACGAGCTCGAGCGCCGCGCCGCGCCGCGTCCGCAGCGCCAGCATGAGCCGCTCGTTCCGGTCCGCCACCGGGTCGAAGCGGTCCTCCTCGCCGGTCGGGAGCCGCCCCGCCTCCACCGCCGCCAGCCAGGCGCCGGCGTCGCGCAGGTTCTGCCAGCGCACCCCGCCGTCGGCGCCCCGCAGGCAGCCGGCCGCGCCGGCGCCGAGCCCCAGGTAGCTCTCGCCGTCCCAGTAGAGCCGGTTGTGGACCGACTCGCGGCCGGGCCTCGCGAAGTTGGAGACCTCGTAGCGGCGCAGGCCGGCCCGTCGCAGCGCCGCGCGGATGGCGCGGGCCTGCGCGACGGCCTCCTCGTCGCCCGGGAAGGCGATGAGGCCGGTGCGGGCGGCGCGGGCCAGCGGCACCTCCTCGGCCATGACCTCCGGGTCGAGGGTGAGCGCGTAGGCCGAGACGTGGCCGGCGCCGCAGGCCACCGCCCGCGCGGCGTCGGCGGCGGCGATCTGTGGCGTGGAGCGGCGCCCGGCGTAGATGAGGTCCACGCTCACCGCGAGCCCCGCCGCCGCGGCCTCGGCGACGGCCCGCGCCGCCGCCTCGCCGTCGTGGCGCCGGCCGAGCTTGCGCAGCACCCCGAGGTCGAACGACTGGACGCCGATGGAGACCCGCGTCACCCCGGCCTCGCGCCAGGCCAGCAGCCGGGCCCGGTCGCAGGACTCCGGGTTGGCCTCGATGGTCACCTCGGCCAGGTCGCCGGCGCCGAAGCGGGCCCGCACCGCGGCCAGCACGCCGGCCACCTCCTCCACCGCCCACCGCGACGGCGTCCCGCCGCCCAGGTAGACGCTCACCAGGCGAAAGGGCTCGAAGGGGGCGGCCCGCAGCGCCAGCTCGGCCTCCACCGCGCGGCCGTAGCGGCCGCCGGACGGCACCGGCGCGGTGGTCACCGCGAAGTCGCAGTACGGGCAGTGGTGGGCGCAGTAGGGGAAGTGGACGTAGACGCCGAAGGGCGGAGGCGCGGCGCCGGCGGGGTCGGTCACGGCGTCACCTCGCGGCGGGGAGCCGCCCGCCCTGCAGGAGGAGCGGCAGGGCCTCGCCCCGCTCGACGATCGCCATGTGCGGCTGGTGCGAGCGGACGCAGAGGAGCCGCGCGGCCCGGGCGCGGGCGTCCAGGCCCGGGCGGAGCGGCGGCAGGCGCGGCAGCAGCACCGCCTCCGGCACCGCCGCGGCCAGCGCCTCCATCTTCGCGGCGGTCTCGTCGCCCAGCAGCACCAGCCGCCGCCGGGAGGCCGGCCCCCCGGTCTCGAGCCAGGCCTGGAGCTGGTCCTCCCCGCGGTAGAGCCCGTCGAGCAGGATGATCTCCTGGACGCGCGGGTCGTCGAGCCAGAGCAGCAGCGTCCGGTAGCCGCCCGAGTGGGCCGCCACCACCACCGGCCCCGCCGGCAGCGGCGCCCCGGTGCGCCGCGCCACCTCGTCGAGGAGCGGGCCGAGCGCCGTCCAGACCGACTCCTCGCCGTTCCAGGCCGGCGCCTCGGCCGCCACGAAGAGCGCGTCGCGGCCGCTCAGGCGGAACTGCTCCAGCAGGCGGTGGTCGGCGGCGGCCTGGTCCACGGTGGTGAAGTAGCCGTGCAGGTAGATGAGCACCCCGGCCTGGCGGGGCCGGTGGCCGGGCGGGTGCCAGGCCAGCACCACGCCGCGGCGGGTGCCGATGCGCCAGGTCGGGCCGCCGGCGAAGCGCCCCCGCTCCACCTCGCCGATGGCGAGGGGCGTGACGGCGGCGCGCGACCAGGGGGGCTGGGCGCGATCCGGCAAGGGGGCCGGCTCGGGCGCGGCGGCCGGCGGGGCCGGGGCCGCCACGGCGGGCGGGCGCTCGGGCGCCTCGGCCGGCTGGCGGGCGGCGGGGCCTGGGCCGGAGGCGCAGCCCCAGGCGGCCAGCGAGGCCGCGAGGAGGAGCGCCCCCCTGGTGACGGCGGCCCCGCGGGTCATCACTTGGTCGCGGCGGCGGCGGCCCTCCGGGTCACCATGAGGTGCACGTGCCCCTCCGGCTTGGCGCCGTCGATGTAGCCGTAGCGGATGGGGAGGCGCCGGCGCGGCTGGGAGCCCCAGAGCTCGACGAAGTCGGCGTTGATGGACGGGCTGGCCTCCAGGAAGGAGACCTCGAAGGTGCCGTAGGTCTCCTGCGTGAAGCCGGCCTTGCGGGCGATGCGCGGCGGGACGCCGGTGGAGTCGGAGAACATGATGGCCATGTGCTCCAGCAGGTAGCTGCGCACCCGGCTGAAGTCCTCCCGCCACAGGAGGTAGCTGGCCGCCTTGGTCATGGCCGAGACCGTCCCCTTCCTCTCCAGCCACTGGATGATGCCGGTCTTCTTGACGGCCGGGTCCGAGAGGTCCCAGGCGATGTGGCGGTGGACCCGCGCCTTCGACGGGTCCTCGCCGGCCTTCACGAAGGTGAGCTCGGAGTTGGAGAAGGCCTTGGAGAAGTCGGGGGCGGTCCACTTGCCGCGCAGCAGCTTGGCGTCCTCGTGCTCCATCGCGGCGATCTCGGCGGGCGTGTAGTAGTGGAGCGTGCCGTCGGCCTCGATGCGGAAGAAGCGCAGGCTGAGCGGCTGGTAGCCGTGCACCGCCAGGGCGGTCAGGAAGAAGGCGAGCTGGCCCGGGATCTCGCCGCGCTGCCCCTTCATGAGGTTCTCGGTCTTGGAGTCGTTGGCGTTGAGGAGGCCCCAGGAGGTGAAGCGGATGAGCTCGAGCGAGTCGGCCAGAGAGCCCTTCGACTGGATGGCGCCGAGGCGGCGCGGGTCGCCGGCGTGCTCCAGCGAGAGGGTGGTGACGTCGGTGGCGTCCGGGTAGGTGGTGAGGGCCGAGAGGAGGTCGCCGCCGCCGAACGGGTAGACCACCGTGGTGGGCAGGCCGGCCGGGCGGAGGCCGGCCAGGAACTTCCCGGCGGTGGGGAGGTAGCCGTCGCGGTAGGCGGCGATCGACTTCTCCTGCCGCTTGCAGTACGCGGCGTGCACCTTGGGGTCGAGGCCGGCCGGCAGCGGCTGCTCCCCCTGGCAGGTCACCACCCGCATCAGGGCGCGCGCGTCCTCGATGAAGTCGGCGGCGGGCGCGGCCGGGGCAGCGGGCGGCGCCGCCGGGCTCGGGGTCGCGGCGGCGGGGGCCTCGGCGGACGCGGCCAGGCCGGGGACGAGGGCGAGGAGGGCGGCGAGAAGAGCGGTCCGGAAGGGGGCGGCGTGCATCGGCCTCATGTACCATGCCGCCGTGCCTCCGCAATCCCCTGCCCCCAAGCTCCACCTCGCCTCCGGCGTCGGCCTGGTGGCCGCCAACATGATCGGTGCCGGCGTCTTCCTCTCCGCCGGGTTCATGGCCCAGGACATGGGCCCCGGGCCGATCCTGCTGGCCTGGATCCTCGGCCTGGTCATGGCCCTGTGCGGCGCGCTCGCCTACGGGGCGGTGGCCCGCCTGGTGCCGCGCTCCGGCGGCGAGTACCGCTACCTCTCGGAGCTGCTCCACCCCTCGGTCGGCTACCTGGCCGGCTGGGCCTCGCTCCTGCTCGGCTTCTCGGCCCCCATCGCGGTGGACGCGCTGGCGGCCGGCGCCTTCGCCCGCACCGTGCTGCCCGGGGTCTCGCCGACGCTGGCGGCGGCGGCGCTGGTGGTGCTGCTGACCGCCTTCCACGCCATCGGCTTCAAGACCAGCTTCCGCCTGCAGAACCTGCTCATCACCGCCAAGATCCTCCTGCTGGTCGGCTTCGTGGCGGTGGGGCTGGCGCTGGGGACCAGCGCCTGGCCGGGCGACTGGACCGGCTCGGCCGGCGGCGCCGCCTTCCCCACCGGGGCCTTCGCCTCCAGCCTCTTCTTCATCACCTTCGCCTTCTCCGGCTGGAACGCCGCGGTCTACGCCGCCGAGGAGTTCGAGGATCCGGCCCGGACGGTGCCGCGCGCCATGCTGGTCGGCACCGTGCTGGTCGGCCTGCTCTACCTGGTGGTGAACTGGATCTTCGTGGCCAACCTGACGCCCGAGGACGCCACCGTGGTCTTCAAGTACGACGCCTTCACCAAGGGGCAGGCGGTGGAGGGCGGCACGGTGACCCTGGGCCACGCGGTGGTGGCGAGGCTGGTCGGCCCGGCGGCGGGCGCGCTCTGGTCGGCCGTCACCGTCATGGTCTTCGTCTCGGCCATGAGCGCCATGATCTTCCTCGGGCCGCGCGTCTACGCGGCCATGGCCCGCGACGGCTTCCTGCCGCGGTTCCTGGCGGGGCGGGGCGAGCACCCGCCCCGCTCGGCCATCCTGCTGCAGGGGGCGCTGGCGCTGATCATCGTGCTGACCCAGCCGCTCCAGGCGGTGCTGGCCATGGTGGGCGGCGTGCTCATGCTCTTCGCGGCCCTCACCGCGCTCGGCCTGCTGGTGGCCCGGGCGCGCGGCCGCACCCCGACCCCCTCGCTGGCGGCGCTGGTGGCGGCGGCGGGCTACGTCGTCATCTCCACCTGGCTCTTCTACAAGGCCGTCACCAACCCGCTCGGCGCCGGCACCCCCGGCCAGCGGATCCTCGGCGTGGCCGGCGTGCTGGCGCTGGGGCTGACGGGCTGGGCGCTCTCGCGCGGCCGGGTGGCCGGCCGCGGCGAGCACGACGCGGCCTGAGGGATCCGCGCGGGGCCGATCAGAAGCGCCCGGCGAGCCCGAACGCCAGCCGCTGGTCGTGGAGCGGCAGGACGGCCGGGGCCAGCGCCAGGCCGCCGCGCTCCTCGGCGTCCCAGTCGCGCGACAGCCAGGCGGTCAGCCCGAGCCCGCCCGCCATGCCGGCCAGCCCCGCCACCGCGTAGACCCGGCGGTCGTCCGAGCCGGCCAGGACCGGCACCGTGAGGCCGGCCAGCACCCCCACCACGCCGCCGGCATCGATGAGGAGCGAGCGGCCGCGGCTCACCTCGAGGCGGGGCGCCAGGAGCGCCATGGTGATGAGGCCGGCGTCGGCGGCGACCAGGGCGATGATCCGGGCGCCGGTGGAGGAGGGGTCGACGAGGGCGATGAGGCAGCCGCCGGCCGCCAGGCCCCAGATGCCGCCGCTGTTGACGACTGCCACGTCGCCGGCGCCCGGGGCGCGCACCGAGGTGGCGGCGGCCGTCAGGAAGAGCCCGCCCAGGCCGCCGGCCAGCGCGCTGCCCACGCCGGTCCGCGACGAGGCCCCGGCGATCCCGGCCACCAGGGCGCCGTTGAAGGTGCCCCAGGAGGTGGCCGAGTCGATGGCGTCGGCCCGGCCGGTCGACATGGCCACGTCGCGGCTCAGGACCAGCGAGCCGCCCAGGCCGGCACCGGCGCCCGCCACCGCGAGGAGCGCCACCAGCTTCGAGTCGGAGAGGTCGGCCACCTCGGCGATCCCGACGCCGAGCCAGGCGCCGTGGAGGGTCTGGTAGAGCGCCAGCTCGGCGCGCCCGCTCCGGTCCAGCCGGGCGGCGGCGCCGGGCGGGGGCTGGAGCAGGAAGCGGCCGCGCTGGGAGAGATCGCGGCAGGCGCTGGCGAGCTCCCGGGCGGGCGCGGCCAGCGGGCCGGCCTCCGGGTCGGCCGCCACCGCCGCGAAGCCGTCGGCGGCGGCGCCGAGCTCGCCGCGCAGCATGGCGGCCCGGGCCGCCTGGTAGCGGACCTCCAGGGCGGACGGCGCCAGGGTCGGCGCCGGGGGGGCGGGAGGGGCGGGCGCCGCGGCCGCAGGCGTGACCGGCGCCGCCGGCTCGGGCGCCGGTGAGGGCGCCGCGGCGAGCGAGGCGGCGAGGAGGAGGAAGGCGAGGGGAGCGGGCATGAGGTCGTGGCGCTGGCCGGCGTCGGTCGCCAGGTCGCCGGGACCCGCGCACAGGTAGACCGCGCTGGCCAGCGCGGCGTCGTCGATGTCCTGCGGGTCGCGGACGCCGTCTCCGTCGGCGTCGACCCCGACATAGGACCACGTGGACGGGATGAACTGCATGGGGCCGACGGCCCGGTCGAAGCGCGGGTCGCCGTCCAGACCCCCGGCGTCGGTGTCAGTGACCTTGGTGGTGCCGCCGCCGCCGGTGAGGGCGACGCCCACGATCGCCGGGCTGGCGACGC
>Ga0209682_10000838_pt1 | contig 10250 bp, 12 predicted proteins | sample DOMMetBare2Fresh_2_FD_187471 | JGI IMG/M metagenome (GOLD analysis project Ga0209682, IMG submission 187471) | Wetland sediment microbial communities from St. Louis River estuary, USA, under dissolved organic matter induced mercury methylation -... | ecosystem: Environmental > Aquatic >...
GTCAAGGCAGGCGATCTCGTCGCCTTCCTCGACATGGCCTACCAGGGCTTCGGCGAGGGCCTGGCCGAGGATGGTGCGGTCGTGCAGCAGTTCCTGGGCGCAGGCATCGACTTCTTCGTCTCGACCTCGTTCTCCAAGAGCTTCTCGCTCTATGGCGAGCGCGTTGGCGCACTGAGCGTCGTCTGCGAGAACGCCGAAGAGACCGCACGCGTACTGTCCCAGCTCAAGATCGCGGTACGCACCAACTATTCCAACCCGCCGACCCACGGCGCCCAGATCGTTGCCACCGTGTTGACGACGCCGGAGTTGCGCAAGCTCTGGGAAGAAGAGCTCGCTGGCATGCGTACGCGCATCCGCGAGATGCGCAAGGCCCTGGCCGACGGGCTGAAAGCCGCCGGCGTCAAGGACGACCTGGGCTACATCACCCGCCAGAAGGGCATGTTCAGCTACTCCGGCCTGAACAAGGACCAGATGATTCGCCTTCGCAACGAATTCGGCGTCTACGGGGTCGATTCGGGACGCATCTGCGTCGCGGCATTGAACCAGGGAAACCTGCCGACGGTGATCGCGGCGATCGTTCAGGTCATGAATGACCAGTGAGATGGGTGGTTCGGGTTTTTCTTTGCTGCAACGCAACAAAATCCATGCCACATTAGGGGTTGTGTCAGCCCCGGTTCAGCGCAATCGCCGTCACTAGGGGCCGCAGTCCAACCACGAGACCCACCGATGCTCTATCAACTCTACGAAACCCAGCGCGCGATGATGGCGCCCTTTTCCGAGTTCGCCAGCGCCTCGGCCAAGTTGTACAGCCATCCGCTCTCGCCGTTCGCCCATTCGCCGCTTTCACAGCGGGTCTCGGCCGGACTGGACCTGATGCACCGGCTGGCCAAGGAATACGAGAAACCGCAGTTCGGCATCACCGCTGCGACGGTGGACGGCGTCGAAGTCGCCGTGCAGGAACAGGTGGCGATGAAGAAGCCGTTCTGCCGCCTGCTGCGCTTCAAGCGCTTCACCGACAACCAGAAGGCGCTGGCGACGATGAAGACCCAGCCCACCGTGCTGGTCGTCGCGCCGCTGTCCGGCCACCACTCGACGCTGCTGCGCGACACGGTCAAGAGCCTGCTGCACGATCACAAGGTCTTCATCACCGACTGGACCGATGCCCGCATGGTCCCGCTGGAGGAGGGCCCGTTCCACCTCGACGACTACGTGGCCTACGTGCAGGAGTTCATACGCCACATCGGCCCCGAGGTGCACGTGATCTCGGTGTGCCAGCCGACCGTGCCGGTGCTGGCGGCGGTGGCCTTGCTGGCCAGTGGCCGCGAATTCACCCCGCGCACGATGACGATGATGGGTGGCCCGATCGACGCCCGCAAGTCGCCCACGGCCGTCAACAACCTGGCGATGAACAAGAGCCACAACTGGTTCGAGAACAACGTCATCTATCGTGTACCGCCCAACTACCCCGGAGCCGGACGGCGCGTCTACCCCGGCTTCCTGCAGCACACGGGCTTCGTCGCCATGAACCCGGACCGCCACGTCAGCTCGCACTACGACTACTTCCTCGACCTGGTCCGCGGCGACGAGGACAGCGTCGACGCTCACCGTCAGTTCTACGACGAATACAACGCGGTGCTCGACATGCCGGCCGACTACTACCTCGACACGATCAAGACCGTGTTCCAGGACTTCGCGCTGGTACATGGGACGTGGCAGGTCCACGGCGAACTCGTCAGGCCGCAGGACATCCGCACGTCGGCGCTGCTGACGATCGAGGGCGAACTCGACGATATCTCCGGTGCCGGCCAGACCCGTGCGGCGCACGACCTGTGCACCGGCATCCCGAAGGACCGCCAGTTCCACTACGACGCCGAGGGTGCGGGCCATTACGGCATCTTCTCGGGCCGGCGCTGGCGCGAGAAGGTCTACCCCCACGTCCGCGACTTCATCGCGAGCCACGACACTCCGGCCGAAACCGCGCGGGCGCCGCGTCGCCGCAGGTAGGCCGCGGGTCACCATCGCCAGGGACATGACCGACCCGTCGCCCCTGGTCGCACGCATCGACGCGCTCCTGCCGCAAACGCAGTGCACGCGTTGCGGCTACCCTGACTGCCACGGCTATGCCAAGGCGATCGCGCAAGACGGCGCCCCGATCAACCAGTGCCCGCCAGGCGGTGGCGAAGGCATCGAACGGCTGTCCGCAGTCACGGGGCGGCCGGTGATTCCCTTGAATCCCGAACACGGCCGCGAAGGTCCGCGCCTGTTGGCCGTGATCGACGAGGCCTGGTGCATCGGCTGCACGCTGTGCATCAAGGCCTGCCCGGTCGACTGCATCGTCGGAGCGTCCAAGACCATGCACACGGTGGTCAATGAGCAGTGCACCGGCTGCGAGCTGTGCGTGCCGGCATGCCCGGTCGACTGCATCGCGCTGGTCGCGGTGACGGGCTCAAACACAGGCTGGCAGGCCTGGAGCGGCGCGCAAGCTGCCGAGGCACGCGATCGCTACGCGTTCCACCAGCTTCGCACCGCGCGCGCCCAGCGCGAGAACGACGAGCGCCTGGCCACCAAGGCAGCGCACAAGCTGGCGGACCTGGCCAGCGCGAGCCGTCACACCGACCCGGCCGTGCTCGAGAAGAAGCGCGCCGTGGTCGAGGCCGCGCTCGCCCGTGCACGCGCCAGGCAGGCGGGCGAGAAGCCCGCCGACGACGACGAATGACGCCCGATGACATCGAAGCCTTCTTCGCGACGCTGAAGGCAGCCAATCCGCAGCCGGTGACCGAACTCGAATTCACCAGTGTCTTCGAATTGCTGGCCGCCGTGCTCCTGTCGGCGCAGGCCACCGATGTGAGCGTCAACAAGGCCACCCGCGCGCTGTTCGCGGCCGCACCGACGCCGCAGCGGATGCTGGCCCTGGGCAGCGAAGGGCTGGAGTCGTACATCCGCACGATCGGGCTCTACCGGACGAAGGCAAAGAACCTGATCGAGACTTGCCGGCTGCTCGTCGAGCGCCACGGTGGCGAGGTCCCGCGCACGCGCGCAGCGCTGGAGACGCTGCCGGGCGTCGGCCGCAAGACGGCCAACGTGGTGCTCAACTGTGCCTTCGGCGAAGCGACGATGGCGGTCGACACCCACATCTTCCGCGTCGCCAATCGCACCGGGCTGGCGCCCGGACGCAACCCGCTCGAGGTCGAAACGGCACTGCTCGAACGTGTGCCGTCGGCCTACCGCGTCGACGCCCACCACTGGCTGATCCTGCACGGCCGTTACATCTGCCAGGCGCGCAAGCCACGGTGCGAAGTCTGTGGCGTCAGCCGATGGTGCGACTCGGCGCCGACGCGGTCGCCCTGACCCGGCCCCCCTACAATCGATCACCATCGCCGACGGCGAAAGGTGGGCTGACGACATGTCCAATCTGCGTGATCTCGCTGACCGCATCGAACGCCTCGTGCTGCGCCATGAGGAATTGAAGCGCACGAACGAACTGCTCGCCCACGAGGTGGCCACGGTCACTGCCGAGCGTGACAGCCTGCGTTCGCGGCTGGCCGCGGCCCGCGGGCGCATCGACGCCTTGCTCGAACGCCTGCCCGCCGAGCAGGGTGACGCCGGGAGCAGCGCATGAAGCAGGTCGAAGTCACGATCCTGGGCCAGGGCTACATCCTGGGCTGCCCCGATGGCGGCGAGGCGCTCCTGAATTCCGCGGTCGCCAAGGTCGACGGCGAGATGAGTGCGATCCGTGATGCCGGTAAGGTCAAGGCGCGTGAGCGAATCGCCGTGCTGGCGGCATTGAACCTGGCCTACCAGCTCGCCGAGCGGCCCGAGGCGCCGCCCCCGTCAGCGGCACGGCTCGAGGACGCAGCCGTCGAGCCAGACGTCGATGCGCTGGTTCGCAGGATCGACGCCGCGCTCGGCAACGACGGACTGCTGCTCTGACCCTGCCATATCCGTGGCAATTCAGCACATCACGAGTCGATGCCTCGGCCTAGAATGGCCTCGTCCGTTGCGACTGCGTGGGTCTTATATTTCCTTGAACCGATGCTCATTGAGCCAGGGCTTGGAATATCGCCAGGCAGGTGTGATCGTCTCGCGTCAGATGAACCCGAAGCCTTGCTGACCTCGCCCACCTGAACTTCCCTGAGGGTTCAGGAATGCGGCCCACGGGTCGTGACGGACACCTTATCGCCCGCGCCGGGCGGCCGACCGATGCCGAACTATTGGCTGATGAAGAGTGAGCCCGCCGAGGTCTCGATCGACGACCTCGCTGCCGCCCCGCATGCCACCTTGCCCTGGACGGGCGTGCGCAACTACCAGGCGCGCAACTTCATGCGTGACCTGATGCGCCCGGGCGACGGCGTGCTCTTCTACCACTCGTCCTGCCCGGAGCCCGGCATTGCCGGGCTTGCCACGATCGTCGGTCATGCGGTGTCCGACACCACGCAGTTCGACCCGCACAGCCCCTTCCATGATCCGAAGTCCGATCCGGCGCGCCCGCGCTGGCTGCAGATCGACGTCAAGCTCGTGCGCAAGACGCGGCTGTTGTCGCTGGTCGAGATGCGCGCGTCGCCGACTCTGGCAACGATGAGGGTGCTGCAGCGCGGCAATCGCCTGTCGATCACGCCGGTGAGCGACCGGGAGTGGCGCGCCGTCGCGGCGCTGCTCTGAAAGTCCTGCCTCGAGCGGCGGCGCTCAGCCCGCCTCGAACCGGATGCTCGCCAGCGTGACGTGATTACCGCCGCGGCGACGTGCCTCGGCAAGCGCGTTCTCGCAGGCAGCCACGAGCTCGTCCTGCGAATGGGCGGTATGCGGAAAGCTGGCGACGCCCATCGATACCGTGAAGCCGAGTTCACGCGACTCGTGCATGACGATCTGCGTCGCGCACTGGCGGCGCAGGCCCTCCATGCGCGAATGCGCCGTCGCAAGCCCGACGCCCGACAGCAGAACGGCAAAGCTTGCGCCGTCCATGCGGCACGATGCGTCCATTGCCCGTGTATTGCCGCGCAGCAACCTGCCCACGGCCTCGAAGATGCGCGTCTGCGCAGCCTCGCCGAGTTCGACCACCTGCTTGTTCAACGGGTCGACGTCGATGAGCACGAGTGCGAACTCACGGTGCTCACGCGTGGACAGGTCGACTTCACGGCGCAACTGGTCTTCGAAATGCGAGCGCGTATACAGGCCGGACGCCGCATCGCGCAGTCCCTGGTCGGTCAGTTCGCGCCGCAGCGCTTCGTTGGCACGCTGCTGCAATTCGAGTTGCTCGAGTGCTGTCTTCAGCTGCGCGTCGCGGGCACGTACGGCGCTCTGGTCGGTCCAGACACTGCACAGCACACGCCCGCCCGCACCACCTGGTGCAGCCAGGCGCAATACCGAGAAATCGCGACGCTGCCCTGCCCATTCGAACCGATGGTCGCTGACCAGGGGCTCGCGTTGCGACAAGGCGGTCTGTTCGGCCGCGCGCAGAGTCGTCGCGATACCCGCATCGAAGAGCTCTGCGTCACACGCACCGACGATCCCCGAGATCGGGCGCTTCAGAAAAGCCGCCATCGCTCCGTTCACGTGCAGGTAACGACCGTTGGCCACGTCCTTGACGCCAAGCATCGCGCCCTGGCGCCCCAGCGTCGCGCCCAGAACCTGGACAAGGGCCGGCCAGAGGTCGGCACCAACGGGCACATCGCTGAGAGGCGGGACGATGTCGGTAAGCATGGGGTGCGGCCGTTGGTTCCAGTCCCGCAATTGGGGTCGCTGGCATCTTGGTCGCGGTATTGGATCAGATCAAGAGGGCAAAGGCGCCTTCGTGCCCCTGATCCCTAACTTGATGCGCAAATAGCTCACGAATCGCCCCACTCCGACGCAGCCTGGCCGCAGGATCCGCGGTGGGTCCGGAACTTGCGGCACTCCCTGTCGGGAGTCCTCGACGAGGTCTCGACCACCCACGGTACGCCCGTTGCGCTCCTGGCAGCCGCGAAGCCATGGACACAACGGGGCCGCTGCGCCCGATGGCAACCTGCGCGACTTCGCACGCGTCACCTCTGCAGCCGCACGGCGCTTGCCAGCCGACACGACACGGGCCACCAGGCCGTTGCTGCGCTGGAGGACGGGCTGCCGATAATCCGGCGACATGGAGCACTTCGATGCGGTGATCGTCGGTGCCGGCGCGGCCGGCCTGTTCTGTGCCGGCGTGGCCGGCCAGCGCGGGCGGCGCATCTTGCTGATCGATCATGCGCACAAGGTCGGCGAGAAGATCCGGATCTCGGGAGGTGGGCGCTGCAACTTCACCAACCGCGACGTGCTCCCCGCAAACTTTCTCTCCGAAAATCCTGCCTTCTGCCGTTCGGCACTGGCGCGCTACCGCAGCGCCGACTTCATCGCCCTGGTGCAACGCCACGGCATCGCCTTTCACGAGAAGCACCGCGGCCAGCTGTTCTGTGACGACTCGGCCGAACAGATCATCGCCATGCTGCTGCACGAATGCGACGCCGGGGGGGTCCAGCGCTGGCAACCCTGCACCGTGCATGCGATCAGGCACGGCGACAGCTACGAGATCGACACCGACCGCGGCACCGTGTCGGCCCCGCGTCTGGTCGTCGCCACCGGCGGCTTGTCGATCCCGAAGATCGGCGCGACCGACTTTGGATACCGGGTGGCGCGCCAGTTCGGGCACAGCATAGTAGAACTGCGTCCTGCGCTCGTACCGCTGACTTTCGACGCTGAGCTCTGGCGTCCGTTCGTGGCGCTGGCCGGTTTGTCGCTGGAAGTGACGATCGAGGCTGGTGATCACCCGCGAGGCCGCTTCGTCGAGGATCTGCTGTTCACCCACCGCGGCCTGAGCGGCCCGGCCGTCCTGCAGGCGTCGAGCTACTGGCGGCCCGGGCAGAGCCTGCGCATCGCGCTGCGCGAGGCGGGCGCGCTGCGCGATGCATTGCAGCTGGCGAAGACTGCCTCGCGGCGCCAGCTCGGCAACGAACTGGCGCAGCAACTGCCGCAGCGCCTGGCCGACCTCTGGCTGAGTCGCCTAGGCATTGACCCGATCACGCCGATGCCCCAGGTGCGCGACAAGGATCTCGGCCGCCTCGCCGAAAGCCTCGCGCGCTGGGAGCTCGCCCCCACCGGCAGCGAGGGCTGGCGCAAGGCCGAAGTCACGGCCGGCGGCGTGCAGACCCATGAACTCGACTCCAGGACGATGGAAAGCCGCCTCGCGCCGGGACTGCACTTCATCGGCGAGGTCGTCGACGTGACCGGCTGGCTCGGCGGCTACAACTTCCAGTGGGCCTGGTCGTCGGCAAATGCCTGCGCGCAGGGCCTGTGAGCGTCTTGCCGACGGCCCCTTTGCCACGGCTTGGAGTTCAGTATAGAATCGCCGTCTTTGCCGGCACTCCAACCCAAGATACATGACCACGATTCGCGTCAAAGAAAACGAGCCGTTCGATGTGGCCCTGCGCCGCTTCAAGCGCACCATCGAGAAGCTCGGTCTGCTGACCGAACTGCGCGCCCGCGAGTTCTACGAGAAGCCCACGGCCGAGCGCAAGCGCAAGAAGGCCGCGGCCGTCAAGCGCCATTACAAGCGCGTGCGCAGCATGCAACTGCCCAAGAAGCTGTACTGATCGTCAACTTCTTCGCCGGCTGATCTGTTGAAGCCCGCGCGGGCAACCGCCGCGGGCTTCTTCCATTTCGAACCCGCTTTGCCGAGGATGCCAGACATGAGCCCCCTGAAAGACCGCGTCACCGAAGACATGAAGGCCGCGATGCGAGCCAAGGACGCCGCGCGGCTGTCCACCATCCGCATGCTGCTGGCGGCGTGCAAGCAGCGTGAAGTCGACGAGCGCATCGAACTCGACGATGCGGCCGTGATCGGCCTGGTCGACAAGCTGATCAAGCAGCGCAAGGATTCGATCGCTGCCTTCCAGCAGGCCGGCCGGACCGATCTGGTCGACAAGGAAACGGCCGAAGTCAAGGTGCTCGAAGCCTACCTGCCGCAGCGACTGTCGGCCGACGAAGTCGCCGTCGTGGTCGCGGCGCTGGTCACTGAACTCGGCGCCTCCGGGCCCGGGGACATGGGCAAGGTCATGGGCGCGGTCAAGACAAGGCTGGCCGGCAAGGCCGACATGGGACTCGTCTCGGCCGCGGTGAAGCAGGCACTGTCGAAGTAGGCCGGCGCACCATGGACGATCCGATTCAAGTACGCCAGATTGCCGACGACGTCTGCGTGGCGCCACAGCTCGGCCCCGAGGCCATGGCTGCCGCTGCAGAAGCCGGCTTTCGCAGCGTGGTCAACAACCGCCCGGATTTCGAGGGCGGCCCCGACCAGCCGACCCATGCCGCCATCGAGGCCGCCGCTCGTGCGGCAGGGCTGGAGTACCGTTACCTGCCGGTCAGCGGCGCCCACCAGACGCCCGAGGACGCTGCCGCGATGGCACGCCTGTTGGCCGAGCTGCCGCGGCCGTTGCTGATGTTCTGCCGTTCCGGCGCGCGTTCGTCACGCCTGTACCTGCTCGCGATGTCGAACTGACGCTGCGCCCGCGCTGCGGGTATCACCGTCTGGCAGGCCCGCACTCGCTTTCTAGAATCTCGCCAATTCCGCGACATGGAGGACGCCGCCGTGGCTGCCTTGCTCAGACTCTCACGCCTCATCGACAAGATCAATGAATGGGTCGGCCGCCACGTGGGCTGGCTGGTCCTGGCGGCGGTCGTCGTCAGCTCGCTCAACGCGATCGTGCGCAAGGCCTTCAACACCAGTTCCAACGGCCTGCTCGAGATCCAGTGGTACCTGTTCGCCGGGGTCTTCCTGCTCGCGGCGGGCTACACGATGCTGCGCCAGGAGCACGTGAAGATCGACGTGGTCCTGCAGCGGTTCCAAAAGCGCACGCAGATCAAGATCGAGATCTTCGGCATCGTGTGCTTCCTGTTCCCGTTCGTGATCGCGGTGATCACGCTGGTGTGGCCGCTCGTCGTCAAGGCCTGGTTCAGTGGCGAGATGTCGTCCAATGCCGGCGGCCTGATCCGCTGGCCGGTCTATGCGCTGGTCCCGCTGGGCTTCACGCTGCTCGGGCTGCAGGGCGTGTCGGAGCTGATCAAGCGCATCGCGTTCCTGAAGGGCCTCATCGGCGACCCGACGCAGAAGCAGCAGGCCAAGACAGCCGAGGAAGAACTCGCCGAGATCATCCGCGCCCGCGCCGAGGGGGTGGCCAAGTGATCGAGTTCCTGCACGCCTACATGGCGCCGGTGATGTTCGCCGGCCTGATCGTCTTCCTGTTGATGGGCTTCTCGGTCGCGTTCTCGCTCGCCGCTTGCGGGCTGGCATTCGGATTCATCGGCATCGAGATCGGCATGCTGCCCGCCTCGCTGATGCAGGCGCTGCCGTTGCGGATCTTCGGCATCATGCAGAACGACACGCTGCTGGCGATCCCGTTCTTCACCTTCATGGGCCTGATCCTGGAGCGGTCGGGCATGGCCGAGGACCTGCTCGACACGATCGGCCAGCTGTTCGGGCCCATCCGCGGCGGCCTCGCGTTCGCGGTGATCTTCGTTGGCGCGATGCTCGCGGCCACCACCGGCGTCGTGGCCGCCTCGGTGATCTCGATGGGCCTGATCTCGTTGCCGATCATGCTGCGCTACGGCTATGACCGGCGCATCGCCTCGGGCGTCATCGCAGCCTCGGGCACCTTGGCCCAGATCATTCCGCCCTCGCTGGTGCTGATCATCATGGCCGATCAGCTCGGCCGCAGCGTGGGCGACCTCTACAAGGGCGCCTTCATCCCGGGCTTCGTGCTGACCGGGCTGTACGTCGGCTTCATCGTCCTGGTTGCGATGTTCCGCCCGTCCTACGTGCCGGCCCTTCCCGCCGAGGCGCGCACGATCCGCGAGGACGACGGCACATCCGGACTGCGCTCGCTCGCCCTGCTGTTCATCGCCTCGGTGGCCTGCGCCGTTGCGTTCGCCAAGTCCCTGGCCCCGGAAACACCCACCGACGAGACGATCGTCGTGTCCATGTGCGTCGGGGTCGGCGTCGCCTTCGTGCTCGCGGTCCTGAACAAGCTCACCCGGCTCGGTCTGCTGTCGAAGATGGCCGAGCGCGTCACGTTCGTTCTGATCCCGCCGCTGGCCCTGATCTTTCTCGTGCTGGGCACGATCTTCCTCGGCGTGGCCACACCCACCGAGGGCGGTGCGATGGGCGCGCTCGGTGCGCTGGTGATGGCAGTCAGCCGCAAGCGGCTGTCGATGTCGCTGCTGCGCCAGGCCATGGATTCGACGATGAAGTT
>Ga0209682_10000839_pt1 | contig 10250 bp, 10 predicted proteins | sample DOMMetBare2Fresh_2_FD_187471 | JGI IMG/M metagenome (GOLD analysis project Ga0209682, IMG submission 187471) | Wetland sediment microbial communities from St. Louis River estuary, USA, under dissolved organic matter induced mercury methylation -... | ecosystem: Environmental > Aquatic >...
GCTGGTCTTCGGCCTGGGGCGCATCGGCGGGCGGCTGGTGCCCGAGGCGGCGCTGCTGGTCGGCATCGTCTTCAACGCCTTCGTGGCCGGCGTCATCACCATCCTGAAGCTGGTGGTCCCGCCCGAGCAGGCGGCCCGGCTCCTCTACTGGCTCACCGGCGCCATCGGCTACGAGGCGGGCGGGACGCTGCTGGCGGGCGCGGTGGTGGTGGCGCTGGCCACCGGCGCGCTCCTGCTGCTCTCGGCGCGGCTCAACCTCCTCCTCCTGGGCGACGAGGAGGCGGCCGCGCTCGGCGTGGACGTACCGCGGGCGCGGGCCCAGGTCTTCTTCGCCGCCTCGGCCGCCACCGGCGCGGCGGTGGCGCTGGCCGGGCTGGTCGGCTTCGTCGGGCTCATCGTGCCGCACGTGGCCCGAAGGCTGGTCGGCCCGGACCACCGCCGGCTCCTGCCGGTCTCGGCGCTGCTGGGCGCCGCCTTCCTGGTGCTGGCCGACGCCGGGGCGCGCCTCGCCTTCCTCGGCCTGGGGACCGAGCCGCCGGTCGGCGCGGTGACCGCCTTCGTGGGCGGACCGTTCTTCCTGTGGCTGCTCCGCCGGGCCACCCGCCGCGAGGCCGGAGGCGTGGCGTGAGCCCCCCGGGTGGCGGCGCGGGCGGAGGCGGCGCGGTCCCGGGCGGCGCCGCGGACGTGGTGGCGGCCTGGCCCGATCCGATCGTCGACCTGCGCGAGGTCCGCTTCGGCTACGGCCCGCGCCCCGCGGTGGACGGCGTCTCCTTCGCGGCCCGCCAGGGCGAGTTCGTCGGCCTGCTCGGCCCCAACGGCGCCGGCAAGTCGACGCTCATCCGGCTGGTGGCCGGGCTGCTCACGCCGCAGGGCGGCACCGTCCGGCTGGGCGGCCTCGATCCGGCGGCCGCGCCGCGCCGGCAGGTGGCGCGGGTCTGCGCCCTCGTCCCCCAGGAGCCGCGGCTCGACTGGCCCTTCACGGTGCGCCAGGCGGTCATGATGGGCCGGGCGGCGCACCAGGGGCTGCTGGCCATCCCCGGCCGCTACGACCTGGGGGCGGTGGAGGGGGCGCTCGCCGCCTGCGACCTCGGCCACCTCGCCGACCGGCGGGTGGACACCCTCTCCGGCGGCGAGCGACGGCGCGTCTTCTTCGCCCGGGCGCTGGCCCAGGAGCCGCGGGTGCTCCTGCTCGACGAGCCGACCGCCTTCCTGGACCTGGCCCACCAGGTGGCGGCGCTCGAGATGGCCCGGGTGGCCGCCCACGCGGGCCTGTGCGTGGTGGCGGTGCTCCACGACCTCAACCAGGCCGCCGCCTCCTGCGACCGGCTGGTGGTCCTCGGCTCCGGCCGCGTCATCGCCGAGGGGCCGCCGGCAGAGGTCCTCACCGCCGAGCGGGTCGAGGCGGTCTGGGGCGTCCCGGTCTGGCGCGGGGTGCACGGGCAGAGCGGCGTGCCGGTGGTATTGCCGAGCGGCGGTGCCGGGCGCACCCGCTGAGGCGATCCTCACCCTGGACTGGCGGCGGGCACCGTCACCCGGCGCGGGCCGGTGGCCTCACCCGGCGCCGGCCGGCCGGGCCACCGCCTCCACCAGGCCGAGGAGCTCCGCGCCGTCGACCGGCTTCTCCACCACCCTGCCGTGGTGGCGCTCCACGAAGGCCCGGGCGCGGTCGGTGAACGCGCCGCCAGTCAGGAAGACCATGCGGCGCGCCAGCTCGGGGCGCTCGGCGCCGAGCCGGTCGTGCAGGTCCATGCCGGTGACCTCGGGCATCATGAGGTCGCAGACGATGGCGTCGGGCGGGGGGCCGGCGGCCAGGCGTGCCAGGGCCTCGGCCGCGCTCCCCACCACCTCGACGCGGTGGCGCCGCAGGGCGCGGGCCACGGCACGGGCCACCATCGGCTCGTCGTCCACCACCAGCACCTGGAGCGGCCGGGCCGGGGCGGCCGGCGCCGGACCGGCGGGCGGGGCCGCGTCGGCGGGCCGGGCGGCCTCCGGCTGGGCCGCGGGGAGCCGCACCCGGAACAGCGAGCCGCGCCCCGGCTCGCTCTCCACCTCGATGTCGCCGCCGGCCTCGGCCACCATGGCACGCGAGAGCGCCAGGCCGAGCCCCATGCCCTCGCCGACGTCGCGGGTGGTGAAGAACGGCTCGAAGACCCGGGCCCGGACCTCCGGCGTCATGCCGACGCCGCTGTCGGCCACCTCGACCACGGCGCCGCCGCCCGCCTCACGCACCGTCACCCGGATCTCCTTCGGGCCATCGCCCCCCTCGGGGATGGCCCGGCAGGCGTTCACCAGCAGGTTGACGAGCACCTGGGTGAGGCGGCGCTCCGGGATGCCGGCGCGCGGCGCCGGATCGAAGCGGGTGACCAGGCGGGCCCGGTGGCGCAGCTCGTTCCCGGTGATGTCGAGCGCCGCCCGCGCCGCCGCGGCGGGGTCGCAGGCGCCGACCGCGTCGTCCCCGCCGCGGGCGAAGGTGCGCAGGTCACGCACGATGTCGCGCACCCGCCTGGCGCCGGCCAGCGCCTCGCGGAGGAGCCCCAGGGTGGCCGGGTCCGCGGCGCCGCCCCGCTGCTCCAGCAGCACCTCCAGGTTGCCCTGCACGTAGGTGAGCGGGTTGTTGATCTCATGGGCCACGCCGGCGGCCAGGCGGCCGGTGGCGGCCAGCCGCTCCATGAGGGCCAGGCGCGCCTCCGCCTCCTTGCGCGCGCCCTCCTCCCGCCGCCGGCCGGTGACGTCGAGGGCCACGCCGGCCACGCCCACCACCCGGCCGGCGTCGTCGCGGAGCGGGGCCCAGTGGGAGTCGAAGACCACCGCACTGAAGTCGATCTGGAGCTGGAAGCTCTGCCCGGCCAGCGCCCGCTCGTAGGCGGCGATCACCTCGGGGAAGGCGGCGTAGACCTCCCCCACCGATCGCCCCACCACCTCGCCCGCGCGGAGCCCGAGCGCCGCCAGCCCCTGACCCTCCGAGAGCGTGAAGCGGCCGTCCTGATCGATGGCCCACTGGACCACCGGCATGCTCCGCATCGCGAAGCGGTAGCGCGCCTCGCTCTGCCGGAGCTCCGCGGTGACCCGCTGGAGCGCCGCCACCGTGGCGCGCTCCTTGGTGACGTCCAGCCCCATGGCCAGGGCGTGCTTCACGCCGCCCAGGACCACCACCCCTGCCGAGTAGGAGAGGACGCAGGTCACGCCGCCCGCGGCCCGCAGGCGGATGTCCCGGCCGCGGACCGCGCCGGTGGCCTCGAGCTCGGCCATGAGGTCCGTCCGCTCCCGAGGGTCGATCCAGAGGCCGAGGTCGCCCATGCGGTGGCCCACCACCTCCTCGTCCTTCAGCCCGTGGAGCTCGAGGAACCCGTCGTTGACGGCCACCACCATGCCGTCGTCGAGCCGGGTCAGGGTGAGCGGCTCCGGGCTGGTGCGGAAGGCGACCCGGAACATCTCCTCGCTCACCCGCAGCGCCAGCTCGGCGCGGCTCCGCTCGGCCACCTCGCTCGCCAGGGCGGCGTTGGCCCGCGCCAGCTGGTCGGTGCGCAGCGCCACCTCCCGCTGCAGCCGCTCGGGCTGCCGCAGCACCAGCCAGCCCAGGGCCGCCAGCCCCAGCGCCGCCGCCAGCACCGCCAGCCAGGCCGGCAGGAGCCAGCCCGGGCGTGGCCACCCGCCCCGCGGCGCGACCGAGAGCGTCCAGGCGCCGTTCGGCACCTCCACCGGAAACTCCACCGCGGGGTCGGCGAGCGGCTGGTCGCAGCGCGCGAAGCAGCCGCGCCGGCCACGCTCCGCCTCCGGATGGGAGAGCTGCCAGGCGTACCCGGCCTCGTCGAGCCGCCCGATCTGGGCCGCCTCGAGGAGGGGCGGCAGCCGGATCAGCGCCGTCACCAGCCCCCAGAACCGCTCGCCCCCCGCCGCGCCGGGCACGGGGAGGTAGATCGCCAGCCGTCCCACCAGCCCCATGCCGCCCTGGCGGAGCTCGAAGGGCCCGGCCACCGTGAGGCGGCGCGAGGTCACCGCCTCCATGGCCTGGAACCGGCGATCCGGATCGGCGAGGAGGTCGTGGCCGAGCGCCGCCTCGTTCCCCGCCAGCGGGTGGATGCGGGCGACCACCCCTCCCGGCGCGAGCTGCAGGCTGGCGACCCCGGCGAAGGCCGGCAGGAGCTGGGCGGCCAGCCGGTCGAAGTCGGCCACCTCCTCGTCGTGCTGCACCAGCGCGGAGAGGGTGTAGGTCGCCGAGAGGGCGCGGGAGACCTGCTGCTCCAGCGCGAAGGCGGCCCCGGCCGCCGCCTTGCCGACCAGCTCGCGCCGATCCCGCTGCCAGGCCTGCTCGGCCTGCCAGACCACCAGCCCCCCGACCGCCGAGGCGAGCAGGAAGGCGACCCCGGTGAGCAGTGGGACCTGGCGGCGCATCGTCGGTACCGATCGGAGCATACCGCCGCCGCCGGGCAATGCCCTCACTCCCGCCTCGCCATCGGCCGCACCGTCAGGATCTGCTCGGCCCGGCCCACCGGGCCGCGCTCGTCGTGGAGCGTGGTCGAGGTGAGCCCCACGCCGGCCGCGCCGATGGTGACCAGGGTGTCGAGGCCGACCCACCGGCCCGGCCCCCCCTCCGGCGAGCGGTGGAGGTGGATGGTCAGGTCGACGTTGGGGAAGGCCCACGCCCGTGGATCGAGCCGGATGTTCATGCCGTTGGCGGTGTCCACCAGCCCCAGGAAGGCGGCCGCCGGCGAGACCGGCTCGCCCTCGAGGAGCGGGAGCGGGGTCCGGACCCAGGCCTGCCCCTCGCCCGGCACGCTGCCCGGCGACCGCAGCACCTCGATCGAGTCGATGAAGCCGCCCGCCCAGGTGGCGCTGGCCGCCAGCGGGGCGCAGCCCTGGCGCGGCGGCATGGCCCGGGGCAGCCCCCCCGCCACGGCGCCGGTCTCCTGGCTGGCCAGGCGCCAGGCCTGGGCCCGGACGACGTCCCTGCCGCCGACCGAGGCGATCGCCTCCAGCAGCTCGATGGTCCGGCCGGGCCGCAGGGTGCGCACCCGCACCTCGGTGGGCGCCAGCGGGATGAGCCCGAGGATCTCGTAGGCGACGCGGGCCAGCACCAGCCCGGGCCGCGGCTCGTGCCGGTCGAGGGCGTGGGCCAGCAGGCCGGAGACCGGGGCCATGTGCTGCTCGCCGTCGTTCCAGGCCCCGTGGGCGTGGCCGGTCGGCTGGAAGCGGACGGCGTCGAGGCGCTGGTAGTAGGCGGCGGTCACGGGTCCACTCTACGACGGGGCACCGGGCCTGGCGCCGCCCCTGCCCGTCCGCTAGGAGAACCTGGACCCACGGGAGCCGCCATGTGCCGGAACATCCGCGTCCTGTACCACTTCGAGCCGCCGACCACCGCCGAGGAGATCCGCGCGGCCGCCCTGCAGTACGTCCGCAAGGTGAGCGGCCTGCGCGCCCCCTCGGCGGGCGACGCGCCGACGTTCGATGCGGCGGTCGAGGCGGTCGCCGGCGTGACGACCGGGCTCCTCCACGGCCTCCAGGCCCGGACGGCTGTGAGGACGCGGGAGGGCGAGCAGGCCCGGGCGAGGGCCCGCGGCGAGCGGCGCGAGGCCCGTCACTCCCGCATGAAGTGACAGGTGTAGCCGCCCGGGTGCTTCTCCAGGTAGTCCTGGTGGTACGCCTCGGCGGGATACCAGGTCGAGGCCTTGGCGATCTCGGTCACGATGGGCGCCTTCCACTTGCCCGAGGCCTGGACCCGCGCCTTGACCGCCTCGGCGATCGCCCTCTGCCGGTCGTCCTCGTAGAAGATGGCGCTCCGGTACTGGGTGCCGCGGTCGTTCCCCTGGCGGTCCTTGGTGGTCGGATCGTGCATGCGGAAGAACCACTTCTCCAGGAGCTCCTCGTAGGAGAGCTTCCTGGGATCGAAGACCACCTTCACCGACTCGGCGTGGCCCGACTTGGAGTCATGGGTGTCGTCGTAGGTCGGGTTCTTGAGCCACCCGCCGGTGTAGCCGGCCTCGGTCTCCAGCACGCCGGGGATCTTCCGCAGGATCTCCTCCATCCCCCAGAAGCAGCCGCCGGCCAGCAGCGCCACCTCGCGCTCCTTCGGCGCCTCGGCCTGGGCGCCGCCCTCGGCCCCGGCCTTGGCCGCCGCCTGGAGCGCCAGCGCGAGCCCGAACTGCTTGGCGTAGGCGCCGTACCCCTCGGCCTCCAGCCGGGCCGCCGGGACGAAGCGCAGGGAGGCCGAGTTGATGCAGTAGCGCAGTCCGCCCTTGTCGCGCGGGCCGTCGTCGAAGACGTGGCCGAGGTGGCTGTCGCCGCCCTTGGAGCGGACCTCGACGCGGGCCATGCCGAGCGAGATGTCCTTCTTCTCCACCACGTTGGGCTCCAGCGGCCTGGTGAAGGAGGGCCAGCCGGAGCCGGAGTCGAACTTGTCGAGCGAGGAGAAGAGCGGCTCGCCGGAGACCACGTCCACGTAGATGCCCGGCTCGTGGTTGTCCCAGTAGGCGTTCCGGAAGGGCGGCTCGGTGCCGCACTCCTGGGTGACGCGGAACTGCTCGGGGGTGAGCTTCTTCTTGAGCGCCTCCTGGGCGGCGCGCTTCTCGGCGGACACGGGGACCTCGCTCTGCTGGGCGGATGCGGACGGCGCGGGGGTGCAGGCCAGGGCGGCGCCGATGAGGAGCGCGGCCGTCCAGGCGGGGACCGGGCGCCGTCTCTCGGCGGCGCGGATGGGCGGGTGAGCCATGGTGCCCCATGTAACGCGGGGCGGGCGCCGGGGCATCCCGGCGAGGCGCGTCAGGCCCCGGCCGGGACGGGTCGTGGCCGCCCGGGCTACAGCTCCAGCCACTGCATCCGGATGGCCACCGCGATGACCCGGGCCTCCGGCGTCTTGAGCGACTGCTTGTAGCCCACGTCGAGCCCCACCCCGCCGGCGGTCACCAGCCCGACGCCGGCCGACCACCAGGAGGTGTCGAGCGCCTCGTCCTTCTGGTAGCCGGCCCGCACCGGCACCATCCGGCCGAGCAGCACCTCCGCACCGACGCCGTAGCGGTTGCTGGTCTTGCCGGTCCGGTCGAGGTCGGCGCGCCAGTCCACCACCACCTTGGCGCTGGTGTCGCTGCCGATGGAGAGGCCGCCGCCGTAGTTGCGCGGCAGGATGGTCCCGTGGCCGCTCGGGATGAGGTTGAAGCCGGAGAAGCCGACGGTCAGGTAGTCGGACACCTCCCAGAACAGGCCGGCGTCGCCGGTGACCACGTCCACCTTGGTGGAGGTGCCGTCGGCGGCCGCCTGCTTGATGGCCACGTAGCGGACCTGGGCGCCGAAGTAGAGCTTGTCGGAGATCGGCCCGGCCAGCCCGCCCAGGAAGTAGTGGCCGCGCTGGTCGCCCTCGAGCGGCCGGGCGTAGACCATCGAGGCGGCCACCGGCGAGGAGAGCGAGTCGACCACCGAGCCGACCAGCACCTGGCTGGTGGTGGTGGCGCCGCGCCGCTCGGTGGCCAGCATGGTCTCGGCCGAGTAGCGGCGGCGGGCCGCCACCGAGGCCGGGTTGGTCCAGACGCCGTCGTTGCCGGAGAGGGCCCCGGTGGCCGCGCCGAGGCCGAGGGAGCGGGCGCCCTGCAGATCGGCCAGCCCCCCGGACGCGGGGAGCTCGGCGGCGGGCGCGGCCCTCGCCAGCAGGGCCAGCGCGAGGGCGAGGGCGAGACGGACGGTGGGCGCGGGTCGGGTCGGCACGGACCGGACGATAGCGGCGAAGAGTGGCCAGCGCAAAGAGTGGTGCTATCGTCCCTCGCCATGTCCAAGCCCATCCGCAAGGCGGTCATCCCCGCGGCCGGCATGGGGACGCGCTTCCTGCCGGCCACCAAGGCCGTGCCCAAGGAGCTCCTCCCCATCGTCGACACCCCGACCATCCAGGTCATCGTGGAGGAGGCGGTGGCGGCCGGGGTCCGCGAGATCATCCTCATCTGCGCCCGCGGCAAGGACTCGATCGTCGACCACTTCGACATCGCCGGCGAGCTCGAGGCCAACCTGGAGAAGTCGGGCAAGCACGCGCTCAAGCAGCAGATGCGCGACATCGCCCGCATGGCCAACGTGGTCACCGTCCGCCAGCAGGAGCCGCTCGGCCTGGGCCACGCCGTGCTCTGCGCCAAGGACCTGGTCGGCGACGAGCCCTTCGTGGTCATGCTGGGCGACGACATCATCGACTCGGCGGTCCCGGCCACCCGCCAGCTCACCGACTGCTACCAGCGCCACCGCATGGGGACCATCGCGCTCATGGAGGTGCCGCGCGAGGAGACCTCCATGTACGGCATCGCCGCCGGCACCGCGCTCGACGACCGGACCACCCGGATCGAGCGGATGGTGGAGAAGCCCAAGGTGGACCCCCCGTCCAACCTGGCGGTCATCGGCCGCTACGTCCTGCCGCCGCGCATCTTCGAGCTCCTGGAGCAGGTGAAGCCGGGGGTGGGCGGCGAGATCCAGCTCACCGACGCCCTGGCCCAGCTCGCCCGGGAGGAGGGGCTGCTCGGCTACCGGTTCGAGGGGAAGCGCTACGACGCCGGCGATCGGCTCGGCTACCTGAAGGCCAACGTGGCCTACGCGCTCAAGCGGCCCGACCTCGCCGGCCCGCTGCGCGAGTACCTGAAGGGCCTCCTGTGATCGACTGGCGCCGCGCCGCCGCCCTGCTGGCGGCGCTGCTGGTGGCGGCGCCGGCGGCGGCCTACGTGCTGCCGGCCACCGTGGCGATCAAGAAGGCGGCCGAGAAGCGGGCCGCGCTGCAGCTCTCGGCGGTGGAGGCGAGCGGCACGCTCGAGGTGGCCGGCCCGGCCCAGGCGCGGCTGCGCGGCCTGTCCCCGGCGGCCGGCGGCCTGGCCACCTCGCCGGCCCGCATCCTCGTCAAGCTGGGCCACCGGGCCCGGCTCGAGCTCCTGCCGACCGGCGCCAGCGAGGCGGAGCGCCCCTACGCGGCGGTCCGCGACGACCGGCTGGCGGGCCAGGGCGGGCTGGAGGCGACGCCGGCCGCGGCGGCGCTCTTGCGGACCCTGGCCGCCTTCCTGGGCAGCGCCCCGGGCGGCGACGGCCGGACGCTCGCCGAGGCGTTGATCCACCGCGGCGTGCGGCTCGACGAGACCTCGCTCGGCCGCACCGGCGGGCGCGTGGCGGTGGTGGTGGGCGGCAAGCCGGGCGAGCCGCAGCCGCTCGCCTGGCTCGACCGCGAGACCTTCCAGCCGCTCCGGCTCCAGCTCGACGAGGGCTCGACCCGGCTCGACGTGCGGCTGGTCGACTGGGCCTCGCAGGCCGGCGGCGCCTGGTTCCCCCGGGTGGTCGAGGTCTGGGAGAAGGACGCCCTGCTCCTCCGCTTCACCACCGAGAAGGCCACCGGCAACCCGAAGCTGCCCGACGCCCTGTTCTAGGCGCGTGGCGCGCCCCGCCTTGGCAGCGCGCCGCGGCGGCCTGGCCGGTAAGGACCGCTGGTGCCCCTCTGCCTCCATCACGTCCAGTGGGCCCGCGAGATCCCGGGCGGGTTCCACCAGTGCGGCCTCTGCGGCGAGCTCGTCGCCTGGGCCGACGTCTACCCGAAGCCCGAGGACCTGACCGAGGACTTCCGCAGCCGCTGGAAGGCCCACGAGGCCACCCAGGTGCGCGCGCCGGTGACGGCGCCTGGCGCAGCGGCCGCCACGCCCGCCTGAACCCTCGCCGCGCTTCGGCGTTGCGGCGGGGCCGGCCCGCCGCTAGGCCCTGCCCCATGCGGATCGCGCTCGCCATCGCCGCCCTGCTGCTCGCCCTCCCCGCCCGCGCCGCCTGCACCCCGGCCGCGGCCGACGCCATCGCCCAGGCCGACCGCGCGGCGGCCGACGCCGGCCGGAAGGCCGATCAGGCCGAGTCGGTGGCGGTGCGCTCCGGCAACCCCGGCGCCACCCGCCGCGCCGAGCTGGCCCGCCGCGAGGCCGACGAGGCGCTGCGCCGGGCCGCGGAGCTCGCCTGCAGGCCGCCCCCTGCGCCCGGCGCGCCGCCCCGGCCGCCGGCGCCCGGGTACTGACGCGCCCTCGGTGCCCGCGCCGCTCCGGTCGCGCTCGACACCGGCCGCCGCGCGTGGTTGGTATGGCCAGCGCCGCGCGCCGCCATGTCCAGCTTCCTCCTCTTCTCGCTCCTCACGCTCCTGACCGGCAACCCGCTCCTGGCGCTCGGGCTCCTGGTGGCCGCCTGGTGGCTCGGCGACCGGGCCACCTTCCGCGTCCTGCCCGACCCCTTCCGCTGGGTGATCCGCTGGCGGCGCCGCGCCCAGCTCGGCC
>Ga0209682_10000840_pt1 | contig 10245 bp, 10 predicted proteins | sample DOMMetBare2Fresh_2_FD_187471 | JGI IMG/M metagenome (GOLD analysis project Ga0209682, IMG submission 187471) | Wetland sediment microbial communities from St. Louis River estuary, USA, under dissolved organic matter induced mercury methylation -... | ecosystem: Environmental > Aquatic >...
GACGCGCGCCACCGTGCTCATCCTCGGCGAGTCGGGCACCGGCAAGGAGCTCATCGCCCAGGCGCTCCACGAGGAGTCGCCGCGCGCCGACAAGCCCTTCATCAAGGTGAACTGCGCCGCCCTCTCCGAGACGCTGCTCGAGTCGGAGCTCTTCGGCCACGAGAAGGGGGCCTTCACCGGGGCGGCGGGGCTGAAGGAAGGCCGCTTCGAGCTGGCCGACGGCGGCACCCTCTTCCTCGACGAGATCGGCGACATCACCCCGGCCCTGCAGATCAAGCTCCTGCGCGTGCTGCAGCAGAAGGAGTTCGAGCGCGTCGGCGGCGTCAGGACCCTCAAGGTGGACGTGCGGCTGGTGGCCGCCACCAACCGCGATCTCGCCGAGCTGGTGAAGTCCGGCAAGTTCCGCGAGGACCTCTACTACCGGCTCAACGTGGTGGCGGTGACGCTGCCGCCGCTGCGGTCCCGCAAGGGCGACATCCCGGCCCTGGTCTCGCACTTCATCGACAAGTACTCGCGGGCCTACGGCAAGGAGATCAAGGGCCTCGCCCCCGGCACGCTCAACGCGCTGCTCAGCCACGACTGGCCCGGCAACGTGCGCGAGCTGGAGAACGTGGTGGAGCGGGCGGTGGTGCTCTGCAAGACCACCGAGCTCACGGCCGACGACCTGCCGCCGTCGCTGCGCGGCCCGCGCCCGCGCGAGCGCGCCCCCGGGGCCCTCATCCCCGGCGCCACCCTCTACGAGATCGAGCGCGAGGCCATCCTGCGCACGCTGGAGATGGTGGGGGGCTCGACCTCGCGCGCCGCCGAGATCCTCGGCATCAGCGTCCGCAAGATCCAGTACCGGCTCAAGGAGTACAACTCCGGCGCCCCGCCCCGCGCCGACGAGGGGCGCGACGGGGACGGGCCGGAGTAGGGCGGCGTCGCGGTCGGGGCCGGGATCGAGGTCGAGGTCGTCACCGCGCCTGCGGCAGCCGCAGCACGAACCGCGCCCCCCCGCCCTCGCCCTCCTCGACCCCGATGGTGCCCCCGTGCTGCGCCACGATGGCGTGCACGATGGAGAGCCCGAGGCCCGAGCCGCGCGCCTTGGTGGTGAAGAAGGGCTCGAAGATCCGCTCGCGCAGCGCCTCCGGCACGCCGGCGCCGGAGTCCTCGATGGAGATGGCCACCCGGCCCGGGTCGTCGGGCCGATCCGGGTGGGGCGGCTCGGCGGCGCAGGCCACCCGGATGCTGCCACCGTCGGGCGTGGCCTCCAGGGCGTTGAGGGTCAGGTTGACCAGCACCTGGCGCAGCCGCTCCTCGTCGCCCGCCACCTGCGGCAGCTCGCCCGCCGGGTCGAGGTCGCGCTCCACCTGGATGGCGCGCCGCTCCGCCTCGCCGCCCAGGAGATCCAGCACCCGCGCCACGACGGGGCCCGTGTCGATGGGGCGCGCCGCGAACTCGCGCGGCCGCGCGAACTGCAGGAAGTCCTCCAGGATGTGGTCGAGCCGCCGGATCTCGTCCTTCACCAGCGTGAGCGGCTCGAGCAGCGGCCCTTGCGCCCCGGCCGGCAGCTTCTGCAGCCGCCGCTCCAGCACGGTGAGCTGCAGCGCGGCGGCGTTGAGCGGGTTGCGGATCTCGTGGGACAGGCCGGCCGTCATGGTGCCGACCGCCGCCAGCCGCTCCGACATGTGGGCGCGGCGCGCCAGCTCGCGCTTCTCGGCGTGGAGCCGCACCTGGCGCATGGCCTGCTCCACCGCCAGCAGGAGCTCCTGGGTGGCGCAGGGCTTCACCAGGTAGGCGCAGGCGCCGGCGCGCACCGCCGCCACCGCCGACTCCAGGGTGGCGAAGCCGGTGAGGAGCACCACCTCGCCGTCGGGGGAGAGGTCCTTCAGCCGGGGCGCCAGCACCGTGCCGTCGCCGTCGGGCAGGCGCAGGTCCACCAGCGCCACGTCGAAGCCCTCGCGCGCCGAGGTGACGGCGGCCTCGCAGCTGGCCGCGCCGCGCACCTGGTAGCCGGCCTCTTCCAGGATCTCGGTGAGGTTGGCCACCATGGCGGCGTTGTCGTCGACGATGAGGACGCGCGGCCTGCGCGCGGCGTGCTCCTTCATGCCGCGCTCCCCGCGACGTGCGCGGCGTGGAGCCGCTCCACCGCCGCCAGCAGGGCCGACGTGTCGAAGGGCTTCCGGAAGAAGGCCTCGGGCGCCATGGGGGTGGCGCCGGGGTGGACGCCGGTCATGACGAGCATGGGGAGGCCGGGGTAGCGCAGCGCCAGCCGCCGCATGGCCTCGCCGTCCGGCCCGCCCGGCACCCGCAGGTCGACCAGCGCGCAGAAGGGGCGCACCGGGCCGAGCCGCTCGGTCTCGAGCACCGAGGCGGCGGTGACGGCGGCGAAGCCGCGGGTGCGCAGCACCTCGCAGAGGTTGTCGGAGAGCTTCTGGTCGTCCTCCACGATGACCACCAGCCCCTCCCGCCGCGCCGCCGCCAGCAGCTCGAGGAGCCGCGCCACCGGCACGGGCTTGGGCAGCACCGCCAGCAGCCCCTCGCGGCGGGCCGCCTCCAGCGCGCCGTCGCCCACGTGGGCGGTGATGACCATGGCCGACACGCCGGGATCGATGCGCCGGATCTCGTGGACCAGCTCGGCCCCGCCCATGAGCGGCATGCGCATGTCGGTGAGCAGGGCGTCGAAGCGGGCCTGCTCCACCAGGGCGATGGCCTCCCGGCCGCCCTCGGCGATGGAGACCGCGTCACCCTGGTCGCGCAGGATCTCCGCCAGGTTCTCGGCGAACTGGCGGTTGTCGTCGACGATCAGGTAGCGCCGCATGCCCGCCTCACGTCGCCCGGGCCGGCAGGCGCACCGTGAAGCGCGCCCCGCCCCCCTCGCGGTCCGAGTACTCCACGCCGCCGCCGTGCCGCTCGGCGATGCGCTTCACCAGCGCCAGCCCCAGGCCGATGCCCCGCTCCTTGGTGGTGATGAGCGGCTCGAAGAGCCGGCTGCGCACGCTGGGATCCACCCCGGGGCCGGTGTCCTCGACCTCCAGCAGGACCTGGCCGGCCTCCAGGCGGCCGCGCACCACCACCGCCCCCTCGGGCGAGGCGGCGTGCACGGCGTTCTCCAGCAGGTTCACCAGGATCTGGCGGAGCTGGACCGGGTCGCCGTCCACCACCGGCAGCTCGTCCACCCCCTCCAGGCCCAAGGCCACCGCCGGCGGGCGCGCCACCGCCGCCGCGGCGCCGCGCACCACCTCGGCCAGCACCACCGGCTCGGCCGCCAGCGGGCGGTTGCGGATCATGTCGAGCAGGTTGGTGATGATGCCGTTGGCGAGATCGAGCTGCTCCTTGATGCGATCGACGTGCTTCCTCGACCGCTCGTCCTCGCCCACCCGCCCGCGAAGGATGAAGAGGGAGGTCTCGATGACGCCGAGCGGGTTGCGCAGGTCGTGGCCGATGGAGCCCACCAGCTGCCCGAAGGTGCTGAGCCGCTCCACCCGCGCCTGCTGCGCCAGCAGGTCCTCGCGGTAGGTGTGGAGCATGATGGCCAGCTCGAGATCGAGGATCTTCTGGAGGGCGGTGCGGGTCGCGTCGAGGGTGGGGTGGCCGGCGAGCTGCCGCAGCGCCAGGCCGTCCAGCTCGCCGCGGAGCACGTTCATGGCGCCGAACATGTAGTGCTGCGGCATGCCGATGCGCACGTGGACGCGGCCGATGCGGGAGCGGTGAACCCAGTAGGCCTCGTCCCAGGGCCCCTTGAGGAGGGTGTCCAGCCAGGCGGTGAGGCTGGCCTTGAGCTGGCCCACCTGGCTCTCGCCGCCGTGGAGGACCCGGGAGGCCGCCTCGTGGGCCAGGATGCGGTCGTAGAAGACGCCGGCGATGCGCTCGAAGTCGGCGGCGGCGAGCGGGTGGAGGGCGCGCAGGGCGGCCTCGTCCACGCCGTCGAACCGCACGTAGCGCTTCAGCTCCTCGAAGACGGTCTCGGCCATTCCCACGGGGATCTAGGCCCCGTGTCGCGCCGGGTCAATGGAGGACGGGCGGGTGGCCGCGCCGGACCCGACCCTGGGCTACTTCTGGGCCGGCTCGTCGGCCGTCGGCTTGGCGTCCGGCTTCTTCTCGTCGATGGTCTTCTCGTCGTCGCCCGAGAAGGCGTTCTTGAAGCTGCGGATCCCCTTGCCCAGCCCGGCGCCGAGCTGCGGGAGCTTGCTGGCCCCGAACAGCAGCACCACGACGAACCCGATGATCAGCAGCTCCGGCATCCTGAGACCGAACATGGACTACTCCTGTCCCCAGCGAGGAATCGCGGAGTCTTTACTCCATTCCTCCTCCCGGGGCCACCTACGCTGCGATGTCTTCCATGGCGATGGCGGCCAGGCGCCGGTGGTCGAGCACCTTCACGCCGCGGGAGGCGTCGACCACGCCGTCCTTCTCCAGCTTGGTGAGGCAGCGGGAGAGGGTCTCGGGGCGCATGCCGAGCAGCCGCGCCACCACCTGCTTGCGGACCGCGTTGGGGCGGTCGGCCAGGAACCTGGCGTGCGCCAGCGCGAAGCGGGCCACCCGCGACAGGCAGTCCCCCTGGCGCCAGTTGACCTCGTCGCGCTGCTGGCGCGACTCGGTGAGGAGCAGGTCGAGGAGGACGCGGGCGGCGCTCTTCTCCGGCCCGACCCACTGCGACAGGGCGTCGCCGCCGATGCCGCAGATCCGGACGCGGGAGAGGGCGCGGATCTCGAAGGGGGAGGCCTCGCCCTGGAGCGCCTCGGTGCAGAGCAGCGAGGACGGGCCGCGCAGCGTGAGCAGGAGCTCCGACCCACGGGGGCTCACGGCGGAGAGTGCGACGAACCCCTCCTTGATGAAGTAGACCGTCCGGGGGCGCTCGCCCTGGGCGCAGATGGTGGCGCCCGACTCTCGCGTGGTCGGCGTGAGCCGGCACTTGCCCTGTGAAGCGATCCCGAGGTTGCAGGCTGCGCAGTCGGTGACGGGCGAGTTCGAGAGCACGTATCCTCCGGAATCTGGCGAGCGGCTTTGATCGCAGTGCCACCTGCACGTCTCAGGCCCGCGTATATACGGCGGTTTTGACTTGATCGGTGTGCAGGGCTTGCGCCTTGCCCCGGATCAAGTGGCGCCCTGCGCAAGGCTTGCGGCCCCGGGCGTCGCGGTCGAGGCCATGGCATAGTGCCGCGCGATGCAACGCCTTCTCGACCTCCGCGATCGGCTCCTCGCGACCGTGTCTCCCGTGGAGGTCGTCTCCCTACACCCAAGCGAGGCCTCCGGACGGTATCTCGCCGAGCCGGCCCTGGCGGCGGTCTCGGCGCCCCCCTTCGCCTGCTCCGCCATGGACGGCTACGCCGTGCGGTCGTCCGAGGTGGACGATGGCGTGGTCCGTCCGGTGGCGTTCTCGGTCTACGCCGGCGATGCGCCGCGCGCGCTGCCGCCCGGCTCGGCGGCGCGCATCTTCACCGGCGGCCCGTTGCCGCCCGGAGCCGACGCGGTGGTGCGCGACGAAGCGGTGGAGGCGGGCGAGGGGCAGGTCACCTTCCGCCACCCGGCCTCCCACGGCGAGAACGTGCGCCCGGCGGGCGAAGACGTGGAGGCTGGCCGCGAGGCGCTCGGCGCCGGGGCGAGGCTGGGACCGCGGCAGGCGGCGCTGCTCGCCGCGGTGGGCGTCCAGGCGGTGCGGGTGCGGCGGCGGCTGCGGGTGACGATCCTCTCCACCGGCGACGAGGTGGCGGCCGGCCACATCCCCGACTCGAACGGCACCGCCCTGGCCGGGCTCTGCGCCAGCCTGGGGGCCGAGGTGGAGCGGGGCCGGGTGGGCGACACCCTGCAGGCGCTCACGGCGGCCGCGGAGGCGGCCCTGTCGCGCGGCGACGCGCTCCTCACCATCGGCGGCGTGTCGGTGGGCGAGCGGGACCTCGTGCCTTCGGCGCTCTCGGCGGCAGGGGCGGAGGTGCTGGTGCACGGCGTGCCCATGAAGCCGGGCAAGCCCTTCCTCTTCGCGCGGCGCGGCGAGGCCCTGGCGCTCGGCCTGCCGGGGAGCCCGTCGGCCTGCCTGGTGGCCTTCGAGGTCTTCGCGCGCCCGGCGCTGCTGGCGCGCGCCGGGGCGGTGGGCACGGGCCGGCTCCGGCCGGCGGTCCGGCTGCCGCTCGCCGAGGGCTGGGGCGGGAAGCCCGGGAGGGCGCGCCTCGTCTGGGCGCGGCTCGAAGCGGACGGTCGCGTCCGGCCCATCGGGCGCGACGCCGCCCAGGTTCGCGGTCCGGCCCTGGCCGACGCGCTCGTCTGCTTCGGCGCGGGAGAAGGCGACCTGCCGGAAGGGGCGGAGGTGACGACGTGGCTGCTCGGCGACGCCTGAAGCAGGCCGGCCGGGTCCGCGGACACGCCGCGCCCATCGTCGCGGTGTCGGGCCGGAGCGGCTCGGGGAAGACGCGGCTCCTCTCGCGGCTCATCCCGGCCCTCGGCGCGCGCGGCGTCGCGGTGGGGCTCCTCAAGCACACGCGCCACGAGCACCCCTTCGACCAGGCGGGCAAGGACACCGAGGTGCTGCGGCGCGCCGGGGCGGTGGCGGCCATCATCCAGGGGCCGCACGCCATGGCCCTCTTCGGCCCGCCGCGCGGCGAGGCCCGCGACCTGGCGAGGCTGCTGCCGCCGTGCGACCTGGTGCTGGCCGAAGGCTGGCGCGAGGCGGCGCTGCCGCGCCTCGAGGTCCACCGGCGCGCGGTGGCGCGCGAGTTCCTCTGCGCCACCGACCGGCACGTCTTCGCGGTGGTGACCGACGAGCCGCCGCCGCGGCGGCTGCCGGCGTTCGGCGCGGAGGAGGTGGAGGCGCTGGCGGACCTGCTGGTGGAGCGGTTCGGCCTGGGGCGGCGGGCGCGCCGGGCGACCGGCGCGCGAGCGGGGCGCGGCGCGTCAAGGCGCTGACGCGGCGCTCGCAACCCTACGGGATCCGGACGGTCCTGCCCGGGCATCGCCCTTGCTACTTCGAGGGGGATGGACCGGATCTCCCTCTGCCTCATCGCCCGGGACGAGGAGTCGCTGCTCCCGGGCTGCCTCGAGTCGGTGCGAGGCGCCGTCGACGAGGTGGTGGTGGTCGACACCGGCTCGACCGACCGGACCATCGAGCTCGCCCGGGCCGCCGGCGCCACCGTGCTCACGCGCCCCTGGGACGACGACTTCTCGGCGCCGCGCAACCTGGCGGCCCGCCACGCCACCGGCGAGTGGATCCTCATGCTCGACGCCGACGAGCGGCTCGTCCCCGGCGCGGGGCAGGCGCTGCGGGCAGCGGTGAAGCAGGGTGGCTTCGCGCTCGGCATGGTGCGGCTGCACAACGCGGCCCACCGCGAGGCGCCGGTGGCGGAGGTGCTGGCCGGCCGGGCCCGCGCCGGCACGGTGCTGCTGCTGCCGCGCGTCTTCCGCAACGCCCAGGGGCTGGAGTGGAAGGGGGCCATCCACGAGACGGTGGGCGAGTGGCTCCTGCGCACCGGCGGGCGGCGCGTCCAGCTCCCGGTGGACCTGCTGCACCTCGGCTACACGCCGGACATGCTGGTCTCCCGCTCCAAGCGCGACCGGAACATCGCGCTCCTCGCGAAGCGGGTGGCGCTCGAGCCGGAGGACGTGACGCCGCGCGGGTACCTGGCGCTGGAGCTGCTCGAGGCGGGGCGGACCGACGAGGCGGCCGCCGTGGTGGAGGCGGCCTGGCCGCTGCTCGACCGGCAGCCGCCCTACCGCTGCTTCTCGCGCATCACCGCGGCGCGCGGCATCCTGGCGCTGCGCCAGGCCGACGCCGCCAAGGCCATCGAGACGGCCGACCGGGGCGAGCGTCAGAACGGCCCCCACCCCGACTTCGACTACCTGCGCGGCTTCGGCCACGAGATCCTGGCGGTGCGGGCCGCGCCGCGCAGCGAGGAGCGGGGCACCCACCTGCAGCTGGCGGCGGCGGCCTTCGAGGCGGCGTCGAGGCGGCTCGGCGACGACGGGCCCTTCGAGTTCCTGGGCTCGGTCAACCAGGTCCGCTGCCAGCTCCACCTCGGCGTGGTGCGGCTCCTCTCCGGGAAGCCGGGCGACTCGCTCAAGGCCTTCGGCGAGGCCCTGCGGCAGGAGCCGGAGAACCCGGCGGCGCGCGTGGGGGCGGCCGAGGCGCTGCTCGATCTCGGCGACCCCGCCAAGGCGCTCGCGGTGGTGGAGCAGGCCCTCGGCCAGGGACCCGACGGCTGGGTGGTGGCGGCGTCGGCGGCGCTGGCGCTGGGGGCGGCGGCGGACGCGCGGCTCTTCCTCGAGCAGGCGAAGCGGCGCGTGGGGGCCGGGTACGAGTGCCTGCACCGCTGGGCGCGCCACGAGGCGGTGGAGCGGGCGTGCGGGGGGGCGGGGTAGCCGGGCCGGTGCCGCGCGGGGGTGGCGGCGTGCCTGGGCGCTACTTCTCGGGAGCTGGACCGGGGAGTGACGGACCGTCCGGCCGGAACGGGTTCACCCAGTGGGCGTTCTCCCGATCCCAGATCGGGAGGTAGACGAGGTCGTCGTGCCCCTTCTCGTCGGGCAGGCGGAGCTGCGCCCCCGCGCCGGGTTCACCGATGCCCTCCACCATCTTGGGGTCCTTCGACCACGGCACGGTGGCCTGGAGCAGCCCCTGGCTCGCCAGGAGCCAGGCCTGATCGAACGGGAGGACCACGAGCAGCCCCTTCTCCCGCACGACCAGGCCATCGACCATCCCCCTGGTCCGCCCGTCTGGGCGCCGAACCGTTCCAACCACCAGGCCAGGTTCCATCGCCATCGCCGTCGCCTTGCTCCCCGCCGGCGCGCGTGGATCCGACGCGCCGTCAACGGGTTGTAGGACCTGCCCGTCCCGCTCGCAAGGTGAATGTCGGCCGGAGCAGCGTCGCCCTCCCATCCGGGTTGCGTGCGCCGATCCATGGTGGCGGGCCTCCCCCTGCCGGTCGGGCAGCGCGGTGGGGTAGCGTGGTCCGGTCGCCAGGCCCGACCATGGCTACGCAGGTGCGGGCGGCGCAGGGGCCGACATGTCCAGCTCGGGTCGCCACCTCATGCAGGGTCCGCAGGGCCGGCTGCGCGTCGACGACGGCGGGCCCGGGCGCCTGCCGGTGCTCTTCGTCCACGGCGGGGCCGCCAGGCTGGAGCAGTGGGCGGCCCAGCTCGCGCACCTGCGCTCGTCCCGGCGCGCCGCGGCCCTCGACCTGCGTGGGCACGGTGGCTCGGAGCCCCCGCGCGACCACGACTACTCGCTCGAGGCGATGGGGCAGGACGTGCTCGCCGCGGCGGATGCGCTGGGCTTCAAGCGCTTCGTGCTGGTGGCACACAGCTACGGGACGGCCGTGGCGGCCGTCGTCGCGGCGGCCCACCCGGCGCGGCTGGCAGGCCTCGCCCTGGTCGACGGGGGGTACTGGCTCCCGACGGTCGCCGAGCTGGAAGAGGTGCGCCAGGGCTTCCGGCCGGAGGGCTACGGCGCCTACACCGATCGCTGGTTCGAGCCGCTCCTGGTGAACGCGCGCCCGGAGACGCGGGCCGCCGTCCTCGCCTCCCTGCACGCCACGCCGCGGGAGGTCTTCGCGGCCTCCATGTATGGCGCCATGGGGTACGACCCACGGGCCGCCATCGCCGGCCACGCCGGACCCAAGGCGGTCATCGCCGCCGCGGCGCTGGATGGACCGACCATGCTCCAGCGCGCCATCCCGGGGATCCGGTTCACGCTCCTCGGGGGGGTGAGCCACTGGCTGATGATGGACGCGCCTGGGCCGTTCGACGCGTGGCTGGACGGGTTCCTCGGCGAGGTCGATCCCTGAGCGCTTCGAGGCCGGGCGATCGGCCCGCCTGGGCCAGCTCGCCGCCGAGCTGGCCTGAGAACGAAGACCGGGGCGGCGCTGGTGCGCCGCCCCGTGACGACCGCGTGGAACGCGGTGTTCCCTTCAGCGTGCCGCCGCGCCCTGGTTGGCCACCGCCTGGGCGAAGGCCTCGGCGATGGGCGCGAATGCCCGCTCCGCCTCCCGTGCAGCGCGTGCGTCGCGGGAGAGCGCCGCGGCGGACAGCCGCAGGCAGACGAAGCGGTAGACCTCGGCGAGGCGATCGCAGAGCTCGGGGGCCTTGCTCCGGTCCAGCGTGGCGTGCAGCTCGACCACGATGTCGGAGGCCTTCATGAGCGCGGGGGTCGCCTCGGCGGCCCGCCCGTGATCCAGGGCGGTGGCGCCGGTGCGGATGTTGCGCAGGGCGGCCTCGAAGAGGAGCACCATGAGGCGCTCCGGTGAGGCGGTCTCGCGCTGGGCCTGGGCGTAGCGGCGTGCG
>Ga0209682_10000842_pt1 | contig 10238 bp, 9 predicted proteins | sample DOMMetBare2Fresh_2_FD_187471 | JGI IMG/M metagenome (GOLD analysis project Ga0209682, IMG submission 187471) | Wetland sediment microbial communities from St. Louis River estuary, USA, under dissolved organic matter induced mercury methylation -... | ecosystem: Environmental > Aquatic >...
GCGGCATGCCGGCCTTCCGCTCGGGCTCGTGGCGGAGCCGCTCCGATGCGTGCCGGGGCCGCTCTGGCTCGTGGCACTTTCGCTCCGATGCGTGCCGGGGACGCCCCGGCTCGTGGCTCTTTCGCCCCGGCGCGGTGGAGGGTCTTTCATCGGGGCGAGAGCGCCACACATCGGGGCGGGAACCCCATTCATCGGGGCGGAACCGCTACGCACCGGGTCAGGAACGCCACGAGGCGGGGCAGGAAGGCCTTTCATCGGGGCGACGGTGCCACGAGGCGGGGCGAGAAGCCCATTCATCGGGGCGGGAGCGCCACGAAGCGGGGCGGAAATGCCACGAGCCGGGGCGGGAGCAACCATCGCGAGGTCTCCATAGGCCCGCGGGGGGCTGTCCCAGGGGGCGGGCTCTGGGACAGCCCGGATTCTACTTCAGTCGGGGGCAGGCTGAGGAGGATTTGTTGGACGCGGCGTCTCCCTCTTTGGCGCTTCCTGGCCGAGCCATGACGCCGGCAGGACAGTCCTCGTCAGAAGGGGGCCTTTTCTTGACCTCTCCGAGGCCTTCCTCGCATCCGGCGGGTCTGGTACCCTCCGGAAAGAACTCGGTGCGCACACCCCCTTGCATTACGCCGAGTTCACGCCTATACTCCCCGCCATGACCTACCTGACCGAGCGGCAGAAAGAGATTCTGGAATTCATCCAGGAGTACCGGAAGGAGCGGGGGATCGCTCCCACCCATCGCGAGATCTGTGAACGGTTCGGCTTCTCCTCCTACGGAACGGCCTACAAGCACCTGAAGCTGCTCCAGGAGAAGGGGTTCCTGAAGCGCGACTGGAATCAGAAGCGGGGGATCGAGCTGCTGCGCGCCATCCCCGGCGGCGAGGGGGAGCGCGAGCTCCCCTTCTATGGCCAGATCGCGGCCGGACGCCCGATCGAGGCGGTCTCGGGCAACGAGCGGGTCGCCGTGCCCGGCCACCTGCTGAGCAACCGGCAGGGGGACCACTACGTGCTGCGCGTGGTGGGGGAGTCGATGATCGACGAAGGGATCATGGACGGCGACTTCATCATCGTCCTGCGGCGGGACCTCGCCGAGGCGGGCGAGATGGTGGTCGCGCTGGTCGGCGACGACGCGACGCTCAAGCGCTTCTATCCGGAAGGGAAGCTGGTCCGGCTGCAGCCGTCGAACCCCACCATGGAGCCGATCCGCGTCCCCGCCTCGAGCGTACGGGTGCAGGGCGTGGTCGTCGGCCTCATGCGGAAGTTCTGAGGCCGTGCGGACGACGAGGACGGATCCGGGCTCGGGGCTCCGCTTCGACCTGTTCCAGAACGCCCTGGGCTGGGCGGTCGCCGTCGCCCGCGACGGTGCCCTGATCGGCCTGGGGCATTATCCCGTCCGGGAACAGGCCGCCGCCTCGCTCGACCGCCACTGGCCCGCCGCCGAGCCGGACCCGGAGGCGCCGCCGCTCCCCGCGGTGCGCCGGCAGCTCGACGAGTACCTGGCCGGCACGCGGCGCGCCTTCGAGGTGCCCCTCGCCTTCGGCGGCACCGAGTTCCAGCGCCTCTGCTGGGCGGGCCTCCTCCGCATCCCCTTCGGCGAGACCCGCTCCTACAGCCAGCTCGCCCGCGAGATCGGCCGGCCCGCCGCGGTGCGGGCCGTGGGCCACGCCAACCACGACAACCCGATCGGCGTGATCATCCCCTGCCACCGGGTGATCGGCGCGAACGGTGCGCTCACCGGCTACGCCGGGGGGCTCGACATGAAGCGGACGCTCCTCGAATTGGAGGGAGTGGTGCCGCGGACGTTGCCGGGGGTTTGACCCGCGGGCGTCCCCTGGTAAGATCAGGGGCGATTTCTGAACCGCCATGGAACTCGACCGCCTCCTGAAGCTGATGACCGACAAGGGGGCTTCAGATCTTCATCTGAAGCCGACCCGCCCTCCCCTGCTGCGGATCAGCGGGCGTCTGCTCCCATTGGAAGCGGAGCCGCTGACCATGGACACGCTGAGCGAGATGCTCCTCAGCATCCTCAACCCGAGGCAGAAGGCCAAGCTCGAGGAGAAGATGTCCGTCGACCTGGGCTACGGCGTGCGCGGCCTCGCCCGGTTCCGCTGCAACATCTACATGCAACGCGGCAACATCGCCGCCTGCTTCCGGCGCATCCCCTACCAGATCAAGAGCCTGGAAGACCTCGACCTGCCGAAGGTCCTGCTCGAGTTCTGCGGCATCCCGATGGGGCTCGTCCTGGTCACCGGTCCCACCGGCAGCGGCAAGTCGACGACACTCGCCGCGGTGATCCGCCACATCGCCAAGAACCGGCCGGTGCACGTGATCACCATCGAAGACCCGATGGAGTTCCTCTTCAGCGACGACATGGCCTCGATCTCCCAGCGCGAGGTGGGGACCGACACCGGCGCCTTCTCGGAGGCGCTGCGCAACGCCATGCGGCAGGACCCGGACGTCATCATGGTCGGCGAGATGCGCGATTCCGAGACGGTCTCGACCGTGATCAGCGCGGCGGAGACCGGCCACCTCGTGTTCTCGACCCTGCACACCAACAACGCGCCGCAGACCATCGACCGCATCCTCGACACCTTCCCGCCCGACCAGCAGGGGCAGGTGCGGGCGCAGCTCGGCCAGGTCCTGAAGGGTGTCGTGTCGATGAAGCTCGTCGAGCGGGCGGACGGCCAGGGTCTCGTGGCGGCCCTGGAGATCATGCGCGGCTCCCCCAAGGTCGCGAAGATGATCGAGAAGGGCGAGGTCAGCCAGATCCACGAAGAGATCGAGTCGTCGGTGACCTACTACCGCATGCAGTCGATGAACCAGTCGCTCATGTCGCTCCTGGTCCACGGCACGATCACCTATGCGGAAGCGATGCGGCAGTCCGCCGATCCCGAGGACCTCTCGCTGAAGCTCCGCCGCATGTTCCCCAAGATCGAGGAGCGAGGAGGCGAAATGGCCACGTCGGATTTCTCGGAGATCCTTGAGCTGCAGCAGTTCAAGAAGCTGTACGAGGAGCAGGAAGCCAAGACCAAGGAGCTGCTGGCCGAGAAGGAGCTCGAGATCGACGGGCTCCACGGTGCCATCCGCGAGCGCGACAACCAGGCGGACGAGCTCGGCCGGCGCCTCCAGGAGATGGCCGCCGAACGCGAGAAGCTCCGCGGCGACTACGGCCGCCTGCGCCAGGAAGCCCAGGAGAAGATCGACAAGCTCATGGAGCGCATCAAGGAGCTCAACCAGCGCCTCATGGGCGGCGGCGGAGCGGCCGGCGGTGGCGGCGCTCCCGGCGGCGATCCGGATCGCAAGACGGGGATGTTCAGCAGGTAGGGCCCCCCGGCCCCCTCTCCCATCCCCTCCCGGCCACCGGGAGGGGGGGGAGCCTGCTTCTCGTGTTGTGCCTCCTCGCCGATCGTGACGGGCCCTTACAACCACGCGCCCGCCGTCGACTCTACGAATCGGCGTGTCGAGTGGTAGGCTGAAATGGAAAGCGATGGAACTGTGATCAGTCACGTCCAACTCAACGTGTCCGACCTCGAGAAGTCTTCCGACTTCTATCTTTCTGTCCTCGCCCCTCTCGGATTCAGCAGGGCCGACCAGAGCGCAGGACAGTACGTGCGCCTCAGCAACGGACGCAACGCCGTGTTTGTGCTCTGCCCAGTAGGCGGGGCCTACCGGCAATACGTCTATCACCGCAAAGGGATCGGCCTTGGACATGTCGCGTTCGCCGCCGAGTCGCGCGAGATGGTCGACCGTATGGAGGACCACCTCGCAGCTCTCGGCATCTCCTTGCTGGGGCAGGGGAAGCTCGCGTCTGACTACCGGCGGGGCTACTACTCTCTCTGCTTCGAAGATCCCGATCGGATTATGATCGAGATCGTCCACTGTAGCCCGTATTACTACTCGCTCTCCCCTCCCTGACGCACGCGCTGCCGCTGCCGGACCTACAGGACCACGACCTCCCCGTAGTGCCGATGGAACAACGAATCGACGTCGTAGATCAGTGTCTTACCCTTGAGGTCCTCGGCGTCCGTTTGGATTACCGCTGTGCGGAGGCTGGTGACCTCCACGTTTCGGATCCGGATGGACGGATCGCTGAAGCGGAAGCTCACCTCACCGGGCTCGAAGTCGGCGTCGCTCAGCACCCGGACCTCCACCTGCGAGCCCCGGCTCCTGGCTTCGGCCTCGGGGAGCGGGAGCGGCATGTCCCAAGTCTCAACGTGCAGATCCGAGGAAATCGGCCGGCCCGTCGCGTCGGCTTCGATGAACAGGTAGTCCATGCTCACGAAGTTGGGCTTCAGGCCCGTGGTGTAGCACTCGGTTGAGTCGAAGACCGCCACCATCGGCATCTCGTGGTTCAGCATTGCGCTCTCCGGGAAGAAGAGCCCGCCCGCTGATGAGTTGCTGGAGAAGAGACGGCCCTCGGTGCTCAGGACCATGATGAGACCATGGCCGTCTGTTACGCCGGTGCCATAGCCGTTCGGATTTCCGAGAGTCGCCGGGAACACCTCCAGGGACACCTGCGACGGCGCCTGAGCCGCCGCACTTACCAGCGGATGCGAGCCGGAAACCCGGATCGCCTCCACAACCGCGCCCTCCCTCACTACGTAATTTAACGCTACAGATTCCTTCTCGCTGGCCATGTGGATCGGTGCATGGAAGTTCCCGCCGATGTCCACGATGGGCTCAGCGTAGCCCGGGACAGCCCGAAACGCGGGATCATATCCAGAGAGGTCCAACGGCTCGGGTTTGCTGAACGTCCGGCCGGCGTCGGTGGACCGCAGGAGAGCCGGGACGATCTGACCATCCCGGAGGAGATCGACCCGCGCCAGTACCTGGTCCTTGGATACTCCGAAGCTGATTCCGCCCACTACGTTTTCGGTGTCGAGCGCCATCTCGGGGCCCGGCTTGCCGGACTGTACGGTCCGCAGGTAGATCTGGCCTTTCCTGCGGCACTTGTAGCCGAGGACCGCGAAGGGCGGCTCCTCCTTGACGACGTGGCCGATCGGTGGCTGGCTGAACACGAAGAACGGAAAGTCGGGCTCCTCGGCACGAGTCTCGATCCGGGTGCCGTCAAGCCAGAGGGTACTGCCCTCTGTGGAGCGGGTAACCCAGACCACGGTCACCTCACCTCTGAACTTGTTGAGGGCAATGTGGTATCGCCAGATGTCTCCGCGAGCCACGAGCTTTCGCTCGACCCGCGGCGAGGAGGCCGTTTCCTTGCGAGAGCCATCGAACCGGCTCAGCCAGAGTTGCTGTCCTCGGGCGTTTCCATCCGGGCTCTCGACGCTCGCCGCCCAGGTGACGCGGCGGTTGTCATCCCGCACGATGGTACTCTGGGGGCCCAGGAAGTAGCGGGTGCTGGCGACTGCTGAGGTCAACACCCGCTCCCGGTGTACAGAGCCTTCCGTGATCCAGTTATGCGCGCTGATCGGGCGGGGAAGCTCTTGACCGTCGAAGAAATGATCATCCATTCGTGTTCCGTGTGACTTCAAGACCTGGGCTTGCTGTTCCTGGCGGGTGATGATGCGCATGGTGGGGTCTCCGTGGAGGGGCGGACATTGGAGGAGGGTGTACGGTTTGCGCGCCGTACTGGCAGAGGAAGTTGAGTTTCCTCTGTCAGGCAGGATATCCTAAAAAAATAGTTGCGTGAAGGCCCCGCCCTTGCTGCTGGAGTGAATCGGATCGCCCAGGGTCAAGACCTTTGCTGCTTGGCGGGTCAGGCGGTGAGGGTCTTCACCATCTCGACCGCCTCGGCCCGCGTCCGCACCCGCCCATCCACCTGCGCCGCGCGGATCGCTTCGAGCACCCTGCCGACTTCTCGCCCCGGCGGAATCCCGAGCAGCTCCTGGATGTCCGCGCCGGTGACCAGGCGCGGCGGATCGAACAAGAGCTCCCCCTCGCGGCGGGCGAGGTCCGCGAGCCGCGAGAGGACGGCCCGCCAGCGGTCGAGGTCCTGCCGGCCGCTCCGGCGCGCTCCCAGGGCGCAGAACGCCGTGGGCCAGAGGCGGCCGGCGCGGTGGAGGTAGCGGCGGAGGTCCACCTCCTCCTCGGGCAGGGTCTCCAGCTCGAGGACGAGCGCCGTGTCGTCCGCCGTCTGCCGGGTCAGATAGCCTGCATCGCGGAAGCGCCCGAGGACGTCGCGGACGGTCCCGTGGGCCGGCAGGAGCGGCAGGTTGCGGAACAGGGCGGCCAGCCGGGCGATGCGCGGGTCGGCGCGGCCGGCGGCGTCCGCATCCTCCCGCCGCAGGTCGAGCAGCCGGTCGCGGAGGGCTTCGAGCTCGGAGAGCGCCGTCCCTGCCCGCAGATGCTCGCCGGGCTGGCCCAGCCAGAGGCCGGGATAGACGTCGAGCGCGAGGAGGAGCGCCAGGCCGCGGTGCGCCTCGGGATGCTCCAGGATGAACGTCAGCTCATCGCGCACGCGCTCGGCGGCCACGGCGGTCAGCCGGGGGACCGATTGCCGCGCCAGGCCCACCGTGTCCGGATCGGCGGCGAAGCCGGGGAGGCGGAGGAGGAGGCGGGGGAGGCGGAGCACCCGGAGCGGATCACCCGTGAAGCTCTCCACCGTCGTCGCCTTGAGCACGCGGCGCCCCAGATCGCCCACTCCGTCGAACGGATCGATCAATGCTCCCGTGCGCGGCTCCAGAGCGAAGGAGTTGACCGTGAAATCGCGCCGCGCCAGATCCTGATGAAGCGTCGTCCCCTCGCGGTCCCAGAGGTCCACGTCGAGGTCCTTGGCCACCAGCCGGTAGGCCGCGAACTCCTTGCCGCCGAGGAGCACCAGGCGCGCCGGCAGCGCCTCCGCCAGCCGCTCCGCGATCTCCCTCCCGTGGGAGGCCACGACGGCATCAATGTCCTTGAGCGGCAACCCCAGAGCCCGGTCGCGCAGCACGCCTCCCACCAGATGGGTCTCCACCCCTCCGGCGGCGGCGGTCAGGGCCTGCACGGCCGGATGGTGCAGGAGGATGCGAAAGGCGGAGGAGAGCATGGAGAGATTGTACGGCGAGGCCCGTCCTCCTTCCGACTGCACCAAGGTTCCGGTGCGCGCCCCCTGGGAGCCTCCACCCGGCGATGAATCGCCGGGCTAGCAGCAGCGCCCCCATGAATGGGGCTTGAAGCCGGGTTCACCCGGCGCCGCTGCCAGCCCGGGCATTTATGCCCGGATGCCCGGCCACGGCAGCAGAAAGGGAATCGGCGTGGCGGGGCAACCGCCGAGACGAAAGACGTGCCGGGCCGTGCGGCCGGCGAAATCGGCCGTCTCCCAGGGGCCGAGCCCGGGGACGAGCGTCCGGGCCAGGAGGAACACCGCGCCGGCGCGGTCCAGATCCTCGTGCGCCGGGGCGGAATGCCGGAGATCCGCCTCCACGGCGAAAAGATCCAGGCCCTTCCCGGCCGGCGTGCGCGCCGCGAAGACGTCCAGGGTGAGGAGAACGACGTCGATCCAGGGGCACCGGTGGAGGAACTGTTCGCGCAGGCCGGCGAGAGCGGTCTTGGCTTCGCGTCCTCCCTCCAGGCGGGCCTCCGCCCGGGCCGCGAGCCATTGGAGGCGCAGGCGTTCCGGCTCGCCGGTGACGAGAGCGGCGAAGGTGCCGCCGTTGGCCAGGGCCGTGCGGGCCGCCTTCCGGGCCTCTGCGCCCGGCCGGGCCGCGAAGCCGAAGGCGGCGGTGCAGGCCGCCCGGGCTTTCAGCCAGGGGCGGTCGCCGGGGTCCGCCGCGCCGGTGTTCGCGTAGAGCCGGAGAGCCTCGCCGTCTTCTCCCGCCTCGGCGTGCAGCAGCACGCGGAGCTGCCGGGTGGCCCGTGCCTCCACGGCGAGGCCCTCGGCGCGCAAGTGGGTTTCGGCGCGGGCCAGGAGGGCCACCGCCTCCGCCACGAGCCCCTGTTCCCAGCGGACGAGAGCGAGAACGCGCAGGTATTCACCGTTGCCGGTCGTCGGCTCGGCGCTGAGCCCCGTGATCTCGAAGGCGGCCTGCCGGGGTTCTCCCAGAAGCCGCCGCGCGTTGCCGGCGAGGGCGCGGACCCGCTGGCGCACGTCCTGCGGGGCCGCGGCGAGAGGCAGGGCGGTCAGGCACCAGAGCGCCGCCGTGGCGAGCCCGGCGCACCGGCCGGCGTCCACCCCCTGGAGGGCGGCGGCGTGGCGGGCCAGCCCGAGCCCGGTGTCGATGGTGCGGTACTTCGCTTCCGACAGGACCGTCCGTTCGAGGTCCTGCGGAGGAAGGGCGAGCAGCTCCTCAATGAGCACTTGCGTTTCCGGCACGGCGTCTTCGCGCATGGATCAGGCTTCTCCCGCCTTGTCGGTCAGCGCGCGCAGGCTCGCGATCAGCGGTTCGAGATGATCGCGCAGGGCGCATTCGATCGCCGCCCGAACCCGGCAGGAAAAATCCGGTTCTTCCTCCCCGGCCAACATGACGTCCTCCCGCGGCGAGACCGGCAGGCTCGCATGCGCCACGCCGAGCCGCTCCCCGGCCGCCTCGAGCTCCCCGGCGATCTCGCCCAACACCTTTTCCATTACGGCTTTCAGATCATCCATCGTCATCCCCCTCTGCACTTCGTTTGCACCCACTATCGCAAATCGGCAAGTTGCGCCGGTTGGTCCTTCGTTCGAACCGGTTCGCCGGCCGCACCGGACGCCTCGCTTGTTCCAGAGCCGGCAAAGCCGCAGACTGCGGTGGGTGGTACCTCACGCGACCCTGGCTCACCTCACGAACCAGGCGCCTCCCACCGCCCGGAAAGGTTGGCTCCATGTTTCGCACGTCTCTCGTGGTGTTGATGCTCGTCCTCGGCGCCTGGCTCGCCGACGGCACGGACGCAGGAGGTATTTGGGACCCGTACGGTGGCAATGCCGCCACGGATGCAGGACTCGCCTGGGACCCGTACGGGTAAAGGCTCGCAGCCGGACGGATCAGGCACCATCGCTTCCAGAGAAAGGGTGGCGACAATCATGTCGTCACCCTTTCCGCTATACTGAGGCACGCATTTACTTGGAGGCGCGATGGAACACCACTACACAGATGCGGATCTGGAGCGGTTCCTGACCCAACCCATCGCCGAGGCCGAGATGCAGAGGACGGCCCGGCATCTCTGGAGCTGCGGCCGTTGCCGCTCCGCCGCTGCGGAAGTCGCCTCACGGTGCGAGGCCTTGCCGGCATCCACCATGAACAGCCGGACCGCCCTTCTGTGCCACCTCAAGGACGAGGCGCGGGCCGCTGAAGAGGAGCTCAAGGCGGCCGGCTGGTGGGCCGACCTCAAGGAGTTGCCGTTCTCCGAGCAGATGGAGAGGGTGCGCAGCGTCGCCGCCTACCGGAGCGAAGCTCTCGTCCGGCTCGCGATCCAGGAGGCATGGGGACCGGGCACCGCGGACCCTCACCTCGGCGCGCAGGCCGCCAGCCTCGCCCACCGCATCGCCGGCCTGTTGCCGGAGAACCGGTGCCCGAAGGCGGTGAAGAACGACCTCCGTGGCAAGGCCCTCACCGCCCTGGCGAACTGCCGGCGCCTGCTGGCGGATTGGGACGGCTCTCTCAAAAGCATTGCGGAGGCGAACGCGGCCCTCGCCGAAGGCACCGCCGACCCCGCGTTGGAGGGCGTTCTCCTGAACATCCAGGCACTGCTGTGCGCGGACACCGGCAATCTCGAGGCGTCTCTCACTTACAGCGACCGGGCGCTGCACCTCTACCGGGAGCTCGGGGATCGGCAGGGCGTCGCGAAGACCGCCGTGCTCCACGCGGCCACCCTTCTCGCCGGATGGCGCGCGGACGAGGCGATCACGAACGCCCAGCAGGCCCTGCAGCATCTTGGGCCGGCCGACGGGCATCTCGAGCTCTTGGCGACCGGCATCCTCGTCGAGGCCCTCGTGATCAAAGGCCGCCCGCGCGAAGCGCTGCACGTATTCAGGGACGCGCAGGCCGTCTTCGAGCGGGCCACGGACGCCGGCACCCAGAGGCGAGTGATGTACCTGAAGGCGCGGCTGCTGGAGGGGAACCAGTGGGCGAGGGAGGCCGAAAAGATCTACGAAGAACTGTTTCAATCCCACCTGGATGAGGAGCAGTACAGGGAAGCGTTTCGCATTCTGCTGACGCTGTTCGAGTTTCACTGCCGCCGCGGCGACCTGAAAAAGGCGGCCGGGGTGTGCCGCAAGGCGCTCACGGAGGGCGGCCGGGTCGAGAGGGCCTTCAACCCGCAGATCCGGAAGGCCTGGCAGGATCTTCTCGCCGCGGTCCAGCATCTGCTGGAGGGCATCGGGCGTCGTCTCCCGG
>Ga0209682_10000843_pt1 | contig 10213 bp, 8 predicted proteins | sample DOMMetBare2Fresh_2_FD_187471 | JGI IMG/M metagenome (GOLD analysis project Ga0209682, IMG submission 187471) | Wetland sediment microbial communities from St. Louis River estuary, USA, under dissolved organic matter induced mercury methylation -... | ecosystem: Environmental > Aquatic >...
CCACCAATTCGAGGGCCCGGGCGCGCAAGCGACCGGGCCCTCACCTCTTCTGGCGGTCCAGGTCGCCCGAGGGCGCCCCGGCGGGCAGCGAGGCGACGTGGAGGGTCTGGGTCGGGTAGGCGAAGGTGGTACCCGCCTCCCGCACGATCTCGAGGAAGCGCAGGTAGAGCTCGGCCCGGGCCCGGGCGAACTCGTCGTAGCCGGCCGCCTGGAGCCAGGCCATGACCTCGACCTTGAGGGCCGAGTCGCCGAGCTCGACGAGCCGGACCGCCGGCGCCTCCGGGCCGCGGGCCGGGTGCGCGAGGAGCTCGGCCTCCACCGCCGCCACGATGGCGCGGACCTGGGCCGGGCTGGTGGACTGGACCAGCGCCAGCACCGTGCTGAGGCGGAACCGGTCACGCGCCGAGTAGCTCTCGATGCGCATGTCGGCCAGCTTGCCGTTGGGGAGCGTCACCACCGTGCGGTCGAGGGTCCGGATGCGCGTGGAGCGCAGCCCCACCCGCTCCACCGTCCCGAGCGCCCCGTCCACCTGGATGGTGTCGCCCACCCGGAACGGCTGGTCCACGCCGATGGCGACCGAGCCGATGAGGTTCTCCACCGTCTTCTGGGCCGCCAGCGCCACCGCCAGGCCGCCGATGCCGAGGCCGGCCAGCAGGCTGGTGACGTGGAAGCCGAGCTCGTTCAGGACCGCCACCAGGCCGAGCGCCAGGGCCGAGACCTTGGCGATCTTCCGGAGCAGCGGCAGGGTGCCGCGCAGGGCCGGGTTGGCGCTGGCGGCCGGCGCCGCGGCCAGGGCGCCGAAGGCCACGTCGATGGCCCGGAAGGCGCCCCAGAAGGCCACCAGGAAGAGGCCGGCCTTGATCCCCCTGGAGATCACCTCGTCGAAGGCGGCGTCGAGCCCGAGCGCCGGCAGGGCCGCGCTGGCCACCACCAGCGCCCAGAAGAGCGTGATGGGGCGCGCCAGCCGCTCGATGAGCAGGTCGTCCCAGCTGGTCTCGGTGCGGGTGGCGAGGTGGGCCAGGAACCGGCGGGTCGCCCAGCCGAGCAGGCTGCCGAGGAGGAGCGCCAGGGCCGCCACCACCGGCAGCGCGATCCACTGCCACCAGCGGAGCCCGCGCGGCCCGTGCTCCAGCAGCGGGGCCGGCAGGTGGCGCTCGATGAAGGTGCGCTCGAGCCTCGGCAGCTCGGCCGCCTGGGCCAGGACGGCGGAGACCGGCGCGGGGAGGGCCGGGAGGGCGGCCTGGGGCGCGGCCGCGGTCGGTGTCGCGGCGGTCGGGGCGGATGCGGTGTCGGCGGCCACGGCGGCGCCGGCCTGGAGGGCCAGGGCGAGCCCCAGGAGGTGGGCCAGCGCCGGCGGGCGGGCGCGGGCCGGGCGGCGTGCTGCGGACGGTGCGGTCATGGCGCGCGGAGGATAGCGCAGGACGGGCCGGCGGTGGCCGGGCTACCATGGCGGCGAGGTGCGGCCATGGCGAAGCAGGCGATCGACGGGTTCGGCGAGGGGACCGAGGTGGTGCGGGTCTACCTGGCGGGCAGCCTGGACGAGGCCCAGAAGGCCGAGGCGGCCCTCGACGGCGCAGGGGTGACGTACGCCGTCGAGGTGGAGGAGTTCCTGGCCCCCACCATCCTGGGCAGCGGCTCGCCGCGCCCGGGGGCCGGCTTCTGGCTGGTGGAGGCCGACCTCGACGCCGCCTGCGCGGCGCTCACCGCCGCCGGCCTGCGGCGCGGGCTGGTGGACCGGGGCTGACCGGCCACCGCCCGCCCCGGTCCGCCGCGGCGGCGAGCGGCCGCGCCTGCCCGGCCGCTCAGGTCGCCTTGGGCGGGATGGGCGGCGGCGGCGCGGCGCCGGGGCGCCCCTGGAGCGCGGTGGTGGGCCGCACCGGCTCGGGGGCCGGCTTGCTCGCCTTCATCACGTTCATGGCGAGGGCGATCATCGAGCCCACGTCCGAGACCGTGGCCGGCAGGATGACGGTGTTGGTCTTCTGCGCCAGGTGGCCGAACTGCTCCACGTACTTCTCGGCGACCCGGAGCTGCACCGCCTCCACGCCGCCCTGCGAGCTGATGGCCTCGGCCACCTTGCGCAGGCCGTCGGCGGTGGCGGTGGCGATGGCCTGGATGGCGTTGGCCTGGCCCTCGGCCTCGTTGATCTGGCGCTGGCGGGCCGCCTCCGACTGCTTGATGACCTGCTGCTTCTGCCCCTCGGCGCTGTTGATGGCGGCGTCGCGCTCGCCCTCGGAGGCGAGCACCACGGCCCGCTTCTCCCGCTCGGCGCGCATCTGCTTCTCCATGGCGGCCAGCACGTCGTGGGGCGGGGTGATGTTCTTGATCTCGTAGCGGAGCACCTTGACGCCCCAGGGGGCCGAGGCCTTGTCGAGCTCGGCGACCAGCTGGGCGTTGATGTAGCCGCGCTCCTCGAAGGTCCGGTCCAGCGTGATCTTGCCGATCTCGCTGCGCAGGGCCGTCTGCGCCAGCTGGCTGATGGCGTAGTAGTAGTCGGCGATGCCGTAGCTGGCCCGCTGCGGGTCGAGCACCTTCAGGTAGAGGAGCCCGTCCACCGCCACCTGGACGTTGTCGTTGGTGATGCAGACCTGCTCGGGGATGTCGAGCGCCTGCTCCTTCAAGGTGTGGCGGTAGCGGATGACGTCGATGAAGGGGACCAGCAGGTGGAAGCCGGCGTCGAGCACGGCCTGGAACTTGCCGAGCCGCTCCACCACGAAGGCGTTCTGCTGCGGGACCACCACCGCCGTCTTGAGCACCACGAAGACCGCGAAGACCGCCACCACGATGGCGATGACCAGGGCTGCGTTCATGTCCGTATCCTCCCCTTCCGATGTCCCGGCGCGCCTACTCGGCGCGCACCCAGAGCGTCAGTCCGTCCACCCGCTCCACCACGCAGCGCTGCCCGCGGGCCATGGCGATCCCCGAGGCCGCCCGCGCCGACCAGGTGGTGCCACGCAGCTCGGCCTGCACCTCGCCGCCGGCCGGCAGGTCGGCCAGCAGCACCGCCGGCTCCCCCACCAGCTCCGCCGCCCGGGCCGGCTGCCGCTCCAGCCGCCGCAGCAGCGGGCCCCGCAGGGTGGCCAGCCCGACCATCGACAGGACCGAGAAGGCGAGCCACTGCACGGTGTCGGAGAGGCCGAGCGCGGCCAGCGGCGCCACGCAGAGGGCCCCCACCCCGAAGAAGAGGGCGAACAGGCCGCCCGGCGTGGCCACCTCGAAGGCCAGCAAGGCGATCCCCGCCAGCACCCAGACCCACCACTCCATGGTGACGCTCCTCTCCCCTCGGACGGCCGCCGCCGGGCCCGTCCCGTACCGGGATGCTAGCACCCCCCGGGGCGGCGCGGAGCCACCCGGGTGGTACGGCCTCCTCCTCCCTGTTCCCGAATCGCGCGCGGCCGTCCAGGCGCCGGCCGTCAGGCCGTGAGCTCGGCGATCCGCTGGCGCAGCGCGGACCGGCTGGCGTCGTCCTGGGCCGCGCCCACCGCCCGCTCCAGGATCTCGCTCGCCTTCCGGCGGAAGCCCTTCTCCAGGTAGAGCGCCGCCAGCGACTTGAGGAGCGGCAGGTGGTCGGGCTTGAGCTCGGCGGCCCGCTCGTAGCTCGTCATGGCGGCGAAGGCGTCGCCGCGGGCCTTCTGGGTGCGGGCCAGCAGCGCGTGGGCCTCGGCCGACCAGGGATCCGCCTGGATGGCCGCCTCCAGCTCCTTCTGCGCCGCGGCGAGCTGGTTGGCCACCGCGAGCTCGCGCCCCCGCCTCATGTGGACGGCCGCCCGGTCGGCGCCGGCCTGCGGCTTCTGCTCCACCGCCTGCAGCACCGCCTCGATGCGCCGGAGGAAGTCCTCCAGCCGGAAGGGCTTCTCGACGTAGTCCTCGGCGCCGAAGATGTCCCGCGCCTCCTGGGCGAAGCGCCAGCCCCGGTAGATGGCGGTCATCATGATGACCGGCACCTGGCGGGTGCGCGGCGAGGCCTTGAGCCGGCGGCAGACCTCGAAGCCGTGGACCTGGGGGAGCATGGCGTCGAGCAGCACCAGGTCCGGCGCCAGCTCGTCGCACAGCCGGAGCGCCTCGGCGCCGTCGGCCGCGGTGGTCACGTCGTAGCCGTGCTTCTCCAGCGTGCGCTGGACCAGCAGCCGGATCTCCGGCTCGTCGTCCACCACCAGGACGCGCTTCCTGCCGGTGGCCTGGACCGAGAGGACCACCTCGTGGACCTCGCCGTCCGGGGGCGCCTCGGCGCCGGCCACCACCTGCACCGCCAGGGCCTCGTCGCCCTCCTCGATGGGGACCTCGACCTCGGGGGCCTGCGGGGCCGGCAGCACGGTGGCCAGCACCGGCGGCAGCCCGGCCCCGGCGGCGGCGCCGCGCCAGACCCGCGCCCCGGCCTCGCGCGCGTCGTAGGCCTGGCGCACCGCCACCTCGACGGCCCGGCTCACGCAGACGTAGGCCGAGATCTCCAGCCCGGAGATGAAGCGGATCTCCGAGAGGACCCGCTCGTCGCTCGGGTTGGCCATGGCGAGGTGGAGCCGGCCGCCCTCGTCGGAGAGCGGCAGCATGTGGTCCTGCTCCGCCACCGCCCTCGGCACCAGGTCGAGCAGCCGCAGGTCCACCGCGCAGCGCGACAGGTCGATGCCCGGCGCCATGTGGCGCTCGGCCAGGGCGGCGGCCAGCATGCCCTCGTCGATGCCCATCTCGTGGAGGCGGGAGCAGAGCTTGATGCCGCTGCCGCGGGCCTCGCCCACGGCGCGCTCGATCTGTTCGCGGGTGGCAACCCCGCGCCGCACCAGCAGCTCGCCCGTCGTGAGTGGCAACCCGGCTCCTCCGCCGCCGCCGCGGCCCTGCCCGGCGGCTGAACGGCGCCCAGCATACCGCGGGTCCGGCCGGGGGCACGCCTCCGCGGCGGTCCCCTGCCCGGGGGTCAGCGTCCCCGGCCAGGTGACCCGGGCACCCACATCGGCGCCGTCATCCCACCGTGTCGGCGTAGGTCATGACCAGGTACATGACCGACTCGTCGGCGGAGCGGCTCCGGTAGAGGTGCGGCACGTCGGCCTCGAAGACGATGGCGTCGCCGGCCTCCAGCACCTCGCGGCGGCCGTCGGCCTCGATCTCGACCGCCCCCTGCGCCACCACCAGGTTCTCCACGGTGCCGGGGTTGTGCGCGTCGGCCTTCTCCACCGCGCCTGGGCGCAGGGTGAGCTGGTAGAACTCGACCCGCCGCGGGGAGTCGAAGGGGAAGAGGGCGCGGGAGGCGAAGCTGCCGTCGTGGCTGGTGAGCCGCTTCGACTGGTCGGCCCGCAGCACGTGGACCGACCCCTCCTGGCGGGCGCTGATGAGGCCGGAGAAGGGCACGCCGAGGGCGTGGGCGATCTTCCAGAGGACGTTGATGGTCGGCGCGCTCTGGCCGAGCTCGATCTGGCCGAGCATGGCGCGCGACACGCCGGAGAGGCGGGAGAGCTTCTCCAGGGAGAGCCCGCGCTGGCCCCGGAGGCGCCGCAGGTTCGACCCGACCACCGGGGTGAGGTCCGAGGCGGCCGCCTGCTCCCGCGCCTCGCCCGGCGCGGCCTTGGGCGCGGCCTTGGGCTCGGTGGCACCGCGGCCGCTCCCCCTCTTGCTGCCCTCGCGCTGGCTCTTCATGGCGCCACTTTTCCGTTACAACGGATCACCTGTCAACCGGGCGGCGCGGTGGAGCGGGCAGTGGCGGGCGGGTGCCCGAGCCGTCGCACGGCGCGGGGCGCGGCGCGGCCAGACGTCGCAGCCCGGGCGAGCCGCTCGGCGTCCTGGGCCGCCACACCGCCCATAAGACCCGTTCCGCTCCGCCCGGACTTGCGGCAGGTTCACCGCGCAGCGCCCGGGCGCCACCGCGCCCCGGGCCACGGACTCCGCACCGCTGGAGGACTCATGACCGCGCCACGCCGTCTCGCTGGAGCTCGCCTCGCCGCCCTCGTCCTCGCCCTGGCGGGCGCCGCGCCGGCCCGGGCCGCCGCGCCGCCGCCCGCCGCGGCTCCGGCGGCGGCGAGCCCCGATCCGGCCGCGCCCAGGGCCGGCCTGGGCGGCGACGCCGCGCTCGGCACCCGCAAGTACGCCGACTACGAGAAGCCGGCCGCCTGCGCCTCCTGCCACGTCGACATCGCGCGCCAGCACGAGCAGGCCATGATGTCCCAGTCCTACACGCACGCCTGGGACGAGATCGAGTACTTCGAGCTCGCCGTACCGCACGCCGCCAAGAACCCCAAGGTGGCCGGCGTCAAGGCGGGCTGCAACGGCTGCCACGCTCCCATCGCGTTCCTGGCCGGCGACGTCCCCCCGCCGCGCCCGGAGAAGGGCTCGCGGGCCAACGAGGGGGTCTCCTGCGACGTCTGCCACACCATCGTCGGGCGCACCGGAGATCCCTCGGTCAACTTCAACTGGATCTCCGAGCCCGGGCGGGTCAAGCAGGGCACCCGCGGCGACGCGACCAGCCCCTACCACACGGTGAAGGCCAACCCGTTCCTCAAGACCGCCGAGTTCTGCGGCACCTGCCACAACGAGCAGAACCCCTGGGGCGTCTTCGTCAAGTCGACCCAGCTCGAGTGGAAGGCGGGGCCCCACGGCAAGGCCGGCATCGTCTGCCAGGACTGCCACATGCCGCCCGCCCCCGGCCGCGCCGCGCGCCAGGGGCCGGAGCGCCTCGACGTGCGCCAGCACCTCTTCCACGGCGCCCACGACCCGGGGAAGCTGGCCGGCGTCGCCGAGGTCCGCATCCACCCCGAGGCGCGCGAGGCCGAGCCGGGCGACCCGCTCCGCTTCACCGCCACGGTGGTCAACGCCAAGGCCGGCCACAAGATCCCCTCCGGCTCGGCCGAGGAGCGGGTGCTCTGGCTCCACGTCGAGGCCAAGGACTCGAAGGGGAGGAGCTGGCACCTCCCGGTCTCGAGGAAGGGCTTCCCGGGCGAGGCCTTCACCATCTCCGACCCGGCGGCCCTCGCCTACCAGGACATCGGGGACATCCAGGGGCTCACCGGCTTCAAGGGGCTGGCGCGCGACGGCGCGGTCCCGGCCGGCGATCGCATCTTCCGGCTGCCCTACTTCGACGAGCAGGGGCGCATGACCATCGCCCAGTGGAACACCGCCAGCCTGGGGACCGACTACCGGCTGGCGCCGCTCTCGGCCGTCAACGAGACCTTCGCCCTCACCCTCCCCGACGACGCCGCGCCGGGCCCGCTCACCGTGACCGCCACCCTCTGGTACTCGCGCCTGGTCTCCTCGGTGGCCGAGTACATGAAGGTGCCGGCCGAGGAGTACGCCCCGGTGCTCGTCAACTCGCACCAGACCACCGTCACCGTCCTGCCGTGAGCCCCCCGGAGACCACCATGAGACTCGTCGCCACCCTGCTCGCCGCCGCCGCCCTCGGTCTCCTCGTCGCCCCCCTCGACGCCGCCGCCATCCCGGCCTTCGCCCGCAAGTACCGCCAGTCCTGCACCACCTGCCACGCCCCCTTCCCGCGGCTCAAGCCGTACGGGGAGGAGTTCGCGGCCCGCGGGTTCCGCATGGAGCCCGGCGCCGAGCCGGCCCGCGCCACCCTCGACGTGGGCGACGACCTGCTGGCGCTGCCGCGGGACTTCCCGCTGGCGGTCCGCTTCGACGGCCACGCCGAGTTCGCCTCGGAGCGCATGCCCCGGCTGGACCTGCAGACGCCCACCGTGGTGAAGGCGCTCACCGGCGGCCCCATCGGCGAGAGGATCTCCTACTACGCCTACTTCATCATCGAGAACGGCGGCGAGGCCATGGGGCTGGAGGACGCCTGGGTGCAGTTCTCCGACGTGCTGGGCGCGCCGCTCGACGTCGTGGTCGGGCAGTTCCAGATCTGCGACCCGATCGTGAAGCGGGAGCTCCGGCTGCTCCGCTCCGACTACGACATCCTGAAGGCCAGGCCCGGCGGTTCCTCGTCCAACCTGACCTACGACCGCGGCCTCATCCTGGTCTGGCACCCGGAGGCGCCGTTCGAGGCCATCGGCATGGTGACCAACGGCAACGGCATCGGCCCGGCCGCCGGCAGCTTCGACGACGACCGCTACAAGGTCTACAGCCTGCGGCTGGCCGGCGAGATCGGGCCGGTGAGGCTCGGCGCCTTCGGCTCCTTCGGCAAGGAGGGGCAGGCCGGGGTGGTGAACGACACCGCCTGGATCGGGCCGGACGTGCTCGTCGAGCTCGGCGAGGACGTCACCCTGGCCGGCCAGTGGCTGCGGCGGCAGGACTCCAACGCCGCCTTCGATCCGGCCAGCCCGGGCCGGACCGTCACCCAGGGCGGCTGGGCCGAGGTGGTCTGGCTCCCGCAGGGGCCGAACGGGCGGCTGGCGCTCTCGGCGCTCTACAGCCGGGTCACCTCCGACGACGCGGCGGTGCGGGCCGAGGCCGGCACGGTCGGGGTCTCCTGGCTGGCGGCGCGCAACGTCCGGCTGGTGGCCGAGGCTCGCTACGACCGGCAGATCGAGGAGACCCGGGCCTCGGTCGGGACGGTGCTGGCGTTCTAGGGGACCGGGACCCGGCAGGCCCCTCCTGGCTCCAGCAGCCCACACTGTAGGGTTGCGTCAATTTCTCTTTTCTTGATCCTGGTGGTCCCTGGACGGGCCTCGGGTGTGAACCACTCCAGACGCCGCGAGGCACTTGCCACCAGCACGAGGTCGCTCCGGAGGCCTTCACCCATGCGCACGCCCACCCCCATCGCCGTCGCCTTCGCCGCCGTGGTGGCCTTCGCCGCGCTCGCCGCCTGCGACAAGGCGCGGCCGGTGCCGGGGACCACCGGCACCGAGTCGGGATGCTCCAGCTGCCATGGCTCCCAGGCGAACGCGGCGCCGCCCCAGGACACCGCCGGCGCCTCCACCGGCGTCAAGGTGGGGGCCCACCAGGCCCACCTCGCGAAGGCGAGCCTCCGCTCCGCCGCGCTCGGGTGCGCCGACTGCCACGTCGTGCCGACCAGCGCCCCCCACTCGAGCGGCACGGTGGACATGAGCTGGGGCGCGCTCGCCTCGACGGGCGGGCTCACCCCCGCGCCAGGCAACCTCGGCGGCGACGCCCTGACGGCCTGGGAGGCCGCTCCCACCTGCACCAACTACTGCCACGGGGCGGGCTTCGCGGCCGCGGTCAAGGGCTCCACCGCGACCCCGAGCTGGACCGGCACGGCCGCCACCTCGACCAGCTGCGGCAGCTGCCACCAGGCCCCGCCCGCCACCTCCAGCCACACCTCGGTGACCGCCAGCACCGACTGCGGCAGCTGCCACGCCGGCTACGCCTGCACCACCGGCAGCCTCGCGACCTGCACCGTCAACAGGGCGACGCACCTGAACGGCACGGTGGAGACGCCGACCCTCGGCTGCAACGCCTGCCACGGCTCGGCCAGCACCAACGCCGCTCCGCCGCTCGACACCGCCGGCGCCTCGACCGGGGTCAAGGTCGGCGCCCACCAGGCCCACCTCGTGAAGTCCACCCTGCGCGCGGCCGCGCTCGACTGCTCCGACTGCCACACCGTGCCGACCTCCATCCCCCACGCCTCGGGCACCGTCGACATGACCTGGGGCGCGCTCGCCAGGACGGGCGTCCCCGACCCCACCCCGGGCAACCTGACCGGCGCGGCCCAGGCCAGCTGGGAGGCGGCCCCGACCTGCACCAACTACTGCCACGGCGCCGGCTTCGCGGCCGCCGTCAGGGGTTCCGCCACCACCCCGAGCTGGACCGGCACCGCGGCCACCTCCACGACCTGCGGCTCCTGTCACCGGGCCCCGCCGGCCACCGCCGAGCACGCCTCGGTGACCGCCACCACCAACTGCGGCACCTGCCACACCGGCTACAGCTGCACAACCGCCGACCCGGGCGCCTGCACCGTCAACAAGGCGGCGCACCTCAACGGCGCCGTGGACTCCCCGGTCCTGGGGTGCGTCTCCTGCCACGGCTCGGCCGACAACGCCGCCCCGCCGGTGGACACCGCCGGCGGCTCGAGCGGCGTCAGGGTCGGGGCCCACCAGGCCCACCTCGTGAAGGCCAACCTCCGCTCGGTGGTGCTGACCTGCGCCGACTGCCACGCCGTGCCCACCTCGACCTCCCACGCCAGCGGCACCGTCGACATGGCCTGGAGCGCGCTGGCCAGGACGGGCGGCCTGACCCCGGCCCCCGGCAACCTCGGCGGCGCCGCCCGCACGGCCTGGGAGGCCTCGCCCACCTGCACCAACTACTGCCACGGCGCCGGCTTCCC
>Ga0209682_10000845_pt1 | contig 10205 bp, 9 predicted proteins | sample DOMMetBare2Fresh_2_FD_187471 | JGI IMG/M metagenome (GOLD analysis project Ga0209682, IMG submission 187471) | Wetland sediment microbial communities from St. Louis River estuary, USA, under dissolved organic matter induced mercury methylation -... | ecosystem: Environmental > Aquatic >...
CGCTGGTGGGCGACGCCGAGGAACGCTGGGTCCTCGACACCGGAGCCGGGGAGGTGGGCCGGGGATCGGCCGGATCGGTCCGATCCGTCGGATCCGTCCGATCAACCGCTCTCCTCATCGGCCCCGAGGGCGGCTGGTCCGCCGCCGAGCGCGAGGAGCTGCGGAGCGCCGGCTGGCGCGCGGTGGGGCTGGGACCGCGCGTCCTGCGCACCGAGACGGCGGCGGTGGTGGGGGCGGCGGCGGTGCTTCTCTCCCCCGAAATTGACCCAGGGGCCTCTTCGGGCTAGCATCCTCCCCAGCTTTCGGATCTTCTGAAGGAGGTTCCCTGGTGTCCAATCCATTCGCCGGAATCCGCTGGCTCTGGATGAACGGCGAGCTCATCGAGTTCGACAAGGCCACGGTCCATGTGCTGTCGCACGGCCTGCACTATGGCTCGGGCGCGTTCGAAGGTATCCGCTGCTACGACACCGAGGACGGACCGGCGGTGTTTCGCCTGCGCGAGCACATCCGCCGCCTGGAGAAGACCTGCAAGATCTACCGGATGCCCCTGCGCTTCTCGGGCGCGGAGATGATGGAGGCGGTGCTCGAGACGATCCGTGCCAACGAGCTGGGAGCGTGCTACGTCCGGCCTCTGGTCTGGCGCGGCTTCGGCCACCTCGGGGTGGATCCGCTGCGGGCGCCGGTCGAGATGGCGGTGGCGGCCTGGCGGTTCGGCAAGTACCTGGGCGAGGACGCCGACGAGGGGATCGACGTCTGCGTCTCCTCCTGGCGGCGGGTGCCCGGCGAGTCGCTGCCCTCGGTCGCCAAGGCGACGGGCAACTACCTCAATGGAACCCTGGTCAAGATGGAGGCGGTGCTCGACGGCTATGCCGAGGGGATCGCCCTGGACGTCCACGGCTTCGTGAGCGAGGGCTCGGGCGAGAACGTCTTCCTGGTGGTGGACGGTGCCCTGGTCACGCCGCCGCAGTCGGCGTCCCTGCTGCCGGGGATCACCCGTGACACGGTGATCACCCTGGCGCGCGATCTCGGCATCGCGGTCCGCCAGGAGCCGGTGGCGCGCGGCCTCCTCTACGTCTGCGACGAGATGTTCCTGACCGGCACCGCCGCCGAGATCACCCCGGTGCGCTCGATCGACCACTACACCGTGGGAGACGGCCGGCCGGGCGAGATCACGCGCCGTCTCATGGAGGAATTCCGCCGCCTCGTCACCGGCCGGAACCTCGACCGCCGCGACTGGCTCACGCCGGTCGTCCTGGCGCCCAGCTTTTCCAGGAGTCAAGCGCGATGAACATCAACGACCTGCTCAAGATCGCGGTGGACCGCAAGGCGTCGGACCTCCACCTCAAGGTGGGGGGCCATCCGGTCATCCGTGTCGACGGCGAGCTGACGCCGCTCCCCGAGCTCAAGCGGCTGATGCAGGAGGACACCATCGCGATGGCGTTCTCCATCATGAACGCGCGCCAGAAGCAGCGCTTCAAGGAAGAGCTGGAGCTCGACATCGCGTACCAGGTGCCGGGGCTCGGCCGTTTTCGTTGCAACGTGTTCCAGCAGCGCGGCGCGGTGGGGCTGGTGCTGCGCGTCATCCCGGCGCGCATCCTGACCGTCCGCGAGCTGATGCTGCCGCCGGTCCTCGAACGGATCTGCGAGGAGCGGCGCGGCCTCATCCTGTGCACCGGGACGACCGGCTCCGGCAAGTCGACCAGCCTGGCGGCGATGCTCGACTACATCAACGCCTCGCGCACCGAGCACATCATCACGGTCGAGGATCCCATCGAGTTCCTCCATCGCGACAAGAAATCGATCGTCAACCAGCGCGAGATCGACGTCGACACCCGCACTTTCGCGAGCGCTCTCCGCGCCGCGCTCCGCCAGGACCCCGACGTCATCCTGGTCGGCGAGATGCGCGACTACGAGACGATCGAAACGGCGCTCCTCGCGGCCGAAACGGGCCACCTGGTGTTCTCGACCCTGCACACCCTGGACGCCACGGAGACGATCAACCGCATCATCTCGGTCTTCCCGCCGCACCACCAGAAGCAGATCCGCATCCAGCTCGCGCAGGTGCTCAAGTCGGTCATCTCGCTGCGCCTGGTGCCGCGCGCCGACGGCATCGGCCGCGTCCCCGCCGCCGAGGTGCTGATCTCGACGGCCTACATCCGGGAGTGTGTCGAGAACAAGGAGAAGACCAAGTTCATCCGCGAGCAGATCGCGCTCGGCACCAGCCAGTACGGCATGCAGACCTTCGACCAGTCGCTCTACCATCTCTTCAAAAGCGGCCTCATCACCCTCGACGAGGCGCTCAAGCGGGCCACCAACCCCGACGAGTTCCGCCTGAAGATCCAGGGCGTCCAGTTCACCTCCGACATCGCCCGCGAGCAGATGGAGGAGGCGATGCAGGGCCAGAGCGACGATTTGATGACCGGCGGGTCGCAGTTCGAGATCTGAAGGCAGAAGGAGAAGGACGAAAAGGACTTCAAGGACAAAAGGGACAAGAAGAAACCTGTCTCGTTTTGCGTCCTTGCGGTCCTTGGTGTCCTTGCCGTCCTTTATGTCCTTGACCCCCTACACCCACGCGGTCCGCCTCCTGGCCAGCCGGCCCCATTTCCGGGCCGAGCTCGCCGCCAAGCTCTCCCGGCGGGGGTATCCCGGGGAGGAGATCGAGGCCGCGCTCGACCGGCTCACGGCGGAGGGGTATCTCGACGACGTGCGGACGGCGCGCGACTTCGTGGCCCACCGGCTGGAGCGCAAGGGCGAGGGGCGCCTGCGCCTCAAGGCCGAGCTGGTCCGCCGGGGGGCTTCCGAGGAGGCGGTGGCGGCGGCTCTCGCGGAGGTGCCGGAGGACGACCAGGAGGCGGCGCGCGCGGCGGCGGCGGTGTGGGCGCGCGGACGGAAGGCGCCCGATCCGGCGGCGCTCGCCCGCCATCTCGCCCGGAAGGGGTTCTCCCGCCGTGCTATCTTTGCGGTTTCGAACCTGGACGCATCGTTGGACGACGATTTATGAAGAGCCAAGAGATCCGCAGCAGCTTCCTGGAGTTTTTCCGTGAGCGGGGGCACCGGCCGTCGCCCTCCGCGCCGCTGGTGCCGCAGGGGGACGCGACGCTGCTGTTCGCCAATGCCGGCATGGTGCCGTTCAAGAACTTCTTCCTCGGTGCGGAGAAGCCGCCTTCGCCGCGCGCCGTCTCCGTGCAGAAGTGCCTCCGCGTCTCGGGCAAGCACAACGACCTGGAGAACGTCGGCCCCAGCCCGCGCCACCACACCTTCTTCGAGATGCTGGGCAACTTCTCTTTCGGCGACTACTTCAAGGAAGACGCCATCCGCTTCGCGTGGGATCTGATCACGCGGGTGTGGAAGCTGCCGGTCGACCGCCTCTCCGCCACGGTCTATGAAGAGGACGACGAGGCGTACGACCTCTGGCGGCGCCTCTCGGACCTCCCGGCCGAGCGCATCCACCGCTGCGGCAAGAAGGACAACTTCTGGGCGATGGGCGAGACCGGCCCCTGCGGGCCGTCGAGCGAGATCTTCGTCGATCTCCATCCGGAGCAGCCGGCGGTCTCCTGGGACGCGGGGACCGAGTCCGGGCGCTATCTGGAGATCTGGAACCTCGTCTTCATGCAGTACGTGCGGGACGAAGAGGGGAACCTGACGCCGCTGCCCAATCCGTCGATCGACACCGGCGCCGGCCTCGAACGGGTCGCCGCCGTGCTCCAGGGAGTGGACTCGAACTACGAGACCGACCTCTTCCGGCCGATCCTCGACGCCGCGGCGGCGCTCGCCGGCCTCCGCTACGGCCAGGACCAGGACAAGGACGTGTCGCTGCGCGTCATCGCCGACCACGTGCGGGCGGTCTCCTTCCTGCTGGCGGACGGCGTCATCCCGGGCAACGAAGGGCGCGGCTACGTGCTGCGGCGCATCCTGCGCCGGGCGGTGCGCCACGGCATGCGCCTCGGTTTCGAGGGGCCGTTCTTTCACAAGCTGGTGCCGGTCCTGGGCGAGGTCATGGGCTCCGCCTACCTGGAGCTGGCGGAGACGCGGCAGGCATCCGTCGCCACCATCCACGCCGAGGAGGAGAAGTTCTTCGCCACCGTGGCCAACGGCTCCCGCCAGGTGCAGTCCGAGATCGAGCGGCTGCGCGGCGAGGGGACGTCGATCCTGCCGGGGGAGATCGCCTTCCGGCTGTACGACACCTACGGGCTCCCCCGCGAGATCATCCGCGAGATCGCCGAGGAGGAGCGCTTCGGCGTCGACGAGGCCGGTTTCGAGGAGATGCTCAGGAAGCAGCGCGAGGTGGCCCGCAAGGCGACCCAGGAGCTGCAGAACCGCATGGCGGCTCTGCGCGAGGTGATCCGCGGCCACGCCGAGCTGGCCGAGACCCGCTTCGAGGGGTACGAACGGACCGAGATCGCCGATGCCGAGGTGGTGCGCCTCGCCACCTGGAAGGACGGCGCCCCCGAGCGCGTCTCCAACCTCTCCGCCGGGCAGGCCGGCGTGGTCGTGCTCGACCAGACGGTCTTCTATGCCGAATCGGGCGGCCAGGTGGGGGACACCGGCGAGATCCTCTGGGACGGCGGGCGCGCCCGCGTGGTCGACACCCAGAAGGACAGCTCCGGCGTCATCTTCCATTTCGTCGAGCTGGAGCAGGGGCAGATCTCGCGGCACATGCGGGTGGCGCTGCGGGTCGACCATGAGCTGCGCCTCGCCACCCAGCGCAACCATACGGCGACCCACATCGTGCATGCGGCGCTGCGCCAGGTGCTGGGCAAGAGCGTGCGGCAGGCCGGCTCGCTGGTGGCGCCGGACCGGCTGCGCTTCGACTACACCTACCACCGCGGGCTGTTCCGCCAGGAGATGGAGAAGCTGGAGGACCTGGTCAACGAGTGGGTGCGCCGCGCCGTGGGGCTGGAGATCGTCACCCGGAGCTACCAGGAGGCGGTGGCCGCCGGGGCGATGGCGCTCTTCGGCGAGAAGTACGGCGAGCGCGTGCGCACGGTGAACGTGCCGGGTGTGAGCCTGGAGCTCTGCGGCGGCTGCCATGTGCGCAACACCGGCGAGATCGGGCTCTTTCTGGTCGAATCCGAGCGCGGTGTCGCCTCGGGGGTACGGCGCATCGAGGCGGTGACCGGCGACTACGCGCTCCAGGAGGTGCGGCGCCAGCGTGCGGCCTACGACGAGCTGACCCAGCGCCTCGGCATCCGGAGCGGCGACTTCGACCAGCAGCTCCAGAAAGCCGAGCAGCTCCGCCAGCGCCAGAACGACCTGGAGAACGAGATGAAGCGCCTGCGCATGCAGCTCGTCTCCGGTGCCACCCAGGCCGAAGAGGAGATGACCGTCGACGGCATCCGGGTGCTCGCCCGGGAGGTGCCGCCGGCGCCGGCCAACGAGCTGCGCGACATCGCGGATGCGTTGCGCTCCAAGCTCGGCTCGGGCGTCGTGGTGATCGGCGCGCGGGGCGACGGCAACGTCAGCCTCGTGGCGGCGGTGACCAAGGACCTGACCGGCCGGGTGCGGGCGGGCGACCTGGTGAAGCGCCTCTCCCCCATCGTCGGCGGCGGGGGCGGCGGCCGGCCGGACTTCGCCCAGGCGGGCGGCAAGGACCCCGACAAGCTGCCGGAGGCGCTGGCCGCGGTCAAGGACGCCGTCAAGGAGCAACTGGCGCGGTGAGCTTGCTGGTTGCTATTTCCTTGTCCTGAGCTAAGATAGCGGGTCAGTTGCACAAGCCGCAGTGCCGTTGTCGAGCGGCCTACAGATTCGGGGGTCAGGACGTGGTGAGCCTCAAGCCGGGGACGTGCGCCGTCGTGGCGCTTTTTCTTTTCGCCTCACTGGCGGAATCCGACGTGCGGATCACCACGGGTCCGGACGGCCGGAAGATCATCTACAACGAGACGCCGGCCCAGCATGCCCGCCGCTATTCGGCACGGCTGGCCCCCATCCCGGACGCCCAGCTCGTCCCCCTGATCGAGCGCCACAGCCAGCTCCAGAACCTCGATCCGCGGCTCGTCCGCGCGGTCATCCAGGCCGAGTCGGGGTACAACCAGCGCGCCCTCTCGAACAAGGGGGCGATGGGATTGATGCAGCTCATGCCCGGAACGGCGAGCCTGCTGCGCGTGCTCAACCCGTGGGACGCGGAGGAGAACGTGCGCGGGGGGACGACCTATCTGCGCCAGCTCCTCGACCGCTTCGAAGGGCGCCTCGAATGGGCCGTGGCCGCCTACAACGCCGGCCCCGGTGCGGTGGAGCGCCACCGCGGGATTCCGCCGTACCGCGAGACACGGGAATACGTGCGCCGCGTCCTCGCCCTCTACCAGGGCGCCCAGGCGCCCCTCCGGCAGGTGACCACAGCGTCTCCGGGCGGCGCACGGATCTCGGTGGGCCCCGCCGCGGCACCGGCAGCCCCTGAAATCCGCCGCAAGACCCGGATCTTCCGTAACAGCGAAAACCAGATCGTCGTCACCACCGCGCTGGAATGAGACCTGGCAGCGCGCGCCCCCTGGGAGCGCTGGCGTCTCGCCGGCATTCAAACCGTTGTCACTGAAATCTTCAAGCCGCTGATCCGCGGATGCGCACGTGGGTGTAAGGGCTCGCGGGCCACGCTGGGTCGTCGCCCTTCTGATAAGGCCGGGCCTGCGGAGGAGATCAGCTTGCCATGTCGCGCCAGTGCTTGGCAGTGACGAAACGGGCCAAGTGCCCGACATTCTCTGTCGCGACGACCCCATTCACGGCCAAGGCTTGGGCTGCCAGAATCACGTCGCAATCCAGAGCCTTGGGGTCGGCGGTTGGCAGCCCGCGCCTCCTGACATCAGCCCAGAGCTCTGCCGCTTTCTCCATGACCGGCGTGGTGATCGGCAAATACCAGATCGCACTCTTGAGAAGATCGAGCCGGGCGAGCCCCCGCACCTTGTTACCGCGGAGAAGCTCGCGCCGGACCTCATAGTCGACGATCTCCGGCAGGCAGAACCGTGCTCCGCGAGCGGTCTGCCCTCTCATCCATTCACGGCATTCGTTGGCAATCTCCATCGCCTTGGGATTTGAGATCAATCCCAAGGGGCCTGCATCGAGCACGATGATCATTCAGAAGGAGAACCGCTTGCGGTTGGAGGGAGGGTCCTGATCCAGGGATCCCTTGAGAAAAGCGAACGTCTCCTGCTGCTCCGCTTCGTCGCCCTCCAAGAGAGCGTCCAACGCGCGGAGGGTTCGTGCCCGTTCGTCGGCGTCCAGGAGGGTCTCCGCTGTTTCCTCGGGTCGGCGGGCCTGGTTTGTCGCTCTCATGTGGGGTCACCTCTCCGGGAGAGGATACCATGCGGCGCAGGCTCCGGTGTCACCCGCTCACAAGCGACCGCGACCGCCGCGGGGAGCCCCGAAGCTCAGCCGAGTCCCAATCCGGGTTCCGGCTGAGTGCCTCGACCTCGGCGCCTGGCATCGATGGGAATGGGTTGGAAGAGCGACTCGATCTGCCCCAACCGGCGAGCTGTCGTACCAGGTCGCTCTTCGATCTCGCCGCTGTGGTTGCGAAGCTCCCGCTGAGGGATGGTGGCTGCCATGTCGCACAGTGTAGCATGTCTGCTACGAGGGGATGGCCTTGCGATCTCGAAGCGGGGGGTGAGGGTTGGGGGTGGCTGGCGTACAATGCGCCGAGCCTGGACGTGTCCCGGATCTTCGATGCTGAACCTGCCGAACCTCCTGTCGATCTTCCGCATCCTCCTGGTGCCTCCCTTGGTGGTGGTTCTTCTCACCAAGTTCGAGGACAAGGAGTGGTGGGGGCTCGCCCTGTTCCTGCTGGCGGCCATCATGGATTTCTTCGACGGCTACCTGGCGCGCCGGCGCAAACAGGTGACCCGGCTCGGCACCCTGCTCGATCCGGCGGCGGACAAGATCCTGATCTCCGCCGCCTACATCTCCCTCGTCGAACAGAACCCGCACCTCGTGCCGTCGTGGATGGTGGTGGTGATCATCGCGCGCGAGTTCGCGGTGGGATCGCTGCGCAGCTTCGCCGCCGCCGAGACCCTGGTGATTCCGGCGGGTGTCTCGGGCAAGCTCAAGACGATCGTCCAGATCGTCTCGATCTCCCTCATCATCATCCACAACAAGCTCGCGGAGCTGCAACACCTCGCGCCGTTCCAGCACCTGGCGCCGATCTCGCTGTGGGTGGCGATGCTGATCACGGTCTACTCCGGCATCGAGTACTTCGTGCGGTTCGGCCGCCTCATCCTCTCGGGAGAGGTCCCGGCGTCGCTCGCCGCCCAGAATCCTGACGCCTCTCCCGCGGGCTCTCCGCCGGCCCCGGGCTCCGCTCCCTCGCCGAGGTCTTGATGCAGATGTCCCTTCTGCAGCGGATCGCGCTCTTTGCGCGGCACCGCTACCGTACGGTCTTCGCCGCGTTCGCCGTCCTTCTCGCCCTCTCGGTCGTGCTCATCTCGCGGCTCAGCTTCAACACCGACATGCTGAGCCTCCTGCCGCGGGAAGACCCGGCGGTGCGCACCTACGTCGAGACGCTCCAGGACTTCGGCAGCAGCACGTTCCTGCTGGTGGCGATCCGCATTCCCGAGGACGCCGTGGTCGATCCGTACGAGACCCTGGCCGACCGGCTCGCCGAGAGGCTCGGCCGGCTGCCGGACCTGAAATCCGTGCAGCACCGCGTCGGCGATCCCCGGGAGCTGCTCGAGACCTTCTACCCGAAGGCCCTCCTCTTCCTCGACGAAGCCGGCAGGAAGAGCCTCGAAGAGCGCCTCTCCGACGAGGGCATCCGGCGCCGTGTGAGCGAGGTCCGGCGGCAGATCGCGACGCCGCAGGGGCTGGCGGCGAAGGAGCTCCTGCGCATCGATCCGCTGGGTCTCGCCGACGTGTTCCTCAGCCGGCTCCAATCCTCCCGCGGCTCTCTGCGCGTCGACTGGACGAGCGGCTATTACCTCTCCGGGGACCACCGCCTGCTGCTGATCCTGGCCGAGCCGGTGCATCCGCCGCAGGACATCGCGTTCGCGGAGCAGCTCGCCGGCAAGATCGACCATATCGTGGCGGAGGAGACCGGCAAGTGGGAGGAGATCGCCGGACCGGGGATGAAGGTGCCGGAGGTGGTCCTCGGCGGCCCTCATCTGACGGCGCTGGGCGATGCCAAGCTGATCCGCCACGACATGGTGTGGAACCTCGGCACGGTGATCCCGAGCGTCCTCCTGTTCTTCTGGTTCACCTTCCGGCGGCCGGGAACCCTGGTCTATGCCATGTTCCCGCTGCTGACCGGGCTTCTCCTCACCTTCGGGTTCGCCGAGCTGGCGGTCGGCTCGCTCAGCTCGGCGACGAGCGGCGTCGCGGCACTCCTGGTCGGCCTCGGCATCGACTTCGTGATCGTCTCCTACGGGCGCTACATCGAAGAGCGGCAGCAGGGGGCGAACCTGGAAGACGCGCTGCTCGCCATGATGGGCTCCAACGGCCGGGCCGTGCTGGTCGGCGCCGTCACCACCACCGTGACGTTCTGGGCGTTCACCTTCACCAAGTTCACCGGCCTGCGCGAGATGGGGCTGCTCACCGGCACCGGCATCCTGTTCTGCGTCGGCTCGGTCTTCCTGCTGCTCCCGGCGATGCTCGCCTGGAGCGAGGACCACCACCGGGGGCGCCAGAAGCAGCCCACCCTCTTCCTCCACAGCTTCGGTTCCGAAAGGCTCATGCGGCTCGCCTTGCACCATCCGCGGCCGACGCTTCTGCTGGGCATGGTGATCACCCTGATCTCGCTGGCCCTGGTGGTCGACATCGAGTTCGACGAGAGCATGAAGACGATGCGGCCGAAGGGGAACCGCGGCATCGAGGTCGCCGAGGAGGTGGGCAGGAAGTTCGGCTCCGGCTTCGACTCGATGTCCGTGATCCTCACCGGCGTGGCATGCTCCAGGCCGGTCGGGAGCGAGGTCATCCTTCTCTCCTGCTCATCGCGTACATCGTCATCTTGATGGCGTCCTTCTGGTGCACGCTGCTGATCCCCCTGATCCTGGTGTGGCGCGCCACGCGTGACGGCTTCCACTCGCCTGGAGGGATCAGTTGAACGGGAAGCTCGTATGTCTGCTCGATGATCTCGTAGATGTCCTTCCACACATCGTCGAGACGACGACCGAGCCTCCCGGTCCCGCCGACGCGCGGCATCCTCTCGATCACCACGTTGATCGCGTGCCCAGTCCTGTGAAACCCACGGATGAGCGCGTCGAGCTCAGTCCGCAAGAACTCTGTGT
>Ga0209682_10000846_pt1 | contig 10199 bp, 10 predicted proteins | sample DOMMetBare2Fresh_2_FD_187471 | JGI IMG/M metagenome (GOLD analysis project Ga0209682, IMG submission 187471) | Wetland sediment microbial communities from St. Louis River estuary, USA, under dissolved organic matter induced mercury methylation -... | ecosystem: Environmental > Aquatic >...
GCAGCCGAACCCCTCGCCGTTCACGTGAATGTCATGTTGGCCGGTGGGGGGGGGGGCCCCATGGCAGCCGGTGCAGCCGAGCGCGCCGCCGGTCCAGGTCGGGGTCCGGGTCGTGCCGCCCGCCAGCCTCTGGCCGTGGCAGTAGTTGCTGCAGGTCACGTTCTGGCCGGTCTGGATGGTGCCGGCCGCGGGAGTCGGCGTGGCGCCGCCGGCGCTGGCACGGGCAACCCAGGTGATGTCCACGGCGCCGCTGGGATGCGGTGCGGTCGGGTTGACGTGGCACGTGTCCGCGCAGCCCATGGCGGCCGTGATGGTGGTCTGGAGGTGCTTGTTGTGGGCGCCGACGCGTGGGTCGCTGCTGAGCGTGGCGCCATTCGACGCCGAGAAGGGCGCGCCGAGGGCGTGGCAACCGGTGCAGCCCAGCACCGGCTTCTGGATCGTCCCGTCGACGTGGGTGGCCTTGGCCGCGAGGGTCAGGCCGGTGAGGGCGTAGCCCGCGTGGCACTTGTTGCAGTCGGTGTTCTGCACGTGGAACGCGCCCGTGGCGTCGTAGGGCGGCGGGGTCGCGTGGCAGTTCCCGCAGACGATGCTCCCGAGTGGCGCCTGCCAGGTCGGCTGCTTGTTGCTTCCGCCCGGCAGGGAGGCGCCGTGGCAGTAGTTGGTGCAGGTCGGCGAGCTCTCCCACGCGGGCGTGAAGGCGGTGGGGAGGACGCTGACGGTGCCGCCGCCGGTGGCGAGCGTGCCCCAGTTGACCACCACGGTCCCGGTCACGTGGTTGACGTCGTCGGGCAGCGGGCTGTGGCAGTTGGTGCAGATGAGCGCGTTCGAGAAGCGCCGGGCGGCGTTCAGGTCGAAGTGGGCCAGGTGGGCGCCGGCGCCGGTGAGGTGCTTGCCAGTGACGATCGGCGGGCCCACCTGGTTGAGGCGGACGGCCACCGAAACGCCACCGACGAGCGGGAAGGAGGGATCCTCGGCGCGGTTGCTGGCGCCGTGGCAGAAGGTGCAGTCGTGCTGCCAGTCGGCGCTGCCGGGGAAGCCGGTCAGGCCGAACGCCGACGGGTTGGCGTGGCAGTTGTTGCAGGAGAGGCCGCCGCCCATGTCGGTGGCGAGGTCGGTGCCGTGGCAGGCACGGCACCGCGCCACCCCGTCGAGCGCCTCGGGCCCGTGGGCGGTCGGCTGGCGGAAGCCATCCGGGTGACCGCCGCCGTCCACCACGCCGTTGATGTGCGTGGCGATCTGGATGGCGCCGGTCGTGTCCACCGTCTGCGGGTGGCAGCCGTTGCACTGCGTGACGAGCGTGAAGGGCGCGTTGGAGCTGTCCTCCTGGGGGTGGGGCAGCGAAGGCGGGAAGCCGTGGCAGACGCCGCACCGGGCGACCGGGGTGGCGCCGCCGATGCCGACCTGCGACGGGCCGCCCGAGAAGACCGGCTGGGTGTTGCTCCCGCCGGCCAGCGTGCCGCCATGGCAGTAGACGTTGCCGCACTTCCCGGCGGCCGGGTCCCAGGTCGGATCAGCGCCGTCGTTCTTGGCGATGTTGCCGGCCTCGTTGGCGAAGCTCACCCGGCCGCGCGCCCCGCCGCCGGTCGAGTGCAGGAAGTCGGTGGGGACGACGTGGCACTCGGTGCAGGCGATCGCCTTGGAGAGCACCCCGTCGGAGAGGTGGGGCTGGTGGGCGCCGACGCGGGTCGAGGACTCGCTGCCGGAGGCGTCCACGGGCGGGGCGGCCTGCAGGACTGTGGAGGCGCTTCGAGTCGCGTCGCCGTGGCAGTCGGCGCAGCCGTCCGGCTTGTCTACGACACCGTTGGCGTGAGTCCCGCCGCTCCGGATGTTGCCGTCGGCCGTGACCGAGGTCCGGTGGCAGCGGACGCAGTCGTTCCTCGTGTACCTCGTGGGGTGGCCGGTGGGAGGGAGCCCGTGGCAGCTCCCGCACTCGCCGCCGCTGAGCGTGCCGCCCCAGCCCGGCGCTGCCGGTCCGGCGCCGCCGGAGCGGGTCTGGTGGCAGTAGACGTTGCTGCAGGTGTGCTGGGTGCGGTCGTAGGCGGAGGCCAGGGCGCCCTTGTTGGTGACGCGCTCGCTGAAGCTCACCTCGGCCCGCCCATCGGAGTCCGGAGTGCCGTCGGCGTTGGTGCGATGGCCCGGGGCACTCACCGTGCCCGGCACCTTGTGGCAGTCCTCGCAGAGCACGTCGGCTCCGAGGTGGGCGGTGTGCGCGCCCACCCGGTTGGGATCGGTCGAGCCGTTGAGGCCGCGGGGCGGCGCGGCCCTGAGCTGCTCGCTGCCGGCGCGGCTGGTGTCGCCGTGGCACCGGGTGCACTCGGTGGCCGGCGCGGAGCCGCTGGAGGGTCGGGCGTCGCTGCAGCCCGAGAGGCCGGCGGCACCGAGGAAGGCGGCGAGGAGCACGAGACGGTCGAAGCGCATGTTCTGGATCCTGGGGCTGGCGTTCATGGACTCATCAGGTCGGGAATCGCCGGCGGAAAGGGCCGATGGGCCCTTCGAATGTGGGCGAAGGGCAGGGGCCCGGTCACCGGCTGATCCCGAGCAACTCGTGTGCCGGATGGAGGAGGCCGAAACGCCCGGAAATCGTCGCTGAGCCAAGGGCCTGGCGCAGGATGCGCGGCGACGTGCACCGAATGGTGCAGGGTTTGCGGGGGTTACTTGATGAATCGAATGTACTGTTGGATCTCCTCCGACTCGCACGCCGGCTCGTTCTGGCGCTCCTCGACCCGGATGGCCAGGCAGTGGGCCAGCACGGCGACCCTCTCCTCGGTGCAGCGGCCGAGTCCGTCGCGGTACCCCTTGGCGGCCTCGCGCGAGCGGCCCAGCACCTCGTCCGACTGCTTCAGCTCGGCCTTGAGCGTGTAGACGCGGTTCCGGTCACCCTGCTCGAGCTTCACCAGCGACTGCTCATGGGCCAGCTCCTCCTTGAGCCGGTCGCGTCGCACGCCGTGGTAGCAGGCCAGGGCGGACTGGACCAGGCGCATGAAGGCCGGGTCGCGCGCGTGGACGGTATCGAGGGTGGTGTGGGTCTCGGTGAGCGCGGCCCGGTTGCCGGCGTTGAGCTCGGCGCGCTCCTCGGCGGTCAGGTCGGCGGGGCGCTTGGCGGCGAGCCGCTCGCGCCGGATCTGCGCCCAGAGCTCGTTTCGCTCGGCCTCGGTGGTCTTCGGGCCGGTGCGCCGCTCCAGCTCGGCGATGTCGGCGAGCCGCTCCTTCTCGGCGCCCCGCTGCCGGCGGGCCGCCTTGAGGCACTCCTCGAGCGCGCCTTGGGCCCCCTGGTTCCGCTTGGCGATCTCGGCGGGGGGGAGCCCCTGCTGCTCGAAGAGCCTGGAGCGCTTCTCCAGGACCTCGAGATCGGCGGCGCAGGCCTCCCGGTCCTCGGCGCCCAGGGCTCGCGGCTCGGCGCCGCGCGGGGCGCTGAGCCTGGCCTGGGCGACGGGCTCAGCCTGGGCCTGGGCCGGCGCGGCGGCTGCGGCCAGGCAGGCGAGGAGCGAGATGGCGGTCGTCCGCATGGACCCTCCCTCTTCCGGAACCGGCCTTCTACCATGCCCCGTTTCCCACGTGGGTGGTGCGCGCACCTCGCGCGACATGCGCTGCGCGACCCGCTATGCTTTCCGCCGGGAGAGGACGAAGGGAGCGCGCGTGACCCAAGCAGAGCGGTTGGCTCGCCACGAGGTCCTTCGGTCGGTGATCGCGCGGCTGGAGGAGACGCTCACCGAGCTCCGCGCCGAGCAGCAGCGGGCGCTGGAGGGCTGCGAGCACGTGTATCCGGACGGCCGGCTCGCCGGAACGGGCACCAGCACCAAGGTCTGCGCCATCTGCGGTCAGGTGCTGAAGGGGCGCGAGGGGAAGCTCTGGGGCTGACGCCGCAGCGCGTGAACCCGGGACGCCGCGTCCTCCTCGTCGAGGACTCGGCGGACGTCCGCGAGGCCCTCTGCGAGCTGCTCGAGATGTTCGGGCACCAGGTCGCCGCGGTGGCCACCGGAGCCGAGGGCGTGGCACGGGCGGAGGCAACCCACCCCGAGGTGCTGCTGGTCGATCTCGGCCTCCCCGACCTGGACGGCCTCGAGGTGGCCCGGCGCGTGCGGGCGCGGCTCGGGCCCGGGCCGTTCCTGGTGGCGCTCACCGGCGACGCCCGCGACGAGATCCGCACCTTGGCGCTGGCGGCCGGCTTCGACCTGCACCTCCCCAAGCCGGTGGACGTGGACACGCTCGAGCAGGTGGTCGCACGGGCCCGCCGCCTCTGCTAGATCCGCCCCTCCACCGCAGCCCGGGAGCCGACAGCATGGCCATCCTCCGCCCCTTCCGCGCCCTCCGCCCGCCCGCCGCGCTGGCGGCCCACGTCGCCTCGCCGCCCTACGACGTCATCAACACGCGCGAGGCGCGGGCGCTCGCTGCCGGAAATGCCGACAGCTTCCTGCGCGTCTCCCGGCCGGAGATCGACCTGCCCGAGGGGACCGACGAGCACGCCGACCAGGTCTACGCGCAGGGCAAGGAGAACCTCGACGAGCTCACGCGCCGCGGCGTGCTGGTCGCCGAGGCGGGGCCGCGCTTCTTCGTCTACGCGCAGAAGATGGGAAGCCACCGCCAGGTGGGGCTGGTGGCCTGCGCCTCGGTGGACGAGTACGACCGCGACCTCATCAAGAAGCACGAGAAGACGCGGGCCGACAAGGAGGAGGACCGGGTCCGCCACGTCGACGCGCTGGCGGCGCACGACGAGCCGGTCTTCCTGACCTACCGGGCGCGCGCCGACATCGACGCCCTGGTGGCCGGGGTGCAGGCGGCGCAGCCCGAGTACGACTTCGTCACCAAGGACCAGGTGGCGCACCAGCTCTGGGTGGTGCCGGCCGAGGTCGGGGAGAAGCTGGAGCGGATCTTCGCCGAGGTGCCGGCGCTCTACGTGGCCGACGGCCACCACCGCTCGGCGGCCGCTTCGCGCGTGCACGCCCGCCGCCGCGGCCAGCCGGGCGACCACGGCCAGTTCCTGGCGGTGGTCTTCCCGCATGACCAGATGCAGATCCTGGCCTACAACCGCCTGGTGCGCGATCCGCAGCGGCGGAGCGCGGCGCACCTCCTGGAGGCGCTGGGCCAGATCCTCGACCTGGGGCCGGCCGTGTCGCCGGCGCCCGACCACCCGCTGGCCTTCGGCATCTACCTGGGCGGTCGCTGGTGGCACGCCCACGTGCGCCCCGGCACCTTCCCGGCCGAGGACCCGGTGGCCTCGCTCGACTGCCAGATCGCCCAGGACCAGCTCCTCGGGCCGCTCTTCGGCATCGCCGACCCCCGCACCTCGAAGGACGTGGACTTCGTGGGCGGCATCCGCGGCTACGAGGAGCTGGAGCGGCGGGTGAACGAGGAGGGCTGGGCGCTGGCGCTGCACCTCTTCCCCACCCGGGTGGAGCAGGTGATGAGCGTCTCCGACGCGGGGAAGATCATGCCGCCGAAGAGCACCTGGTTCGAGCCGAAGCTGCGGAGCGGGCTGTTCGTGCATCCGTTCTGACGGGTTCGAACTCGGGATACTCAGTATCGACGGGCGATTGGGCGTCGCTTTCGGCGCTCGGGGCGGCTGATGTTGGCGGCGTGGAATCGTCTGCTGGCTGCGCCGCCGTTCCCCACCAGTTCCCGTCCTCGCCGACGTTGGCGAAGAGCGCGCGGTCGCGCTCGGTGGGGACGGCTCCCTTGGAGTTCGGCATGGCGCGCCTCGCTGCGGCGCGGCCCCAGCGGATCGCTACCGCTTCCTCCCCTGGGTGGCATGTGGGCCGTCGAAGCCCGGCGGCTGCTCTCGGAGCGCGAGCGCCCGCTGGAAGAGCAGGTGAAGCAGGTACTCGTAGCGGCCCATGCCGAGCGCCGCGCGGTCGGCCTCCAGCAGCGCGACCGCGGCCGCCGGCAGGCCGAACCAGGTGCGCAGCCCGTCGAGGTGCCGGTTGACGTGGGCCGTCAGGTCCACGCCCCGGGCGTCGGCCTCGCCGCGCAGGAAGGTCACGAGCTCCCGCGGCATGCGGAAGGTCTGCATGATCTTCTCGGTGGTCGAGAAGGGGTCCTCGGAGAGCGGCTTCTTGCTGGGTGCCATGTCGATGTCTCCTGACTGTCAGGTAGGAGACGAGGGAACTTCGCCGCAAGCCGGCGTGCACGGCCAGATGGGGCGTAGTGGGAGGAGGGGGGTCGGTCGACCGACGCAGTAGCGCCTCGGACGAGGCTTCGCCGCTGCGCCTTCACTCGCGCCAGGACCTCATCCACGCTCATCGAGGAGCACTGGGCAGGATGAAGCTCCGCCGCGCTCCAGTGCTCGACGCTGGCGTCGTCGAGGAGCAGTTGCGGCTTCGGAAGGAACGCCTCGAAGCAGTGGGCAACCTTGAGTTCCTCGGCGACCTCTTTGGCGTAGGTCGCCCCGCCACGGCTCCACAGGTACAACGCGGCGCCGCGGTCCTTGAGCGCCTTCACCAGGGCGACAGTGGCCGGAATGGGGATGTGCTTGGTGCCGACCGAGCGGATGAGCGTGTCGTCGACGTCGACGTAGATCGCGAGAACCCGAGTCGTCATGAGGGGATCCTCATAGGCAGCTGAGCGTGAGCAAGAGCAAGGCCCTCGATCGCCCGGATGCCTGGCGCAGCAGAGCGAAGAACTGCTTCCGGCTACTTCGACGCCGGCTCGCCAGCCTTGGCAGGCTGCGGCCTCGCGGCCCGAACGAGCTCGCGCAGGACCACCGACGCGTTCACGCCCCGACGCTTGGCCAGCGCCTGCAGCGTGGACATCTCCAGGTCGTCGAGCCGGACCCGATACACGTGGGTGCGCGCCTGGCGAGTCGCCTGCGGCTCGTACGTGACTTCCTCGCCGCCGGCCTCCATCGCCTCATCGAAGTCATGAGAGAGCCAGAAGCGCTCCTCCTCGGCCGCGGTTGCGAGCTTGGGGAGCGGCTTGCCGGGCGGCCACTGCTTCTGCGCCATCTTCCGTGACGTCTTCCTGGTCTTCATCGCTTCACCGTCCTTCGCCAGGCTTCGTAACCCTTCGCCGATTTCGCCGATAAGGGCCAGCAGGTGATGGGGCGCATCACGTCGTGGGGCCTGGGCGCCGCGACCACCGCGAGATACCGGTCCGAGCAGGTGCGCCCGTAGAAGAGCCGCCGCGGCTCGTCGCCCTGCTCGCGTTCGAGGGCGACGGCCCGAGTAGGGTGGCAGCGAGCCCGGAGGACGTCCTCGACCTCCTCCTGGTGGCAGCGGCCGTGCTCCTGGAAGTGCTGCAGGTTCGCGCGGTCCCACTCGACATCAGCGACCCTCATGCATCAAAGATGCGCCCGCGGAATTACGTAGTCAAGTGGACTACGGTATTACGCCAGGGCCTCCAGGTAAGGCCGGAGGACCGCCGAGACCCGGTCAGCGCGGGCCGCGGCGACCAGGTCGTCGATGGGCGAGCCCGTGCGCCTGGTGCCGCCTTTCGGGACGGGGCGGTGGAGGTACCCCCGCAGCGCGGCGAGCGCGACCTCCAGGCCGACGTGCCGCCGGTACCTGAAGCAGTCGGCCACCGTCTTGGCCGGGGTCGTGAGCCGGACCGGGACGCCCTCGATGGTCCTCGTCTCCACCCCGTGGGCGAGGGCGGCACCGCTCGCGTAGACGACCTCCAGCTTCGGGTAGGTGACCTTTGGTGCCCGGGCATGGCGGTCGATGAGAATCCAGACCGCGTGCGGGGCCTCCGTCGTGAGCCCGTGGGCCTGGAGGGCGCTCAGCAGCGCGATGGTCGCGTGCGGGACGCGCTGGGCGACCTCGACCAGGGAGTGCAGTTCGGTGACCGGCGCCTCGGGGAGGCGGTAGAGCCCACGATCCACGCGCTCCAGGAGGCCGCGCTCGCACAGCCGCCGCAGGTAGACGCGCGGGATGCCTGCCGCGTCGACGTCGCGCGTCCGAAGGGGGCCGGAGCCGGCCAGCCTGAGCAGTTCGGAGGTCTTGGTTGCCGTGGAGGTCATGTCACAAAACGTCGGCCTAAATAGATACGGACCGACGAAATGTAACATCCCTCCAGCCGGGACCGCAAGCCGGAGCCAAGGGCCATCACCAGAGGGCCTTCGCCCGATCGAGCTCGAGCCGGACCTTCATGCCAACGAAGTGAGCGTTCTTCCGCTGCAACTCGGCCCGGCTCACCTTGCCCGAGGCCAGTGCCCGCTGGTCGTCGTCGCGCGCCTTCTGCTTCTCGGCCTTCCGCCGCTCGAAGAGCCCCTTCTCGACCCGGACCCTCTTCTTGCTCTTGCCCTTCATGACGCAGAGAGCCGAACGCAGCCCGAGCACGACGACGATCCCCTCAAACAACCACCTTCTTCTTCATTTCTGTTTCCAAGAATTCCCTGACCCTCCAAATTCCGCTGACAGTGAATCATGGATCAATTCCCCGCCCCGCCGCCTCTATCCTCAGCTTCTCCTTGGTGACAGCAGCCCGATCCCACAATCCCACGTAGTGGTGGGGAGTGTGGGATCGGGCTGCTGGCACCCGGCCTGACGCACGTTCCGTCAACACGTCGCGGCGGGGCGGGGTGCTGCGGGATCGCATGGTTGACGGGCTGCCACTGCCGCCGCCCCTGTCGACGGGCCTGACTCCAACCTCGGTGACCCTGCGCACCGTGGTCCGTCAACGGCCCTCGGTCGACGGGTTGGTCTCCAGCCCAGCGCTTCACGGGGCTGCCTGTTGGCGTGGGAGCAGTCCACCACGGGCGGGCAGTGGCCCGACCAGTCGCTCACTCCAGCGGCCCGCACGCCTCGAGGAAGGCCGAGAGGAGCAGCCTCTGGTCGGCCTCCGGCATGAGCCCGGGGGCGCCAAGCGCCAGCGCCGCGTGGAGCAGCGCATCGGCGGCCGCGGCCCACCTCGGGACAAGCGCGGTCTCCTCCTCCCCCCGCACCAGCACCCGGTCGCCGCCGACGGCGCGCGCCCGGTCGACCACCGCCTGGTGGACGACCGAGAGGCCATAGCCGATCGGCGAGTGCTTCCCCTTCGCGCCCGCCGGCGGTGGTCCGGCGTGCCTCTGGCGCAGGGAGCGGGAGACCGACTCCTGCTGGGCGATCCAGGTGGCCCAGGCCCGCGTGTAGGCCTCGGCCGCCGCCTCGCTCGACGCCGCGCCGAGCCGCTCCACCGCCTCCTCGGTGAGCCGGCCGGCCGCCAGGATCACCGCGCAGACCTCCGCGCCGTGCGCGCCGAAGAGGTCGGCGGCGCTGCAGTCCTCGAGGACCCTGACCGAGCTGGCGCGGGTGAAGCCGGCGGCCTGGTGCAGGTCCGGCGGGAGGGCCTCCAGCACCTCGACGAACCAGAGGCGGCCGGGCCACCGGGCCACGACCACGTCCTCCAGCGTGTGCGCCACGGCGATCCACGGCGTCCCCAGGAGGTCCCCCCGGACCAGCGTGCCCGTTGCGGCCCGGTCCGTGGGTCCGCTGGGGCCAGCGGCGTACACGAAGCCGGTGAGCGGGGAGCGAGGCGCCTGCGGCGCCAGCGACCCGGTCACGACCGACCACCACCTCGACAGCCCGGAAGCCATGGTGAAACGACATCCTATCCGAGTCCGACGCCCCGAATCAGCTTCCAGAAGGCGCGTTACCAGACGTGAACTGAGGGACCTGCTCGGACGGCGGGCGCTCCGAGCCCCTTGGCGATCTTTGGCCCGCGCGCCCCGCCTGTTCCGCCGCCCTCCGCAGGATCCCCGCCACCACCTCGCGACCCGCCCCCGCCGCCACGGCCCGCTCGGCGACCCGAGCGCCGGCCTCGGCAAACAGCTCCATCTGCACCGGCGGTAACTCGACGTCGCCGACCGCCCGCAGTTCCCCAGCAGTTCTCGCCTACACTTCGGGCGCACCAGGAGTGTCTACGTGGGAAGTTCGCTCCTCCGCGAGTGCAGCGAATTCAACCCCTTGCGCCCCGGTGCTCCCCGGTGAATCGGGTACTTTACCCTGCGTCTGATTTCGAGCCGAAGCTGCGCTCCGGGCTGTTCGTGCATCCGTTCTGACGGCCCTCGGCTCCCTCGTCGTCGTCCGCCGGGCCCGGCCGCCGCCCGAGGTCGGCGGCGTGCTCCCGGGTGGTGGCGCTCGCGCCGGGGCCGAACGGGTACGGCCCGTGCGCCCCCTGGCAACGCCGGCCGGCTGGCCTCATCGTCGTGGCCGTGCCAGGAGGACCGCCCGCACTCCCGCGTGGGGAGCTCCCGTCGCCGATCGTGCTCTACGACGGGGTGTGCGGCC
>Ga0209682_10000847_pt1 | contig 10198 bp, 11 predicted proteins | sample DOMMetBare2Fresh_2_FD_187471 | JGI IMG/M metagenome (GOLD analysis project Ga0209682, IMG submission 187471) | Wetland sediment microbial communities from St. Louis River estuary, USA, under dissolved organic matter induced mercury methylation -... | ecosystem: Environmental > Aquatic >...
TTTCTTGATCGTTTCGTAGCGGGCCAGGGTGGTGTTCACGCCTTCGACCTGCTTTTCCAGGTACTGCCGGAACTTGGGGCAGGTGGCCATGGCTTCGGGTGTGGTCGCGGGGCTGCCGGCGGCTTTGGCCTGGTCGGTGGCTCGCGTGGGGTCGAGGGTCAGCAGGGCGACGAGGTAGTGGCGGCGGTCGCCGATCACCACGGCCTGGGAGACGGCGGGGATCTGCCGCAGCTTGCTCTCGATGATCGCCGGGGCGATGTTCTTGCCGCCGGAGGTGATGATCAGCTCTTTCTTGCGGTCGGTGATCTTCAGGAAGCCGTCGGCGTCGATCTCGCCGATGTCGCCCGAGTGGAGCCAGCCCTCGGCGTCCAGCATCTCGGCGGACGCCTCGTCGTTCTTGAAATAGCCGGGGAAGACGTGGGGTCCGCGCATCAGGATCTCGCCGTCCTCGGCGGTCTTGAGCTCGGAGCCGGGCATGGCGCGGCCGACGGTGCCGAAGCGGTAGCGGTCGGGCATCGAGAAGGTCGTCGGGCCGGTGCACTCGCTCATCCCGTAGACCTCCATGATCGGAACGCCCAGGCTGGAGAAGAACTCCATGGTCTCGACGGAGATGGGAGCGGTGGAGGTGGCGGAGACGCGCGCCCGGTCGAGGCCGAGCTTCTCGCGGACCTTGGTGAAGACGAGCTGGTTCGCCAGGGGGTAGAAGATCGGCTTGGGCCGGCCCTCCTGCTCGGCACGGCCGCCGGCCAGGCCCACGCCGCGCGCCCAGGCGGAGATCTTCTTCTTGAGCCCGGTGTTCTGCGCGCCCGCCGCCTGGATGGCCGCCTGCATCTTTTCCCAGACGCGCGGCACGGCGAGGAAGAAGTGCGGCCGCACCTCGCGCAGGTTCTCGCCCAGCTTCTCGATGCTCTCGGCGAACCAGGAGCAGCCGCCCACCGACATGGGGCAGTGCAGCGAGACCACCTGCTCGGCGATGTGGGAGAGGGGGAGGTAGCTGATCATGTCGTCCTGGGAGTTGACGCCGTAGGCCTGGACCACGCGCTGTGCCGTCCAGGTGACGTTGTCATGGGTGAGCATGACGGCCTTCGGCGGGCCGGTGGTGCCGGAGGTGTAGATCAGGGTGCAGAGATCGGCGGGCTTCTGGTCGTCGATGCGCCGGCGCAGATCGCTCTCGGGGACCTGGGCGCCCATCTCGAGGAGCTGTTGCCAGGTGTAGACCGCCTCGCCGGCCCCCTCGGGGACCGTGCCGGTCATGAGGACGATGGCCTTGAGATGCGGCAGGCGGTCGCGGATCTGCTTGAAGACGTCGAGGTAGCTGGTGTTCTCGAGGACGGCGATGGCGGCTTCCGCGTGGTCGGCGATGTACTGCGACTGGTCGGCGGTGTTGGTGACGTAGATGCCGGCCGGGAAGCCCCCGGCGGCGATGGCGCCGACGTCGGCGAGGAACCATTCGGGCCGGTTGAAGCCCATGATGGCCACGCCCTGGCGGGGCTGGAGGCCGAGATGGATGAAGCCGCGGGCGGCGAGATACGCCTGGTCGAGGTACTCCTTCCAGGTGGTCATCTCCCACCGGCCATCCTTCTTCATCCGCATGGCGGGGCGGTCGCCGTGCTCGCGGGCGGTCCTCTCCAGAACGCTCATGATCGTCTCGGGCATGGGCTCCTCTCCTTCTCGGCCGGCGCGGGGCGCGCAGGAAACCGGTCTGGTGAATCGAGACATACCCGTAACACTGGTGGGGGGCGGTGTCAACACGGCCCAGGTCCGTATACAGCCTCCGGAGATCGAACGACGGGATCGGCTGAGGGAATGCCTCGGCACTTTGCGCCCTGTGAGAGTGAGTCCGGGGGCCGCCGTCCGGGAGGCTCCCTTTGCTGACAGGAGGGATTGTCATGATGTTTCATTCTTTGCGCCGGTTCATGGGATGTGCGGTTTTCGTTCTGGCTCTCGGGCCGGGGGCGGGCGTGGCTGCCGCCGCGAAGAAATGCCGGCGCCCCTCCCAATCCCGCTCCAACCCCACCATGCGGACATAGGCCTCGTGCACCAGCGCCGTCGTCTGGAGCAGATGGCCGCGGCGCTCGTCCAGCATGTAGTGATGGGCGAGGCGGCGCAGCTCGTCGTAGACCAGCGGCAGCAGGCGGTCGAAAGCCGCCTTGTCGCCGCCGCGCCAGGCGAGCAGGAGCTGGGTCACGTCATCGGGTGCCATGGTGTGCACCCATGTCTACGGCCGGGGGGCGCCGGGCGTTGAGGGGGCGCCGCTACGGTGTGTGGTCGTACGAGGACAGGTGTGTGTCGAGCGACCAGATGTAGACTCGCCGCTTCCGATGGATCGAGCACAGGCGGTCGAATTCCTTCTTGATGGTCAGATCGGCCAGACCTGACCCCTGGTTGGCCCAAGCGGGGAACTCGTCGAGCCAGGCGAGCAAGGCAGATGCTCAAGGGGATCAGGCCTGTCGGCGGAGTTCTTCGATCCAGGCGAGATCCCGCGCGACCTTCCTGGAGCGGTCCCGCAGGTCCGGAGATTTCAGATACTTGTCCAGAATGCCCCGCGTGAGCAGGTTTCCGATCGGCCCCTGAGCGACCAGCTCGGGATAGCCTTCCAGATCCTCCAGGCGGACGAGCCGGGAATCTCCCTTTTCGGGATCGCGGTAGCAGGCGACCGTATCCGGAATGGCATCGAGTGGCAGAGCGTCCAGCAAGGCCGGATTGTGGGTGGTCAGGAGGACGCGCAAATGGCGCTCCCGGGCGACTCTCTGAATCTGGGAGAGGAGGTGCTCGGCACGGCTGGGGTGGACTCCGTTGTCGATTTCCTCGATGACCACCACGGAACCTTCCGGAACCGAGAAGAGGGCGGCAGCCAGGGCGAGCACGCGGAGGGTTCCGTCCGAGAGGAGGGCCGCATCCCGCGGGACATTACGCTGACCGAAGGTCTCATGAAGTCGGACCATCACCTCGTCGCGCTGCGTCCTGAGGTAGGTGATGTCGGAAATGTCCTGTTCGGGCAGGGAGCGGATGATCTCGAGGATGCGGGCCTTCTTTCGCTCCTCTTCGGTCAGGCGGTAGAGGACGGAGGACAGGGCCGAGCCATCCCGTTTGAGTTGCTTCTCCTGGACAAAGCTGTACTCACGCATCCGGCGCGGCTCGGCCTCCAGAAAGAGAACGTCTCGGATTGAGGCCCGAAACCGGATGATTTCCTGGCTGTCGACCGGGCTCGGGGTTGTGGCCTGGAGCCCTTCGCCGGTGATTCCAAGAGAGAACCTGTAGCTCAGAGGGGGCTTCTGAGGGCCCTGGTCCATGCGACATCCAAGGCTCATTTCTCGATCCCGGCCAAACAGGTCCTTGAGTCCACCCCGGAGGGAGATCTCCTGCTCGCGGACGCCGTAGAGGAGATCCGCAGGTGACCGACCCATCGCCAGCCAGGCCAGCAACTGCATCGCCTCGATCGCATTGCTCTTGCCCGAGGCATTGGCGCCGATGAGGAGCGTCAGCGGAGCGAGCGGCAGCGTTGCCCGCTCGAAGCTCTTGAAGTTCTCGATGGTGACGCTCTGGATCATCTCGGGAAAAGTCTACACCTTTCGGTCACTCGGCAGAGTCAGGCCCACCCGAGCTCGCGCATCAGCTCCCGCCACGCCCGGCCCCGGTGGCTGATCGCCAGCTTGGCGGCCCCGGTCAGCTCGGCGTAGGTCTGGCCGCCCTCCAGCGGCAGGAAGACCGGGTCCCAGCCGAAGCCCTCGGCGCCGCGGCCCGGGGTGATCAGGGTCCCCTCCGCGACCCCCTCGGCGAGGAGGGAACGCTCAGCGTCCTTATAGAAGAGGCCGCAACGGGCGGTGGCGCGGACGTCCCCCTGGGCGGCGGCGGCGCGGGCGAGCCCTTCGGCGCCGAGGGACTGGAGCATCCATTTGATCAGCGGGCCGGGGAAGCCGTTGAACGCGGCAAGCTCCAGGCTGACGTCCTCGATCACCAGCGGGCGGCCGATCCGCCGCCAGGCCTCCTCGGCCTTCTCGCGCAACACCTCGCCGAGGTCGAGCGACTGGATCTCCGGCAGGTCGAGGGCCACCGCCTCCAGCTCCGCGCCGAGGACCATCCGGGCCTCCGCGATCTTGCCGCGGTTGCCCGTCACCAGCACGAAGGGGACGCTCACCCCGCCGCCAGCCGCCGCAGCTCGACGATCAGGTCGTCCACCTGGCGCCGCAGGTGGTCCAGGTCGTCGCAGTTGTCGATCCGCCGGTGGGCGGCACGGCGGCGCTGCTCTCCATCCCCCTGGGCGAGGAGGCGGGCACGCGCGGCTTCCTCGGAGAGGCCGCGGGCCATCGCCCGCCGCAGGCGGGTCTCGCCGTCACATTCCACGGTGACGATCAGGTCGAATTCCGGGGCATAGCCGGCCTCGACCAGCAGCGTCGCTTCGAGGACCGTGATGCCTTCGTTCTGCGTGGCGATCTCGGCGAAGCGGCGGCGGACGAGGGGATGGACCGCTCTCTCCAGGGCGCGGCGGGCGTCCGGGTCGGCGAAGACGCGCTCGGCCACCTTGGCGTGGCTCACCCCGCCGTCCTCGTTCAAAGCTTCCGGACCGAAAAGCTCGCGGACGGCCGCCGCACCGGCGCCGCCGGGCTGGTAGAGCTCGGCGACCACGCGGTCGGCGTCGACGACGAGGAAGCCGGCGTCCCGGAGCCAGCCGGCCACCGTGGACTTGCCGCTGGCCAGTCCGCCGGTCAGGCCGATGCGCAGGCTCCGGGCGGGGCTCATGCGACTTCTCCCTGGGAGCGCGGCGGCAAGCCCTGGCGCATCCGGCCGGCGTTCAGGGTGTTGACCTGGAGGATCGCCACGGTCAGCGGGCCGACACCGCCGGGGACGGGCGTGTAGGCCGCGGTGAGCGGCGCGACGCGGAAGAGGTCGACGTCGCCGATGAGCGTCGAGCCCCGCTGCTCGAACTGGCGCATCCGCTCCAGGTCGACCGGGAAGAAGCGCTCGACGTCGGCGCGCTCGCGCAGGCGGTTCATCCCGACGTCGATCACCACGGCCCCCTCGCGCACGTGCTGTGGGCCGATCATGCCCGGCCGCCCGATCGCCGCGACCAGGAGGTCGGCCTGGCGGGTGACGCTCGGCAGGTCGACGGTCCGCGAGTGGCAGATGGTCACCGTGCAGTTCTCACGCAGCAGCAGGGCGGCCATCGGTTTGCCGACGATGGCGCTGCGCCCGACGATCACCGCGCTCTTGCCGGAGAGAGGGACGCCGTTTCTCTTCAGCAGCTCGATGATGCCGGCCGGCGTCGCCGGGGCGAAACGGGGCTGGTCGAGCCAGAGGTGGCCGACGTTCTCGGGGTGGAAGCAGTCCACGTCCTTGGCGGGATCGATGCGCTCGATGACCGCCCGCTCGCGGATCTGCTTGGGCAGCGGGAGCTGGACGAGGATGCCGTCCACCGCGTCGTCGGCGTTGAGCTCGTCGATGATCGCCAGGAGCTCCGCCTCGCCGAGGCTTTCGGGCCGGCGGATCGAGCGGCTCTCCATGCCGACCTCGGCGCACGCCTTGACCTTGCTCCCCACGTAGACGTGCGAGGCCGGATCGTCGCCGACCAGGACGACGGCGAGACAGGGGATGCGCCGGCCGGCGTCGCGCAGCTCGCGGACGCCGGCGGCGACTTCGGCACGGATGTCGGCCGCGGTGTGGCGGCCGTCGAGAATCTGGGGTCCTTGATGCGAGGTTGGTCGCGGGTTCACTTGGGCGTCCTCCCACTGTAGAGACAGACGATGCCACCCGAGAGGTCCTCCCACGCCAGATCCGTGAGCCCCGCCGCGGCCATCCGGTCGAGGAAACCCTGGCGCTGGGGGAAGGCGAGGACCGACTCGGGCAGATAGGAATAGGCCGAGCCGCGGTGCGACAACAGCCGGCCGATCCACGGGAGCAGCCGGAGGAAGTAGAAGAGGTAGAGGGCGCGCAGCGGCGGGAAGCGGGGCACCGCGAACTCCAGCACCACCAGCCGGCCGCCGGGGCGGAGCACCCGGGCGAGCTGGCCGAGCGCCGCGTCGAGGTCCGCCACGTTGCGCAGGCCGAAGGAGACCGAGGCGCCGGCGAAGCGCCGGTCGGGGAAGGGGAGCGCCATGGCGTCGGCGGCGAGGGCGCCCGGCCGCGGCGCCTCCTGGCGGGCGAACTTGTGGCGCGCCAGGGCGAGCATCGGGATGCAGAAGTCGGACGCCGCCACCCGGGCGCCGCGCCGGCGCAGCGCCACCGCCTGGTCGCCGGTGCCACAGCAGACGTCCACGGCCGGAGCACCGGGGGGCAGGTCGAGGACCCGGGCGGCACGGCGGCGCCAGACCACGTCCAGGTTGGCGGAGAGGAGATGGTTGAGCAGGTCGTAGCGGGGGGCGACCCCCGCGAACATGTCCCGGATCGTGCGCCCCGACTTGTCGAGGCGTGCGGTGGCTTCCGTCATCGCGGAGAGTCTAGTACAATGCGTCCTCGCCGCGGTCCGTGCGCGGATCTCCATCCGGGATCTCCGGCCGATCCGTGTCCGCCCCTTGACAGCTTCTCCTCATCCGCCTACCATGTGGGTCCTTTGCGCCGCGAAGGCGGGTCACGTATGCCGCGCCGGGGGCGCGAATCCAGAGCAGAAGCCGACGGAGAATCAGGAATGAACAGGACCTATAGCCCGAAGCTCGCCGAGATCGAGCACCAGTGGTTCGTGCTGGACGCCACCGGGGTACCCCTGGGACGTCTGTGCTCGCTGGTGGCGCGCCTCCTCATGGGCAAGCACAAGCCGACCTGGGCGCCGCACATCGACACGGGCGACTTCGTGATCGTGGTCAATGCCGAGAAGTCGGTGCTGACCGGGCGCAAAGAGGAACAGAAGGTCTATTACCACCACTCCGGATATCCGGGTGGGATGAAGAGCGAGACGGCCGCCGACCGCCGCCGCCGCCGTCCGGTCAAGCTGGTGGAGGAGGCGGTGTGGGGGATGCTGCCCAAGACCCGCCTGGGCAGGAAGCAGCTCAAGAAGCTGAAGGTCTATGCCGGCGCGGACCATCCGCACCAGGCGCAGCAGCCGGTCGCCTTCGACACCGTCCAGGCCCTCTAGAGCAAGAGACAGGAGATCTCAGTGGTGAATCAGGTCCAGTATTACGGCACCGGACGCCGCAAGACGGCGGCGTCGCGCGTCTTCATCCGTCCGGGAGCGGGCGAGGTCAAGGTCAATGGCCGGGCGCTCGACGACTATTTCCCGAACGAAGTGCTGAAGATGATCATCAAGCAGCCCCTGCTGCTGACCGAGACGGCGGAGAAGTTCGACATCGTGGCCACGGTCCGCGGCGGTGGCAGCGCCGGCCAGGCGGGAGCGATCCGCCACGGTATCTCGCGCGCGCTCCTCGAGTTCAACATCGAGCTGCGGGGCCGCCTCAAGTCCGCCGGCCTCCTGACGCGCGATCCGCGCCGCCGGGAGCGCAAGAAGTACGGTCAGAAGGGCGCCCGGGCCCGTTTCCAGTTCAGCAAGCGCTAGAAGGAGGCTGTCTTGGTCGAAGTCACCATGAAGGAACTGCTGGAGGCCGGTGTCCACTTTGGACACCAGACCCGGCGCTGGAACCCCAAGATGAAGCCGTACATCTTCGGCAAGCGCAACGGGATCTACATCATCGACCTGCAGAAGACGCTCAAGCTGTTCGAGCAGGTCATCGAATTCGTCGGGGAGCTGGCGTCCCAGGGCAAGCGGATCCTGTTCGTCGGCACCAAGCGCCAGGCGCAGGAGGCGATCGCCGAGGAGGCGAGCCGCTGTGGCGAGTTCTACGTCACGAACCGCTGGCTCGGTGGCACGCTGACCAACTTCGTCACGCTGCGCACCTCGATCCAGCGGCTCAAGGAGACCGAGTCGCGGCTCAACGACGAGAACAGCCCGCTCACCAAGAAGGAGCGGCTGCGCCTGGAGCGCGAGCGCGACAAGATGCTCAAGAACCTCGACGGCATCCGCGACATGGAGGAGCTGCCCGACGCGCTCTTCGTCGTCGATCCGAAGAAGGAGTACATCGCCGTCTCCGAGGCGAACAAGCTGGGGATTCCGGTCATCGCGATCGTCGACACCAACTGTGATCCCGAGCTGATCGACTACATCATCCCGGGCAACGACGATGCGATCCGCGCCATCCGCCTGTTCGCGGCGCGCGCGGCCGACTCCTACATCGAAGGCTCGGCGCACGCTTCGGAAGGTGCATCGATGGGCAAGGACGGCGGCATGCGGATGCCGATGCCTCCGGTGATCGACAAGGACATGGCAGGCGCCCCGGCCCACTGAGGCAGAGCATTCTGGGCGCGCCGCTCGAAGCGATCGACGGCGCTCGAGAAAAGGTCAGTCGAACCCGCGTCGATCTGGCCTTTTCTTTTGTCTGCGCAAGAAGTTTCAGAGTTTCAAGGAGAACATCTCATGGCGACGCAGATCACTGCTCAGATGGTGAAAGAGCTCCGGGAGCGCACCAGCGCCCCGATGATGGATTGCAAGACCGCGCTGACCGAGACCCAGGGCGACATGGAGAAGGCGATCGACTTCCTGCGCAAGAAGGGCCTCGCCGCCGCCGCCAAGAAGGCCGGCCGCGTCGCCGCGGAGGGAGCCGTCGGCTCCTACATCCACGGTGGCGGCAAGCTGGGCGTGCTGGTCGAGGTCAACTGCGAGACGGATTTCGTGGCGCGTACCGACGAGTTCCAGGAGCTCGTCCGCGACATCGCGATGCACATCGCCGCGGCCGAGCCGCGCTTCGTGCGCCGTGAAGAGGTGACCGAGGACGTGCTGGCGCGCGAGCGCGAGATCTTCCGCGATCAGGCGCTCGCCTCCGGCAAGCCGCCCGCGGTGGTGGAGAAGATCGTCACCGGCAAGATGGAGAAGTACTACGCCGAGTACGTCCTCCTGGAGCAGCCGTTCGTCAAGGACTCGGACAAGACGGTCGGCCAGATCATCACCGAGAAGGTGGCCAGGATCGGCGAGAACATCCAGGTCCGCCGCTTCACCCGCTTCAAGCTGGGCGAGGGCATCGAGAAGCGCCAGGACGACTTCGCCGCCGAAGTCATGGCCCAGGCGAGCCGCGGGTGAGAGAGGGAGGGACACCGGCCTGGCGCCGGGTGCTGGTGAAGCTCTCCGGCGAGGCCTTGATGGGCTCGCAGCCGTTCGGCATCGACGAGCAGATCGTAGCGGCCATCGCCGACGAGATCCGGGACGTCCATTCCCTCGGAGTGGGCATCTCGGTCGTCGTCGGCGGTGGCAACATCATCCGCGGGCTCGCCGCGAGCCACCGCGGCATCGACCGGGTCACCGGCGATTACATGGGGATGCTTGCCACGGTGATCAACGCCCTCGCCCTCCAGGACGCCATGGAGAAGCGGGGCGTTCCCACCCGCGTGCAGACCGCCATCGACATCCGCGAGGTGGCGGAGCCGTTCATCCGCCGCCGTGCCCTGCGCCACCTGGAGAAGGGGCGCGCCGTGATCTTCGCGGCCGGCACCGGCAATCCCTACTTCACCACCGACAGCGCCGCGGCGTTGCGCGCCAACGAGATCCATGCCGAGATCCTGCTCAAGGCCACGAAGGGCATCTCGGACCTCGTCACGGTCCCGGGCCTCGTGAACCTCGATTTCGCCGACGTGAAGGCGGTGATGTCGAACCGCGGCAACGCCCTGATGGGCACCGGGCGCGCGAGCGGTCCGAACCGGGCGCTCGAGTCCGCCCAGGCGGCGGTGTCGAGCCCGCTGCTCGAGGACGTGTCGATCTCGGGCGCCGAGGGCGTGCTGGTGAACATCACCGGCGGCCGCGACCTGACGCTGCACGAGGTGAACGAGGCCGCGAACGTCGTTGTGCACGCCGCGGGCGAGGAGGCGAACGTGATCTTCGGCGCGGTGATCGATCCGAACCTCGACGGCGAGATCGTGATCACGGTGGTGGCGACCGGCTTCGGCCAGGTCGCGCCGCGACTGCGGCTGGTGGATCACGGCGCGGTGGCCGCGGCCGCCGCGGCGTCGGCCGCCGACGCGCTCGACGGTGAACTGGCGCACCCGCGCACCTGGCGCCGCGAGGAGAACGGCCGCCAGCGTCCGTGGTCGCGCGCGGGCAAGCCGAGCAGCGAATCGCTCGACGTGCCCACGCTGGTGTTCAACCCGCTCGACGTGCTGGGCGCCGACCTGCGCGCCGTGCCGCCGGGCGGCCCGCAGTTCTCGCTCGCCTACGGGCTGGCGCTGA
>Ga0209682_10000849_pt1 | contig 10194 bp, 7 predicted proteins | sample DOMMetBare2Fresh_2_FD_187471 | JGI IMG/M metagenome (GOLD analysis project Ga0209682, IMG submission 187471) | Wetland sediment microbial communities from St. Louis River estuary, USA, under dissolved organic matter induced mercury methylation -... | ecosystem: Environmental > Aquatic >...
AGCACAGGCCAGCACTACATGCTCAATTTTAAATGTGCCCTCAATCAGCCTGAGCTCGAACCTTTTTGGTCTACCATGTACATCAGCGGGCGTGGCGAAGTGAGCACCGATCCGATGAAAATGTTTCTATTGAAGGATTGGACTTATGTAGGGCGAGACGGTGTGGTGGCAACCAAGACTCTCAGAAGTACATGTGGGGGCATGTGCGATCAGGAGGTGGCAACCTTCACGCTCCGAGAGGGGGATGGTTCCGGAGCATCTCCACCGAAATAAAAAGTTGCACCGATTTCCTAGCCACTTCGTGCACTTCAGTCGTTTCGGCAAGCCCGAATCGCAGGAGATCGACCCAATCTGAGCATTTCCTGAGCATTTCCCATCAGCCTCACTGCACCGTGTACGGCGGTCAGACCACCGTGCCCATGCGAGTCTCATCAACAAAGGTCTCGGTGGCATCGTCGATCGCCCGACCCTGGCGACCTTTCGGCGGCAAGATAAACAACTGTTTCGGATCGATCTTGTCTTTCTTCTCCGGCGGCATCGCCATCTCATACGTCACCGGACGACGGTGATCCGCCATTTGCAGCTCGGGATTGTAGACACTGTTGAACTTCCACAACATCTTGATGAAGTTGGTCTGTCCCTTCATCAAGTGCCCAGCCGCAATCCTGGCCGTGCCCTTGAGCGCAGCCCAGCCCAGATGCTTCTTGTTTAAGACTTGTTGAGTCTTGACCAGTTCCGCGTAAAACTCCGGGAGCGGCATCTTGGTCGGCATCACGGCGTGCTGAATGTCAAAGAGGCGGTAATCTCGGGTGTGGAGCTTACGAGATTCCGTGAGCCAGCTCTCGGTGCCGGGATACGGAGTATTGACGCTGATATTGACGATCTCAGGAATTTCCAGGCACCACTGCCGGATGACCTCAAATCGCTGCCGGTCCCAATCAGGATCAGCGATAAGATTGATGGCGACGGTGATCCCGAGGGACCGAGCGAATTCGAGCGCCTCGAAGTTTTTGCCCAACGAGATGCGCTTACGATGCATCTTGAGGCCTTCCGCATCGATGGCCTCCACACCCAAGAACATATACTGCAGTCCCAGCGTCTTCCAAAATTGGAAGACTTCCTTGTTCCGCAGCAGGACATCGCCGCGTGTCTCCATGTAGTACTGTTTCTTGATTCCTCGCCGCGCCACCGCTTCGCCGATCTCCATGCCCTGCTTGCCCTGGATGAAGGCGACATCGTCAACCAGAAAGATGCCTGGCTCTTGAACCTGCTCCAACTCCTCAACGGCTTTTTCCGGACTGACCATGCGATAGCTGCGTCCATAAAAGGTCCAGGCGCTGCAGAAGGAACAATCCCAGGGACAACCTCGTGCAAATTCGACCGAGGCGCAAGGATCCAGCACTCCGATGAAGTACTTGTGCCGGTTGCGGAGGAGATCGCGGGCAGGACGGACATCGTCCAGATTCTCGATGAATTGCGGCGGTGGTCCTTCGCCATCAAGCGTCACCACCCCCGGGACTTTGGTGATCGCCTTGCGGTCCTGTTCAACCGCCATCAGTAATTTAGGAGCAGCCACCTCCCCTTCGCCCTTGAGGACGCAATCGATGGCGCCGTTGCCGTGTTCCAAAAAGTCCTTCGCCACAAATGAGGCACTATGGCCACCGACGAAGACGAAGCAGTTGGGCAACTCTTTCTTCGTGAGTTTGGCCAAGTCCACGATCTCCGGCACATTCGCCAAGTAGTTGCAGCCGAATGCCACTGCGTCTGGTTTCCAGGTGGTGATGAGCGCGAGGTAATCCTTCCATGTGTCAGCCTGGAGGTCGATGAGACGAACCTCATGCCCGGCTTGACGGACTGCCTGGGCCACCATCTCCAGACCGAGCGGCTCCAGACGTAGATAGATCTTGGTGTACATGAGCGGACCTGGATGGACTGCGAGGAACTTCATTGTCCCAAACCTCCTGGTCTATAACACACTGGCCAGATACCAATTGTCCGAAGACGACGGAGAAGCCCGGCCAGTGGATTGATCGTGATGTAGTAATGGATGCGGGGACGGATTTTGACAGAATGGAGGCATCGGCGCAACCGTTAAGTGCGCAAGACTTAAGATGATTCATGGAAGACCTTCTCCGACCATCTGGATTTTCTGTGCCCCAGTCCGTACCATACGGACATGTTGCCGCTCGAACGGACCCTGCGTCAGCGCATCACCGATCTCTTGACGGATACTCGGATGACCGCAGAGCAACTGGCTCCCATGCTCAGGATTCCGGAACGACAGGTGGAGGAGCACTTGGCTCATGTGGTAAAAACGGTGTCTCGGGACCGTTCACGGCAGTTTGTCCTTGAACCGTCGATCTGTTTGGATTGTAGATTTATGTTCCGTGATCGCACGAGATTGACACGACCAAGCCGCTGTCCACAATGCCGAAGCGAAGGGATCTCCGCCCCACGCTACGGAATCGATTTTCTCAGATCAGGATCGACTCACGCGAACACCAAGGTGTCACGGCGGAGAGACGCCTGGAAAGGATGACTATGATAACCGCACGACTTGTCCTCTGTGCCCTCTGCTTGATGCTGCTCGGCTGCTCCGATCAAAAAGCGAACGAGCTGTTTGAAACGGCAGCCTTCGAAGAAAACCAAGGGAATGTCCCCCATGCCAAGCAGCTCTACCAAGAACTGGTGAATCTGTACCCATCGACTAAAGTGGCTGAAATCGCTCGGGCACGGCTTGCCGATCTAGACAGCAGAAAATAGACGCTGCTGCCTTGCAGGCACGTTGGTAGTGGTGGCACCTCAGTAAGGCTCTTTCAATACCTGAGGCTCAGCGGCCTTGCCTACGGAGAGGCGCGTCTTGGCTCGCCTCGCTGAGCTGGCGAAGCGGGCGCGCCGGGGTCGGGCGGGTGAGAACAGCGGACTTTGTGCACATCCTGCATGGCTGTCCAGCGTCGTCTCAACCCTCGATGCTCGTAATGGCTACAGGGGCGGCATGAGTTGTTTCGCAGCCTGCTCGGCAAGGGTCAGTCTGACGGCGTCATGAATGAACCGACGCCTCCGGCCTTTGTCGAGGATGCCATGGGAAAAAGGCATTGGTCGTCGCCTGATAGGCTTTATACTCTTCTCCACGGCTTACAAGGGCTTGCTCTTCCGCCCGTGGAATGCCAGTCACTCTGTACAGTAACCAGCCCATCCCGATCGGACCAATCCAGGTGTATAACCAGCCGGGTGCTCCCATCGTCATGACGACATACGAGCACCAGTGCAGCCAGTCGAAAAAGTAATTCGGGTGGCGGGAGTAGTGCCACAGCCCCTCTCTGCAGACGCGGCCCTCATTCTTTGGATCGGCACGGAAATGAGCAAGCTGCCGGTCTGCCTTCGCTTCACCAGCCACGGCCACGCTCCAGATCAGCAATCCAACCAGCTCGACCACTGAAGATGGAATCCGGGTATTCCAGAGCACCACCAGAAACGGAAGGGAAAACACCGCCACGGACAGCGCCTTCCATTGGAAATACACAAACATATTCACCGACTCTGCATCACCCCACTTTTGTCGCAGACGGCGATAGCGGCCGTCCTCCTGTTGCCCAGTCACGCGTTGGGAATAAATATGGAGTCCCAGACGGCCGGCATAGAGCAGAACCAGCATCGCGGTGAGCAGGATGCGCTCGACTCCGGCGGGAGCCTGAGTCATATACGACAACACCGCGGCGATCAGCCCCGCACACCACGCGACGTCGACGATCGCAGCATTTTTTGTCTTCCGCTGCACAACCCACAGGAAACCCATGACGACCGCCATGACGACATAGGTGATCACGACAAGCTGCAACGGATCCGATACGTCTATTCCTTCTTCTGGTCCCATCATTCCTTCCCTTTACGACACACTCGGTTCATAGTCCCATACGTCGACGCCGTGACGCTTCCGATTCTTCAACCAACTGCGAAACCCTGGGATAGGAAACGACAAGAGTGCCTGGATCTTTTCACAGTTCAATGAAAGATCCGCAGGCCTGGGGGCACCGGCATGATCTCCAGCGGATCCTTCAACCAGATGGCCTTGCAGCTCCGGATACCACTGCAGCAGCGCCTGTCCGATCTCCCAACGTGACAGCCGTTCTCGTCCACCGAGATGGTAGAGACCAGGCGCGCCTTTGTCGAGTAATTCCCACACCGAGCGGGCAATGGCCCCAGCCGGCAACGGGCAGCGGAATTCATCGCCATAAAGCGTCACCTTCTTACCAGCCTTCACCGATCGGCACATATCTTCTACAAAACTTCGATCGCCATGCTGTGAGGCACCCGCCGTGAGGACGATCCGGATCGCCGTGTGGGCGGGATTCTCCAACACGCGCTGTTCCGCTTCAAGCTTGGTCTGGCCATAGATATTGATCGGATTGGGCTCATCGGCCTCCTGGTACCAACTAGCCTTGCCGTCGAATACTTCCCCGCTCGACAAGAAGATAAAGGGAATGTCCCGGGAGAGTCGAGCCAGATACGCCGTGGTGTCCACATTCATACGACGGGCTACGTGAGGATTTCGCTCGCACTCTGCCGTTCGACTTAATGCCGCGCAGTGGATGACTGCGTTGGGCTTGAGACGCTGCCACACCTGATCGGCGGCGGCGTGATCCGTGAGATCAAGGTCGGCGCGGCTGAGGCCACAGACCTCCCAGCCGGACGCCCATCGAGCGGCGGACTTCACGAAGTACTGTCCTATCAGTCCTGCCGTTCCGGTGACGATGACACGTGGCTTCATAGTGCGTCAATGGGGAAAGCGCGCACGTAGCAACCGCCTCAAGCAAGCCATCTGGAGCATTGATCGCTGTTTATGATGCCCATTCTGATGTGCCATCGATGCGCATCGATCCAAATTGAAGACCGCAGATTGTACGACTTCAGGCTGTTAGTTTGGAAGATGCGATACGCGATGAATAGTCTGTATCGGGCGGGTTCGCCAGGGCCTACCGCCACAGGTTCACATGCAGGCTGGCACATAGGTCGAGAATGGGGGAGAGGTACTTAGTCCCTGCGGTTCCCACATGACTAGGCTGCTTTCGATTCCGTCTCGGCTGGGACCCGGCCATGCGGCAGCCAGCGATTCAGGACCGTTGCAAGGGATTTGCTCGTGACCGGCTTGCTGATGAAGTCATCCATGCCAACCGCAAGACATCGATCACGGTCCTCCTTCATGGCGTTGGCCGTCATCGCAATGATCGGCAGATGTGGAGGCTTGCCGCCGGCGCGCTGAAGACTCGCCTCCTGATTCCTGATCACCCTTGTCGCTTCAAAACCATCCATTTCAGGCATCTGACAGTCCATAAACACCAGCGCGTAAGGAATCTGTGCGAGCGACTCAACGGCTTCTCGCCCGTTTGCCGCCACGATCACACGATACCCGAGTTTCTCAATCATATTCGCCGCGACCTTTTGATTGACCGGATTGTCCTCTACTACCAGGACCAGCGGCCGGGACTGCATCATGGCCTCCGCCACCGTATGCTGCGTAATAATCGTAGTCGATGGTTGATCGACTGTCCCAGCGGTACCAGGCGTATATCCCAATACGAGGCTGAGACACTCGAACACCAACGATTGGCGGATCGGTTTCGTCAGGTAGGCATGGATACCAGCATCCTGCGCCGCTTTGGCGTCTCCACGCTTGCCGACTGATGTCAGAAGTACCAGACGCGTGGCGCTGATCGCGTAATCGGACTTTATCTGCCTAGCTAATTCTAGACCGTCCATACCCGGCATTTGCATATCCACAATAGCTAAGTCGAATGGGGTCTGACGCGCCGCTGCACCTCGTAGGCACTGCAAAGCGTGGATCCCACTTTCCGCGCTTTCGTACGTGACACCTCTCCCGTCGAGGTAGTGCTCAAGCACCCTCCTATTCGTCGCATGATCGTCGACTATCAAGATTCTTCGGCCTTTGAGCGCCACCGTCGGCAGTGTGGCTTGCTGGGTTCCCTCTGGTTGGAGATAAAAGGGCACGGCGAACCAAAAGACACTGCCGATGCCGACCTGGCTATCCACACCGATGCGCCCGCCGATCAGTTCCACAAGCCTTTTGCAAATGGCAAGCCCGAGGCCGGTACCTCCATATTTCCTCGTGGTGGAACCATCAGCCTGAGAGAAGGATTGAAAAAGTTTCGCCTGTTGCTCCGGCGAAATACCGATTCCAGTATCCGAGACCTCAACTCGGAACCATCGACGCGATGGATTCAGGCTTGCCGGTGTGACGCGCTCATGCTCATCCGAGGCACTGACGGTCACGACGATTTCGCCCTGTTCCGTGAACTTGATGGCATTGCCGATCAGATTCATCAGAATCTGACGCAGGCGACCGGGATCACCTCGTAATAACGTCGGTACACCTGCTTGCACAAGGCAGGTGAGTTCCAGACCCTTGTCATAAGCCCGTGCTCCGAGCAGACTGAGTGCATCCTCCACCGTGGTGTGGAGGTCGAAATTGACGTTCTCCAGATCGAGCTTGCCGGCTTCGATTTTTGAGAAGTCGAGGATCTCGTTGATAATGTCCAACAGATGTTCCCCTGATAGTCGTACTGTCTCCGCGTATTCGCGCTGTTGAGGATTCAGCGGTGTATCGAGCAGCAGCCCTGTCATGCCAATGACGCCGTTCATCGGCGTCCGAATCTCATGACTCATCGTGGCCAGGAACTCTGCCTTAATCTTGACGGCCTCAAGGGCTTTGTCCCGGGCAATGGCGAGTTCCCTGTTCTTCTGTTCAAGATCCTGCGCGGCATGGGCCAGTGCCCTCTCCGACAGCTTGCGCTCCGTGATGTCGGTCATCGTGCCCATCATGCGGAGTGGGCGGCCCTGCTCATCCCGCTGCACGACCTTCCCGCGCATTGCAAACCATTTCCACTCACCTGAGCGGTGGCGGACACGGTGTTCGACCATATAACCGGGGCTTTCCCCTGCCAAGTGATCATTCAGCGCCTGCTCAACCCCAGAGCGGTCATCGTCATGAATACGGTTTTTCCAATCGTATATGTTGTTCAGAGTAATGTCCTGGTCGTCAAGGCCCAAGAGACGAACCCAACTGGGACTGTAATAGGCCTGCAGCGTCAAGGGATTCCAGTCCCACAAGCCATCTGTGGCAACATCCAGCGTGAGTCGGAGACGGGACTCGCTTGCCCGGAGCGCTTCTTCGACCCGTTTTCGTTCAGTGACATCGGTGGCCACTCCAAGGACCATGCTTGCCACTCCCTGCTCATTGAGAATCGGCCGTTTGACGGTCTGCAGCCAGCGGACGGTTCCGGTGGCATCCGTGATCTTCTCTTCCGGGGTAGACCATTCCTGCAAGGAATCCATGACTTGTAGATCCTTCCGGCGGAAGAACTCCACCTCGGACTGATCGGGGTTGAAGTCGGCATCAGTCTTGCCGATCAGGTGCTCCACCGTCGTCCCATAGGCTTCGGCCACGGCCTGATTGGCCAGGGTGAACCGGCCCTCTCGGTCTTTCGCAAAAATGAAGTTGGGGGCCGTATCGATGATCTGACGAATGAAGGCGTGCGATCGCTGACGCTCGTCCGCATGACGCGTTTGGTCGGCCAGGTATCGGGCTCGTTCGACCTCAATCGCGACGCGTTGGCCGAATACCCGCAACAGCTCCTGCTCTTCCTCGGTAAACACACGGGGCTTGTCGTCCAACAGACAGGTGACCGCCACGACCTGGCCATGACTGTCGAGCGCGGGGAACCCGCAATACGACACGGCTTGGTGGTCCCGCAGGAAGGAGGCCTGAGGGAACCGCTCCATGACACGGTCGAAGAGGCGCAACTCCTTGTCCTGCTCCACGGTAGCGCACGGGGTGATGGCCAGCGGACATCGGCCCGCGTCGCGCACCACCTCACCATTGAGGTAGACCGCCTTGAAATAGAGCTCGGGCCCGACTACTTCGGAAAGGCAGACAACACGCACCTTGAACAACTCCCCGATCATCCGTACGACCCGCTCAAAGATCTCTGTGGGATCGCCGCACAGGGTCAGGCTGAGTTCAGACAGTTTCTTCAATTGCTCAAGTCGAGTGGCTTCACGTTGGGCTAGACCTATGGACTCGGTCACATCCTGGACGGTGCCGAATGATCGTTGGGGCTGCCCCGCTGCATCGTAGATGGTCTCGCACCATTCCTGGACGTATTTCACACGCCCGTCCGGCATGAGCAGGCGATGCACGATCTCGTAGGGTGTCTTGTCCCGTACCGAGTCGGTATAGGCGTGATGGACGGCAGAACGGTCGTCCGGATGCACCAGGTCCAGAAACGCCTCGTAGGAGGCCCCGAATCGCTCACGATCGAGTTCGAAGGTCCGGTAAATCTCGTCGGACCAGTCCAGATGGTTCGTTGTGAGATCCAATTCCCAGCTGCCGATGTGCGCGAGCCGCTGGGCCTCCTTCAATTGGGCTTCGCTCTTTCGGAGGGCTTCCTCTACCCGTTTGCGGGCGGTGATGTCGCGGACGATGGCTACGAAAAGTGGGTCTCCTTCTTCCTGTCGCACTAGTTGCAGGACGATTTCCACGGGAATGTCGTGGCCGTCCTTGTGCCGGTGAAGGGTTTCAAAGTTCAAGGACGGCCCCGTGCCGTCGATGAGCGGCTGCACCATCGCCCGGAACCGGTCCAGAGTGAAGTCGGGCTTGATGTCGAGGGGGGTCATGGCGCACAGTTCAGCTTGGCTGTAGCCGACTTGCTCACAGGCGCCGTGGTTGCAGTAAGTGAAGCGCAGGGTATTGGGGTGGAACATGAATACGCAGTCCAGCGTCTGATCGAGGATGTATTTGAACCGCGCGAGCGCTGTTTCACGCTCCCTCAGGTCCTGGTCCGCCCGTTTGCGCTCGGTGATATCGTGAGTCACAGCAAGATGCTCTGTGTGGCCCGTCACCGGATTGTGAAAAATGGGACTGCGTGGGTTTCCATCCATCGTCTCGTCCTCTTGAACCCTTGAATCTCACACTGAAGCGTTCGCGTTGCCTCCTTGATCACCGCCTGGTGCATGTCGATGAATGAAGCCCGGTGCTCGGGTGTTATCACATCGAATACACAGCGTCTTTTCGCATGCTCCTCATCCAGATCAATCATGCACAGACCAGCCGGGTTTGGAATCCAGATGCCCACAAGCGCCATCACGAGAAGAGCCTATTATGCCTCAGAGACAAGCACACCATGCACCGAGATGAGGACGTTCCTTGTCAATATCTTTTCGGACATCGCTGACGATTCTTGAGAGGGCGAGCGGGGTCTGGGGTCTATCGAGCGGTCGAGCACCCGCGGGGACAGTGGAGATCGTGCGGATCGGCGGCAGAGTGCGTGGGCTAGCCCGCATTATTCATGACAGTTCATGACGAAACCGACGAGGCGCCAGACGAGACGGGCACGAGGAGCCCCGAGAGACCGAGGAGGCATACTTGAAATAATATATTGAGGTCACGAGGGGCGAGCCTGCCCGCTGGCATGCCGAGTAGCCGCATGCCAGCTTGTCGCAGCGGCGTGTCGGCGGTTGCAGTAGAAGCGCTCATGAATAATGCGGGCCAGGGATCACTGCGACGAGCGAACGGGCGCTTATCCTCGGGTCAGCTTGCGGTATCGAATCCGATGTGGCTGATCGGCGTCTTTGCCCAAGCGCCTCTTCCGATCCGCTTCGTAGTCGCTGTAATTGCCTTCGAACCAGACCACCTTACTGTCGCCTTCAAAAGCGAGGATGTGGGTGGCGAGGCGGTCGAGGAACCAGCGGTCGTGGCTGCTGATCACGGCGCAGCCGGCGAAATTTTCCAAGCCTTCTTCCAGCGCACGCAAGGTATTCACGTCGAGATCGTTCGTCGGCTCGTCGAGGATGATGAGGTTCGCGCCCTCTTTCAGCATGCGCGCAAGATGCACCCGATTGCGTTCGCCGCCTGAGAGATCCTTCACCTTTTTCTGCTGATCCGTCCCGGCGAAGTTGAAGCGGGCACAGTAGCCGCGGGCATTGACCTCCGCCTTCCCGAGCTTGATCGTGTCCTGACCCTCCGAAATGATCTCGTACACGGTCTTGTTCCCGTCCAAGCTCCGATCTTGATCTACATAGCCGAGTTTGACCGTCTCACCGATCTTGATCGATCCGGCATCCGGCTTTTCCTTACCGATAATCATCTTGAACATGGTTGTCTTGCCCGCGCCGTTCGGC
>Ga0209682_10000850_pt1 | contig 10192 bp, 8 predicted proteins | sample DOMMetBare2Fresh_2_FD_187471 | JGI IMG/M metagenome (GOLD analysis project Ga0209682, IMG submission 187471) | Wetland sediment microbial communities from St. Louis River estuary, USA, under dissolved organic matter induced mercury methylation -... | ecosystem: Environmental > Aquatic >...
ACCTTCCTCGACTTCGAGAAGGCGTCGCGCCGCTACGGCAAGGTCGGCGGCTTCGCCCACCTGGCCACGCTGGTCAAGCGCCTGAAGGCCAGCCGCCCCGGCGCGTTGCTGCTCGACGGCGGCGACACCTGGCAGGGCAGCGCCACCAGCCTGTGGACCCACGCGCAGGACATGGTCGACGCCTGCAAGGCGCTCGGCGTGGACGTGATGACCGGACACTGGGAGTTCACCTACGGCATGCAGCGGGTGAAGGAAATCGTCGAGAAGGACTTCGCGGGCAAGGTGGACTTCGTCGCGCAGAACATCAAGACCAACGACTTCGGCGACCCGGTGTTCAAGCCCTACGTGATCCGCGAGATGAACGGCGTCAAGGTCGCCATCGTCGGCCAGGCCTTCCCCTACACGCCGATCGCCAACCCGCGCTACATGGTCGCCGACTGGGAGTTCGGCATCCAGGACGAGAACATGCAGAAGATGGTCGACGAGGCGCGCGGCAAGGGCGCGCAGGTCGTCGTCGTCCTCAGCCACAACGGCATGGACGTGGACCTGAAGATGGCCAGCCGCGTGCGCGGCATCGACGCGATCTTCGGTGGCCACACGCACGACGGGGTGCCGGTGGCGATTCCGGTGGCCAACCCCGGCGGCAAGACGCTGGTGACGAATGCCGGCAGCAACGGCAAGTTCCTCGGCGTGATGGACTTCGTGGTCAAGGACGGCAAGGTCGCCGACTTCCGCTACCGCCTGCTGCCGATCTTCAGCCACATGCTCAAGGCCGACCCGGAGATGGACGCGCTGATCACGAAGATCCGCGCACCCTACGAGAGCAAGCTGGCCGAGAAGCTCGCCGTCACCGACGGCCTGCTGTACCGCCGCGGCAATTTCAACGGCAGCTGGGACCAGCTGCTGTGCGACGCGCTGATGGACGTGCAGGGCGCGGAGATTGCCTTCAGCCCCGGCTTCCGCTGGGGCACCAGCCTGCTGCCGGGCGACGTGATCACGCGCGAGCTGATGATGGACCAGGTCGCCATCACCTACCCGTATGCCACCGTCACGCCGATGAGCGGCGAGATGATCAAGACCATCCTCGAGGACGTGGCCGACAACCTCTTCAACCCCGACCCGTACTACCAGCAGGGTGGCGACATGGTGCGCGTGGGCGGCCTGCAGTACACGATGACACCGGGCGAGAAGATGGGCACGCGCATCGCCGACATGCGGCTGAACGGCAAGCCGATCGAAGCGGGCAAGACCTACAAGGTCGCCGGCTGGGCGCCGGTGGCCGAGGAGGCCTCCAAGGCCGGCAACAAGCCGGTGTGGGACCTCGTCGAGACCTGGCTGAAGTCGCAGCAGGGCGGGCGCGTGAAGGCCCGCAAGATCAACACGCCCAAGCTGGTCGGAGTGGCGGGCAACCCGGGGATCGCACGATGAACGCCATCATCCACGCTGCGTTGCGCCTGGCACTGGGCGTCGCCATCGTGCTCGCCGCGGTCGCATGCACCGATGCCGGGGCGAGCGAGAGCGTCGTGAGCCTGGATCAGGCGCGCGCCGAGTTCGAGGCGGGGCGCGCGATTCTGATCGACATCCGGGAGCCTGCCGAGCACGCCACCGGCGTCGCCACAGGCGCGAAGCTGCTGCCGATGCGCCAGCTCGGCCAGCGGCTGGGCGAGATCCCGACCGACCCGGCAAGGCCGGTGTTGCTGATCTGCAATACCCAGAACCGATCCAGCGCCACGCTGCGCGCGCTGCGCGAGCGCGGTGGCTACGACCATGTTCGCTACGTGCAGGGCGGCATGAGCGAGTGGGCCCGCCGCGGCTGGCCCCTGGTCAAGCCCGGCGGCTGACGCAGCCACCTGCGCGATCGCACAGGGCGCCACGCGCTCGCCCTGCGTGAACCGCACGCGGCCGGCTCAGAACCGGTACGTGTACATCAGCTGCGCGTTGGTCTGCTTGTGCGTGACGACCACGCCCATGCCGTTGGTCACCGTCGAGGTCGGTGCGATCGTGAGCGAGCCGTTGAACTCGCTCGTCGGCGAGAACTTGTAGCCCAGGCCCAAGGTGTAGTGCTTCTCGACCGTGGCCGGGAACAGCGGGTTCACGAACGCCACCGGGATCGGGTTGTCGGCGAAGTTGATGCCCCCGCGCAGCGTGAGCTGGCCGTTGACCGCATACGACACGCCGATGCTGGTGACCGTCTGGTCTTCCCAGTTCTGCGGCAGCGCGAAGCTCACCGAGCCGTCGAATCCGGGGGCAGCCGTATCGAAGCGCATCCTGAAGTCCTTCATGACCTTGGACCATTCGAGCTTCTTCACGTCGGCCGCGACCAGCAGCGCTGGGGTGGCCTGCCAGGCAATGCCGGCCCCCCAGGTGGCGGGCCATTGGAAGTCGATCACGGTGATCTTGCCCGGGATCGCGCCCAGGCCCTGGATGCTGAGTGCGGCGCCGTCCCCGGTGGTCTTCATGTCACCGAGCGCCGATTTGAACTGGTACGAGGCGCCCACGGTCATGCTCGGGGCCGCCTTGTAGACGAGCCCCAGCTTGCCGGCCCAGCCGGTGGACGAGGCCGCGCCGCTGAAGTCGCTGTTGTTGGAAAAATCGATGCGGGCCCAGGTGCCGGGCGGCAAGGTGGGCAACATCTGGTTGAGGCCGGCGGCCAGATTGCCGCTGCCGCCGGTGACCAGGCCGCCGAGTTGCGTCGCGGGTGCGGCAAAGCGCATGTCGAGGCCGGCCCACATGAAGTCCAGTGTCGCGCCGACCGCGAAGTCGGGCGTGACCTGGAAGGCCACCGGAAGCAGCACGCGACCGACGCCGAGTTCGGAGCGTGTCGCGCCGCCCGAGCCGGCGCCCATGAAGGTATTGCCCTCGTACTCGGTGCCCATGCCGCCCTGGGCGAAGACGCCGATGCCGTAGGTCAGCGCACCGCTGCGGCGTGCATAGCCGAAGGCCGGCATGACATACGAGGTGCCGCCGGACTCGGCCGTGCCGAAGCCGGGCATCGTGCTCGCGACCTTCGGACCGAGCAGGCCGATGGCAACGTCCATCCGCGCCCCCGGCCCCATCAGCGCCAGCGTCGCCGGGTTCTGCGCCATCGCCGCCGTGCCATGGTCGAACGCCTGCGAGGCGCCGCCCATGCCGGTGGAGATCGGCCCGTAACCCTCCATGTTCATGCCGTTGGTCGCCAGCGCGGGCAGCGCCGCTGTCAGCGAGGCTGCCAGCGGGGCCAGTTTCAGGATCTGCTTCAGTGCACGCATGGTCGATCTCCTTTGGTTGTCGGGTTTGTGCGTGATTGCGGAACTCGGGGTCACCACTGCGCCAGCAGGCGGCCCTTGACCACCTTGCTGGGCCATTGCCTGAGCGGGCTGTTGCCCTTGGCGGTGCATGCGCCGCTGCGGATGTCGAACTGCCACTCGTGCTTGGGGCAGGTCAGCGTGCAGCCTTCGAGCGCGAGATGCGGGATGTTGGTGGTCTGGTGCGGGCAGCGGCTGTCGTAGACATGCCAGTCCTTGGCCGAGACGCGGTGCACGAACAGCCCGCGGCCGTCGCACTCGACACGCTGGGTGCTGCCGACCTCGACACCCTTGGTGGCCATCACGTCGTGCCACTCGGCGCCGGCCGAGCCCATCGCACCGGGCTGGAATTCCGGCAGGTCCATCGCGAGGATGATGTCCACCGCCCAGACGATCTTGGCCAGGCCCAGCGTCGGGAACGCCATCAGCAGCGCGTCCAGCACCTCGGCCGGCGTGCAGCCCTCGCGCAGCGCACGGCCCAGGTACTGGCGGAACCCGCGCTCGGTCTGCGCATCGACCTTGGTGATCACGCTGATCAGGTTGCGTGTCTTCGGGTCGAGGTGCTTGCCGCACTCCTTGAGGAACGCGAAATAGTGGCCGAGGGTCTCGCCCCGGGCCTTGATGAGGTAGTTCAGTGCGTCGCTCATGATGACCTGCTCAAGTGGACTCGCTTTGGACGTTGGCTGTCTTGACGTGAACCAACACCGGGCACTCCGCCAGACCGATGACCTTCTGCGCCGTGCCGCCGATCCAGGCGCGGCTGAGCGCGTCGCCACCGTGACGACCGATGACGATGAGGTCGGCGCCACAGGCTGCAGCCGCCTCCATCAGCGCCTGGTGCGGCCGGCCGATGCGGACTTCGCCATCGGCGAGCGGGCAGCGGGCACGCGCCTGCAGCAGCGCCGCGGCCAGGGCCTGCTCGGCCTGGGCCCGCGCGCCGTCGTTCGCCGCCACGCACAGCACGCGCAGGCCGATCGCGCACTCGGCCGCGATGTCGGCCGCCCGCGCCAGCATCTCGGGCGCCGGGGCCTGCGGGTCGATGCCCACGAGCACCTGGCGCGACCACATCGCCGCCGCGCGCGGCACGATCAGCACGCTGCAGGGCGCATGGGCGACGACCTTCGAGACCATTTCGCCGATCAGCAGATTGGCGAACAACCCGCGCTTGCCGCGCCGGCGGATCACCAGCAGGTCGGCACCACGCTCGCGCGCCTCGTCGACGATCTCGACGAAGGGCTCCTGGCCATGCCGCACCCGCAGTTCCAGCGCAACGCCCTCGCCGGCGGCGAGCACCTCGACCTGTTCGCGCCGCATCGCCGCCACGGCATCGGCACGTGCCGCCAGCTCGGGCGCCTCCGCCTCGAACTCGGCGTTGCTGACCAGGGGCAGCACGGCGGCCAGCGGCAGCCCGCAGCGCCGTGCAAGCGCGAAGGCCAGCCGCTCCGCGCCGAGATCGAATTCGGTGTGCTCGGTGGCGAGCAGCGGGTGCGTGAAAACCGTGGCCATCAATGCCCTCCCGACAGCCAGCCCGAGGCGGCGAGCACGACCACGGCCACTTCGGCCAGCGCGATGGCCACGAAGGCCTTGTCGCGGCGGGCCGCATACAGCGGCACCAGCGCCAGCAGGCAGGCCACCGACCCGCCCGCGAGGATCGCGATGCCCGCCAGCCCCGCCATGTCGCCGAGGTGGATCATGGACAGCCAGCCCCAGCCGGTGGGCGACTGCGTCAACTCCAGATAGCGGCCGACCGGGTGGATCCACAACTCGGGCAGGCGCTGCGGCGGCACGTGCGACTCCACCAGCCCGGTCAGGTAGGCCGCGAAGCTGAGCACGAGCACGACCAAGCCGATGCGCGAGGCCCAGTCCAGCACGCGCGCATACAGCACCTGCTCGGGCGGCTGCACCACCGGTGGCGGCATGGGCGTCACGGCCACACCCCCATGCCCTTGAGCAGCGCGCGCGCGCCGGCGAACAGCAGCACCGTGATGACCATCTTGCGGATCACCGAGCCCTTGAGCACGTTCAACAGCCGGGCGCCGATGCGCGCGCCGAGCATCATGCCGACGACCGAAGGCACGGCGATCATCGGCAGCACCGCGCCCTTGTTCATGTAGACCCAGGCCGCCGACGAATCCACCAGCGACAGCACCACGCTCGAGGTCCCGGCCGAGACCTTGAGCGGCGCGCCCATCAGCAGGTTCAGCGCCGGCACGTTGGCCCAGCCCGCGCCGATGCCGAACATGCCGGCCAGCACGCCGATGCCGAGGAAGGTCAGCAAGCCGGGGATCGTGCGGTGCACCTGCCAGTTCACGACGCGACGCGAGGCGCCGTCGATGAAGATGCCGTTGAGCGCCAGCGCCTGGGCCAGCGCGTCGGGTTGCGCCACCTGCGGGAACTCGGACTTCTTCGACACGAGCATCAGCACGACGATCGCGAGGACCACCGCGCCGAGCAGCATCTGCACCAGGTTGGCCGGCATGGCCAGCCCGAGCATCGCGCCGCCGATCGAACTGGCCGAGGCCAGCACGGCCAGCGGCAGGGCCAGGCGCAGGCTGCCCAGGCCGCTGCGCAGCAGCATCGGCCCGGCCGACAAGGCGCTGGCCAGCGCCACCAGCAGGCCGGCCCCGCGCACGAAGTCGAGGTGGAAGGGGAAGAAGCTGCCGACGATGGGCACGAACAGCGTACCGCCGCCGATGCCGGCCGGCACCGCGACGATGCCCATCAGGAAGCAGACCAGGAACAGCGCGAGCGGCCAGACCCACCACGGCGCGGTCGACGCGGTGCCCGTCGCGGCCTGTGCCGAGGCCGCCGCCATCAGCAGCCCGGTGCCGAGCATCGCCGCACGCCGCACCGTCATCAGGACACCGCCTGGTAGTACAGGTTCTGCGGGTGATTGGCCTGCGCGAAGAAGAACCAGCGTTCGGCCAGCAGACCGAGGTACTGCACGACGAAGGCCAGCGCGAGCAGCGGCGCCGAGCCGAGCGCCAGGCCGACGGCCACCAGCAGGAGCGGCGCGACGAAGGCACCGACGAGGAAGGCCGCCTTCACCTGGCGCAGTGTGCCCGGCCCCTTGCCGTGGAAGAACTCGCGGGTGTTGAACGAGCCGCCCATGAAACCCATTGCCCGCTGCGCGATCTGCGGGTGGCGGATGCCGATCGCCGTCTGCAGCGTCGACTTCGGTTTCAACTGCGCATTGCGCCGCAGCGACAGGCCGCGGCTGACGAAACCGGCCAGCGTGAACAGCAGGGCGAAGACGCCGAAGTTCGGCACCAGCGCGGCCGCACCGAAAGCGGCCAGCGCCGTCGCCAGCGTGCAGCCCGAGGCGAGGCCGAGCAGCACGTAGTTGACGAGCGTGTACGGGCTCGCCCACTCCTGCAGGAAACGCACCGAGGCATAGATCATCGCGGTGCAGACGAACAGCGCGATGCAGGCCAGCAGCGCCAGCGCGCCGAGCCACGCCGTGGCGCCACCGATCGCATGCGCAACCGTCCAGCAGAAGACGCCGCCCATGAAGGCCGGCAGCGCAATCACCTCGCGCGACAGCCAGGACGTGCGCCACATCGTCGCGGTGCGCCAGGCGCGCTCGGGCCGGCCGAGGTGGAAGAACGAGGCGACCAGGCCGAGTCCCGTCAGCGCCAGCGCGACGATGCCGCCGGCGACGAGAAAACCGTGGTCGGCGAAACCGGCCAGCTCGGCGCCGAACAGCGCGAGGAACAGGCCCTGGCCGGCACCGATCAGCGTGGTCAGGAAGATGACGGAGTAGGCGGGGTTCATGGCGTCGGGTCGCGCTCAGGTCGCGTAGTCTTCTCGACCGGGCCCCTGCTGCGGGGCCGGAGGCTGGGTGCCGTCGATCTTGAGCGGGTTGTCCACGCGCACCAGGTCCTCCTCGTGGACGACGAGATCGGTGCGCCGACGCGGCAGGTAATGGTTGGCCGGGCGGGTGTTCCACTCGGGCATCAGCGGGTAGCCGCCGCGCTCGCGGATCGCCACCGACACGCTGGAGTCCGGGTCGTGCACGTCGCCGAACAGGCGCGCGCTGGCCGGGCAGGCGAGCACGCAGGCCGGCTTGCGCTCGGCCTCGGGCAGCGTGGTGCTCGTGACACGGTCCACGCACAGCGTGCACTTGCTCATGACCTTGCGGTCCTCGTCGAACTCGCGCGCGCCGTAAGGGCAGGCCCAGCTGCAGTACTTGCAGCCGATGCACTTGTCGTAGTCGACCAGCACGATGCCGTCCTCGGCCCGCTTGTAGCTTGCGCCGGTCGGACACACGGGCACGCAAGGCGGGTCCTCGCAATGCAGGCAGCTCTTGGGAAAGTGCACCGTCTGCGTATTCGGGAACTCGCCGACCTCGAAGGTCTGCACGCGGTTGAAGAAGGTGCCGGTGGGATCGGCCCCGTAAGGGTTGTCGTCGACCAGCGGGCCGGCGGCGCCCGAGGTATTCCACTGCTTGCAGCTGGTCACGCAGGCGTGGCAGCCGACGCAGACGTTGAGGTCGATGACCAACGCAAGCTGAGTCACAGCTTGCCCTCCTGATGCTCGAGCTGCGTCATTTCTGCACCTTCCGGCCCAGTCCCGCCATCCAGCCGCGGCGCTTCGGTGCGGCGGCCATGCCGGGCACCATCGTCATCGGCGCGGCGGCCTGCGGCCAGCTCTCTGCCGGCTCGTCCGCCTGCGCCGGGTAGATGCGCACACGCACGTCGTACCAGGCGGCCTGGCCGGTGATCGGGTCGCTGTTCGATACCGTGCCGCCCTGTGCGGTGGGCAGTTCCTCGCGGATCAGGTGGTTGAGCAGGAAGCCTTTGCGCGATTCGTTGGCGTCGGGCGTGAGGTTCCAGGCGCCGCTGGCCTTGCCGATGGCATTCCAGGTCCAGACCGTGCCGGGCTCGACGGCCTCGCTGTGGCGGCACAGGCAGCGCACCTTGCCCCATGGCGACTCGACCCACATCCACGCGCCGTCGGCAATGCCCGCAGCCTGCGCGGTCTTGGCATTGACCATCAGGAAGTTGTAGGTGTGGATCTGGCGCAGCCAGGCGTTCTGCGAGTCCCAGGAGTGGTACATCGCCATCGGCCGCTGCGTCACCGCGTTGAGCGGGAAGCGCGTCGTGTCGGTGGCCTGCTCCTCCAGCGGCGCGTAGTAGAACGGCAGCGGGTCGAAGTAGGTCTGCACGCGCTGGCGCAGATGGTCGGGGGGCTGCTTGCCCCCCTGATTGCTGGGTCTCTTGCCCAGAGCCGCGAGGCGGAAGCGCTGAAGGAACTCCGAGTACAGGTGGATGACGATCGGATCGCGGTCGCGCCGCAGACCGGCGGCCTGCGCCCAGCGCATGTAGCCGTCGTTCCAATTGCGCATGTACTGGTGCGAGGGCGACAGCACCTGATGGAAGACGCAGTTGTTCTTCTCGTACATCTCCCACTGCTTCGGGTTCGGCTCGCCGCGCATCGACTTCTCGCCGCCCTTGCCGCGCCAGCCGGCGAGGAAGCCGATGCCCGAGCCGGGCGCGGTCTCGTAGTTGACGATGAAGTCGGGGTAGTCGCGGAACTTGCGGCCGCCGTCGGCCGTCGTGAACGCCGGGAACTTCAATCGCGAAGCCAGTTCGACCAGGACCTCCTGGAACGGTTTGCACTGGCCCGTGGGCGGCAGCACCGGGATGCGCACCGAATCGACCGGCCCGTCGAATTCCGAGATCGGGCGGTCGAGCATCGACATGCAGTCGTGGCGCTCGAGGTAGGTCGTGTCCGGCAGGATCAGGTCGGCAAAGGCCGTCATCTCCGACTGGAAGGCGTCACAGACGACGAGGAAGGGAATCTTGTACTCGCCGTCCACGCCCTTGTCGTTGAGCATCTTGCGGACCTCGGACGTGTTCATCGTCGAGTTCCAGGCCATGTTGGCCATGAAGATCAGCAGGGTGTCGATCGGGTACGGGTCGCCGCGCCAGGCATTGGTGATGACGTTGTGCATCAACCCGTGGGCCGACAACGGGTGCTCCCACGAGAAGCCCTTGTCGATGCGCACCGGCCTGCCTTCGGCGTCGACGAACAGGTCGTCCGGGCTCTCGGGCCAGCCCAGCGGCGCGCCGTTCAGCGGCGTGTCGGGCTTGACGGCGTCGGGCCCCTTCGGTGGGCGGGCGTTCGGCGGCACGGCGCGCGGGTACGGCGCCTTGTGGCGGAAGCCACCCGGGCGGTCGATCGTGCCGAGCAGGCTCATCAGGATCGCGAGCGTGCGGATGGTCTGGAAGCCGTTGCTGTGCGCCGCCAGGCCGCGCATCGCGTGGAAGGCCACCGGGTTGCCGGTGACGGAATCGTGGCGCTGGCCCCACGAATCGGTCCAGGCGATCGGCAGCTCGATCTTCTGGTCGCGCGCCGTGATGCCCATCTCGTGCGCGAGGCGCCGGATCGTCCCGGCCGGGATGCCGGTGATGCCGGCGGCCCACTCGGGCGTGTAGGCCTTGACGCGATCCTTCAACAGCTGGAACGCCGGCACCGCCGGCGTGCCGTCGGGCATCTTGAAGCTGCCGAGCAGCGCCGGATCGGCGCCTTCGCTGTGATCGGCCACCGGGGCGCCGCTGAGGCGATCCCACCAGTAGAAGTTGTGCGGGCGCAGCGGGTTGACGACGTCGCCTTCGGCGTTGCGCAGCATCAGGCCGAAATCGTCGCTGTCGGCGTTCTGGTTCACCAGCTGGCCGGCGTTGGTGTAGCGCGCGAGGAAGTCGCGGTCGTACAGGCCCAGGCGGATCAGCTCATGCACCAGCGCCAGCAGCAGGGCGCCGTCGGTGCCGGGCTTGATCGGCACCCATTCGTCGGCGATCGCCGAATAGCCCGTGCGCACCGGGTTGATCGCGACGAAGCGGCCGCCCTGGCGCTTGAACTTGGCCAGGGCGATCTTCATCGGGTTGGAGTGGTGGTCCTCCGCC
>Ga0209682_10000851_pt1 | contig 10186 bp, 7 predicted proteins | sample DOMMetBare2Fresh_2_FD_187471 | JGI IMG/M metagenome (GOLD analysis project Ga0209682, IMG submission 187471) | Wetland sediment microbial communities from St. Louis River estuary, USA, under dissolved organic matter induced mercury methylation -... | ecosystem: Environmental > Aquatic >...
ACTCCTTGTTGACCATGTCCCCCGTGTGGAGAAGGAACTCCATGTCGGAGTTTTCCACGGCGGAGAGGATCTGCGGGAAGATCCCGTCCTTGTCGTCCCGGCTGTCGCCGCACACCGCGAACGACCAGGCGAAGGCATTCGCCGCCCAAAAAAGGCCAAGAAGAACCAGAGCGACGATATGTTTTGTTCGCATGTATTGATATTACTGCAACTGGCTGCCTTGTAGTCGCTCCGTCCAGTATCCCCCCGACACAGGCCACAGAGGGATCTTCGCGGCGGGGTGTACGGCAGGAAAAAAGTACTTTAAGGTGCAGGCGCTTTCAGGGGACATACCTGCCGGGGGGGACATTCCTGGTTCTGACCCGGGACGAAGGGAAGGAGTGTCCTCCCGCCGGCGGTATTTTTCCCTTGATTCCGTCAGGATCGATGCTGTATGTATACAGTCTACAACATGCACGGCTGACTCCCCGCGACTCTGTGACCCGCGACATCGAACAAGGGGTGGATGCGATGATGATAACGCGCGGATGTACGCTCCGGTCTTTCGTCACGGCGATCTTCGCCTTGACGATCCTTCCCCTTTTCGCCGGCCCCGCCTCCGCGCTGGACAACGGGCAGTGCCTCGACTGCCACGGCGACCGGGGGATCCCCGGCTGGTCTCCCGCGGAGAAGGCCTCCAACGTGACGCCGGGGGGACCGAAGGAAGTAGCGCACGTCGGGGGAAATTTCCCCGGGATGACCCTCTACATCGATCCCGGGCTCTACAAGCAGTCCGTGCACGCGGACGTCTCCTGCACCGACTGCCACGCGGACGTCAAGGGCGTGCCCCATATCGCGCGACTCAAGCGGGTCGACTGCTCCGGCTGCCACTCCGAGGTGGCGGCCGCCTACGCGAAGAGCCGCCACGTCCTCACATTCGGCAAGCAACCGATCGGCAACGCGCCCACGTGCGTCGACTGCCACGGCGCCCACGCCGTCCCCAAGTCGTCCTTGTCCACCTCTCCCGTCTACTTCCGGAACATCGCCACGACGTGCACCCGGTGCCACGGGGACAAGACGATCACCGACAACCGGAACATCGCCATCCCGGGAGCGGCGAAGCAGTACGAGCAAAGCATCCACAACCGGGCCATCGTCGACAAGGGGCTGAACAAGTCCGCCAACTGCATCGACTGCCACGGCGCCCATAACATGAAGGACCGGAGAGACCCCTCCTCGTCCATCAACAAGACGAACCTGCCCGCGACGTGCGGGAAGTGCCACTTCGGGGTCTACGCCCTCTACAAGGACAGCGTGCACGGCACCGCCCTGGCGCGCGGCGTCCCCGACGCCCCCGGCTGCGCGGACTGCCACGGCGAGCACGACATCCGCGCCGTCACCGACCCGAGCTCTCCCGTCTCGTTCGCCGGCATTTCCCAGAAGACGTGTCCGTCCTGCCACGCCGCCGAGAAGCTGGCCGCCCGGTACGGGGTGCCGGTGGAAAAGGTGCGCGGGTACCAGCAGAGCTTCCACGGCCTCTCCGCGCGCCTGGGGAACAAGACCGTGGCGAACTGCGCGTCGTGCCACGGCGACCACGCGATCTTCCCTTCGTCCGACCCGCGCTCCACGGTCCACACGAAGAACCTTCCCGTCACCTGCGGCAAATGCCACCCCGGCGCCACGGCGAACTTCGCCAGCGGGAACATCCACGTGGGCCCCGGCGGCACGGGAGGCAGGATCAAGTATTGGGTGGAGCAGCTCTACATCTGGATGATCGTCGTGGTGATCGGCGGAATGATCGTCCACAACGGGTTCGACTACTTCCGGAAGATGCAGGCGATCTACCGCAAGCGGCGGCAATGGCGGCAGCCCGCGTACGAGCGGCTCAACCGTTCCGAGCGGACGCAGCACATCCTGACCCTTTCGACCTTCTTCACGCTCGTGATCACGGGGTTCGCACTGAAGTTCAAATGGTCGATCCCGCTGATCTCCGACGAGGTCAACGTCGCGCTGCGCGGCTGGGGCCACCGCATCGCCGCCGTCCTCATGATCGCGACCAGCTTCTACCACATCTTCTACGCGGTCTTCACCGCCCGGGGCCGCGGCCAGCTCTGGCGGATGCTCCCCCGGTGGAAGGACGTGGAGGACATCGTGGGGACGCTCCGGTACTTCCTCGGCCTCGCGGACCACAAGCCGAAGTTCGACCGGTTCAGTTACGTGGAGAAGGCGGAGTACCTCGCGCTGGTGTGGGGCACGGTCGTGATGGTCGTCACCGGCTTCCTTCTCTGGTTCCAGAACGAGGCGTTGAAGCACATCCCGATGTGGGGGCTGGACGTTGCCACCATCGTCCACTTCTACGAGGCGATCCTGGCCACCCTGGCCATCTTCGTCTGGCACCTCTACTACGTGTTCGTGAACCCGGATTTCGCGCCCATGTCCTTCACCTGGATCGACGGGAAGCTCTCCCGGCACGACATGGAGCATGAACACGCCATCGAACTCGAGGAGATCGACGCGTTCGTGCGACGCGGGGAGACTCCGCCGCCCGACGTGACCCGGATCGCCCCGGAGGAGGAATGAAGAGGATGATCCGCCACTATCTTGCCGCGGTCCTTGCCGGCGCGGCGCTGTTGACGGCCGGGCTTGCCGCCGGTGCCGCCCCGGGCGTGAGCGAGTGCATGGATTGCCACGGGGACAAGACGATCGAGAAGACGCTTCCCAACGGGCAGGCGGTGTCGCTCTACGTCGACCTGCAGGCGTACCGTTCCTCGGTCCACGGGAAGGACTCCTGCGTCACCTGCCACGCCGATGCGAACGCCCCGCACGAAAAACTGAAGAAGGTCTCCTGCGGCAAGTGCCATGGGGACGCGGAGAAGTCGTACGCCATGAGCTCCCACGGGATACTGCGGGCGAAGGGCGTCACGGACGTCCCGGCGTGCCACGACTGCCACGGGATGCACGACATCCGCAAGCCGAAGGATCCCGCGGCGCGGACCTTCCGCCTCAACATCGTGGCGACCTGCCTGCGGTGCCACAAGGACAAGGCCCTCGAACAGAAGTACAACCTGCCGGACCAGAAGGCGATGGCGGCGTACGAGCAGAGCGTCCACGGGATGGCGTCGAAGAAGTCGGGGCTGACCGGGAGCGCGGTCTGCGTCGACTGCCACGGCAACCACGCCATCCTGCCGGGGGATCAGCCCCGGTCGGCCACCCACCGCCAGAAGATCCCCACGATGTGCGGGAAATGCCACCCCGGAATCCTCGAGAAGTACGAAAAGAGCGTCCACGGGAAAGGGATGCGCGCGGGGATCGCCGAATCGCCGGTGTGCACGGATTGCCACGGCGAGCACACGATCGCCAGGGTCGGCGACCCGTCCTCGTCCGTGAGTTCCCGGAACATCCCGAAGACGTGCTCGGGCTGCCACGACAAGGAGGGGATCTCGACGCGGTACGCCCTCCCCAAGAAGCGGTTCTCCTCCTACATGGATTCGTTCCACGGGATCGCCGTCGAGTACGGGATGACGAAGGCCGCCAACTGCTCCTCCTGCCACGGGGTGCACGAAATCCTCCAATCCTCCGACCCGGCCTCCACGGTCAACAAGGCGAACCTCCCGAAGACGTGCGGGAAGTGCCATCCCAACGCGGGGCCGAACTTCGCGAAGGGCGACGTCCACGTGGAGATCTCCCCGAAGAAGGCGATGGGCGTGTTCGCCGTCCGGGTCTTCTACACGCTCTTCATCGGCGCCCTGGCGATCCTGTTCGCGCTGCACGTCGGCCTGGAGCTGTACGGCCGCTGGAACCGGAGGAAGGAAAAAGCGCCGGGCGGAAAGGAGGGGCAACCATGAGTCACGCCGACCTCGCGGCCGGGAAAGTGATCCGGATGTCGCTTCTCTTCCGCGTGCAGCACCTCCTCCTGACGGTGCTCCTCACGGTGCTCGCGGTCACCGGGTTCGCCCTGATGTACCACGAGAACTCCCTGGCCCAGTGGATCATCCGGCTGGAGGGGGGCGTCCACAACCGGGGGATCGTTCACCGGGTCGCCGCCGTCCTCCTGATGGCGAACCTCGTGTACCACGTCTTCTACATGCTCCTCTCCCGGGAAGGGAAGCCGGAGCTGCGCCAGCTCTTCATCGGCAGGCAGGACATCGACGACTTCCTCCAGTCGCTCCGGTACAACCTCGGGATGGCGAAGGAGTACCCGCGCTTCGGGAAGTACGGGTACAAGGAGAAGTTCCAGTACTGGGGCGCGTCGGCGGGGATCGTCCTCATCTCGGTCACCGGCATCATGCTTTGGGCGGAGGAGTTCTCCATGGCCTTCTTCCCGAAGGTCGTCCTCGACCTCGCGATCGTCATCCACGGCTACCAGGGGCTCCTCGCCTTCGCGGTCCTCTTCCTCTGGCATCTCTACAACGTCCACCTGCACCCCTCCGTCTTCCCGATGAACCCGTCGTGGATCACCGGGAAGGTGTCCGCGGAGTGGCTGCGCGAGGAGCATCCGCTGGAATACGAAAAACTCAAAGAGGAAGGGCTTTTATGAGGAAGTTCGCGCTCACGGCGGTCCTGGTCTTCCTCGGGGGGGCGTTCCTCCCCGGGCTCGCGCGGGACGCCTCCGCCTCGATCTCGCTGGAGAAGTGCACCCTGTGCCACGGGAAGCCCGAGTTCCGCAAGCTGCTGGTGGACGGACAGATCCGGGACCTCTTCGTCACCGGGGACACGCTGGCGGGGTCGGTGCACGCGAAGAAGGTGTGCGCGGACTGCCATTTCGACGTGAGCGAGATCCCCCACCGGGAGCGCCCGAAGCGGGTGACCTGCACCCACTGCCATTTCAAGGGCAACCGCGAGGGGGCGCCCCAGTCCGATAACGTCCTTGCGTACTTCGACTCGATCCACGGCACGGCGATCGCCCGGGGAAACACGAAGGCGCCGCTGTGCCAGGATTGCCACGGCAGCCACCGGATCCTCAAGGCGAAGGATCCCGGGTCGAACGTCGCCCGGGGGAACGTCGCCGAGACGTGCGGCAAGTGCCACATGGAGATCTACGCCAAGTTCAAGGGGTCGATCCACGGGGTGGCGCTCGCCAAGGGGATCGAGGAAGTGCCTTCCTGCACGGGGTGCCACGGGGAGCACCGGATCTACGCCCACAGCGACCCGAAGTCGACCGTCTACTCGACCCACGTGTCGGAGCAGTGCTCGAAGTGCCACTCCTCCGTCAAGATCATGGGGAAGTTCGGCATCGAGACGGAGCAGGTGGCCACCTACAAGGAGTCGTTCCACGGCGTGGCGAACCAGTTCGGCTCGCGCACGGTGGCGAACTGCTCCTCCTGCCACGGGGTGCACGACATCCGGCCGCAGGACGACCCGCTCTCCATGGTGAACCCGAAGAACGTGCCGAAGACGTGCGGGAAGTGCCACCCGGGCGCGAACCCGAACTTCGCGGTGGGAAAGATCCACGTGGACGCGAAGAACAAGGAGTCGGGGATCATCTACTGGACGGCGACGTTTTTCAAGTGGCTCACCATCGGCACCATGCTCGCCCTCATCGCGCACATCTTCCTCGACATGTACGGAAGAACGCGGCGCCTGCGCGGGGAGCGGTGACCGCGCTGGAAAATAGACGACGAACGATCGGGGAGTGACGAGAATGCCTGAGGACGACCGGAAGGACGCAACCAGAGACGCCGTCGCAAGAGAGATCGAGGCGGCGGTGAACGAGCAGGTTTCGGGGCTTCCCCCGGAACAGGCGGAGGCGCTGCGGGAGAAGATCCGCCTGCGCGTGCGGGAGGAGATCGAGCGCGATCTTCGGGCCCGGACCACCGCGGAGCGGAGGGAGGCGGCCCGTCTCGCGAGGGAGGCGCGAAAGAAGGAGAAGCACGCGGAGGAAGGGGAGACGTTTCTCCGGTTCAACCGGAACTTCCGCTTCCAGCACATGGTGATGTTCTCCTCGGTCATCCTCCTCATCATCACCGGGATGCCGCTGAAGTTCCCCAACTTCATCCTCTCGCGCTTCGTCATCAACTTCTGGGGCGGGATCCAGTACTCCACCATCGTCCACCGCATCGGCGCGGGGATGCTGATCTACTTCATGGTCCACCACTTCCTCTACACGATCCTGACGCGGGACGGTCGGCGCGACTTCATCCTCCTCCTCCCGAAGCCCGGCGACGCGAAGGACATCGCGCACAACATCCGGCATTTCCTCGGAAAGGTCCCCGACAAGCCGCGCTTCGGGCGGTTCAGCTACATCGAGAAGTTCGACTACTGGGCGGTCTACTGGGGCTGCGTCATCATGATCGGGTCGGGACTGTTCCTGTGGTTCGAGACGGACGTCCTGCGGTTCTTCCCGAAGTACGCCCTCGACGTGGCGCACGAGATGCACAGCGACGAGGCGATGCTGGCGACCCTCGCGATCGTCATCTGGCACTTCTACAACGTCCACTTCAACCCCGACCGGTTCCCGGGGACGCTGCTCTGGTGGCACGGCCAGATGTCCGAGCATGAGATGAAGGAAGAGCACCCCCTCGAATTGGAGGAAATCCTGGCCCGGCGCGCCAAGGAGTCGGCGGAGGTCACCAACCGATGATGGAGAGACTCAAGGGATGGTGGAAATCGATCGGGGGGAGCCGCCACCCCGTCGTGCTGGTCCTCGCGATCGTCATCGGCCTCCTGGTCGTCTTCAACGGGGCCTTCTTCGTGGCGGCGTACTTCCCCGGCTCCTGCCGGGCGTGCCACTACATGGACCCGTACGTCGACCAGTGGAAGGCCTCCGCCCACGCGGGCGTGTCGTGCATCAAGTGCCACTCCTTCTCGCCCGTCTTCATCACGGTGACCACCATCAAGTATTGGACGGGGCTCTACAACCCCAGGCCGCGCGCCGACGTGAGGGACGCCGCGTGCCTGTCGAACGGATGCCATGCGGGGCGGATCGAGAAGGGGATGGCGAAGCTGGGGAACATCACCTTCGACCACCAGGACCATATGACGAAGCTGAAGCGCGGCGAGAAACTGCGCTGCACGAGCTGCCACTACGCGATCGTCCAGGGAGAGCACATCGTCAAGGGGTCGCACACCCAGGTCGACACCGCCGTCTGCTTCCTGTGCCACTTCAAGGGGATCAGCGCGGGGCAGGCCCTGGGCGGCTGCCCGGGGTGCCACGGGACGCCCACGAAGGTGGTGGAGCACAGCGGCTTCATGTTCTCGCACGAGTCGTACCTGAAGCTCGGCGTGCCGTGCAGGCAGTGCCATATCCGGGTTTCCGAGGGCGACGGGAAGGTGGACGACGCCCACTGCTACGACTGCCACGTCGGGAGGCTCGAAAAGAAGGGCGACGTGCTGGCGATCCACCGGACCCACGTCACCTTCAAGGCGATCCAGTGCTTCAAGTGCCACGAGAGGGTCCGGCACGGCCAGGTCGAGCTGGTGAAGACGTTCGAGGTCCAGTGCGACGGGTGCCACAAGCGGCTGCACACCTACCAGAAGGAGATGTACATGGGGGCGGGGGCGAAGGGGGTCCCCGACACCCCGTCACGGATGTTCTCGGCGCAGGTGTCGTGCAACGGGTGCCACACCCGGTCCGTGGAGGTGAAGGAGTCCGGCGTGGCGTTCCCGGGCGAAAGCAAGCTCGCGGCGGAGCGGCAAAGCTGCGTCGCGTGCCACGGGAAGCGGTACGACCTGATGCTCGACGACTGGGTCCGGGAATCCCGGGTCCTGGTGGGCGACCTGGAACGGATCGTGGCGGCCGGGAGGACGGCCGTCGGGAGCGGGGCGACGACCGACAAGATGCGTTCCCAGGCGCGGGCGCTCGTCGCGGACGCGCAGGGGAACCTCGCCTTCCTTCGCGCGGGCCGCGGCTCCCACAACATCGAATACGCCCTCAAGATCGTCCGTGTCGGCTTCGAACAGGTGACCGCGGCCTTCCGGATGGCGGGGGTGTCGGGCGGTCCGCCGAAACCGGCGATCCTCGCCTCGCCGTCGGCGTATTGCGCCACCCTGTGCCACGCCCGCGTGATGCCGTCGGACAAGGTGTTCTTCCGGGAGATGGAGCTCCAGTTCCCGCACGCCCTGCACGTGAAGGACGTGGGGATCGAGTGCGCGAAGTGCCACTCCCCCGAAAAGCACAAGATGCGCATCGTGACGAAGTCCGAGTGCATGAAGTGCCACCACGAGAGCAAGGACATCGACTGCGGGCATTGCCACAAGGCGCAGCAGGCCCTCTACGAGGGGAAGGTGAAGGCGTACGGCGCGACCCCGGCGCCGGACGTGATGGCGGCCGGTGGAACGAAATGCATCGAGTGCCACGACCTGAAGAAGGGGACGCAGACGGTACTGACCGTCAAGGCGAAGTGCGAGGGGTGCCACGACGCGAAGTACGGAAAGATGCTTCTCGACTGGAAGCAGGAGATCTCGAAGCAGGAGAACGCCATCGCCGTCGCGCTCGAGGAGGCGAAAGAGTACGTCGCCCGCACGAAGAAGGCGGGAAGGGACGTCTCGAAGGAGGAGACGCTGGTCCGCCAGGCGGACGCGAACTACCAGGCGGTCTCCGCCGGGCGCGGAGTCCACAACCACGAGCTCAGCAGGAAAATGCTCCGGGCGGCGCAGGCCGACCTCGAAAAGGTGCTGTCGTCCAAGCGCAATAAGTAACCGGGCCGGTGAAAAGAACGCCCCGTGGGGTTCCCTACGGGGCGTTCTTTTCGGTGCCGGGGAGAGAGCGGGTTACTTTTTGGTCGCCGCGAGGGCGGCCTCGGCGTCGGCCTTCGCCTTCGCCAGCACGTCCACCGCATACTCCACGTTGTGCACGCCGTGGCCGTACTGGATGAACAGGAAGTTGTACTCCGCGTCCTTCGCCAGTCGGACCGCCTTCGAATCGCCGCCCGCCCGCGCCAGGATGCGCGCCTTGTCGACCGCGGGCTTCGCGTCGGCCATCGCATCCTTCACCGTCTTGTGCCACTCGTCGAGGATGCCCCGGAAGTCCTCCCCGTGGCATTTGATGCACCCGTCCTCGCCGGCCCGGTACGTCTGACCGAGGAATACGACGGCCTCCGGCCCCATCTTGCGGACGTAGTGGCATGCCGGGCAGTCGACGTTCATCGTGAACATCGGGCTGGGCCGGTTCGGCACGCCGCGCGCGCCGATCCCCTGGTAGATCTGCTTCTGTATGTTGTGCTTGCGCTCGTGGCAGACGCTGCAGTCGAAATGGAGCGGCTCGACGCTCGTCTTCACGGCGTGCTTGATCGGCTCGTGGCAATGCATGCAGTCGACCTTCTTGTCGGTCACGTGCTGCTTGTGCATGAAGTCGATGTCCGTGAACCGCGAGAGGCGCTTCTCGTCGTTGTGGCACTGGAAGCACCGCTCCTTCTTCGCCTCGCCGGCCCCCTGGATCGCATCGAGGTGGCAGTTCTGGCACTTGACGTGCCGCGACCCGACGAAATCCTTGTGGTTGAACGTCATGGTGCCGAACGTGATGTCCTTCTCCGGGGCCTTGTGGCACTTGTCCCCGCAGCCGCCGATCGGGTTCATCTCGCGGCCCACCACCGCGCCGCGGAAGTGGCACAGGAAGCAGGTGCTCTCCGTCACCTCCATGTGGTTCCCGACCACGATCTGGCTGTGGCAGCTGGTGCACCGGAGCTTCTTCCCCCGCTTCATGTCGGTCAGGTGGGGCTTGTGGTCGAACTTGATCCCCCGCTTGAAGGTTACCTCGCCTTGGAGAAGGCGGGTTTCGTGGCACCCCTTGCGCAGGCACGACTCGTCGCTGATCTCCGCGTACGGCTTCGAGCTGTACGTCCGGGTCACGTACTTGGCGACCTGGGCGAGGGCCTGGAACTTCAGGATCATCTTGTCCCGCACGTCCGGCGGATAGTGGCAGTCGACGCACGGTACGTGGTTGTGCTTGGACGTCTTCCACGCCTGGTAGTACGGCTTCATGATGTGGCAGCTCGCGCAGAAGTAGGGGCTGGTGGAGAACTCGAACATCCCCACCGAGAAGATGAGGAACAGTACCCCGAGAAACCCGAGGAACTTGAAGAACCGGGGCTGGATGTGCAGCCGGTCGTGCTTCCCCTCCGGGACGTGCATCCCGATCTTCTCGAGGAGGCCTTCCTTGCGGCTTTTCCCCGGGGATTCCGCTCCATGCTCCCGTTCGTCCACTCGATGCCCTTTCCATGTAGGGAATCTTTACTGCATGCGGTTCGCAGGCAGAGATTGTAGCCGCGGG
>Ga0209682_10000852_pt1 | contig 10179 bp, 9 predicted proteins | sample DOMMetBare2Fresh_2_FD_187471 | JGI IMG/M metagenome (GOLD analysis project Ga0209682, IMG submission 187471) | Wetland sediment microbial communities from St. Louis River estuary, USA, under dissolved organic matter induced mercury methylation -... | ecosystem: Environmental > Aquatic >...
GAGCGGCCCCATGACCACGCCTTGCAGCCCGTCGGCGCCGCCGGTGAGGCCGTCGAACTTGTTGGCCAGCTCCAGCAGCACCAGCGCCACGCCCATGGTCACCATCAGGCGCGTGAGGTCGGTGCCGCGCACGATCATCGGGCTCGTGATCACCCCCAGCAGCGCACCGACTGCCGTGCCGACGACGAGCCCGACCAGCGGATCGGGCATCACGTGCTTGGCGAACAGCGCCGCCGCATAGGCGCCGGAGCCGAAGAAGGCCGCGTGGCCGAGCGAGACGATGCCGGCGTAACCCAGCACGATGTCCAGCGACACGGCGAACAGCGCCAGGATCGCGATCTCATTGATCAGCGCCGCATGTTGCGGCACGGCGAACGGCGTGACCCAGATCGCGGCCCAGAGCGCGATCTCCCACTTGCGCCAGCGCGACGGTGCGAGCAGGCGCGCCTGGAGGTCACCGCCACTCATTTGCGTGACTCCCTGGAGAACAGCCCCTGCGGGCGCCAGAGCAGGATCGCGATCATCAGCACGTAGACGATGAAACCGCCGAGCTTGGGGACGTAGTACTTGCCGAAGACGTCGGCAATGCCCAGCACCAGTGCCGCCACCAGCGGGCCCGTGATCGAGCTCGTGCCGCCAACCGCGCAGACGATCAGGAAATAGACCATGAACTTGAACGGGAAGCTCGGATCCAGGCCCAGCACGTCCACACCCAGCGCGCCACCCAGGCCGGCCAGACCGGAACCGAAGGCGAAGGTCAGCAGGAAGACGCGGTTGACCGGGATGCCCAGGCCGGCGGCGACGCGCGGATCGTCGACCGCGGCGCGCAGCCGGCTGCCGAAGCGCGTGCCCGACAGGATGGCCTGCAGCCCGAGCGCCAGGCCGATGCAGACCACGACGATGAAGAGGCGGTAGCGGCCCATGCCGAGCAAGGTGTCGCCCGCCCCGATCTCGATCCGGCCCTGCAGCCACTGAGGCGTCTGCACGTTGACCTGCGACGAGCCCATCACGTAGTCGACCGCCGCCACCGCCATGAAGCTCAGGCCGATGCTGAACAGCACCTGGTCCAGGTGCGGCTTGCTGTACATCGGCCGGTAGAGCGTGCGCTCCAGTGCCGCGCCGATCAGGGCCGTGACGATGAAGGCTGCCGGCAGGCAGGCCAGGAAGGGCCAGCCGTGCTTCTGCATCAGCACGACGAGCACGTAGCCGCCGGCCATCGCGAACGAGCCGTGCGCGAGGTTGATGAAGTTCATCAAGCCCATCGTCACGGCCAGCCCGAGCGACAGCACGAACAGCAGCATGCCGTAGGCAATGCCGTCGAACAGCAGGGTCAGCATGAGGCAGAGGAGTCCACGTGTCGAACCAAGCGGCCACCGCGGATCCGGCTTTGCCGGTCCGCAGGTGGCGCCCCCCTGGGGGGGAGCGCCGCAGGCGCTTCGGGGGGGGTCACTTCTTTCCAGGGTCCTTCATGGACTTCACCGAATCGAACTCGATGTTCCACAGCTGGCCGTCCTTCTTCTCGACCTTGCGGATGTACATGTCGTGCACGATGTCGCGCGTCTGCGCGTCGATCAGCACCTGGCCGCGCGGGCTCTCGAAGATCTGACCCTTCATGGCGTTCAGCAGCGCTTCGCCGCCGGCGCCCTTGGTCGTCTCCAGCGCCTTGTAGATCACACGCATGCCGTCGTAGCCGCCGACGGCCATGAAGTTGGGGCGGAACTTGTTGGCTGCCTGGAAGGCGTCGACGAACTTCTTGTTCGCGGCACTCGGGTGCGCCGCCGAGTAGTGGTGCGCGTTGATCACGCCCAGGGCCACGTCGCCCATGTCGGCGAGCTGGTCGTCGTCGGTCACGTCGCCGGTGGCGATCAGGCGGATGCCGGCCTTGTCCAGGCCGCGCTCGCCGAACTGCTTCATGAACGCCGCGCCCTGGCCCGAGGGCAGGAAGACGAACAGCGCATCGGGCTTGGCGTCGCGCACCTTCTGAAGCACCGGCGCGAAGTCCGGCGCGCGCAGCGGCGTGCGCAGCTTGTCCATCACCGTGCCGCTGTTGAGCACGATGCGATCGGCGAAATACTTTTCGGCGTCGTAGCCCGGGCCGTAGTCGGCCACCAGCGTGACGACCTTCTTGATGTTGTTCTTGTTGGCCCACTCGGCCAGCGCGACCGCGGCTTGCGGCAGCGTGAAGCTGGTGCGGATCACATAAGGCGACGCTTCGGTGATGGCCGACGTGGCCGCGGCCATCACGACCATCGGCGTCTTGCTCTGGGTGGCGATCGGCGCCGTGGCCATGGCCGACGGCGTGATGCCGAAGCCGGCGAGCGCGACGACCTTGTCGTTGACCACCAGCTCCTGCGCCAGGCGGCGCGTGGTGTCGGGCAGGCTGGCGTCGTCCTTGATGATGACTTCGACCTTGCGGCCGCCGACCTTGTCGCCGTTCTGCGCGACCCACAGCTTGACGGCGGCGGCGATCTGGCGCCCGGTGGACGCCTGCTGGCCCGTCATCGGAAGGATCACTCCGATCTTGACCGGCTCGGACTGCGCCAGCGCAGGGCCGGCAGACCACACGGCGGCGAGCATCGCCAGCAAGGGGATGAGCTTCTTCATGGGGTGTCTCCTCGGGGGAAAGGGCGGGAACCGGCGCGGGCCTGGCCCGCTGGTCAAACGCTATTCTCCCCGACCCTGGAGACGGTCCGCGCGAAGGCCTCCCCCGCCCGGGCACGCTAGCAGCTATGCCCGGGCGACATGCGCACGCGTCATGACGGCCCCCTGGCAGGCGGCTGCGTTGGCCGATCTCCCGAGGGGGCGAGCACGGCCGCGGCCGCCTATACGGGCGCGAGCACGAAGGCGCGCACAGCGCTCGCGTCGTACTGCGACTGGCGCGACCAGCCATCGAACGCGCTGGCGGCAACGTACAGGTTCTCGCTGAAGCCGGCCACCGGGCAGCCGTCGACGGCACAACCCGCCGGCAGGTTGTCGTTGAGCAGCTGGTTCACCGTGCGTGTGGCACTGAAGCTGCCACCACCCACCGCACCGCCGGCGCTGAAAACGCCGTTGATGCCGCGCACGACGCCGAAGCTGTAGCTCGCGTAGCCATGCGGGTGGCTGGCCGTCCAGGCCATCGACACCGTGCTGCCCTGGGCGTACTCGAGCACGCCGCAGCAGGGGTCGGCCGTGGCGCCACCGATCGCCGGAGCCGCTGTCGACGCCGAGCAGGCCTCGTTGTTGACGTGCAGCGTGATGACCATCGTGTTGCCGACGACCAGACCCTGGCTCGCGGCATCGACGGTGTGCACCGTGCCGGACAGGTCGGTCGACGTGGGCACGAAGTAGCGAATGCCCAGCGCGCCGATGTCCACCGGGTTGCCGGCAAGGTCGAACAACTCCACGCGGACCTGCACCTTGCCGTCCATGATGGCAGTGCCGTCGGCATTGACGGTGTCGAACTTGCCGCTCGCGGTGTCTTCCACCACGTCGGGCAGGCTCCATTGGCCCAGCGGGGGCAGCGTCGGCGGGATCTCGTACAGGCTGCCCTGCGTGCCCACGGTTTGCGGGCCGAGCGTGTAGGCATCGAGCACGAGGTCGGTGCCGACCATGTGCGCGTAGTGGCGGTTGATTGCAGCCGTCAGCGGCTTGTAGGCTGCGGCCGACTCGCCGTCACGCTTCCACGCCAGCCGGTAGTAGCGCACGCCCAGCGTGTCGCGCAGCGAGTTGTCGAACTCCAGGCGTGGCCGCAGCGTGCCGCCCCAAGGCGCACCGCCGTCGGTCAGGCCCAGGTTCGCCGGCGTCGGCGCGCCAAGCGCCTGCCCCGTGCCGTGGATGCGCGACAGCGGGAAGTTGCCGATCGCCATGAACAGCACCCAGTTGTCGCCCGCGATGATCGGCGGGCACGGCGCGCAGGTGATCGCCAGCGGATGGTGCGTGTACAGGCTCACCTCGGTGCCGCAGACGTAGTCCCACCAGGTGTGGCACGCCACCGGCGTCGGCGCGTAGATCGTCACGTCGAAGAAGCCGAACAGGCGCTGCGTGGCCTTGAAGTACAGGTCCGGCTGGTCCGGGTTGACGATGCTCTTGAAGATCGTCGTGCGGAAGTGGCCGCAGTCGTCGGTGAACGCGGTGCCGATGCGTTGCATCGTCACGAGTTGCGGGTGCAGCCAGCACAGCAGCGGGCGGATCAGCAGCGCGTTGTCGACCAGCGCCTGGCGGAAGGCCTGGTCGCTGCCACTCGCTGCGGCCAAACGCAGCGAGGTGTTGGCCGACGCGTCCTGCATCGCCGAGCGTGCGGTGGCCGACAGCTCGGCGACGGCCGGTTGCGCGGCGCGCGTCATCATCGTGCGCATGAACGGCAGTGCATCAGGCCCCGGGTGCGGTGGCAGCGGCTGCGGGTTGAGCGCCACCAGATCGCTGCGCGTGTAAGGGCCGGGGTCAGGCCGCGGAATCGGCCCGACGACGACTTCACGCAGCCGGTCCAGCAGGTCCTTCGGGATCTTCGGGATCAGGATGTGGATCGGGTCGACCTCGTAGATCTCGACCGTCGCGCGGCATACCGGCATGTCGACCGTGATGCCGTCGCGCACCACACGTTTCTGCAGCGTACCCTTGACCAGGCAGCGGCTGCCCAGCCACGGACGCCAGATGTCGGACGGCAGGGCCAGCTCGACCTGCAGCCGCTCGGCATTGGGCTCGATGCGCAGGTGTTGTTCGAACGCGCCGCGGCGCAACAGTGCTTCGAGGTCCGGACGCTTGTCGTCGCCGGCGGGGCCGGCGAGCAGGCGCACGCCGGCGGCCTCGCCGCCGATGCCCAGTGTCAACTCGGCCTGGCCCTGGGCATCGACCGGCGCTTGCGCGAGCAGCGCACCGCCGGGCGAGAAGGCATAGACGGCAACCGCCGGGCGCGTGCCGTTGTCGGCAGCATCGAGCAGAGGGACCTGGACACCCAGGCTGAACTTGCGCTGGGCGGGGAGCTTGGTGGAACGGGCCATTGTGGAATCCTCCTGGGGTGCACGACACGCCAGCACGGGGTGTGCTCGGCAGAGCGTGCAGTCTGGGCAGGAGGGCCGCTGGGCGCGCCCCTAGCGAAGGGGGCCCGGTGGGCGGAAGTTAGGGGCCCAGAGCTAGGGGCAGCCGCCAGGAGGCGCCGATGCCGCAGCATGGGTGCCGCCCAGGAACAGCCGCTCGATGTGCGGATCGTTCAGCAGTTCGTCGGCGCCCTTGTGCAGTGCGACGCGGCCGGATTCCAGGGCGATGGCCTCGTCGGCCAACTTCAATGCGCTCTTCACGTTCTGCTCGACCATCAGCACCGTCGTGCCCTGGTCGGCCAGTTGGCGCAGCAGGCGGAAGACATCCAGCACGACGATCGGACTCAGCCCGATCGAGGGCTCGTCGATCAGCAGCACCTTCGGGCGCAGCAGCAGCGCGCGGCCGACCTCGAGCTGTTTCTGCTCGCCGCCCGACAGCGACGAGGCGGCGCTGTGCAGGCGCTCCTTCACGCGCGGGAAGAGGTCCAGGATTCCCGGGATGCGCTCGTGCGTGGTCCTCATGCCGAGTGTGATACCGCCGAGCTCCAGATTCTCGTAGACCGAGAGCTGACCAAAGAGATTGCGGCCCTGCGGCACGAAGGCGACGCCGTGCGTCGTCAGCAATTCCCTGGCGCTGGCGCCCGTGATGTCCTGCCCATCCAGGCGGATGCAGCCCTGGCGCACCTTGAGCAGGCCGAACAGCGTCTTCAGCACGGTGCTCTTGCCGGCGCCGTTGGGGCCGAGCAGCAGCGTGATCTTGCCGCGCCTGGCCTTCAGACTCAGGTTGTTCAGGATCATGAACTCGCCATAGCCGGCGACCACGTCGTCGAATTCGATCGCGATGTCGCTGCTCCGAGGGCCTGCCCGGCCGCCCGAAGGGCCCTCGGCGCCCCCTTGGGGGGCCACGATCGCAGTGAGCTTGGGGGTCGTCATTTCTTCAGTTCCCCAGGTAGGCGTCGAGCACCTGCCTGTTGCCGCGGATCTCTTCCGGCGTGCCGATCGCCATCACCTGCCCTTCGACCATCACCAGGATGCGGTGGCACAGGTCCATCACGAAGTCCATGTTGTGCTCGATGACGATGAAGCTGCCCTTGCGGGCCTGGTTCAGCTCTTTCAACAGCGTGCTGATGCCGCCGACGAGGCTGGGGTTGACGCCCGCGCAGGGCTCGTCGAGCAGCACCAGATCGGGCTCGCTCATGAACGCCATCGCGATGTCCACCAGCTTCTGCTGGCCGTAGCTGAGTTCGCCGGCCTTCTTGTGCGCAACGTGGCCGATGCGGAACTGCTCGATCAGTGCGTCGGCCTTGGCGCCCAGGCCCGAGTCGCCCGGCGCGAACATGCGGCTGAACATCGAGCCCCGGTGCTCCTGTGCCGCCACGAGCAGGTTGTCGCGCACGCTCATCTTGCCGAAGACCTGCAGCGTCTGGAAGGTGCGGCCCACGCCGCGCTGGTTCATCTCCATCGGGCTCAGGCCGGTGATTTCGTGGCCGTTGAGTTCGATCCGCCCGGCATCGGGCGTGATCTGGCCGAGCACGCTGTTGAACATCGTCGTCTTGCCCGAGCCGTTGGGCCCGATGACGCCGAAGATCTCGCCCGGCATCACCTCGAAGCTGACGCCGCCGACAGCCTGGATCGCGCCGTAGGACTTCTTCAGGTCGGTGACCTTGAGAACGGGGCCTGTCACGACGACGCCCCCACCTTGGCCGCAGCGGACCGCGCCGCGCTCGCCTGCCTGGCGTGACGGCGCGCTGTCAGCCGGTCCGGGATGCTCAGCAGCCCGTCGGGCAGCCACAGCATCAGCGCCACGACGGCCGAGCCGAAGGCGAAGAGGTACCAGCCCTGCGCAAAGCGCAGCCACTCCGGCAACAGCACGCCCACCGCGGCGCCGAGCAACGGGCCGAAGAAGTAGCCGGCCCCGCCGACCACGACCATCAGGTACATCATGATCGACGCCCCCACGGTGAACGGCGCCGGCTCGATGAACTCGACCAGGCACGCGAACAGCGCACCGGCCACGCCGGCGTAGACCGCGCCGATCGCGAAGCTCAGCAGCGTGTAGGCCTGGATGTGGATGCCCAGGCTCTCGGCGCGGATCGGGTTGTCGCGCAGCGCCGTGAACGCCTTGCCCCAGGGCGACTGCAGCAGCTTCCACAGGACTGTGCCCATCACCAGCGCGACCCCGAGCACGAAATAGTAGTAGGTCAGCGCCCCCGCGAGGCTGAAGCCGAACAGCTCCGGCCGCGCGATGTTGTTGATGCCGAAGGTGCCGCCGGTCAGCCACTCCTCGTTGCGCATCACGAGCCACACGGCGGTGTTGAACCCCAGCGTGGCGAAGGCGAGATAGATGGTCTGCACACGCAGGGCCGGAAAACCCAGCGCCAGGCCGATGGCGAAACAGCCGACCATCGCCATCGGCAGCCCAAACCAGAAGCTGAACCCGGCCTTCATCAGGATCGCCACCGTGTACGCGCCGATGCCGAAGAAGGCCGCGTGGCCCAGCGACTTCTGGCCCGCATAGCCGACCGTCAGGTTCAGGCCCATCGTCGCGATGACGAAGACCAGCCAGTAGGTGAACAGGTAGACCCCGTAGGTCCTGAGCATCGGCGGCGCCGCCAACAGCACGGCCGACACGACCAGCAGCGCGACGACGTGCAGGCGCTTCATACCTTGCGCTCCACCTTCCTGCCCAGCAGCCCCTGCGGCTTGAACAGGATCACGGCCATGAAGATCACCAGCGCGACCGCGTCCTTGTAGGCCGGCGAGATGTAGGCCGCGGCCAGGTTCTCGGCCACGCCGACGATCACGCCGCCGAGCAGCGCGCCACGGCTGTTGTTGAAGCCGCCGATGATGGCGGCGAAGAAGGCCTTGTTGCCGAGCGACTCGCCCATGTCGAATTTCGCCAGGTAGGTGGGAGTCACCAGCAGTGCCGCCGCACAGGCGAGCACGGCGTTGATCGCGAAGGTGTAGAGGACCATGCGTGGCACGTCGATGCCCAGCACCGTCGCGCTCTCGGTGTTCTGCGCCACGGCCTGCATCGCGCGGCCGGTCACGGTCTTGTTCAGGAAGGCTTGCGTGCCCAGCACGAGCGCCAGTGCGAATGCGAGCGTGCCGATGTCGGCCAGCGTGATCGTGACGCCCGCGATGTCGAACAACCGGTCGGCGAACAGGCTCGGGAATGGGTGGGCCTCGGCGCTGTAGCCCGCACGCACGCCGTTGCGCGCCGCGATCGCCAGGCCGATGGTCGCCACCACGATCGGCATCAGGCCGAACTTCAGCAGCGGGTCGGCGATGCCACGCTTGAACGCCCAGCCGAGCACGACCACCGCCACCGCGCAGGTCAACGCGAAAGACAGCAGCAGGGGCGCACCCGCCGCGGCGAATGCCAGCATCACGAACGCCGGCAGCATGACGAATTCGCCCTGCGCGAAGTTGATGGTGCCGCTGGCCTGCCACAAGAGCGTGAAGCCGAGCGCGGCCAGTGCGTAGATGCTGCCGGTGGCGATGCCGGAGAACAGGAGTTGGAGCAGGTCGGTCATGCTGGGGCGCGATGTTCGCCCAATCCGGGGGCCCGGCAACTCCGGGCCAGGGTCTCTGCGGACAGGCCGCAGTAATGTGCCCGATCACGCCTTGGCGTGCGGCAGGCAAGCCGATGCTGCCCTTGAGCGACGAACAGAAGACGATGATCGAGACGGTGCGCTGTCACGTCCGCGCGCAGTGCCGGCCGCTCGAGGATGAGCTCGCGGACACCGGCGCGCTCCCCCATGTCCAGGCCCTGTTGCTGCACGACGAGGTCAAGGCGCTCGGCGGCGCCGGGCTGAGCACCGTCGATCGCATCCTGTGCGAGGAACAATTCGGCCACGGCTCCGACTGCCTGATTCGCCGCGCCTTCGGCAACGTCTACGAGCCGCCGCCGCAGTGGCGCGACACGCAGCGCGCGGGCTGGCTCGAGCCCACGGTGCGCGACGAGCGCACTTGCTCGATCGCGATCACCGAGCCCGGCGCCGGCTCCGACGCGCCGGGCGTCAAGACGCGCGCAATGGACCGCCACCGGCTGTGTGCCCAGCGGAAGAAAGCATCTCATCGGCGACGGCGAGTGGAGCGACTTCCTTCTCGTCGCCGCGAAACCCGGCGACAAGCAGATCAGCATGTTCATGTCGGCAAGGGCCTGCCCGGCCTGTTGCTCGGCAAGGACCAGAACTGTGGGGCCTTCGCGGCACGCCGCATGTGGAGCCGTTCTCCGCCGACGTGGCGCTGGAGCCGCTCGCGCTGCACCGGCGAGGAGGGCCAGGGTTTCAAGGTCGCAATGGGCGCATCTGCCCCAGCTTCGACGGCGCCTCGGAGATCCACCGCACGGTGATCGCGCACGGCGCGCTCGGGCGCGGCACCTTGCTGTACGACCTGAACCGCCCGGCCTTGCGCACGAACGGGGCGCGCCGGTGCGGCGCCCGCCTGTGGGGCCAGCCTTTGGGGCCAGGCAGGCGCCGGCACCCGACGGCCATGAAAGTTCCTTAATCTGTTGGCACCCAAGGCCCTGCGCCGGTTGCGCCGATGTGCCCGAACGCGAAGAATCCGCCACATGGCAACCCCATCGCCCCGGATCCTCGTGGTCGGCGCGACCGGCGCCCTCGGGCGGCCCGTGGCCCGCCGGCTGCTCGCGCACGGCCTCGCTGTGCGCGCGGCCTGCCGCCACCCGGACCAGGCCGCAGACCTCGCCGCGCTCGGAGCCGAGGTGGTGGCGTGCGACCTGGTCGACGCGGCTGCCGTGGCACGCGCGTGCGACGGCGTGCATCGCGTGCTGGCGGCTGCGCACGGCCTGCTCGGCCGCGGCCGCTGGCGCTCGGAGGCGGTCGACGATGGCGGTCATCGCACGCTCTTCGCGGCGGCCAGACGGGCCGGCGTGCAGCGGCTCGTCTACACCTCGGCGTACGGCGCGGCGGCGGATCACCCGGTCGACTTCTTCCGTACCAAGTTCGCCATCGAGCAGGCACTGGCCGCAAGCGGCCTCGACCATGTGGTCCTGCGCCCGACCGCGTTCATGGAGCACCACGCGCACAACTTCAACGGCAAGGCGCTGCTCGACAAGGGCAAGACCCAGCTGATCGGTACCGGCACCAAGCCGCGCAACTTCGTCTGCGCCGAGGACGTGGCGGCGTTCGCGGTGCGC
>Ga0209682_10000853_pt1 | contig 10176 bp, 11 predicted proteins | sample DOMMetBare2Fresh_2_FD_187471 | JGI IMG/M metagenome (GOLD analysis project Ga0209682, IMG submission 187471) | Wetland sediment microbial communities from St. Louis River estuary, USA, under dissolved organic matter induced mercury methylation -... | ecosystem: Environmental > Aquatic >...
TCGCATATCGCCGGCATCGACATCGTGCGCGCCGGCAACGCCGACGGCAGTGGCGACTACTACGTGCTGGAAGACAACCTGCGCGTGCCCAGCGGCGTGAGCTACATGCTCGAGAACCGCAAGATGATGATGCGGCTGTTCCCCGAGCTGTTCGTGCAGAACCGCGTCGCGCCGGTCGCGCACTATCCCGACCTGTTGCTCGAAACGCTGCGTGCCGTGGCGCCGGCGGGGGTCAACGAACCGAACGTCGTCGTGCTGACGCCGGGCATGTACAACAGCGCCTACTTCGAGCACGCCTTCCTCGCCCAGCAGATGGGCATCGAGCTCCTCGAGGGGCAGGACCTCTTCGTTCGCGACGACTTCGTCTACATGCGCACGACCCAGGGCCCGAAGCGGGTGGACGTCATCTACCGCCGCGTCGACGACGACTTCCTCGACCCCAAGGCCTTCCGGCCCGACTCAACGCTCGGCTGCGCGGGGCTGCTCGACGTCTACCGCAAGGGCAACATCACGCTGTGCAATGCCATCGGCACCGGCATCGCGGACGACAAGAGCATCTATCCCTACGTGCCGAAGATGATCGAGTTCTACCTCGATGAGAAACCGATCCTGAAGAACGTGCCGACGCACCTTTGCCGCGACCCGAAGGACCTTCAGTATGTGCTCGACCACCTCGGCGAACTTGTGGTCAAGGAAGTGCACGGCGCCGGCGGCTACGGCATGCTGGTCGGCCCGGCGGCGAGCAAGACCGAGATCGAGGATTTCCGCGCCGCGCTGAAGGCCAATCCGACCAACTACATCGCGCAGCCGACGCTGAGCCTGTCGACCTGCCCGACCTTCGTCGAGCAGGGCGTCGCGCCGCGTCACATCGACCTTCGGCCGTTCGTGCTGTCGGGCAAGACCGTGCAGATGGTGCCGGGCGGCCTGACGCGGGTGGCGCTGAAGGAAGGCTCGCTCGTCGTCAATTCGTCGCAGGGCGGCGGCACCAAGGACACCTGGGTGCTGGAGTAAAGGGAGAACGAATCATGCTGTCGCGCACCGCCGACCACCTCTTCTGGATGGCCCGCTACATGGAGCGGGCCGAAAACACCGCGCGCATGCTCGACGTCAACTACCAGACGTCGCTGCTGCCGCAGTCGGCCGGCACCGCCGAACTGGGCTGGCGCGGCCTGCTGAGCATCAGCGAGCTGACGTCGGCATTCGGCCAGCGCTATCGCGACGTGACGGCGCGCAACGTGATGGACTTCATGGTCCGCGACGAGCAGAACCCGTCCAGCATCTGGGCCTGCCTGCGCGCGGCGCGCGAGAACGCACGCGCGGTGCGCGGCGCGCTGACCACCGAGGTCTGGGAGACGCAGAACCAGACCTGGCTCGAATTCAACCGCCTGCTCAAGGAAGGCGCCTTCGAGCGCGACCCTGGCGCCCTGTTCGAGTGGGTCAAGTTCCGCTCGCACCTGAGCCGTGGCGTCACGGTCGGCACGATGCTGATGGACGAGGCGCTGCACTTCATCCGCATCGGCACCTTTCTCGAGCGCTCGGACAACACGGCGCGGCTGCTGGACGTGAAGTACCACGCGCTGACCGGCGGCGAGTTCTTCGGCGCCAACAACGTCAAGGAGAGCCAGGAGGTCGACTTCTATCACTGGAGTGCGATCCTGCGCTCGGTCTCCGGCTTCGAGATCTACCGCAAGGTCTACCGCAACGTGATCCGGCCGGAAAAGGTCGCCGAACTGCTGATCCTGCGGCCCGACATGCCGCGCTCGCTGGCGGCGAGCATGAACGAGGTCGTGGCCAACCTGGAACTGGTGGCCAACCAGCAGAGCGGAGAGACGCTGCGCCGGGCCGGCCGCCTGCAGAGCGACCTGCGCTACGGTCGCATCGACGAGATCCTGGCCACCGGCCTGCACGCCTACCTCACGCATTTCCTCGACCGCGTGGGCGACCTTGGCGCCGGCATCGGGCGCGATTTCCTGGTGCCGGTCGCCGCCTGATCCGCCGCGCACACGGCCGCAGGCGCTCGTGGAAAATGGGCGTATGCAACTGCCCATCGAATGGTTGCCTGCGCGGGGCGCGGCCGAGCAACTGATCCTGCTGCTTCACGGCTGGGCGTCGGGCGCACAGGACCTGCTGCCGCTGGCGCAGGCACTGCGCGCTGAATTCCCGCAGGCCGCGATCCTGGCACCCGAGTCGCCGGACACCGCCGACGCCGGCCGGCGCGGGCGCCAGTGGTACTCGATCGAGAGCATCGCCGATCCCGGAGTCTGGGAGACGCGGGTGGGCGCCGCGCTCGAACGGCTCGAGCCGTGGGTCCGGTCCCAACAGCGCCGGCTGGGCGTGGGCGAGGCCGCCACCGCGCTCGGCGGCTTTTCGCAGGGCGCGATCCTGGCGCTGCAGCTGGCGCTGCGCCACGACGGCATCGCCGGCCGGGTGCTCGCCTTCGGTGGCCGACTGGTCGTGCCGCCGAGCCTGGCACCGCGCGAGACGACCATCCACCTGTTCCACGGCAGTGCCGACCGCGTCTTCGACGCCCAATACGCGCGCGATGCACTCGAACAGCTCGGCGCGCTGCACGGCGATGCGACGCTGGACATCGCCGAGGGGGTCGGCCATGAGGTCCACCCGGCGCTGATGCAATGCGCGCTGCACCGGTTGCGCAACCACATCCCGTTGCGGACCTGGCAGGCCGCGCTTGGCGCCGTCCGGTCGCCCGGCCCCGAGTCTGGCCACGCCGGTTGACCGGGAGTTGCCGGTGTTGCTCCTGCTGTCCCCCGCCAAGACGCTCGACTACGCGACCCGCGTGCCTGCCACGGTCGGCCGGCTGGCGACCGACCCGCTGTTCACCGACCGGGCGGCCGAACTGATCGACCTGTTGCGCCGGAAGACACCGGCCCAGGTCGCCACGATGATGACCCTGTCGGACCCGCTGGCGCAGCTCAACGTCGCGCGCTACGCCGCATGGCAGCCCGAAGCCACGCCGGCGAACAGCAAGCCCGCTGTGCTGGCCTTCGACGGCGACGTCTACGACGGGCTCGATGCCAGGACGCTGCGCGCAGGCGACCTCCGGTGGGCCCAGGACCATGTCGTGCTGCTGTCGGGCCTGTACGGAGCGCTGCGTCCGCTCGACCGCCTGCAGGCCTACCGCCTGGAGATGGGCACGGCACTGAAGACGCGCCGTGGCGCCAACCTCTACGACTACTGGGGTGACACGATTGCGCAGTACCTCAACGAGCGGCAGGCCGTGCAGCCGCAGCCCGTGGTCGTCAACCTGGCATCGCAGGAGTACGCCAGGGCGGCCCTGCGTCCGCCGCTGCGTGCGCGCGTCGTCGACTGCCAGTTCGAGGACTGGAAGGGCGCCGGCTACAAGATCATCAGCTTCTTCGCCAAGCGCGCGCGCGGCCTGATGGCGCGCCATGCGATCCTCACGCGCGCGCGCAGCCCCAAGGCGCTGCAGTCGTTTGCCGAGGACGGCTACGCCTTCGACGCCGCCGCATCGACGCCGGACCGGCTCGTCTTCCGGCGCCGAGGCGCGGACTGAGCAACCAGGACGCACGGAGATTGCGCCGGTGAATTCCCCCGTGCAGACCATCACGTCCGAGCTTCGGCGCTGGGTGATGGCCCAGCTCGAAGCCGGTGCCACGCATCCCGACATCGTGCAGGCCATGCAGTCCAGCGGCTGGTCGACCGACATTGCGCGCGCCGCGCTCGACGAGGTGCTGTTCAGTCGTTCGACCGTCGCCACGGCTTCTGCGCTGGTCGTCGGCGACATGCCCGAGCCGGCGGTCGCCGACGGCAGCAACATCATCACGGCCGATGGCCACGAGGTTCGCATCGCACTGGCCATGCGGCTGCCGCGGGTTGTCGTCTTCGACGGGCTGTTGACCGACGGCGAGTGCGAGGCGCTGGTCGAGGAGGCTCGGCCGCGGCTGGCGCGCTCGGAGACCGTGGATCACGCCACCGGCGGCAGCGAGGTCAACGCTGCGCGCACCAGCGAGGGCATGTTCTTCGCGCGCGGCGAGTCGCCGCTGATCGCCCGCCTCGAGTCGCGCATCGCGGCGCTCCTGCAATGGCCCGCCGACCGCGGCGAGGGCCTGCAGGTGCTGCGCTATCGGCCTGGTGCCGAATACCGGCCGCACTACGACTATTTCGACCCGGCGCAGCCCGGCACTGCCGCCGTGCTCCGGCGCGGGGGCCAGCGCCTGGCCACCCTGGTGATGTATCTCGGGGCGCCCGAGCGCGGCGGGGCAACCACCTTTCCCGACGTCGGCCTCGAGGTCGCCCCGGTACGCGGCAGCGCGGTGTTCTTCAGCTACGACCGGCCCCAGGCCTCCACCCGCACCCTGCACGGTGGCGCACCGGTACTGGCCGGCGAGAAATGGGTCGCGACCAAATGGCTGCGCGAGGGCGTCTTTACCTGACGCCAAGCTGACAAAAAAACTTGTAGCCGACATGTCAACCTGCGCCGCGGGCGGGTCGTTGTTGGCGAGAGTTCCAAAAACTCGACCCAGGCAACCCCTCATTCTCATAGGAACATTCATGAACAAGCTCCTCGCCCTGATCGTCGCCACCGCCTTCTCCGCTGGCGCCTTTGCCCAAGCTGCCGCCCCGGCTGCCCCGGCCAAGCCGGCTGCCACCGCCGCCGCCCCGGCTGCTGCCCCCGCCGCCAAGGCCGACGACAAGGCTGCCGCCAAGCCCATGAAGGCCGCCAAGAAGGCCAAGAAGGCCAAGAAGGCCAAGAAGGCTGCCTGATCCCTCGCGCGGTCTTCGGGCCGCCAGGAAGACAAGCCCGGCCGCGTGCCGGGCTTTTTCGTTACCGGGCGCGATTTCAGCCGGGCAAACCGGCGCTCAGCGCGGCTGCAGCCGCTGCCGCCGCAGTCGAGGCGGCGAGGGACAACGCGATCACGCTGCCAAAGCGCCGGCCGCCGGCCAGGTACGCCGTGACCGCACGGACGCAGGAATTGACCCCCACCGCCACGAGCGCGGCGGCCGTGACATCGCCCGGGGAAATCCGCCCGGCCAACTGCAACGAGCCCAGCGCGGCCATGCTCGATTGCGCATCGGCCAGCGCTCCGATGGCCGTGCCGGCGAGCAGGCCGGCCGTGCCCCAGCCTTGCTGCAGCCAGCCCACGAGCAGGGCCATGCCGCTGAGCAGCAGCGCCACCAGCGCGGCCTCGCGCAGGCGCAGCACGCCGTCGGGTGGCATCGCCGGCGTCGGGTCCGTGACCGCGGCGTGGCCGCGCGAACGTGCCAGGCCGGCCAGCGCCGCGGCCCCCATGCCGGTGGCCGCGGCAGGCAGCACGCCGAGCGCGGCGGCCGGCGCCGTGGCGGCCAGCATCAGCACGATCTGCAGCCAGGTCGCCGCGGTCGACAGCAGCGCGCCGCCTTCGCAGGCCGCCCGCTGGGATGGGTGGGCGCGGGCGCGCGCGCCCATCGCCGCGATCGTGGCCGTGCTCGACACCAGGCCGCCAAACAGCCCCGACCAGGCCAGGCCGGCGCGCGGGCCGGCGATGCGCAAGGCCACGTGGCCAGCGGCCTGCAGGAGCAGGATCAGCACGACCAGGCCGACCAGTTGCCGGGGCTGCAATCCGGCGAGCCATGCCAGGGGTTCGGCCGGCATCAACGGCAGCAGGACCAGCGCGATCGCGGCCAGCCACAAGGCGTCGTGAAGTTCGGTCTCGGTGAGCATCCGGGTCGCGAAGTGGTGCAGCCGCTCGCGTGCTGCCAGCAAGCTCGCAAGCAGGGCGCCGGCGGCGCCGGCCAGCACGGGTTGCGGCACCGCCAGTGCGCCGATCAGACAGGTCACGATGAGCGCCAGTTCGGTCGTCATGCCCGGGTCGCGCCCACGGCTCTTCCAGTACGACAGCGCGGCCAAGGCCGCCACCGCCAGCAGTGCCACCGGGACCAGGCCGCGCCAGGGCGCGGCTGCGGCCAGGCCGCCGCAGAGGGCGGAGACCATGAAGGTGCGCAACCCGGCTGCGGCGCGGTCGGCGCCGCGGCCCTTGCGGCGCTCGCGTTCCAGCCCGACGAGCAGGCCCACGCCCAACGCGACCGCGATGCCGGCTGTCGCCGGCGGGATCTGCAACAGGACCGAGGGCATGCCCGGCACGGCCGCCAGCGCTCAGGCGGTCACGGTCGCTCCGTGCGCGGCCGGCCGCACGGCCCAATCGAGCTCGTCCTGGATGCGTGTGCGAAGGCCATCGGCCTGGTCGGGGTCGCCATGGACGACGAAGGTCTGGCGTGGCGGGCGGCGGATGCCGCGCAGCCAGGCCATCAACTCGTCGCTGTCGGCGTGGCCCGAGAAGGCCTCGAGGTGGCTGATCGCCGCGCGTACCGGCACGTACTCGCCGTGGATCTTGACCTCGGTCTCGCCGGCGACCAGCCGCGCGCCGCGGCTGCCGCCGACCTGGAAGCCGGCAAACACGACGTGGTGCCTGTCCTCGGGCAGCATGACCTTCAGGTGATACAGAACACGCCCGCCGGTGGCCATGCCGCTGGCGGAGATCACCACGCGCGGGTAACGCAGGGTCGCCAGGCGGGCCGATTGCTGCGCCGTGGCGACCATGCGCACGCCGTCGGTCAGGCGCTGGATCTCGGCGCCGGGCACGCGCAGCAGCTTGCGGTGCCGTTTGTAGAGATCGGTTGCCTGGATCGCCATCGGGCTGTCGAGGAAGATCGGCAGGTCGTGCGGGATCGCGCCGGCTTCCTTCAGCCGCTGCAGCACCAGCATCAACGCCTGCGCGCGGCCGACCGCAAAGGCCGGCAGCAACACCGAGCCGCCGCGCTGGATCGTCGCGCGGATGATCTCGCCCAGGCGGGCGGCCCCGTCCTCCTGCGGGTGCCAGCGGTGGCCGTAGGTCGACTCCACCAGCAACACGTCGGCGCGGGCGATCTTCTGCGGCGGCGGCATCAGCAGGTCGTTGCTGCGGCCGACGTCGCCCGAGAACACCAGCGTCTCCTTCTTGTGCGTCAGCGAGACGGCGCAGGCGCCGAGCAGGTGGCCGACCGGAGTGAGTTGCACGTCGACGTCGCCGACCTTGAAGGTCTGCAACGGTGCGACCGATCGGATCTTCGCGATGGCCCGCTTGGCGTCGGCGGTGGTGTACAGTGGCAGGGCCTTCTCGTGGCGCGAGTAGCCGTACTTGTTGGCGCGCCGTGCGTCCTCTTCCTGCAGGTGCGCGGCGTCGAGCAGCAGCACCTCGGCCAGGTCGCGAGTCGCGGGCGAGGCCATGACCGGGCCGCGGTAGCCGCTCTTGACGAGCGCCGGCAGCCAGCCGGAATGGTCGAGGTGGGCGTGGCTCAGTACCACGGCGTCGACCTCGTGCAGCTCGGGTGCGGGTGGAGCCCAGTTGCGCTCGCGGAAGGCCTTGTAGCCCTGGAACATTCCGCAGTCGAGCAGGATCCGCTTGCCGCCGATGTCGACGAGATGCTTGGAGCCGGTGACGGTGTCGGCAGCGCCGAGAAAGGTGATCTGCATCAGGCTACCCCCATTGCTGCAACTCGCCGGACTCGACGATGTGCAGGCCGCCAGGGCGGGACTTCATGGTCTCGAGCATGCCGCGCGCGACCGTGGCGGCCTTGATGGGGCGCAAGGCCTTGGGGATCAGCGGCCCCAGGGGCGTGCTGACGGCCAGTGCGAGCCGTTCGGCCAGGCGTACCGGCTGGCCGAGGGCGGCGCGGTCGCCGACCAGCAGCGACGGGCGAACGATGACCAGCGTCTCGAAGCCCAAGGCCCGGAGCGCGGCTTCCATCTCGCCCTTGACCCGGTTGTAGAAGGTTCCACTGGTCGGGTCGGCGCCAAGGGCCGAGACGACGGCGAAGCGCTTCACGCCCGCGGCCTGCGCGGCGCGCGCGAAGGCGAGCACGGCGTCGTGGTCGACCGCACGGAAGGCGGCCTGCGAGCCGGCCAGGGCGATCGTCGTGCCGAGGGCACAGTAGGCCGCGCCGGCCCGCGGCAGCGCGGGCAGGGCGGCGAAGTCGACGATGTGGCAGCGCGACCCGGCGGGCGCCTCGAGCGGCCGCCGCACCAGCAGGTGCAACGTGCCGGCGGCGGGCTCGGCGAGCAACTGGCGCATCAGTTCGCGTCCGATCAGGCCGGTCGCGCCGGCGAGCAGGGTGTCTTTCATGGCATGCCGATTGTGGACTCGCGCACAAGTGCCCGTGTGCTGGTCGGCGGGCTGCCCGGTAGGCCGGGTGTGGTTGCGGTCGTGAGCCGCACGCTGTTCGGCGGCGTTTCGGGCTCGGCGAGCGCCGATACCGCGGCCATTGGCTTGCTCGTCATCCCGGCGGTGGTGGCGCGCGGCCATTCGCGCGCGTTTGCGGCTGGGCTGCTGGCGGTGGCTGGCACGATCGCGCCGCCGCTGCCGATCCAGTGGTCTATGCCTTCATCTCGGGCGTCTCGATGCGGACCTTGTCGATGGCCGGCCTGCTGCCGGCCCTGGTGGTCGAGGTCCGCAACCATGCGCCCCACGTCGAGGCGTTCGCCGCGGCGATCGGCGACAGCGCACCTGCGTCGCGCGAGTCCGAATGCGGCTGCCGGCAGTTCGACGTCTGGCGCGATCCGGCCGACCCGACCGTGTTCTTCCACTTCGAGCTGTACGACGAGGCAGCGATCCCTGCCCATGCGCGATCGCCGCACTTCCTGGCCATGGATAGCGCCACACGGGACTGGACTGCGGTCCAGACCGTGCGACGAGCGACCCGCATCCAGCCCTGAAACACGGGAGTCACCATGAGCCTCAAGCTGGGCTGCATCGCCGACGACTTCACCGGCGCCACCGATCTGGCCAACAACCTCGTCAAGTCCGGGATGCGGGTGGTGCAGACCATCGGCATGCCGGAGTCGCCGTGGACGGCGTCGATGCCATCGTCGTGGCGCTGAAGTCGCGCACGGCATCAGTGGACGAGGCCGTCGGCCAATCGGTCGCTGCCGGACGCTGGCTGCGCACGCAGGGTGCGCAGCAGCTGTATTTCAAGGTCTGCTCGACCTTCGATTCCACGCCGGCAGGCAACATCGGCCCGGTCACCGAGGCGCTGATGGCGTTGACCGGGGCCGAGTTCGTGCCAGTCACACCGGCCTTCCCCGAGAACGCACGCACGGTCTACAAGGGGCACCTCTTCGTCGGCGACCTGCTGTTGTCCGACAGTCCGATGCGCCAGCATCCGCTGACGCCGATGACCGATGCCAAGCTCGTGCGGGTGCTGGAGGCCCAGCTGCCGCATGAACGCGTGGGCCCGATCGATCACGCCATCATCGCGCAGGGGGCCTCGGCCATCGCCGCGCGGGCGCGCCAGCTCGCCGCGGGCGGGCTGCGGCTGGCCATCGTCGATGCCGTCGACGACAGCGCGCTGGACCACCTGGCCCAGGCCTGCACGCCCTGGCCGCTCGCCGTGGCCGGCTCCGGCCTCGCGATCGGCCTGCCGGCGCGATGGGGCATCACGCCGCGCGCCGAAGCGGCCGCGCTGCCGGCAGCCGGCGGCGCCGCGGCGGTGGTCTCCGGCGGTTGCTCGGCTGCCAGCAATGCGCAGGTGGCCGATTTCATTGCCACCGGCGGTTCGGCCTTTGCCGTGGACCCGCTGCGCGTGGCGGCAGGGCACGATGTCGCCGCCGAGGCCTGCGCCTGGGCACGACCGAAGTTGGGCAGCGACCCCGTGCTGGTCTATGCCACGGCCGCGCCGCTGGCCGTGCGCGCCGTGCAGGAGCAACTCGGCGCCGAGCGCGCCGGCGCCCTGGTCGCGCAGACGCTGGCGCAGGTCGCGGTCGGGCTCGTGCGTCTGGGCGTGCGCCGCCTCATCTTCGCCGGCGGCGAGACCTCGGGCGCCTGCGTGCAAGCCTTGAACATTCGGCAATTGCGCATCCGCCCGCAGATCGATCCCGGCGTGCCCTGGTGTCACGCGGCCGAACCTGGCCTGCACCTGGCGCTGAAGTCAGGGAACTTCGGCGAGGTCGATTTCTTCCGCCGCGCCTTCACGCTGCTCTAGGCGCGGGGCCCGGAGCCTGGGCATCGACGCGGCCGCGCGCGCGATCTTCTGCGTCGGACGGTCGCTCAACGAGCGTGGCTGCGTGTCTGCCATGGCGGTCCACGTCAGCGCCAGGGTGGACGGAGGCCTCCTGCTCAAGCCCTCTGATACCTGCCCGGGCAGGCCAGCCCGAGCGCCTGGCTGGCGAGCGTGCGCAGGGCC
>Ga0209682_10000854_pt1 | contig 10174 bp, 9 predicted proteins | sample DOMMetBare2Fresh_2_FD_187471 | JGI IMG/M metagenome (GOLD analysis project Ga0209682, IMG submission 187471) | Wetland sediment microbial communities from St. Louis River estuary, USA, under dissolved organic matter induced mercury methylation -... | ecosystem: Environmental > Aquatic >...
GCGGATGGGTGCCCATGAGGCAGTAGGAGTGGATCTCGATCCCGAACTTCTCCTTGTACTTCCGCAGGAGTGCCAGGAAGACCCGGCGCGCCTCGTCGGAGTCGAGGACCAGGGCGTGGCCGTGGCTGCGCCAGGTGCAGTGGTTGGTCGTGCCCTCCCCGACCAGGAGGCCACGCGGAAGCCGAGCCATGACCCCTGTCATGAGCAAGGTCCGCGCCAAGGATGTCCGGCACCGGTTCCCCGGTTCCCGCACCGGTTCCCGGTTCCACAGCATCTCCCCGGAACCGCTGCCGAGATCGAGCACTCGGGCCCCCGCTTCCAGACGCAGCGCCGCGCCGAGCGTGGTGAGCTTCTCGGGTGTGATCGGGTTGTGGATGCGGTGAGCACTCTCAGTGATGCTGGGCATCCGCGGAATGTCCATCGGGAAGAGGTTGCTTGCGGTCGTGGGTGGGTTCGCTCAGCGCCCCGAGATCTCCGCCACTGCCGCGGCCACCGCGCCATCCGCCGCGGCCACGTCCCATTCGACGGTCCACCCCGAACCCCCGCGCTGCACCGGCAGCACCCAGCGCAGGCCGGAGGCGGTCCGCTTCTTGTCGTGGACCATGAGCGCCGCGGCACGTCGGGCCAACGCCCTCGGCACCCGCACCGGCAGCCCGGCCCCGGTGATGGCCGCCTCGGCCTCGGCCACCGCGAGCGGCCCGACGCGGCCGAGCTGCGCCGCCAGCCGGAAGGCGAAGGCCAGGCCGACCGCCACCGCCTCGCCGTGGGTGTAGCGCTCGAACTTCCCGGCCGCCTCGACGCCGTGGCCGAAGGTGTGGCCGAGGTTGAGGAGCTTGCGGGCCCCCTGCTCGCTCGGATCCTGCTCCACCACCCGGAGCTTCTCGGCCATGCACTGGGCGATGAGCGCCGCGTCGGGCGCGCCGTCGCGGAGCGCCGCCACCCGGGCCATGAGGCCCGGCTCGAGGAGCGCGTACTTCACCACCTCGCCCATGCCGGAGCGGACCTCCCGCTCCGGCAGCGAACGCAGCGCCCGCGGGTCGGCCAGCACGGCGCGGGGCGGGTGGAAGGCCCCCACGGCGTTCTTGGCCACCGGCAGGTTGACGGCCGTCTTCCCGCCCAGCGCCGCGTCCACCATGGAGAGGAGCGTGGTCGGCACCGCCACCCAGGCGACGCCGCGCATGAAGGTGGCCGCCAGGAAGCCGGCCGCGTCGGTCACCGCGCCGCCGCCCACCGCCACCACCAGGCTCCGGCGGGTGAGGCCGGCCTCGAGGAGCCGGCTGGCCGCCTTCTCGAGCTCGGCCAGCGTCTTCCCTGCCTCGCCGTCCGGCAGCACGTGGACCCTCGCCACCCGACCGGCCTGGCGGGCCGCCGCCAGCGCCCGCCGCCCGGCCGGCGTCCGCGAGACCGGCAGGCAGGTCACCACCGCCAGGGCGTCATGCCCCTTCGCCAGCGCCGCCAGCGGCGCCAGCGCCTCCGGCCCGACCCGCACCTCGTAGCGGTGCTGGCCCTGGCGGGCCTGGAGCGTCAGCGTGGCGGGTGCGGCGGTGCGGGTCTTCGTGGCCATGGGCTCTCCTCCGCGTCGGCGGCTGCGACCCGCCTCAGCGGATCCGGTCGGCGTAGTGGCGCATCGCCGCCTGCAGGTCGCCCAGCTGGTCGCCGCCGAACTTCTCGAGGAGCGCGTCGGCCAGCGTCCAGGCCACCACCGCCTCGCAGACCACCGCGGCGGCCGGCACCGCGCAGACGTCGCTCCGCTCGTAGCGGGCCTGCACCGCCTGGCGGGTCAGGAGGTCCACCGACGGGAGCGGCGTCAGCATGGTCGGGATGGGCTTCATGAAGGCGCGCACCCGGAGCGGGCTGCCGTTGGTCATGCCCCCCTCCAGCCCGCCGGCCCGGTTGGTGTTCCGGTAGAAGCCGCGCTCCGGCGAGTGGAAGATGGCGTCGTGCACCCGGTCGCCCGGCCAGTCGGTGCGGGTGCCGTCGCCGATCTCGACCGCCTTGATGGCCTGCACGCCGAGCAGCGCCTGGCCGAGCCGGGCGTCGAGGCGACGATCCGGGTGGACGAAGGTGCCCAGGCCCGGCGGCAGCCCCTCGGCCCAGACCTCGACCGTGCCGCCGACCGAGCTGCCGCGCTCCCGCTCCCGGTCCACCACCACCTTCATGGCCGCCTCGGCGGCGGGCGAGTCCACGTGGAACTCCGAGGCCTCGATGGCGGCCCGGCCGGCCTCCGTGGGCGGCCCCTCGACGGCGTGGACCGCCTCGCCGATGGAGACCACCCGGGAGCAGAGCCGCACGCCGCAGGCGGCGAGCAGCTGCCGGGCCAGGGAGCCGAGCGCCACCAGCGTGGCGGTGTTGCGGGCGCTGGCCCGCTCCAGGGCGTCGCGGGCGTCGTCGAAGCCGTACTTGAGCGAGCCGGGGAGATCGGCGTGGCCCGGGCGGACCGCGGTGAACTTCTTGCCGCCGCGCGCCGCCGGGGAGACCAGGTCCTTCCAGTTCTCGTGGTCCTTGTTCCAGATGACGAGCGCGATGGGGGCGCCGGTGGTGAGCCCGCCGCGCAGGCCGGCCACGAACTGGGCCTTGTCGGTCTCGATCTTCATCCGCCCGCCGCGGCCGTACCCCTTCTGGCGGCGCGCGAGGTCGTGGTCCACCGCGGCGAGGTCGATGGTCACGCCGGCCGGGAAGCCCTCGGCGATGGCGCAGAGGCCCGGCCCGTGGGACTCGCCGGCGGTCAGGTAGCGGAGCGTCATGGGGTCTTCCTCGTGCGGGCCGCTTGCAGCGCGGCCGCCATGATCTCGAGCGGCGCCGGCTGGCCGGTCCAGAGGGTGAAGGCGTGGGCGCCCTGGCGCAGCAGCATCTCCTCGCCGCGGACCACCGTCGCCCCGGCCGCAGCGGCGGCCGCCAGGAAGGGGGTGTCGCCGTAGACCATGTCCACCGCCACCTGGCCCGGCCGGAAGGCGACGCCCGGGAGGGCGGCCGGCTGGCCGGCCATGCCGACGCTGGTGCCGTTCATGATGACGTCAGCGTCCTGGCAGGCCGGGCCGAGCCCGTCCCACGGGAGCGGCTCGATGGCGCCGGCCCGATCCGGGAGCGCGAGCCGGAGCGCCTCGACGAAGGCCTGCGCCGCCTCCTCCCGGCGGGCGCAGACCACCAGGGCCGCGCCGGCCTGCAGCGCCGCCCAGGCGCCGGCGCGGGCCGCGCCCCCGGCCCCGACGAGCAGCACCCGGGCCCCGGCGTTCACGCCGTTGAGCTCGAGGAGCTCGGCGAGGGCGGTGGCGTCGGTGTTGGACCCGGCCCAGCCGGTGGCGGTGCGGGTCAGGACGTTGGCCGCCCCGACCGCAGCGGCCACCTCGTCGAGCCGCTCGCAGGCCGCGGCCGCCCCCAGCTTGTGCGGGATGGTGACGTTGAGCCCCTGGAAGCCGAGCGCGTGGGCCCCCGCCAGCGCCTCGGCGAGGCGGGCCGGCTCCACCGGGAGCGGCAGGTAGACGCCGTCGAGGCCGAGGTGGGACAGCGCGGCGTTCTGCATGGCCGGCGAGAGCGTCTGGGCCACCGGCCAGCCGACCAGGCCGTAGAGCGCCGTCCGCCCACCGACCACCACGCCGCCGGGCTCGCTCACGCCGGCCCCTGGCAGAGCCCGTCGAGCAGCGCGAAGAAGGAGGGGAAGCTGGTGGCCACGCAGGCCACGTCGTCGAGCACCACCGGCTCCCCGGCGATGAGCTGGGCCACCGACATCGACATGGCGATGCGGTGGTCGAGGCGGGTCTGGACGGTCACGCCGCGGAGCGGGGTCGGCCCCTCGATGGCGCAGCCGTCGTCGAACAGCTCGAGCCGGGCGCCGGCCGCGGCCAGCGCCTCGCCCATGGAGGCCAGCCGGTCCGACTCCTTGACCCGGAGCTCCCGGGCGTCGCGGATGAGGGTACGGCCGCGGGCCTGGGTGGCCATGACCATGATGACCGGCAGCTCGTCGATGAGCCGCGGGATGATGTCGCCGCCGATCTCGCAGGCCTCCAGCCGGTCGGCCTCCACGGTGACGTCGGCGCGCGGCTCGCCGGCCACCTCGCGCTCGTGCTCCAGCCTGACCCGGGCGCCCATGGCGCGCAGCACGTCGAGCAGGCCGGTGCGGGTCGGGTTGGTGCCCATGTTCCGCACCGTGACGCGCGAGCCGGGGATGGCCGCGGCGCCGCAGAGGAAGAAGGCGGCCGAGGAGATGTCGCCCGGCACGTCCACCCGGGTGCCGGTGAGGCGCGAGGCGCGGACCGTCACGGTGAGGCCGTCCACCGCCACCGGCACCCCCATGCCGCGCAGCATCCGCTCGGTGTGGTCCCGGGAGCGCTCCGGCTCGGTGACGCTGGTCTCGCCCGAAGCGCGCAAGCCCGCCAGCAGGATGGCGCTCTTGACCTGGGCGCTCGCCACCTGGAGGACGTGGTGGGCCCCGCGGAGCGGCCGCCCGCGGATGACGAGCGGCGGCACCCGGTCGCCGTCGCGGGCCGTCATGTCGGCCCCCATGATCCGGAGCGGCTCGACCACCCGGCGCACCGGGCGGCGGCGCAGCGAGGCGTCGCCGGTCAGCACCGAGAGGCCCGGCCCGCCTGCCAGCACGCCAGCCAGGAGGCGCAGCGAGGTGCCGGAGTTGCCGCAGTCGATGACGTCGTCCGGCTCACGGAGCGTCCCGGCCGGCGTCACCACCACCTCGGAGCCCTCGACGCGCACCGTGGCGCCGAGCCGCTCCACCGCCTTGCGGGTCGAGTGGACGTCCTCGGCGTCGAGCAGGCCGGTGACCCGGGTCTCCCCCTCGGCCAGCGCGCCGAAGAGGATGGAGCGGTGGGAGACCGACTTGTCCCCCGGCACGGTGATGGCGCCGCGGAGCGGGCCGCGGCGGTCGCGGGTGAGCGGCTGGGCGTTCGAACCGGTCAGAAGAGCTCCTCGCGCGCCTGGCGCGCCGCCTCGAGGGCCGTCCGCGCCGCCTCGGGGGAGTCGGCGATGGCGGCCAGGATCTGCTCCAGGTGGCGCTGCAGCCGCTCGGCCGCCTCGGGGAGGCGGGCGTTGCGGCGGGAGACCTCGCCCTGGATGTCGAAGGGGAACTCGGCGAGCCGGGTGGTGTCCTTGAGCCCCTGGCCGGCCAGGGCCCGCGCCAGCGGCCCGGCCTCGCGCGCCGCTGCGGCGAGCGCGCTCGCCACCAGGTAGGGCAGGTGCGAGACCATGGCCACCGCCGCGTCGTGCTCGGCGGCGGTGCAGCGGATCGGCTGGGCGCCCAGCCCCGCGAAGAAGCCGGCCACCCGCTCCACCGCCCCGGCGTCGCCGTCGGTGCAGACCGCCACCCGGCCGCCCTTCCAGCGGGCCGCCGCGGCCGCCGCGCCGGCGTAGCCGCCGTGGCCGCCGAACATCGGGTGGGCCCCCACGAAGTGGACGCCCGGCCGGACGTCGGCCGCGGCCCGGCGCACCAGGGCCTCCTTGGCACCGCCCACGTCGGTGAGGAGCGCGCCGTCCGGCAGGAGGCGCGACACCGGGCCGAGCTGCGCCTCGATGGCCGCCACCGGCATGCAGAGGACGGCGAGGTCGCAGCCGGCCAGGGACTCCTCTGCCGTGGGCCGGGCCACGTCCACCACGCCGTCGGCCAGCGCCTGGGCCCGCACCTCGTCGCGCGGCTCGACGGCCGTGATGCGCACGCCGGGCCAGGCGGCGCGCACGGCCCGCGCCAGGCTCCCGCCCATGAGCCCCATCCCGACCAGGCCGAGCTGCTGCGGCGGGCCGGGCTGGTGCGGCGGGCCGGGCTGTCCGGGCGGGCTGCTCACCGCCGGGGTCCGCGGGCGGTGCGGCGCCCGACCGGGCGCGGACGGCGGGGCTGCGTGCTGGCCGCGGTCTTCTTGCCGGCGGCCTTCCTGGCCGGCCGGCGCGCCTTCGTGGCTGGCCGCGCCTCGCCCGGCTGCGCGAACGGCACGCCGTGGTGGAGGTCCGGCCGCAGCCCCTGGGCCCCGCGGAGGTAGACGTGGTGCGGGGCGCCGCGCGAGGCGGCGTGCAGGAGGACGCGGATGACCCGCGGCATCGAGCCCGGGACCGGGATCTCCTGGGAGCAGATCATGGGGACGCCGTGCCAGCCCTGCACGCGGGCGCCGCGGGCCGGGAAGTCGGCGTCCAGGTCGTGGGTCACCGTGAAGATGGCCCAGGTGATCTCCTCGGGCGTGAGCTTGTTGCGGCGGGTGAGCTCCTGGCAGAGCTCGACCACCGCCTCCTCGATCGCCTCGCGGGTGTTGGCGGCCACCTGGGTGGCCCCTCGGATGCCTCGCATTGGACTGGTCAGTCTAGGGAACAGCGGGGGCGGTGTCCATTGGCGGCGAGCGGCGCCGGCGCCTCCGGTGCTCCCAGCGCGCCCGGTGGCCGGGCGGCCCCGCGGCGCTACTGGCCGCACGGTTGGCCGGCCGAGAAGCAGGCCTGGATCGCCGAGTTGCGGCAGGTCGGCGTCGCCGCGGCGAGCACGCAGTCGTAGCAGGCCTTCTTGCCGAGATCGCAGTAGGCCGGCGTGAGCGTGGCGCTGCCGGAGAGGCACTGGTTGGCGGCGTTGAAGGAGTCGGTGCAGTCGGCCCCTCCGCCTCCGCAGGCGGAGGCGAGGCCCAGCACCAGCGCGGCGGCGGCGAGAAGCTCGCGTCTCATGGCGTCCTCCCCGGCGGCGGGTGCGGGCGCCGTCCCGGCCACGCCCCGGTGGTGCGCGGCGGGCCAAGCTTAGCGGACCGTCTGCATGCCCGGCCAGGCAGCCGGCGAGCCCAGCCGGGCCCACCCGGACGCGGGCCATCGGTCAGGACCGGTCGCCGGAACGTGCGAGGATCCGGCTGGTGGTGTCCTCGGGCGGAATCCCCTCCGGCACCTCCACGGTGGCCCGGGTGCCCCGCCCCTCCCGGCTCTCCAGGGCGAGCCGACCCCGGGCCGCCTCCACCAGCGACCGGGCCACCGGCAGCCCCAGGCCGGCGGCGCCGGCGACGGTGCCCCGGGTGCTGAAGAACGGGTCGAAGGCCCGCCCCAGCACCTCCGGGCTCATGCCGGCGCCGTCGTCCACCACCTCGACCACCACCTGGCCGCCACGGCCCGCGGCCGTCACCGCGACGCGGCCGGGCGCGCCGGGCTGGAAGGCGGCGCCGGCGTTGGAGAGGAGCGCCTCCAGCACCGCCCCGAGGTCGGTCTCCACCATGGCCGCCACCAGCCCCGGCGCCACCTCGGCGGAGATGCGGAGCGCCGGGTGGGCGGCCTGCGCCTCGGCCACCGCGGCGGCCACCAGCGGGCCGACCCGGGCCACCGCCTGCGCCGGGCGATCGGCCACCCGGCCCGCGTCGACCAGGCGGCGCACCAGCGCGGTGATGCGCTGCATCGACTCGTCGGCCTCCTGGAGCACCTGCGCCGCGTCGGGCGGCACCCGCCCCTCGGCCAGCTCGGCGCGCAGGTAGCCGAGGCCCGACTGGACCACCGCCGCCGGGTTGTTGACCTGGTGGGCCAGCCCGCTGGCGAAGCGGCCGAAGGCGGCCAGCTTCTCGGTGCCGACCAGCGCGGCCTGGGACTGCGAGAGGGCGCGGGTCCGCTGCTCCACCTGGGCCTCCAGGCGACCGCGCAGCCCGGCCAGGGTGGCCGCATCCTCCAGGAAGCGGGCGATGTAGCTCCAGCCCAGCACCCCCACCGGCAGGAGCCCGCCGACGTCCATGAGGTAGGGCGCCTCGATGAGGCGGCTCATGGCGAGCGCGTCGTTCACCCCCAGCGAGGTGAGCACCAGGACGGAGAAGCCGTAGGCGCCGGCGTGCCGGACGCCCCGCCGGTGGGCGCGCCAGAGGCGCCAGACGGCCAGGAGCGCCGCGGCCCCGGTCGCCACCATGAGGGCCGAGGCCAGCGCGGTGGGTGAGGGATCGCTGTAGACGGCCCCCCAGGGCGGGAAGCCGTGGAGCGTGACCGGCGCCTGGTAGGCCAGGCCGGGGAGCTGGGCCAGGGCGGCGCCGAGCGGGAGCGACCAGCGCAGCAGCCGCTCCGCCGGACCGGGCGAGCCGCCGGCCATGGCGTCGGCCACGTGGAGCACGACCCAGGCCTCGAGCAGCGCGGCCGCGAGCTGGAGGCGGACGCAGACCAGCACCACGTCGTCCGGCAGGCCCAGCAGGGTGGCCACGTTGCCGGCCGAGTAGACGGCGGCGCAGAGCGCCAGCAGCGAGAACCAGCGGAGCTCGCGCCAGCCCTGGGCCCGCCCGACCAGCCAGGCCGCGGCGGCGGCGCCCAGCCCGAGCCCGGCGGTGGCGATGGAGAGTGCGGCGGCGACGTTCACGGCCGGTCCCGCCGGCCAGGCTGCGATGGGGTATCCACGCGCCGCCGAGGATGCCACGGGCCCGGCGCGGTTGGCAGTGGCGCCGGGTCCGTGGCGCCCAGGGAGGCGCAGTAAAGGTTCAGTTGCCGATCGCCTCGGCCAGCGCCAGCAGCCGCCGCGCGGCGGCCACGTGGAGCGCCTCCACCAGCCTTCCGTCCACCACCACCACGCCCCGGCCGGCCCGCTCGGCCTCCTGGTGCGCCGCCACCACCTTCAGCGCCGCGGCGACCTCGGCCTCGCTCGGGCCGAAGATCCGGTTGGCGGCAGGGGCGGTCTTGGGGTGGATGAGGGTCTTGCCTTCGAAGCCGAGGTCGCGCCCCTGGGCGCAGGCCGCCTCGAACCCGGCCTCGTCGGCCAGGTCGAGCTGGACGCCGTCGAGGCAGGCCAGGCCGTGGGCGCGGGAGGCGAGCACGATCATGGAGAGCGCGGTCAGCACCTCGACGCGGCCGGGGGTGTGGCGGGCGTTCAGGTCCTTCACCAGATCGCTGGTGCCGGCCACCAGGCAGGCCAGGCGCGGGCTGGCCTGGGCGATGGCCTCGGCCCGGAGCACGCCGAGCGGGGTCTCGACCATGGCCCAGATGGCGAGATGCTGCGGGGCGCGGTTGGCCGCCAGCGCCGCCTCGATGACCCGCACCGTCGCCGCCCCCTCCACCTTGGGCAGGAGCACCGCGTCGGCGCCGCAGGCCGAGACCATGCGGAGGTCCTCGGCCTCCCAGGGGCCGGCCCCGCCGTTGATGCGCACCACCTTCTCGCGGCGCCCGAAGGTCCCGCGGCCGAGCGCCTCGGCGAGCTGGTCGCGCGCCGCCACCTTGGCGGCGGGCGCCACCGCGTCCTCCAGGTCGAAGATGAGGACGTCGACGTCGACGGTGCGCGCCTTCTCGAGGGCGCGCGCGTTGTCGGCCGGAACGTAGAGTGCGCTGCGCCGCGGGCGCACCGGCCCGCTGGCGATCTGCTGCGACATTTCGGGCTCCCGGACCGGGTCCACCCCCCACCGTTTACTCTAGAGCGGTCTGGGCCGTTCTGCGAGAATGCGCGCGCTTCACAGACCCTCCCAGAGGCCCACCATGACCCGAATCAAGAACTTCAACGCCGGCCCGGCCGCTCTGCCCCTCCCCGCGCTGGAGCGCGCCCGCGACGAGTTCCTGGACTTCGCCAAGAGCGGCATGTCCGTCATGGAGCACAGCCACCGCGGCAAGGAGTACGAGGCCTGCCACGACGAGGCCATCGCGCTCATGAAGGAACTCCTGGCGGTGCCCGACACCCACGAGGTGCTCTTCGTGCAGGGCGGCGCCTCGCAGCTCTTCGCCCAGATCCCCATGAACCTGGTGCCGGCCGGCAAGACGGCCGAGTACCTGGTCACCGGCGCCTGGGGCGAGAAGGCCTTCTCCGAGGCCAAGGCCGCCACCGCCATGCTGGGCGCATCGGCCAAGGTGGCCTTCAGCACCGGCACCGGCGACGGCAAGGAGAAGAGCTACGTGCGGGCCCCGGCCGCCGGCGAGTGCAAGGCCTCGCCCGACGCCGCCTACCTCCACGTGACCTCCAACGAGACCATCCACGGCGTGCAGATCGACGTGGACGCGGCCCGGCCCTACCCGGCCACCGGCGGCGTGCCGCTCATCGCCGACATGTCCTCCGACTTCCTCTGGAAGCCGACCGACGTCTCGAGGTTCGGCCTCATCTACGCCGGCGCCCAGAAGAACATCGGCCCCTCCGGCGTGGTGGTCATGGTGATCTCGAAGACGCTGGTCGAGCAGGGGCGCAAGGACATCCCCAAGATCTTCCAGTTCCGCACCCCGGCCGAGAACAAGTCGCTCTACAACACGCCGCCCACCTTCGGCATCTACATGATCC
>Ga0209682_10000855_pt1 | contig 10173 bp, 8 predicted proteins | sample DOMMetBare2Fresh_2_FD_187471 | JGI IMG/M metagenome (GOLD analysis project Ga0209682, IMG submission 187471) | Wetland sediment microbial communities from St. Louis River estuary, USA, under dissolved organic matter induced mercury methylation -... | ecosystem: Environmental > Aquatic >...
ACCACCGCCTCCGCTCCGCCCGCCTCGAGCCGCGCCCCCGTCCTCCAGTGGGCGCGGCGCAGGTAGCCGAGGCCGATGCGCCCTTCGGGCGTGTCGGCGGCGCTGGTGACCACGCCGACCTCGACCCCATCGGCGGCGAGCCGCGTGCCGGGACCGGCGCCGGCCGGCAGCGTGAGCTGCACCAGCCCCTTCTGGAGCTGACCGCGGGCGGTGGCGCGCAGCACCACCTCCTGCCCGATGTAGCAGCCCTTCCCGAAGTCGATGGCGCTCTTCGTCAAGCCGGCCTCCATGGGCAGGCGCGACGCGTCCATGTCGGCGCCGTAGCGCGCCAGGCCGCCGAGGATGCGCAAGGCCTCCAGGTCGGCCTCCTCCAGCGCCACGGCACCCGCCGCCACCAGCGCGGCGCGCAGCGGCCCGGCCTCCGCGGCCGCCACCACCACGTCCACCGCCGGCACGCCGCGCCGCCCGTTCCGGAGCCGCGGCGCCCCCCGCTGGCGCGCTGCCGCCTCGGCGGCGTCGGCGGCCCGGGGGCCGAGCACCGGCACCACGGCGTGCGTCTCCGAGAGATCCTCGAAGACCACCTCGTCCATGATGACGAGCTTCTCCAGCAGCCCCTTGGTGGCGGGGATCGCCAGCGGGTCGAGGTCGAGGAGCACGCCGTCCTCCTGCATCAGCAGGTGTCCCTCGCCGAGCAGGTGCCCCTTGGCGTCGAGGAAGCAGGCGTAGGTGGTCCGGCCCACCGGGAGCGGGTTGAGCGCCTGCGTCGACATGCGGTGCAGGTAGTCGCGGGCGTCCTTGCCGGTGGCGCGCAGCAGGCCTCGCCGCTGGACCGGCCCCACCGCGAGGTGCTGGCGGGCGGCGTCGAGGCGGGCGGACATGGTGTCGCTCATGGGCGCCGACAGTAGCGGGGGACGCGGCGGGCGTCGACCCTACCCCCCGAGCCGCCCGAGCGCCCACGCCGCGGCCGCCCGCACCCCCTCGTGCGGGCTCGCCCGCAGCGCCTCCAGCAGCGGCCGCCAGCGCGGGTCGGCCGTGCCTCCCGCCAGCAGCGCCGCGTTCCTCACCAGCCCGTCGTGCCGGGCCCGCGCCAGCGAGGTCCCGTGGAAGCGCCGCGCATACTCCGCCTCGGTGAGCCCGAGCAGGGCCTCGATGGCCAGCGCCGCCTGCCCCTCCCGCGGCCGCAGCTCGGGATCGCTCCCGGGCGGCACCTCGACGTTCCACGGGCAGACCGTCTGGCAGTCGTCGCAGCCGAAGGCCCACCTCCCGAGCTGCGCCGCCACCTCGTCCGGGATGTGGCCGCGCCGCTCGATGGTCCAGAAGGAGAGGCAGCGCCGCGCGTCGACGAAGCCCGGCTCCGGGATGGCGCCGGTGGGACAGGCCGGCAGGCAGGCCGCGCAGGTGCCGCAGCGCTCGGGGTGCGGCGCGTCGGGCTCGATCTCGCGGTCGAGGAGCAGCGTGGCGAGCAGCACCCAGGAGCCGTGGCGCGGCGTGATGAGGCAGCCGTTCTTGCCGATCCAGCCGAGGCCGGCCCGCTCGGCCCAGACCTTCTCCATGGTGGGGGCCACGTCGGCGGTGCCGAGGCAGCGCACCGCGGGGTCCTGCGCCAGGAGCTCGGCCTGCAGCGCCTTGAGCCGCTTCTTCATGACCGCGTGGTAGTCGCGGCCGCGCGCGTAGCGGGCCACCGCCCCCTCGGCCGGGCCCGGGGGCGCCGCCTCCTCGGCACGGTAGGAGAGCGCCAGCGCCACCACGCTCCGGACGCCCGGCAGGAGCCGCGCCGGGTCGAGCCGCTCGGCCCGCTGGGTGCCGAGCCAGGCCATGTCGGCCTCCCAGCCCTGCGCCAGCACCCGGTCGAGCGCGCGCGGGTCGAGCGGGCCGGCGCGGGCGATCCCCACCTCGTGGAAGCCGGCGCGGCGCGCCGCCGCCTTGACGAACGGGCTGTCGAGCCGGCCCGTCACGCCAGCGTGCCGCGACGGCCACCGCCGGCGCCAGCCTCCCGGCCTGCGCCGGTCGACGTCGCTGCGGGGGCCGGCGAACCCCGCGCCCCGAAGGGCGTGAGCCTGGCCAGCATGGCGAGCAGCCCGCCGCCGAGCGCGCCCGCCAGGCCTCCCAGCAGGATGGCGCCGAGCGAGGTCCCCACCGCCGTGGCCGGCGTGGCGTTGAGCCCCACCAGGAGCCCGTAGGCCACCGCCATGCCCGCCAGCGCCCCCACGTTCCCCTTGCGGATGCGGGCGTCGACGAGGGCCGCGCCCGCCGCGATGACCAGCGAGAGGAGCCAGAGCGCCGCGGGCGGCAGCGTCGCCCCGACCACCGCCACGTGGAGCGGCCCGGCCACCTGGCCGGAGAGCCGGTCGAGCGTGAGGGTGGCGCCGGGCGCCACCGCGCCGTGCACGTAGACCTCGTTGTGGTCGTGGGTGACGTTGGTGCGGCTGCGGCCGGCGCGCCCCTGCGAGACGGTCCGCTCGACGTGCCCCGACATCGGCTCGGCGCCGCCGGAGAGCCGGAACTCCACCTCGGGCGTGCCGCCCGGCGGGAGCGGCGCGTGGACCAGCAGCCGGACCCGCCCCGAGAGCGACGGGGGCAGCGGGAGCACGGCGCCGGTGCCGGCCAGCTCGCCCTCGGCCAGCGGGGCGCCCGGCAGCACCGCGCCGAGCGCGCCCACCAGGCAGAGCCCGGCGGCGGCCACCGCCAGCGTCACCGTGGCGACCCGGGTCGGCCGGTCCACCGCCGGGGCCAAGGCCGCACGGACCATGAGCAGGGCCATGGCCGCCGAGAAGACCAGGGCGAGGGCGGCGCCGGTCAGGCCGTCGGGCAGGAGGCCGAGGGCGTAGAGCCCCCAGGACGCGCCGGCCAGGCCGAGGGCGGCCACCGGGAGGATCCAGCCGGTGAGGGCCTCCTCGAGCCAGAGGGAGAACGGGGAGGGGGTGGTGTCGGGCATGGCGCGGGACTCTAGGCCAAAAACTCGACGCGATCGATATCGCCCCTAGCATGGCTCACCATGGCGAGAAGGCTCGAGCTTCACGCGTGGGACCGCCTCCCGGGCATCGCGGAGCGGGGGGCGGGGTGGGTGCTGGCCCAGGGCGACTGCCTGGAGGCGCTGGAGCGGCTGCCGCCGCACTCGGTCGACCTGTGCTTCGCCGACCCGCCCTACATGCTCTCCAACGGCGGCACCACCTGCCAGTCGGGCCGCCGCGTCTCGGTCGACAAGGGCGAGTGGGACGTGTCGCGCGGCGTGACCGGCGACCACGCCTTCCAGACCGCCTGGCTGCGCGCCGTGCGCCGCGTCCTCAAGCCCACCGGCACGCTCTGGGTGTCGGGCACCCAGCACGTCATCTTCTCCATCGGCTTCGCCATGCAGGAGCTGGGGTTCCACCTGCTCAACACCGTCACCTGGTACAAGCCCAACGCCTCGCCCAACCTGGCGTGCCGCATGTTCACGCACTCCACCGAGATCCTGCTCTGGGCCAGCCCGATGAAGTCGAAGCCGCTGGCCCATCGTTTCAACTACAAGGCGATGAAGCAGGAGAACGGCGGCAAGCAGATGCGCGACCTGTGGGCCATCACGGAGCAGCCGGTGCCGGGGGGCGAGCAGGTCATCTGGCCGCTGCCCACGCCCGGCCCGCGCGAGAAGGGCCACGGCCGCCACCCGACGCAGAAGCCCATCGCCCTGCTCGATCGCGTGGTGGCGGCGAGCGCCAACCCGGGCGACCTGGTGCTCGACCCGTTCAGCGGCTCGGGCACCACCGGCGTGGCGGCGGTGCGCGCCGGCTGCCGGTTCCTCGGCCTGGAGCGCGACCCCGAGTACGTGGAGCTGGCGGCCCGCCGCCTGCGCGACGTCGAGCCGTCGGGCCGCTGACCGGCCGGGCCGGCCGCCTGGCCGGAATCCGCCGTCATCCCGAGCCGATGGCCTCCCTTCACCTCCGGCGCGCCACCTCCCACGCGGCCCGTCGACGGCCGGCCGGGGCCATGGTACACGCCGGGGCGTGAGAGGCTCTCCCCCGCGCCACCCCGACGAGCCGAAGGCCGAGTTCTCCGCGCTCGAGGGCATCATCCAGGATGCATCCGACCTGAAGGTCGGCGACCGCGTCGTCTACCCGAACCAGGGCGTCTGCGAGATCACCGGCGTCGAGCTGAAGGAGATCGCCGGCCAGCAGCTCGAGCTGGTGCGGATGCGGCGCGAGGAGGACGGCGCCGCCGTCATGGTGCCGAAGGGCAAGGTCCCCTCGGTCGGCCTGCGCCGCGTCGCCTCCGGCGAGCTGATGGAGGGCGTCTTCCACTACCTGGCCGCCCAGTACGACGACCCCGAGCTCGACTGGAAGGTGCGCCACCGCGACAACGCCGACCGGCTGGTGGCGGGCGGCGTGCTCGGCGTGGCCGAGGTGGTGAAGGGGCTGCACGCGCTCTCGCGGATCCGCCCGCTGCCCACCAAGGAGCGCGAGCAGTACGACAACGCGCGCCACCTGCTGGTCAACGAGGTGGCGGTGTCGCTGGCCGTCCCGCCGGGCGTGGCCGAGGACTTCGTCGACTACGCGCTCATGCCGCCGGCCGGCACCAAGTTCGTGCTGAAGCCGCCACCCAAGCCCATCCTCATGCCCAACCGGCCCAAGCGGAAGCGCATCGTCGTCGACGAAGAGGGCGACGGGCTCGAGGGGCTGGGGCTCGACGACCTGGGCATCGAGCTGGTGGAGGGCGAGGCGGTCGAGGGCGAGGCCGCCACCGTCGAGGGCGAGGCCGCCGAGACCGCCGAGGGCGCCGAGGCGGGCGAGGAGGCCGCAGGAGCCGAGGCGGCGACCGCCGCGCCGGCCGTGCGCGTCGCCGCGGTCGCACCCGAGCCGCCCCCGACGCGCGTCGGCCGCGAGGAGAAGCCGGCCAAGGCGCCCCCCAAGGCGGCGGCGCCCAAGAAGGCGGAGAAGCCGGCGGAGCACGCCAAGAAGGAGAAGGCCCCCGCCAGGAAGGCGGCCCACCCTGCCAAGGCGGCGCCCAAGGCGGCCCCCAAGGCCGCGCATGCCGCCAAGGCGGTCGCCAAGAAGCCCGCGCCCAAGAAGGCCGGAGGGAAGAAGAAGTGATCCGGCTCGTCACGCTCGACAAGGTCGATCCGGGCGACATCCACGCCCTCGTGAAGATCCTCTACGCCGCCTTCGGCCTCGGCACCGACCACGCCGGCGACCGCGCCATGCCCCCCGACGTCGCCGCCAAGGACGGGCGCGTCGACGCCGTCAAGCTGCTCACCGAGGTGGAGCCCATCCGCCTGGTGGCCGACGACAAGGTGCTCTACATCACCGCGGCGCCGCTCTCGCTCCCGGCGGGGCCTCTCGGCGAGCCGCCCTGCTGGGGCTACGCCGTCTACGGCGGCCAGCGGGCCGTCATCAGCCTGTCGAAGCTCCCTGGCCGCGGCGTCTCCGAGGCCTCGGTGGAGGCCTGGCGCAACCGGCTGGCGCGCGAGGCCATCCACGCCATCGGGCACCTGTGGGACCTGCACCACTGCTACGACGCCCGCTGCGCCATGCATCCCTCCTGGTCGCCCAACCTGGCGGCGCAGCCGGACCACGACCTCTGCACCTTCTGCCGCGAGAAGAGCGAGCGGAAGATCCGGCTGGCCAAGACCTAGCCGGCCGCGATGGCGGTCCACCTCCTCGCCCGCCTCCTCTCGGCGACCCGCGCCCTGCTGGGGGAGCAGGTGGAGGGCTGGTACGGCCAGGCGCGGGCCGGCGGCCGCGCCGCCTGGGTGAACCGCCCCCGCGCCGCGCGGGCCGCCGCCATGATCGCCGCCGCCGGCCTGGCCGCCATCGGCGCGGGCTCGCTCGCCGCGCAGCGCGCCACCGAGGCGGCCCTGCCCTCGGCGCTCGACTGGCGCGCCGCCGAGGCCCTCCTCGCGCGCGACGGCGCGGCCGGCGACGCCGTGGTGCTGGAGCCGGCCTGGCTGGAGCGGGCCCGCCAGCACGTCCCCGCCGATCTGACCATCATCCCCGCCCCGGCCGCCGGTGAGCCGCTGCCCGGCGTGCGGCGGGTCTGGCTGGTGTCGGCCCCGGGGGCGCCGCGCCGCCATCGCACCGCCGAGCTGGAGCTGTCCCGGCGGGCGGTGCGCGCCGACGTCCAGCGGCTGGGCCGGCTCGAGGTGCTGCGCTTCGATCTCCCCGAGCCGGCGGCGCCGCTCGCCGAGCTGGCGGCGCTCGCCCCGGCGTCGGCCTCGCTGCGCGAGGCGGGCGGGGCGGCGCGCCGGTGCCTGGTGCTGCCGCTGACGCCCGGGGCGGCCCTCCTTCACGCCTTCCCGCGGCAGCGCCTCGGGAGCGCCCTGGCCGGCTACGCCACGGTCCTGCCCGGCGCCGGCGCGCCCGGCGTCCCGGTTCGGCTCGCCTTCCAGGTGGACGGCGAGGAGCGCGGCGCGCTGGAGCTGAGCGCGGCCGAGGGGCGCCGCCGCTTCGAGGTCGAGACCGGGCGGCTCGCGCCGGGGCTCCACGAGCTGGTGGTGGTGGTCACGGCCAGCGGGGCCGGCGCCGGCCCGCTCTGCCTGGAGGGGCTGGTGCTGCCATGACGCGCCGCCGCCGCATCGCCCTCGGCTGGGGGCTCGCCACGGCGGCCGCCGCGCTCCTCGCGGCCGGCGCGCCCGGGGTGCCGCGCGACGAGGCGGAGACCATGGCCCTCGGCCCCCGCGCCGCCGGCCTCGCCAGGCCGCTGCCGGCCCACCCCGCCCAGGCCTGGTCGGCCCTGGCGGACCTCTCTCGTGAGGCCGGCCGGCCGCTCCTCGGCGACGCCCTGCACGGCCTCGCCGCCGAGGTGGGCGAGCGGGCCGGCCTGGACGGCCTGCGCAGCGCGCGGGCCGGCGCGGCGCTGGTGGCGGGGCTGCTCGCGGCCGTCCTCGCCCTCGCCGCCTTCGACCTGGCCGGCGCCCTCGGCGCCACGGCCGCCACCGCCGCGCTGGCCGCGGTGCTCGCCCCCCTCGTGCTCTTCCTCGCGCCCCGCGTCGCCGGCCAGGCCCTCCTCGCCACGCCCGACGCGCTCGGCGCGCTCCTCTGGCTCGCCGCCCTGGGCGGCTACGCCCGCAGCCTGGCCGGCCCCACCCGGCTGCGGCGCACCCACGCCGGGCTCTGGGCCGGCGTCTTGGCCGGCCTGGCCGCCGCCGTCCGCCTCGACCTCTGGACGCTGCTCCCCATCCTCGCCGCCCACTGGCTGCTCGGCCGGCTCCACCTCGCCTGGCTGGCCCACCAAGCCCCCGGGACCGCGGGCGCCGCCGAGGACTGGGCGGCCCGGCTGCGGCGCGTCCCCATCGGCCTCCTGGCCGCGCTGATCTTCGTGCCCGCCGCCGTGGCGCTCGCCTTCCCCTGGCTGGCCCTCGACCCGCTCCACCGGGCGCTGCCCGCGCTGGCCGCCGCCCATGGCGCCGGCGTGGCCCGGCCGGTCGAGCCGCTGTGGCTCGCCCTCCTCGCCATGCCGGCCGCGCTGGTGGCCCTGGCCGCCGTCGGGCTCGCCCACGCCGTGCTGCGCCTCGCCGTCGGCCTGCGCCATGGCGACGGCGACGCCGTGCGCGTCGAGGCGCTCATCCTGCTCGCCACCCTCGGGCCGCTGGCGCTCGCGGCGACCGGGCTCGCCCCGCCGCTCGCCGGCCTGCGCCCCGCGCTCCACGCCTTCCCGCTCCTCGCCCTCCTGGGCGCGCGCGCCCTGGCGGTGCTCGGCGCCGTGGCCTGGCCGGCCCGACGCCTCGCGCTCTCGACGGCGCTCGGCCTCCTCGTCCTCGCCCCCGCGGCGAGCGGCCTCTGGCACGCCTTCCCCACCCTGGCGAGCGCCTGGGGGGAGCCGCTGGGCGGCGCGGCCGGCGCGGCCATGCTCGGCCTGCCACCGCAGGACGGCGGCGAGGCGGCCCGCGGCCTGCTCCCGGCGCTGGCGCTCCACGCGGCCCCGTCGGCCCGCGTCCTCTGGGTCGGCGTGCCGCCCGGCGCGGTGGCCCGCTACCGCCGCGCCGGCCTGCTGCGGGCCGATCTCGTCGACGCCGCCGGGCCGGCCGAAGCCGACCTCGCCGTGGTGGCCCGCGCCTCCGGCTCGCGCGACCTCGAGTATCGCGCCTGGAGCGCGCTCGGCACCTCGCGGGCGGTGGCCACCGCCGCCCTCGACGAAGTGGCGCTGGCGCAGGTGTTCGCCCGGGCCGGGGCCTGGCGCTGAGACTCGCGGCAAAACGCCGCAGGCCCCGGGGCACCGGGCGCGGCGACCTGACGGGCCGCGATCCCCGCCTAGAATGGCGCCATGACCGGACCAGGGGGCGCCACCGTCGCGGCGGCCGGTGACAAGCGGTTCAAGATGCTCGAGGCGGCCATGCGCCGCCAGCAGTACCAGTCGGACGCGCTGCTCGAGGTGCTGCACGCGGCGCAGGAGCTGTTCGGCTTCCTCTCCGACGAGGTGCTGGTCTTCGTCGGGCGCGGGCTGAAGCTGCCGCTCAGCCGCGTCTACGGCGTGGCCACCTTCTACAACCTCTTCTCGCTGAAGCCGAAGGGCGAGCACACCTGCACCGTCTGCCTCGGCACCGCCTGCTACGTGAAGGGGGCGGGCGAGATCCTGGCCGGGCTGGAGCAGGCCCACGGCGTCAAGGCCGGCGAGACCACTCCCGACGGCAAGCTCTCGGTGGTGGTGGCCCGCTGCGTCGGCGCCTGCGGCATCGCCCCGGCGGTGGCCTTCGACGGCACGGTGACCGGCCTGCAGACCCGCGAGGGGGTGCTGGCGCGCGTGAAGGACTGGGTGAGGCCATGAACGCCGAAGAGCTGCAGTCCATCGTGGAGCGCGAGGCGGCGCGGCGTGGCGAGCTGCGCCACCGGGTGGCGGTCTGCACCGCCGCCGGCTGCCTCTCCCTCGGCTCGGACAAGGTGAAGGCGGCGCTGGAGCGCTCCGTCGAGGAGGCCAAGCTCGACGGCGAGGTGGAGGTGCACGGCACCGGCTGCCTGGGGCTGTGCCACGCCGGCACCATGGTGCAGGTGGAGTCGCGCGAGGACCCCCACCGCCTCTGCCGCTGCCTCTACGAGCGCGTCGACCCGGAGCTGGCGGTGCGCATCGTGCGGGAGCACCTGCTCTCCGGCCAGCCGGTGGCGGAGCGGCAGGTGTCGCCCGACGATCCGTTCTTCGCCTCGCAGCAGAAGGTGGTGCTGGAGGGCTCGGGCGTCACCGACCCGGAGCGGATCGAGAGCTGCCTGGCCGCGGGCGCCTGGCAGGGGCTGCACCTCGCCCTCACCGAGCTGACGCCCGCCGAGGTCATCGCCGAGCTCCAGAAGAGCGGCCTGCGCGGCCGCGGCGGCGCCGGCTACCCCACCGGCCTCAAGTGGTCCACCGTGGCCAAGGCGCCCGGGCCGAAGAAGGTCATCGTCTGCAACGCCGACGAGGGGGACCCCGGCGCCTTCATGGACCGCTCGGTGCTGGAGGGCGACCCGCACCGCGTCCTGGAAGGGATGGCCATCGCCGGCTACGCCGTGGGGGCCGACCAGGGCTACGTCTACGTGCGCGGCGAGTACCCGCTCGCCATCGCGCGCCTCAAGACCGCCATCAAGCAGGCGGAGCGGCTGCAGCTCCTCGGCCACCGCATCTTCGAGACCGGCTTCGACTTCCGCGTCGACCTGCGCATCGGCGCCGGCGCCTTCGTGTGCGGCGAGGAGACGGCCCTCATCGCCTCGGTGGAGGGACGCCGGGGCACGCCGCGCCCCCGCCCGCCCTACCCGGCCCAGAGCGGCCTGTGGGGCCTGCCCACGCTCATCAACAACGTGGAGACCTTCGCCAACGTGCCGGTCATCCTGCGGCGTGGCGGCGCCTGGCTGGCGGCCATCGGCACCGAGAAGTCGAAGGGGACCAAGGTCTTCGCCCTGGCCGGCAAGATCAAGAACACCGGCCTCATCGAGGTGCCCATGGGGCTGTCGCTCCGCCAGATCATCTTCGGCATCGGCGGCGGCATCCCCGACGGCAAGCAGTTCAAGGCGGCGCAGACCGGCGGCCCCTCGGGCGGCTGCATCCCGGCCCAGCACCTCGACCTGCCGGTGGACTACGAGTCGCTGGTCCAGGTCGGCTCGTTCATGGGCTCGGGCGGCCTCATCATCATGGACGAGACCAGCTGCATGGTCGCCGTGGCCGCCTACTTCATGGAGTTCTGCCGCGACGAGTCCTGCGGCAAGTGCATCCCCTGCCGCGCCGGCACGGTGCAGATGCACG
>Ga0209682_10000856_pt1 | contig 10168 bp, 10 predicted proteins | sample DOMMetBare2Fresh_2_FD_187471 | JGI IMG/M metagenome (GOLD analysis project Ga0209682, IMG submission 187471) | Wetland sediment microbial communities from St. Louis River estuary, USA, under dissolved organic matter induced mercury methylation -... | ecosystem: Environmental > Aquatic >...
GAGTTGAGCTATAGTTAGACAGAGTCTAATCACGACGCCACCGAAACCGCCGGCCCTCGATGGGGCCCGTGGCCGGGCGCTACCTGGGGAGGCGCTGGCGGGGCCGGCGCGGCGCGGTCCTGGGCTCCGCGCCCGGGGCCCGCGGGCCCGCGCCACCGGTCCTTCGCCCGCGCACCACCACCTGGTACTCGCGCACCTCGACGCCGGGCAGCCGGTCCACCCTGCGGACCTCCAGCGCCTCCCACGGGATGTCCTGGATGGCGCCGCTCGCCTCGTCCACGAAGTGGTGGTGAGGGGCCAGGTGCGGGTCGAAGACCTGCCTCCCCTCGGCCAGCACCAGGGTCCGCAGGAGCCCCCGCGCCACCAACAGGTTGAGCGTGTTGTAGACGGTGGCCCGCGAGATCATGGGGACCCGCCCCTGGACCCGGGCCAGCACCTCGTCGGCGCTCGGGTGGTCCTGGGTGCGCAGCACGTACTCGGCCACGGCCAGCCGCTGCGCCGAGGGCTGCACCTGGTGGGCGCGGAGGAGCTCGGGGAGGGTGGAGGCCATGACCTTGGACTAAGTCCAGGGTCCGCCGGTGTCAACGCTCCCTCGGGACCGGCCGGGGGCGCCGCGCCGGCCGCGCCCTCAGGCGTTCAGGTAGGGGGCCAGCCAGGAGAGCGCCTTCTCCACCGCGGTCGGCACCGCGCCGGCCACCTCGGGCGAGAGCCGCTCGGTGAAGGAGAAGTCCCCTCCGGCCACGGTGACCAGGAGCCCCTGGGGTGCCCGGCCGTAGGCCATGCGCGCCAGCCCGAGGATCTCCTCGGGGGTGAGGGCGTGGAGCAGCGCCTCGCGCGGCGCCCGGGTGTGGACGTGGTGGGCGGACACGCTCCCCGGCGCCCCGGTCACGGTGGCGTCCAGGAAGACCACCGCCTCGGCGCGGGCCGCCGCCTCGGCGTGCTCGGGGAGGAGCTGGATGGCCTCCTCGACGTGCACGCTGCCGGGCGGCAGCTTGGCCGCCAGCGCCCGTCCGAGCACCACGCCAACCCCGTCGTCGCCGCGGGTCGTGTTGCCCAGGGCGAGGAGCATGATCACGGGTCACCTCGTGGCGGCGTCGATGAGCTCCCCGGAGGGACCGAGGAGCTCGACCGCCAGGGGCATCCTACCAGCCGCGTGGGTCGAGCAGGAGAGGCAGGGATCGTAGGCCCGGATGCCCGCCTCGACCCGGTTGAGCAGCCCCTCGGTGATGGTGCGCCCCGAGAGGTAGTGGCGCGCGATCTGGGTCACCGTCCGGTTCATGGCCAGGTTGTTCTGGCCGGTGGCGATGATCATGTTGACCTTCGACACCACCCCGCCCGAGCCGACCTCGTAGTCGTGGAAGAGGATGCCCCGAGGGGCCTCGCTGACCCCCACGCCGCGCCGCCGGCTCCGCATGGCCACCGCGCAGACGTCCTCCGAGAGGATCTCCGGGTCGGCCAGGAGCTGCTCGATCCGCTCCACCGCGTAGAGGATCTCCACCAGGCGGGCGTAGTGGTAGTGGAACGAGGCCAGCACCGCGCCGCGGCCGAGCTGGCGGAACTGGGCCAGGGCCTCGTCGGCCAGCGGGGTGCCGGCGCGGCTGCAGGCGTTGAGCCGGGCCAGCGGACCGACCCGGTAGCAGCCGTGCGGGTACCCCTGGGGCTTGTAGTAGGGGAACTTGAGGTAGCTGAACGGCTCGACCGCCTCGCCGATCCACTGCTGGTAGTCCTTGGCGTCGATCTGGTCGGCGACGATCTGCCCCTGGTCGTCCACGAAGCGGAGCTTGCCGTCGGTGTGGGCGAGCTCGCCGTCCGGCCCGACCAGCGCCAGGAACAGCGAGGGGAAGTTGCCGAAGACCCGCGCCTCCTCGTGGTGCTCCTCCACGTCGCGGGCGAACCAGGCCAGGGTCTTCCGGGCGACGGCCAGGGCCTCGGGGAGGCCGGCCAGGATCCGCTCCCGCCCCTCCTCGGTGAGCGGCGAGGCCACGCCGCCGGCCACCGCCCAGGCCGGGTGGATGCGCCGCCCGGCCACCGTCTCGATGACCTGCTGCCCCCACTTGCGCAGCGCGATCCCCTCCCGGGCCAGCTCCGGCCGGACCTCGGCCAGCCCGAGCACGTTGCGGCGGGCCGGGTCCGAGTCGTAGCCGAGGATCCAGTCGGGGCTGGAGAGGTGGAAGAAGGAGAGGGCGTGCGACTGGACCAGCTGGGCCAGGTTGACGATCTGGCGGAGCATCTTGGCGGTGTCGGGGATGTCGACCGCCAGCAGGGCGTCGGTGGCCTTGGCCGAGGCGAGCAGGTGCGAGACCGGGCAGATGCCGCAGATGCGCGCGGTGATGACCGGCATCTCGCGGAAGGAGCGCCCCTCGCAGAACTTCTCGAACCCGCGGAACTCGGTGACGTGGAAGCGGGCCTCCTCCACCTCGCCCGCGGCGTCGAGGTGGATGGTGATCTTGGCGTGCCCCTCGATGCGGGTGACCGGGTCGATGACGATGCGCTGGCTCATGGGTCCCTACCCGTAGCGGAGGTGGCCGGCCAGGTTCGGGGTGCGCCCCTCGAGCACGTCCACCAGGAGGCCGTGGATGAGGTCGGCGTGCGGGGGGCAGCCGGGGAGGTAGGCGTCCACCGGGATGACCTGGTGGAGCGGCAGGACCCGATCCAGGAGCTTCGGCACGATGCCGGCCTCGTCGGGGATGCGCGGGGTCACGTCGGCCAGCTCCAGGTAGGCGCGCTGCAGCACCGGCAGGGCGCCCCCCAGGGCGTTGCGGATGGCGGTGACGTTGCCGGTGACCGCGCAGTCGCCGAAGGCCACCACCAGCTTCGAGCGGGCCCGGAGCCGCTTCGCCATCTCCACGTGCTCCTCGTTGCAGACCGCCCCCTCCACCAGGACCACCGCCACGTCCTCGGGGAAGACCTTGGCGTCGGCGATGGGCGAGAAGACCAGGTCGATGCGCGGCGCCAGCTCCAGCAGCCGCTCGTCCATGTCGAGGAACGACATGTGGCAGCCGGAGCAGCCGCCCAGCCAGACGGTGGCCACCCGGGCGCGGGCGGCGCCGGTGCTCAGCGGATCCATTGCTTCTTCTCCCGGGCGTTCTTGATGTAGGTGAGGAACTCGCGGTGCTTCACCTGGCCTCCGGCCGGCTGGATCTTCTCGAAGAGCGCGCCGGTCGGGCAGACCTTGACGCACTTGCCGCAGCTCGTGCAGGAGTCGCTCTTCCCCCACGGCTGGTTGAGGTCGGTGATGACCCGGGCGGCGGCGCCGCGGAAGGCCACGTCCCACACGTGCGCCCCCTCGATCTCGTCGCAGACCCGCACGCAGCGGGTGCAGAGGATGCAGCGCGCGTGGTCCAGCATGAAGCGGGCGTGGCTGGCGTCGAGGGTGGTGTTGGGGTGCTGGTAGGCGTAGCGGACGTGGTCCAGGCCGACCGAGTAGGCGACCTCCTGCAGCTCGCAGCGGCCGTTGACCACGCAGACGGCGCAGACGTGGTTCCGCTCGGCGAAGAGCAGCTCCACGATCTGCCGGCGGTAGCGCAGCAGCCGCTCCGAGTTGGTGGTGATGGCCATGCCCTCCTCGGCCCGCAGGGTGCAGGCCGGCTGGAGGCGGGGGGAGCCCTTGAGCTCCACCAGGCAGAGGCGGCAGGCGCCCAGCTCGGTGAGCCCGTCGATGTGGCAGAGGGTCGGCAGGTCGATGCCGTGCTCGCGGCAGAGCTCCAGGACCGTCTCGCCCTCGCGGGCGCTGACGTCCTTGCCGTCGATGCTGAGGGTCCTGACGGTCACGGCCGCACCTCCGTCCGGGCCGGCGTGGCGTGCGGGGCCGGCGGCGGGGCCATCTTGCAGACCCCGGCCGGGCAGCGCCGCTCGCGCACGTGGGCCAGGTACTCGTCGCGGAAGTAGCGGAGGGTGGAGACCACCGGGTTGGGCGCCCCCTGGCCCAGGCCGCACAGGCTGGTGGACTTGAGCAGCTCCGCGAGCTCCTCGAGCTGCGCCAGGTCCGCCTCGCGCCCCTCGCCCCGGCAGATGCGGGTGAGCAGGCCGTGCATCTGCACCGTGCCGGCCCGGCAGGGGACGCACTTGCCGCAGGACTCGTCGCGGCAGAACTCCATGAAGTAGGCGGCCACGTCGACCATGCAGCTGGTCTCGTCCATGACGATGAGGCCGCCGGAGCCCATGAACGAGCCGACCTGGATGAGCGACTCGTAGTCCACCGGGAGGTCGAGGTGCTGCGCCGGGATGCAGCCGCCCGAGGGGCCGCCGGTCTGGGCCGCCTTGAAGGCCTTCCCGTCCGGGATGCCGCCGCCGATGTCGAAGATGATCTCGCGCAGCGTCATCCCCATCGGCACCTCGATGAGCCCGGTGCGGGCGATCTTGCCGGCCAGCGCGAAGACCTTGGTGCCCTTCGACTTCTCGGTCCCGACCGAGGCGAAGGCCTTGGCGCCGCCGGTGACGATGGCCGGCACGTTGGCGAAGGTCTCGACGTTGTTGATGAGCGTCGGCATCCCGCCCAGGCCGCTCACCGCCGGGTAGGGCGGGCGGGGGCGGGGGGTGCCGCGGCGCCCCTCCACCGAGGCGATGAGGGCCGTCTCCTCGCCGCACACGAAGGCGCCGGCGCCGATGCGCAGGTCGATGCGGAAGTTGAAGGCGCTCTCGAAGATGCGGTGGCCCAGGAGCTGGAGCCGCTCGGCCTGCTTGATGGCCCCCTTGAGGCGGGCGATGGCGAGCGGGTACTCGCCCCGGACGTAGACGTAGCCCTGCTCGGCCCCCACCGCGTAGCCGGCGATGGCCATCCCCTCCAGCACCCGGTGCGGATCGCCCTCCAGCACCGAGCGGTCCATGAAGGCGCCCGGGTCGCCCTCGTCGGCGTTGCAGATGATCACCTTCCTGGCCCCGACCGCCTTGGAGACGGTGGACCACTTCAGGCCGGTCGGGTAGCCGGCGCCGCCGCGGCCGCGCAGGCCGCTCGCGGTGATCTCGGCGATGACGTCGGCCGGCTTCAGCTCGGTGAGGGCTCGGTGGAGCGCCTGGTAGGCGCCGGCCGCCAGGCAGCTCTCGATCCGCTCCGGGTCGAGGACGCCCGACCCCTGCAGCACCACCCGCCGCTGCTTGGCGAAGAAGTGGCTCTCCGCGTCGGCCTGGCCGTCATCGAGCGGCGTGCCGGCCAGGAGGTGCTCCTTGACGATGCGCACCGCCCCCTCGGCGTCCACCTTCTGGTAGAGGCACTTGCAGACGTGCCCCGGCTCCCTGGACTCGACCTGCACCAGGGTGCCGGCGTCGCACAGCCCGAGGCAGCCGGTGCCGAAGACCTCCACCTCGCCGCCCAGGCGCGCCTCCTCCACCGTCCGCTGCAGCGCCGCCTTGACCTGGTCGGCGCCGAGCGAGAGGCAGCCGGCCGCCTGGCAGACGCCGACCCGGTGGCGCACCTCCTGCTGGGCCTTCCGCTCGGCGTCGACGATCCCCTGGAGCTCCTCGGCGTTCATGGCTTCATCCACCCCTCGAGCCGCTTCAGCACCGTGGCGGCGTCCTGCTTGCCCGCCACCTCCTGGTCGAAGACCACCGCCGGCGCGATGCCGCAGGCCCCCACGCAGCGGGCCACCACCGACGAGAGCTTGCCGTCCGCGGTGGTCTCGCCGGCCTTGACGCCGTGGGCGCGCTCGACGGCGGCCAGGATCTCGCCCGCCCCCTTCACGTAGCAGGCGGTCCCCATGCAGACGGTGCAGGTGTGCTGCCCCTTCGGCTTCAGCGTGAAGAGGTTGTAGAAGGTGGCCACCCCGTAGACGCGCGAGAGCGGGAGCTTGAGGGCCGTCCCGACGTAGAGCAGCACGTCGTCCGAGAGGAAGCCGAAGAGCTCCTGCGCGGCGTGGAGGATCTCGAGGAGCGCCTCGGGCTGGTACTGCTGGCGGCGCAGGGCCGCGTCGAGCATCTTGAACCGCTTGTCGCCGCTCGGGTGGACGGCCGGAGCGCTGCTGGGGCTCATGGGCGCATTCTGGCTCATCGCGGACAGGTCAGGTCGGGATCGACCGCGGGTGCGGCAATTTGCCCGGCGCGCGGTGCGCGGTGCGCGGTGCGCCGGCGCTGGACGCGCGTCAGGGCCCGGCGGGCGGCGTCAGCGCCACGAGCCCGGCCTGGCGAAGAGCTGCGCCAGCGCCACCTCGTCGAGGTAGACGCCCGCCTCGGCGTGCGAGGAGCCGAGCTCCTGCCAGGCGGCGAACTCCTCGTCGCGGCGCCCGGTCTCCAGCGCCACCACCGCGAGGTCGGCGGCGCTGGCGTCCGGCGCGTCCAGGAGGTCCGCCCGCAGCAGCCCGGCTCGCCGGTACCGCTCCACGGCGCCGGCCGGGACGCCGATCCAGGCCACCCGCGCGCCCGGCACGGCGTGGCGCCCGAGCTCGGCGAGGAGCGCCACCGCGGCCTCGCCCCCCTCCTGCCGCGGCCAGCCGCGCGAGGCGGCCCCCGGCGCACCGTCGGCCGGCTCGCCGTAGGCGGAGCGCCCGTGGGGGAAGGAGCCGATCGCCGCGCGGACCCCGGGGGCCAGCAGCAGCGCCGCCAGCCCGGCCGCCAGCGCCCGGGGGCGGGCCGGCCAGGCGACCGCCGCGGCCGCCGTGAGGGCCCGCGCGCCGAGCACCGCCAGCACCGGGAGCGCCGGCGCGATCGGCCCCAGCCCGGGCTGGCGCGGCGCCAGGCCGAGCGCCGCCAGCGCGAGCGGGAGGCCGGCCGCGAGGAGGAGCAGCGAGCCGATGCGGGCGCGCCGGTCGTCGCCGTGCCGGAGCCCGCGGACCAGCCGCTGCGCCGAGTGGCCGAGGCCGAGCGCGAAGAGGAGCACCACCGGCCCGGGGAGGCCGGCCAGGGCCAGGAGGGCCGGGTTCACGGGCGCCGCCTGCCCCGCGCCGTGCGCCGACAGGAGGGCCGGCCAGAGCCGGCCGAGCGGGTCGGGCCAGAGCCACGGGGTCGCGAGCGCCGCCAGCGCCGGGCCCACGGTGGCGGCGGCCGCCAGCCCGGTGGGGAGCCGGCGCAGGCGGGTGGCCCAGTCGACCGGCGGCTCCTCCGGCGGCTCCTCCAGCGGCCTGGGCGCGCGGCGGATCAGCCAGGCGAGGTGGAGCCGCCCGAGGAGCCAGTGGCAGGCGAAGAGCGGCACCAGCGTCCAGAGGTCGGGGCGGGCCGCCGCGGCGAGCCCGGTCATGATCCCGGCCCAGGTCCCGGCGCGGGTGCGCCGGAGGCGGGTCTCCCCCTCCAGCGAGCGGGCGAAGGCGGCCACGGCCGCCAGCCAGAAGAGCGCGCCCAGGAGGTCCCGCGAGAGGCCGAGCGCGAAGGCCGCGCCGCGCGGCGAGGCGAACAGCAGCGCCGGCGCCAGGAGCGCCGCCGGGGCTCCGCCGAGATCGAAGGCCACCAGCGCCACCAGGGCGGCCAGCAGGGCCGCGGCCACGGCCGCCCCGAGCCGGGCGCCGCGGACCGCCCCCAGCCCGATCCGCTCGCCCCCCTCCGCCGCGAAGCCGTGGACGGCCTCGGTGAGGAGCGGGCCGCGCTGCCGCTCCGAGAGGGCGGTGAGGCCCCGGGCCGAGGTGACCGGCTCGAGCGGCGCGCGGGTGAGCAGGCCGGCCGCCGCCCGCCCCGCCTCGAGGATCGACACCTCGCCCGCGGAGAGGCCGGCCTGGCCGCCGAGGAGGAGCCCGGCCAGGAGCGCGGCGGCCAGCCAGCCGAGGGCGATGGGGCGGCGGGAGGTCATGGCAGGGCCAGCGCCTCCAGGCAGAGGGTGCGCGGGCCGGCCGGGGCGGAGGCCTCCAGCGTGAGGTCGCGCGGCCCGGGGGCGGCGGTGGTGGTGTCGAAGCGGAAGGGGCGCCAGCCGGCACCGGCCAGGTCGGCGGCGCCCAGCGGCTCGCCGTCCACCAGCAGGCGGAGCTGCACCGGCGCCGTCTCCGGGCCGACGAGCTCGACCTGGCCCTGCAGCATCCGGCCGAGCGGCACCGCCGGGAAGCGGAGCTCGATCGGCGCCTGAGGCGTGAGCTCGAGCCGGAGGCAGCGGTGGGCCAGCCCGTGGAGGTCACGCGCCGTCACCGCCGCGCCGGCCGGCGCCCGATCGGCCAGCACCGCCAGCGGCAGGAGCGGCGTGCCCAGGTCGGCGCGCAGCACCTCCAGCCCGCCGAGGCGCCGCGCGTCGGTGGCGCTGGCCTGGCGGAGGAGCACCCGCGCCGCCGCCGCCGAGCCGCCCGGCGCTTCGGGGGCGCCGAGCAGCCAGGCCCGCCGCACGCCGGGGAGCGGCTCGCCCTCCAGCCGGCTGGGGGCCACCACCGGCAGGCCGTGCGGTGCGAGCTCGCGGGCCCGCTCGAGCCACGGCGGCGCCACCACCACGGCGTCGCCGGGCCGGGCGTCGCGCGCGAGCAGGGCGGCGGCGGCGCGCCAGTCGAGCGGCGAGGGGAGCCGGGCGGCCTGCAGCTCCTGGGCGACCAGCGAGGCCACCCCGGCCAGCCCGAGCGCGGCGCAGAGCAGGATGGCCCCCTGGCGCGCGGCCGCCGGGCGGGTGGCCCAGGCGCGCCCGAGACGCCCCCGCAGCCCGTGAAGCCAGCCGCGGACCTGCTCGCCGAGGAGCGCGCCGAGCTGACCGAGGAAGCGGGTGAGGAGGCCGGCCGGCATCGGCCTCCCGGTCAGGACTTGGCCAGGCGGATCTTCCGCTCGCTCTTCTCGCGGCAGAAGGTGCAGAGGTCGGCCTCGGGCGAGGCCGCCAGCCCGGGGGACCAGGACGGGTGCATGGCGCAGCGGGAATCGTAGCAGTGGTGCAGATCCCACAGGTGGCCGATGACGTGGATCACCTCGCGCGTCAGCCGCCGCCGCCAGGTCTCGATGGAGGCCTCACTGGCGCCGCGGGCCGGCAGGCCGGAGAGCGACACCACCGCGCGGGCGCCGCCGTACTCGGCGAAGCCCCAGCAGGGCGGGGCGCCGAGCGGGCCGGCCGCCAGCGAGAGCGGCGCCGCGGTCAGGTAGACCACCTTGTCGTCGGCCACCAGGCGGATGGCCGGCGCGGCGGCGAGCAGCGCGATGGCGTCCAGCCGGCCGTGCGCGGCCGGCACGCCGGACGGCACGGGCTTGTCGCCGCTGTGCTCGGTGCCCAGGCCGAAAGCGGTCCAGAGCGCCTGGCGCAGGGCGGCCAGGTCGGTCGGGTCGATGGTCTCCAAGGTGACGAGCCGGATCACTTCTTCTTCCCTCCGGCCGGCTTGGCCGGCACGGGCATCTTGGCCAGCACGGTCCTCTTGGCCAGCAAGGTCTTCTTGGCCAGCATGGTCTTCTTGGCCGGGGCGGGCGCCTTCTTGGGGGCGGGCTTCGTGGCGGCGGGCTTGGCGGGCGCAGGCTTGGCGGGCGCGGGCTTCCTGGCCGCGGCCGGGGCCTTCCTGCCCGGCGGGGGCGCGGCCTTGGGCACGGCGGGCCTCGTGGAGGGCTTCGCGGCGGGCGCCTTCGACGCGGCCGGCCTCGCGGCGGGCGGGGCCTTCGCTGCGGGCGGCGCCTTCGCCGGAGGCGCCGCCTTGACGGCGGCCTTGGGCACCGGGAGCGCGCGCGCAGCGGCCAGCGCCTTGGCGAGCGGATCGGGGAGCGGCGGGGCGGCCGGCCTGGCCGGGCCCGGCTTGGCGGATGCCGAGGCCTTCGGCGGCACGGCCTTCGGCGGCGTGGCCTCCGCGGCTGCGGCCTCCTCGCCCTCGCCCTCGGCGCCTTCGGCCACCTCGGCGGCGCCCGCGGCGGCCGCTTCGCCCTCCACCGGCTCGGCCCCCTCGGCGCCCAGGAGATCGATCCCCAGGTCCTCGAGCCCCAGCCCCTCGAGGCCGTCGCCCTCGTCGTCGACGACCAGGCGGCGCTTCTTGGGGCGGCTCGGCATCAGGATCGGCTTGGGCGGCGGCTTCAGCTTGAAGGTGGTGCCGGCCGGCGGCATGAGCGCGAAGTCGATGAAGTCCTCGGCCAGGCCCGGCGCCACGCCGGTGGAGGCGGCCAGCTCGCCGATGAGCAGGTGGCGGGCGCCGTCGTACTGCTCGCGCTCCTTGGCCGGCAGCGGCCGGAGCCGGGAGAGCGCGTGGAGCCCCTTCACCACCTCGGCGATGCCGAGCACGCCGCCGCCCACCAGCCGGTCGGCGTTGTCGCGGTGGCGGACCTTCCAGTCGAGCTCCGGGTCGTCGAACTCGGCGGCCAGGTAGTGGCAGACGCC
>Ga0209682_10000857_pt1 | contig 10166 bp, 8 predicted proteins | sample DOMMetBare2Fresh_2_FD_187471 | JGI IMG/M metagenome (GOLD analysis project Ga0209682, IMG submission 187471) | Wetland sediment microbial communities from St. Louis River estuary, USA, under dissolved organic matter induced mercury methylation -... | ecosystem: Environmental > Aquatic >...
CCCCGCCCTGAACGCCTCTCTCGACGAGGATCGCGGGGAGATCGTCCTCAAGAGGAAGGTCGACGTCGGCATGGCCGTGGACGCCGAGGACGGATTGGTCGTCCCCGTCGTCCGCAACGCGGACGCGAAATCGGTCATCGAACTGGCCGGGGAGATCGATCGGCTGTCGAAGGCGGCCCGGGAAGGGACCCTTGCCCCCGGGGATCAGACCGGAGGCACCTTCACGATCTCCAGCGTCGGTTCGATCGGGGGGCTGTTCAGTTACCCCATCATCAACGTCCCGGAGGCGGCCATCCTGGCGGCGCACAAGATCGTGACCCGGCCCGTGGTCCGCGACGGGAAGATCGTCCCCCGCGAGATGATGTACGTGAGCCTCTCCTTCGATCACCGCATCGTGGACGGCGGAGAGGCGACGCGGTTCCTGAACGAGGTCGTCCGGCGCATCGAGGCGTCGGCGATATGACGGAAAGGATCTCCCGATGAAACAGTTCGACCTGGTGGTGATCGGCGCGGGGCCCGGCGGCTACGTGGCGGCGATCCGCGCGGCCCAGCTGGGGATGCGCGTGGCGGTCGCCGAGCGCGACAAGCCCGGCGGGGTGTGCGTCAACTGGGGGTGCATCCCGTCCAAGGCGATCCTCACCTCCGCGGGGTTGTACGAGGAGATGCGCAACGCCGAGGCGTACGGGATCCGGTGCCAGGGGCTCTCCGCGGACTACGGCGCCGTCATCCGCCGGAGCCGGAAGGTGGCGGACCGGATGTCCCGCGGCGTAACGTACCTCTTCAAGAAGAACGGGATCGAGCTGTTCCCCGCGAGCGCGACGGTTCTCTCGCCCACCACCGTCCGGGTGGGGGAGGAGGAGCTCTCGGCGAAGAACATCCTCGTGGCCTCCGGAACGTCGGTGCGGGGGCTGCCGGGGATCGAGCCCGACGGCCGGGTGATCCTGACCAGCGACGACGCCCTCGCGCTGGAGACGCTTCCGCGCTCCGTGATCGTCCTCGGGGGCGGCGCCGTGGGGGTGGAGTTCGCCTACGTCTACCGGGCGTTCGGGGCCGACGTGACGATCGTCGAGATGGAGGACCAGCTCCTCCCGCGCACCGACCGCGAGGTGGCGAAGGAGCTGGAGAAAGCGCTCGCAAAGCAGGGGATCCGGGTGCTGACCTCCGCCCCGGCGAAGGGATTCGACAAGGTGACCCGGACGTTGACGGTTTCCTCCGGCGGCAAGGAGGAGACGCTCACCGCCGAGAAGCTCCTCGTCGCCGTGGGGCGCAAGGTGCTCTCCGCCGGGCTGGGGCTGGAGGCGTGCGGAGTGGAGATCGAGCGCGGCTTCGTCAAGGTCGATGACCGGCTCCGAACCTCCTGTCCCACGATCTGGGCCATCGGCGACGTGATCGGCGGGATGATGCTCGCCCACAAGGCGTCCGCGGAGGGCGTCGTCGCGGCCGAGGCGATCGCGGGGAAGGATGTCCGCCGCCCCGACCCGGACCGGATTCCCGCGTGCGTCTACTGCCGTCCCGAGGTGGCCACGATCGGCCTGTCGGAGGAGGAGGCGAAGCGGCGCGGGATCGAATGCAAGGTGTCGAAGTTCCCCTTCACCGCGCTCGGGAAGGCGGTCGCCTCCGGCCACACCGAGGGATTCGTCAAGATGATCGCGGAGGCGAACTACGGCGAGGTGATCGGCTGCCACATCCTCGGCGCCGGCGCGCCGGACATGATCGCGGAGCTCTCCCTCGCCCGTTCCCTCGAGGCGACGTTCCACGAGATCGGCCGCACCGTCCATGCGCACCCCACCCTTCCGGAGGCGATCCGGGAGGCGGCGCTCATGCTGGGCGGCGAGGCGATCGACCTATAACTCTTCACGAGAGGACGCCATGACCGAGCAGAAAGACCGGGAGCTGTATCGCTGGCTCCGCCTCATCCGCGAGTTCGAGGACCGGATCTCCGCGCTGGACAAGCAGGGGAAGCTCATGGGCGGGGTCTACTCGGGGAAAGGGCAGGAGGCGGTGACCGTCGGCTTCTGCCACGACCTGCGGTGGGACGACTGGATCTTCCCGCTGCACCGGGACCTGGGCGCCTATCTCGTCAAGGGGGCCGACCCGAAGCGGCTGATGGCGCAGATCTTCGGCAAGCGGGACGGCTTCGCGAAGGGGAAAGACTCCTACCTGCACGGGGGCGACCTTTCCAACGGGATCTTTGGTGCAACGTCGTGCCTCGGCGCGACATTGCCGATCGCGGCGGGGATGGCGTACAAGTTCAAGATCCGTAAGGAGGACCGCGTGGCGATCGCCTTCTTCGGCGAGGGGGCGAGCAGCCGGGGGGACGCCCACGAGGCGATGAATTTCGCCGGCGTGCACAAGTTACCCGTGATCTTCGTCTGCGAGAACAACTTCTACGCCTACTCCACGCCGAACGAGCTGCAGTTCGGTGTGGACAACGTGGCGGACCGGGCGGCCGGATACGGCTTCAAGGGCGAGGTGGTGAGCGGGAACGACCTCCATGCGGTGATGAAGACGGCCGGGAAGGCGATCGACCGGGCGCGCAAGGGGGACGGCCCGACGCTGGTGGAGTGCAAGACGTACCGGTATCACGGCCACTCCGAGCACGACCGGGCCGACTACCGGTCGGAGGAGGAGGTGATCACCTGGGAGAGCCGGGATCCGATCTCCCTCTGGGAGATCTACCTCGAAAAGAGAAAGTACGACATCGCCGCCATCAGGAAGGAGACGACCGAGGAGGTGACGCGGATCGTGGAAGAGGCGGTGGCGTTCGCGGAAGGGAGTCCGGCCCCCGCCGGGCCCGAGGCGATGGAAGACCTGTACGCCATGCCGATCGACACGGAGGCCCGGTAACCATGCTCGTCACCTACATCGAGGCGATCCGGCAGGCCATGGACGAGGAGCTGGCGCGGGACGGGAACGTCCTGTTGATGGGGGAGGATGTCGGGGTGCTGGGCGGCGCCTTCAAGGCGTCCGCGGGGCTCCAGGAGAAGCACGGCGCCGACCGGGTGGTCGACATGCCGATCTCCGAGTCGCTGATCGTCGGGGCCGGCGTCGGACTCGCGGTGCAGGGGATGCGCCCAATCCTCGAGATGCAGTTCATCGACTTCATCTCCTGCGGCTTCGACCAGATCGTGAACTCGGCCGCGACGCTGCGCTACCGCCACGGCGGGCAGACCGCCTGCCCGATCGTGGTCCGGGGGCCGTCGGGCGGCGGGGTCCACGGCGGCCTGTACCACTCCCAGAACCCGGAGGCGTGGTTCTGCCACGTTCCCGGCCTCAAGGTGGTGGCCCCGGCGACGGCGTACGACGCGAAGGGGCTGCTCAAGTCCGCCATCCGGGACGACGACCCGGTGATCTACTTCGAGCACAAGTTCCTCTATCGGCGGATCAAGGAAGAGATTCCCGCGGAGGAGTACCTGGTCCCCATCGGGAAGGCCGCGCTGCGCAAGGAAGGGAGGGACCTCACCGTCGTCACCTACGGCGCCCCGGTCCACGCGGTGATGAAGGCGGCGCGGGACATGGCCGCGGAGGTGGACATCGAGGTGATCGACCTGCGGACCCTCCTGCCGATCGACTGGGCGACGGTGAAGGCTTCGGTGCGGAAAACGGGAAAGGTTCTGATCGTCCACGAGGCGCGGCTGACCGGAGGGATCGGTGGGGAGGTCGCCGCGCGGGTCGCGCAGGATTGCTTCGAGGAGCTGGACGGGCCGGTCCTGCGGCTGGCGGCGCGGGACGTCCACACGCCGTTCGCCCCGGCGATGGAGGACTACGTCCTGCCGAACCAGGAGAAGATCACCGAGGCGATCCGGAAACTCGCCGCGTATTAAAGAAGGAGCGTGCAGCGATGCTCATCGACGTCGTGATGCCCCAGCTCGGGGAAAGCGTGGTGGAAGGGGTCGTGGTGAAGTGGCTTGTGGAAGTGGGGGAGCTGGTCGCCAAGGACCACCCCCTGCTCGAGATCTCCACGGACAAGGTGGACGCGGAGATCCCCTCGCCGTCGGCGGGGCGGGTCGCGCAGATCCTGGTCAAGCCGGGAGAGACGGTCCCCATCCAGGCGGTGCTGGCGAAGATCGAGACGGACCCGGCGGCGACCCGCCCCGCGCCCGAAGAGGCCCCGAAATGGGACGAGGAGACCGAGGGTTTCCCCGGCCACATGGCGCGGAAAACGGGACCGCCGATCCCGGCGCCCCCCCGCGTCGAGCCGTCCGCTCCCCCGCCTCCGCCGCCCCCGACGACCGGGCGGATCCGGATCACTCCGGTGGTGGCCCGGATGGCCGCCGAGCATGGCCTGGATCTGTCGAAGGTCCCGGGCACCGGCATCGACGGACGCGTCTCCCGGAAAGACGTAGAGTCGTATCTGGCTTCCGGAGGCGCCCCCTCCTCCGCTAAAGCTTCGGAGGGCAAGCCCATTCCGAAGGCGGCGGCCGCCCCCGCCCCGCCGCCCAGGGCCGCAGTCGCGGAAGGGGACCAGATCGTCCCGTGGACGCCGATCCGGAAGAGGATCGCCGAGCACATGGTCCGGAGCAAGCACACCTCGCCCCACGTCCACATCTTCGCCGAGGTGGACATGCACAGGGTGGCGGCGGTCCGGGCCAAGGCGAAAAAGGAGGGCGTGAACCTCACGTATCTTCCCTTCGTGATCCACGCCTCGGCGAAGGCGCTGCGGGAAACCCCGATCATGAACGCGACCGTGTCCGGAGAGAGCACGGTGCTGAAAAAGGATATCCACATCGCCGTCGCGGTCGACACGGAAAAGGGTCTGCTCGTCCCGGTGCTTCGCCATGCGGACCGGATGTCCCTGAAGGAGATCTCCGCGGCGATGGACGATTTCGGCGCGCGGGCCAAGGCGGGGAAGATCTCCCCGGACGAACTCTCGGGAGGCACCTTCAGCATCACCAACCCGGGGCTCAAGGGGAACCTCTTCGGCACCCCGATCATCAACCAGCCCCAGGTGGGGATCCTCCGGCTGGGGCAGATCGTGAAGCGGCCGGTGGTGATCGACGTGGACGGCGAAGACTCCATCGTCATCCGGCCGATGATGTACCTCGGCTGCGCGTACGACCACCGCGTCATCGACGGCGTGGCGGGAAACGGCTTCCTGTACAGGGTCCGGGAGATCCTCGAAGCGGGGGATTTCCCGTAGGCCGAAAGGGCGCTCCGTGGAGACCGTCTGGCTGGGAGAGGTCGCGTACCGGGAGGCGCTCGCCCTCCAGCTTTCCTATCTGGACCGCAGGGCGGCCCGGAGGATCCCGGACACCCTGCTTCTTCTCACCCACCCGCATGTATACACCCTGGGCCGCGCCGGAGACGAGGCGAACCTGCTCGTCCCGAGGGAATCGCTCGCGGCGGAGGGGATCCCGGTGGAACGCGTGGGACGGGGCGGAGACATCACCTACCATGGTCCGGGGCAGCTGGTCGGCTACCCGATCGTCCTGATGGAGAGGCCGGACGTCCACAAGTTCGTCCGGTCGATCGAGGCGGCGTTGATCGACGCCGCGCACGCGTTCGGCGTCGCGTCCCGGCGGATCGAGGGGCTGACGGGCGTGTGGGCGGGGGAGCGGAAGATCGCCTCCATCGGCGTCGGCATCAGGAAGTGGGTCACCTACCATGGCTTCGCACTGAACGTGACGACCGATCTCTCCCGGTTCCGGGGGATCCACCTGTGCGGCCTCAAAGGTCGGGAGGCGACGTCGATCGCGGAGGAGACGGGGAGCGCCCCGGCGATGGAGGCGGTGCTCGAGGCGGTGGCCGCCGCCTGCAACCGTTATCTTGAGGGGTTCGCGTGAACCCGGTCCGCGCCCCGCGCCCCGATTGGCTCAAAGTCCGCGCCCCTTCCGGGAAACGGGTGGAGGAGGTGTCGGGGACGCTGGCCAGGCTCGGTCTGCGGACGGTGTGCCGGGAGGCCAGGTGCCCCAACGTGGCGGAATGCTGGGGGGCGGGGACGGCGACCGTACTCCTGCTGGGCGACGTCTGCACGCGGGGTTGCGCCTTCTGCAGCGTGACCGCCGGGGTGCCCGCTCCGCCCGATCTCGCCGAACCTTCGCTTGTGGCGAACGCGGCGGCGGAGCTCTCCTGGCGGCACGTGGTCGTCACCTCCGTCACCCGCGACGACCTCCCCGACGGCGGGGCCGCGCACTTCGCCTCCGTGGTCCGCGCGCTGCGGCGGGACGCCCCGGGTGCCGCCATCGAACTGCTGGTTCCGGACTTCGCCGGAAACGTCGACGCGCTGCGGTGCGTCGTCGACGCTTCCCCCGACATCCTTGCCCACAACGTGGAGACCGTCCCGCGCCTCTACCCGATGGTCCGGAAGGGGGCGGAGTACGACCGATCCCTCGATCTTCTCCGCCGCGCCGCCGCGATGCGCCCCTCCCTTCCGCTGAAATCCGGGATCATGGTCGGGTTCGGGGAGACCGAAGGGGAAGTGGCGGCGGTCTTCCGGGACCTGTTCGCCGCGGGGTGCCGCTCGATCACCGTGGGGCAATACCTGCCGCCCTCAAAGGATCATCTGCCGCTGTCCGAATACGTCTCCCCGGAGCGGTTCGATCTCCTCGCGGAAGCGGCGCGCCGGATCGGCTTCGAACGCGTCCTGTCCGGCCCCCTCGTCCGGAGCTCCTACTACCCATCACCGGCATGATCGCCAACCCCGCGGCGCGCATCATCCTGCACCTGGATCTCGACGCCTTCTACGCCTCGGTCGAGGTCCTCGATCGCCCGGAATTGAGGGGGAAGCCGGTGATCGTCGGCGGCGACGAGCGTCGCGGCGTCGTGGCGGCCGCATCGTACGAGGCGCGCAGATTCGGCGTTCACTCGGCGATGCCGACGGCGACGGCGAAGCGGCTCTGCCCGAAGGGGATCTTCCTCCCCGTCCGCATGTCCCGCTACGCGGAGATGTCGGACGCGGTCTTCGCGATCTACCGGCGATTCTCCCCCCTGGTGGAGCCTCTCTCCATCGACGAGGCGTTCCTCGACCTGACGGGGTGCGAACGGCTGTTCGGTTCCGCGGAAGCGGTGGCGCGGAAGATCAAGACGGCGGTGCGGGAGGGGACGGGGCTGACGGTTTCCGCCGGCGTGGCCCCGAACAAGTTCCTCGCGAAAATCGCGTCGGACCTCGGGAAGCCGGACGGCCTCACGGTCGTCCCCCCCGGAGGCGAGCAGGAGTTTCTGGACCCTCTCCCGGTCGGGAAGCTGTGGGGGGTGGGGAAGGTGACGGAGAAAGCGCTCCTGGGCCGGGGGATCCGCACGATCGGGGATCTGCGCCGCTCGTCGCGCGAGACGCTGGTGCGGAGCTTCGGCGCGAACGGGGAGCACCTGCACGAACTGGCCCGCGGAATCGACGACCGCCCGGTCGAGACGGAACGGGAGGCGAAATCGGTCGGCCACGAAGACACCTACGACCACGATCTGCGCGATCGCGGGGCGATGCGCCGGGAGCTTCTCTCGCTCGCCGACCGGGTGGCGTCGCGTCTGCGCGGTGCCGGGATCCGGGGGAAGACCGTCACGCTGAAGGTGAAGTACCTCGACTTCGTCCAGGTGACCCGGGCGATCACCCTGTCCGACCCCACCGACGACGGGGGAACGATCTACCGGTGCGCGCTCGACCTGCTGCTCGACACCGAGGCGGGAGCCCGCCCCGTGAGGCTTCTCGGGATCTCGGTGTCGAAGCTTGCCCCGGCGGCGGGTCCGCGGAAGGTGGACCGGATGGAGCAGCTCGGCCTCTTCGGCCGGCCGGGCGCGGTAACGCCGGAGACGCCGAAACCCGTGGACCCGGAGAAAAAGGAAAAGCTCAACCGCGCCGTGGACCGGATCCGGGAGAAGTTCGGGCCCGGAGGGATCGTCCCCGGAGCCCTCCCCCGGGAGAAGCGGAAGGGCGAATAGCCGCTCCTCCCCCCGTCACTTCTTCGCCGGTTTCCCCGCCCGGAACGAGTGACAGGAGACGCACGCTCCTTTCGCGGCGTTGTGCTCCTTCATGTCGCTGTGGCACGCGAGGCACGTGTCGCGCCCGGAGATGGCCCAGACGTGCTGTTTGTGGCAATCCGTGCAAGCGGCTTCGGAGTGGCCCCCCTTCCCGTGCAGGCCGAGCACCTTGTCGTGGCACTCCTTGCATGCCGTCAGCGGTTTCGCCTCCCCGGGTTTCTGGTGGCAATCCGTGCACGCCATCTTCATCATCGGCGCGGCGGTGTTGAACTTGTGGCACTCCACGCACTCGGACGGTGGGCGATAGCCCGCGGAGTGGCAGCGGCTGCAAAGGATCCGGGCATGTTTCCCGTTCAGTTCCACCGGGTGCCAGGGGATCTTCCTGTCCGGGGAGACGGCTCCAAGCGGCATGAGCGGGCCTCGCTCCGGCATCGTGTGGCACTCCGAGCACTCCATGTTGAGGACCTTCCCCGTCTTCGAGACGTGGCGTCCGTCGTGGCAGCGGAAGCATCCCGGCCAGTTCCGATGGCCGATGTTGGAGGGGTACGTCTTCCAGTTCACCTTCATCGCGGGGAAGACGCTGCGGTCGTAGATCTCGGTCGCCGTTTTCCCCGCCTTCTCGACGTCCGCCTTGCGCGCCTCGTAGAGGGCGGGGTACTTTTCCCGGTAAAAGCCCGCGATCTCGGCCTTGAGCCCTTCGTGGGCCTTCTCCCGCGTGGGGTATTCGCGGACGAGCGCGTCCACCACCAGCTTCTTCGCCCAGGGAAGCGTCCTGGAGATGAGCCCGGTGGTCATGGCGCGATCCACCCCGGTCTCCGGCGGGTGGTAGATGTGCGTGGGCCGGTTGTGGCAGTCCATGCAGTCCATCTCGTCCTTCGGGATCGCCGTGAGCTGCTCCTTGCTCCCCTTGTAGTCGAGGCTGAGGTATTCCTCCAGCAGGTCTCCCTTTTCGCTGCGGACCTCGATCCACGGGATCTCCTGCTTCTGGCGGTCCACGGCGATGTAGTTGACCTTGTTCTGGATGATCATGTGCCAGTGGATCCCGGCGGTGCCTCCCAGCGCGGCGCTGCCCCCGCCCGTCTTCATCCCGATGCTGACCTGCTCGGGGGTGTTCTTCTCGTCGTACCGGAAGTGCGCGATCTGCATCAGCTGGGTGCCGAAGAACTTCGCCGGCCAGTGGCACTCCTCGCACGTCTCCCGCGCGGGGCGCAGGCTCTCGATGGGGGTGGGGATGGGAGAGGGGTACGAATTCATGAACACGGCGACCACCTGGCGGAGGCCCGAGATCTTCGACTTGACGTACCACGATGCGCCGTGCCCGACGTGGCAGTCCACGCACCGGACCCGCGCGTGCGGCGAGGAGATGTAGGAGGCGTACTCCGGCTCCATCACCTTGTGGCAGAGGGTGCCGCAGAAGGAGACGGACTCGGTGTACAGGAAGGCGTTGTACGTCACGAAGGCCATCAGGATCATCAGGAAGGTTCCGCCAAGGACGATATAGCTGAATTTTTTCCGGTAATTGGCGTCGTTCAGGTCGATGCGCGGGTACGGAAGCGCCTCCTCCGTCCCGGCCTTCCGGCGCCGGATGCTCTCCCTCCGCATCCCGTAGAGGAAGAACGCCGCGCCCACCGCAAAGAACATCGGGAACACCATGTAGGTGAAAATGCCGAGGTACGGGCTGGTCCGCTTGAGGCTGAACTCCAGCGCCAGGATGAAGACGATCAGCAGGAGGCTCCCCGCCGCGATGAGCGCTCCGAAATAGCTGACCGCGTTCCGGTACAGATAGGCGTACTTCTTCTGTTCCTCCGCCATGCCGCCGTCCCTCCAACCAAACAGGGTTTTAGCCAAAAAGGTTACCAAGATCAGTGGCTGTTTGGAAAGTGGAAAGATCGCTTCATCTTGATTTTCGCGGTTCAGGTGGCTAAGATGATTTTCCTGCAGCGTGCCGAAGTGGTGGAACTGGCAGACACGCCATCTTGAGGGGGTGGTGGGGAAACCCGTGCGGGTTCAAATCCCGCCTTCGGCACCATGAAATGCCATGGGAGCTCGGTGAATTCCGATGCTCCCTTTTTCATTTCATGGTGCTCGACGGGGATTTGAACGCGAACCCGCCGCCGACGAACGGGAGAATGAGCGCGACGTACCGGAGCGCGTCAGGCGGGCGCCCCACTCCCGGATGGGAGACGCTCCCTGGGGTACCCCACAAAGAAGAACTTGAGGGGCACCATCTCAATAATTGAAGGAAATTTGGCCCC
>Ga0209682_10000858_pt1 | contig 10153 bp, 9 predicted proteins | sample DOMMetBare2Fresh_2_FD_187471 | JGI IMG/M metagenome (GOLD analysis project Ga0209682, IMG submission 187471) | Wetland sediment microbial communities from St. Louis River estuary, USA, under dissolved organic matter induced mercury methylation -... | ecosystem: Environmental > Aquatic >...
GAGCTCGGCAAGAAGTTCGGCGCCGAGAGCACCGGCGCGTTCGTCAACGGCGTGCTCGACAAGATCGCCCAGGGCCTGCCGGCCTCGCGGCGCGGCGAGGACTGATGCGACGGCTCGAGGTGGCCGACCTCTCGCTCGCCACGCTCGACGCGCTCGACGTCGACGCGCTGGGTGTGCTGGTGGGGCCGGAGCGGCCGCTGCAGGGGCTGGCCGGCCTGGTGGACTGGCGACTCTGTGGCGCCCTGACCCGGGCCCTGTCGGGCGGGCTCTACGCCGGCGCCCCGGACGAGGCCCTGCTGCTGCCCACCGGCGGCCGCCTGCCGTGCGGCCGCGTGGTGGCGCTGGGGCTGCCGGTGCCCAACGGGCCGGAGGCCTTCTCCGGCGCGGCCCGGCGGCTCTGCGAGGTGCTGGTGAAGGCCGGGGTGGGCTCCTTCGCGGTGGCGCTGCCGCCGGTCACGGGCGCCGACACGGCGGCGGTGGCACGGCTCTGGCTGGAGGCGGGCGGCGCCGCGCCGAAGGCCCGCCAGGTGCTGCTGGGCGAGGCCCGCACCCTGCTGGCCGACCTGTCGGCTGCCAAGGCCGCCGGTGGGGCGCCCGTCGAGCTGGCCAGCTTCTCGGCACGCCCCGGCCAGGTGGTACGATAGGCGACCGGCCGCCGCCTCCCCGCGGCCGACTCGCCATGGCGGACCGCTCCCAGAAAGCGCTGGCCGACTTCGTCTCCGAGGCGCAGGAGACGATCGACGCGCTCGGCAAGGGGCTGATGCGCCTCGATGGCCACGGCGGGGAGCCCGACCCCGACGTCCTCAACGCCGTCTTCCGGGCGGCCCACACGCTCAAGGGGCTCTCCTCGATGTTCGGGGTGGAGCGCATGGCGCGCCTGGCGCACGCCCTGGAGGACCTGCTCGACGACGCGCGCATGGGGCGCAAGCGGCTCGATCGGGCGGCCATGGACCTCCTGCTGGAGGCGCCCGAGGTCTTCTCGCGCATCATCGCCGAGGAGGCGGCCGGCGCGGTGCCCGGCTCGGTCGACGCGGCGGCCCGGCTCACCGATCGGCTGCGGGCCGGCGAGGCGGTGGCCGCGCCCGCGGCCGAGGACCCCATCGACGCGGTGGCCCTCGGGCCGGAGGTGCGGGCGGTCCTCACCGAGTACGAGGAGCACCGGCTCCGCGCCAACGTGGTGAAGGGGCTGGGGCTGTTCCGGGTGCGCGTGGCCTTCGAGCTGGCCCGCTTCGACACCGAGCTGTCCGAGCTGAACGCCCGCCTCAAGGCCATCGGCGAGGTGGTCTCGACGCTGCCGAGCAGCGACGCCCGCGACCCCGGCGCCATCGCCTTCGAGCTGCTGCTGGCCTCCGCCGAGCCGCACGCCACGGTGGTGCACGAGGCCGGCCCGGCGGCGACGGTCGAGCCGGTGGCGCGGCTGCGGCCGGTGGCGGCGACGCCCGAGCCGGCGCCCGCCCACCCGAGGGCGCCACAGGCAGCGCCGTCACGCACCGAGCGGACCCCGACCTCGACCCCGACCTCGACCTCGACCTCCGCCTCCGCCACGCCCCAGCCGCCGGCGCGCCCGGCCGCCGAGCCGGCCACCGAGGCGGGCTCGCTCCGCTCGGCCTCCCAGGCGGTGCGCGTCGACATCCACAAGCTCGACCGGCTCATGAACGTGGTGGGCGAGCTGGTGCTGGTGAAGTCCTCGCTCCTCGCCGTGGCGGAGCGGCTCAAGGCCGAGGGGGTCGACCCCCTGCTCGGGGGCGAGCTGCAGCGCGCCAACCGGGCGCTGGAGCGCAAGCTGGCCGAGCTGCAGAGCGGCATCCTCGAGGTGCGCATGGTGCCCCTCGAGCAGGTCTTCGACAAGCTGACCCGCATGGTGCGCAAGCTGGCGCGCGAGGTCGGCAAGGAGGTCGACTTCGAGGTCACCGGCGGCGACGTCGAGCTCGACAAGCTCATCGTGGAGGACCTCTCCGATCCGCTCATGCACCTCATCCGCAACGCCATCGACCACGCCATCGAGCCGCCCGAGGTGCGGGCCCGGCTGGGCAAGCCGCGGGCCGGCCGCATCAGCCTCTCGGCGGCCCAGCGCGGCAACCACGTCTGCATCGTGGTGGCGGACGACGGCGGCGGCATCGACGAGGACCGCGTGCGGGAGGTGGCCGTGGGGCGGGGGCTGGCGGCCCAGGACGCGGTGGCCGGCATGGCGCGGCGCGAGCTGCTCAACCTCATCTTCATGCCCGGCTTCTCCACGGCGCGCCAGGTCACCGGCCTCTCGGGGCGCGGCGTGGGCATGGACGTGGTGAAGAACAACATCTCGGCCCTCTCCGGCATCATCGACCTGCAGACGGAGCGCGGCCGCGGCACGCGCTTCGAGATCACCCTGCCGGTGACCCTGGCCATCATCCGGGCCCTGGTGGTCTCGGTGGCGGGGCGCACCTACGCCGTTCCGTTGAACAGCGTGCTGGAGATCCTCGAGGTGCGCGGGCGTGACGTCCGCACCCTCTCGACCCGGGAGGTCATCACCCTGCGCGGCGCCACCCTGCCGGTGACGCGGCTGGCGCGCTTCTTCGCCCTGCCGGAGCGGGTGGCCCCCGAGCCCTTCTTCGTGGTGGTGGTGGGCCTGGCCCAGGAGCGGCTCGGGGTCGCCGTGGACGAGCTGGTGGGGCAGCAGGACGTCGTGGTGAAGCCCCTGGGGCGGGTGCTGCAGGGCGTGCGCGGCATCGCGGGGGCCACCGACCTGGGCAACCGCCGGTCGGTGCTGGTGCTCGACGTGGGGGCCATCATCGAGGAGGTGGTGGCGGGCGACGCGGCGCGCGAGGCGGCCGGCTAGGCGCCGGGCACCATGTACCTCGAGCACTTCGGCCTGCGGTGCAAGCCCTTCTCCAAGACGCCCGACCCCGAGTTCCTCTTCCCCTCGCGCCAGCACGCCGAGGCGCTGGCCCGGCTCTCCCACGCGGTGGAGGAGCGGGAGGTGGCGGTGCTGACCGGAGAGGTGGGGGCGGGCAAGACCACCCTGTCGCGCGCCCTGGTGGACGCCTTCGCCGACCGCTGCCGCTTCAGCTTCGTGATCAACCCGGCCCTGCCGCCGGCGCAGCTCCTCTCCGCGGTGGCCGAGGGGTTCGGCCTGCCGGCCTCCCGGCGCAAGGGCGAGACCTGGTCGGCGCTGGGCGACCTGCTCTCGCGCCTCGACGGCGAGGGGCGGCTCCCGGTGGTGGTGGTGGACGAGGCGCAGCTCCTGGCGGGCCGCGCCGCCTTCGACGAGCTGCGGCTCCTCACCAACCTCACCGCCGACGACCGGCCGCTGCTGGGGCTGCTGCTCATCGGCCAGCCCGAGCTGCGCCGGCGCATCCACGAGCTGGGCGGCGAGGCCTTCGCCCAGCGGATCGGCGTGGCCTACCACGTGGGGGCCCTCGATCAGGCCGAGACCGCGGCCTACCTGGCCCACCGGCTGGCGGTGGCGGGGCGCGGCGCGCCGCTCTTCACGCCCGAGGGGGTGGAGGCGGTGCACCGCCACGCCGGCGGCCTGCCCAGGCGGGTCAACCAGCTCGCCGCCAGCGCCCTGCTGGAGGGGTTCTCGCGCGACGTGTCCGACATCGGCGCCGAGGTGGTCGAGGCCGCCGCCGCCGACCTGGTGGCCTACCTGGGCGCCCCGCCGGCGTCGCGCTAGAATCCTGGCCGGCATGGACTTCCTGGAGATCCGGCGCAAGGCGAAGGAACGCGCGGCCGCGCGGGCCGAGGCCGCCTCGCGCGCCGCGCCCGGGGTGCCGGCCCAGGGCGCCGCCGGCGCGATCGGGACGGCGGCGCCGGAGCCGCCGTTCCCGCTCGCGCTGGAGCCCATGGCGCTGCCGTCGGCGCCCGGCGGGCCGCCACCCACGCCGCTCGGGCCGTCGGCGCCGGCCGCGCCCGCGCCGCTCCCGCCGCGCGCCGGGATCGGGGCGGATCCGGACGCGGTGGCCGAGGAGGCGGCACGCATCGAGGCGGCGCTGGCCGAGCGGCTGGAGTCGCTGCCGGCGGCGGGCGACGGGCGCTTCAAGACCTGGCGCCCGCTCGGCGAGGACGTGCCGGGGGTGGCGCCCATCGCGCCGGACGACGCGGGGCCAGGGCGCCACGGGGGCCGGGACGATGCGGCGCAGGGGGGGCTGACCGGCGATCCGCTCGACGAGTTCTTCTACCGGGACGACGAGGCCGGGCCGGCCATGGGCGGCCTGGCGTCGCCCGTGCTGGCCATGGCCGCGCCGGAGCAGGTGGAGCGGGACGAGTACCTCACCTTCCGGCTGGGTGAGGAGGAGTACGGCGTGGCCATCGGGCGGGTGCGCGAGGTGATGCGCGCCCCGCCCCTCACCGAGGTCCCGCGCGCCCCCGCGGGCGTGCTGGGCGTCATCACGGTGCGCGGCGACGTGGTGGCGGTCTTCGACCCGCGCCAGCGCCTGGGGCTGCCCCCCGGCCCGGCCGGCGAGGCGGGGCGGGTGGTCATCGTCGACGACGGCAGTGGCCTCTGCGGCCTGCAGGTGGACGAGGTGGCCAGCGTGGTGCGGCTGCCGCGCGGCTCGCTGGAGGCCTGCCCGCAGGGCATGGGGGGCCACGGCGCCGACTGCCTGGAAGGCATCGGGCGCGAGCGCGACCGGCTCTTCACCGTCCTCGACCTGGCGGCGCTGCTCCGGCCCCGCCGTGGTTCCGAGGGGCGCGGCTGATGGCGGCTCCTCCTGCCGCGGGCGCGCCGGCCGGCGACGGCGTCCTGGCCCAGCTCTGCACCTTCCGCATCGGCGGTGAGGACTACGCGCTCGACATCATGCGGGTGCGCGAGATCATCCACCCCCTGCCCGTCACCCCCGTGCCGCGCTCGCCGGCGTTCGTGGAGGGGGTCATCCGGTTGCGCGGCGACGTCATCCCGGTGGTCGACGTGCGCAAGCGCTTCGGCCTGCCCACCGCGCCGGCCACCCGCGCCAGCCGCTTCCTGGTGGTGACGGTGGCCCGGCAGCGGCTCGCGCTGGTGGTGGACGAAGTGTGCGAGGTGGTGCGCCTGCCCCGCAGCGAGATCCGGCCCGCGCCCGGGCTGATGGGGTCGCGCGGTCCACGGTTCTTCCTGGGGGTGTGCGGCGGCGGCGAGGTGGTGCGCGGATCGCCAGGCCGGCGCGGGGCCGGGGCGGGGCGGCTGCGCCTGCTGCTCAACGTGAAGGCGCTGCTCGATCCCAGCCAGCCGGGCGAGGCCGAGGCGGCCCGCGCCCAGGCCGAGGCCTCGAGGCAGGCATGAGCGACCTGCCGCCCCGGCCCCCTCTGGCGCGCACGCGCGACGCCGACGAGGAGACCCGCTACCGGGCCGTGCAGGAGCTGGACGCGGAGCGCCCCGCCGAGCTGGCCGAGCTGCTGTCGTGCCTCGGCGACGGGAGCTGGCGCGTCCGCGGCGCCGCGGTGGAGCGGTTGGCGGCGCCGGCCGATCCGCGCCAGGTGCTGCCGGGGCTGCTGGCGGCGGTGGACGGGGGCGACTCGGTGGGAGCCCGCGACGCCGCCGGGGCGGCGCTGGCGCGGCTCGGGCCGGCCGCGCTCCCGGCCCTGGTGGAGCGGCTCGGCACGGGCGGGCCGGAGGGGCGCCAGGCGGCCAGCGCCATCCTGGGCGCCATCGGCGACCGGCGCGCCTTGCCCGCCTTGGCGGCCCGCCTGGCCGACGCCGACGCCAACGTACGGGCCTCGGCGGCCGCGGCGCTCGGCCACATCGGCGGGCCGGAGGCCGGGACGGCGCTCCTGGCGGCGCTCGACTCGGACGACGCCACGCTGCGCGGCGCCGCCCTGGAGGCGCTGGCCTCCCTGCGGCTGGCCCCGCCGCTGGCGCAGCTCACCCGGCTGCTGGCGGACCGGGCGCTTCGTCCCGCGGCCTACCGCGCCCTGGGCGCGAGCGACGAGCCGGGCGCCCTGGAGGCGCTCGGCGAGGGGCTGGCGGAGCGGTCGGGCTCGGTCCGGCTCGCCGTCCTCGACGCCATCGGCCGGCAGCGGACGCGGCGCGGGCGGGACGCGCTGGAGCGGCTGGCCCGGGCGGTGCGCGGCGTGGCCGAGCGCCAGCCAGGCGCGGCCGACGCCTGCGCCGAGGCGCTCGCGGGCGGCGAGCCGACGGTGGCGGCAGGGGCGCTCACGGCGCTGTCCTGGATCGGCGAGGCGCGCCACGCGGCGGCGGTGGCGCGCGCCGCGGAGGATGATGGCCTGCGCTCCCTGGCCGAGGAGGCGCTGGAGGCCCTGCCGAGGAGCGAGGCGGTGCGGCAGGCCTTGGCCGAGGTCGCACCCGCGCTGCCGCCGCTGGCCCGGCTCTCCGCCTGCGCCACGCTGGCCGCCGCCGGCGACGGCGCGGCGCTCGAGGCGGTGCTCTCGGCCATCGACGACCCCGACGAGCGGGTGCAGGAGGAGGCCGTGGCCGCCCTGGGCCGGCTCGGCGACGCCCGGGCCGTCCCGCGGCTCTGCGCCCGGCTCGGCGACGCGCGCGCCGACGTGGCCGGCCTGGCCGCCTCGGCGCTGATCCTCATCGCGGGGCGGTCACCGGCGGACCGGCAGGCGGTGCTGGGTGGGTGCCGGGCCGACGGAGCGCCCGGACCGTCGCCGGCCGCCCTGCGCGTCCTCGGGGCGGTGGGCGACGCGGAGGACCTGGTGCGGGCCCGCGCCGCGCTCGGCGCCGAGGGCCTGGCCTGCCGGGTGGCGGCTGCGGCGGCGGTGGCCGGCCTGGCGGCGCGCGGGCTGGCGCGGGGCGAGCACCTGCCGGAGCTCATCGCGGCGCTCGGCGACGGGAGCTGGGAGGTCCGCGCCGCGGCGGCGCGCGCCTTCCACGTCCTGGCCGAGGCCAGGGCCGAGGACCGCCTCGCCGACCCGCGCGGCCACGAGCACCCCCTGTGCGCGCAGGCCAGGGTGGCCCTGCAGGACAGGCTCGGTGACGACGAGCCCGCCGTCCGCGCAGCGGCCCTGGAGGCGCTGGGCGGATGCGGCCGGCCCGAGCATGCGCCGCACATCGCCGCCCTGCTGGCGGCGGCTGGGTCGCCGCCGCTGGTGGCCGCGGCGGCGCTGCGGGCCCTGGTGCGGCTGGGAGCCGCCACCCCGGCGTTGCTGGAGCGCGCCCTCCGGCACCCGGACGCCGAGGTGGCCAAGGAGGCGGTGGCGGGCGCGGCGGGCCTGGCCGGCGCCGAGGGGGCGCGGCTGCTCTCGGCGGCGGCCCGGAGCGGGCGCTGGGACGTTCGCCACGCGGCGGCCCGCGCCATGGCGGCGCGCTCCGAGCCCGAGCTCCGGGAGGAGGCGGGAAGGCTGGCGGCGGTCGAGCCGGACGAGCTGGTGGCGAGGGCCTTCGCCGCCGCGGCCCGGCGCGGGGAGCGGTGAGCGAGACCATGGCGCTCGGGGAGCGACTGCCCGACCTCTCCGAGGAGACCTTCCGCCTCCTGCGCGACGTCATCCACCGCCACTGCGGCCTCTGGTTCCGCGACGACCTGCGCTACCTGCTGGCGCGGCGGCTCGGGCCCCGCATGCAGTCCCTCGGCCTCTCCACCTACGCCGAGTACCACCGCTTCCTGCGCTTCGACCCGCGCGGCCTCGGCGAGATCGACGAGGCCACCGACCTGCTCACCACCAACGAGACCTACTTCCACCGCGAGCCGCAGCAGTTGGCCGCCTTCCGCCGCGAGGTCCTGCCGGCGCTGGCGCTGGAGCGGCGCCCCGAGGCCCGCCTGCGCATCGTCTCGGCCGGCTGCTCGACCGGCGAGGAGCCCTACACCATCGCCATCCTGCTCAAGGAGTCGGGGCTCTTCGAGGGCTGGCAGGTAGAGGTGGTGGGGCTGGACATCTCGCGGCGCTGCCTGGAGGTGGCGCGCGCCGGCGTCTACGGCGAGCACGCCTTCCGCGCCGCCGAGGGCGCCGAGCTGCGCCGCTGGTTCCGGCGGCGGGACGGCAAATGGGTGGTGGATGAGACCATCCGTCGCATGGTCCGCTTCTCCGCCGCCAACCTCCTCGACGAGCGGGCCCTGGCCGGGGTGGGCCGGGCCGACGCCGTCTTCTTCCGCAACGTCATGATCTACTTCGACCTGGCCGCGCGGCGGCAGGCGCTGCGCCGGCTTCACGGGCGGCTGCGCGAGGGCGGCTGGCTCATGCTGGGCCACTCCGAGTCGCTCCTCAACGTGACGGCCGACTTCGAGCTGGTCCACCTGCGCGATGACCTGGTCTACCGCAAGCCCCGCGTCGGCGCGCCGGAGATCGCGTGACGCGCCCACCCGCCCGCCTGCGCCTGCTGCTGGTGGACGACTCGGTCGCCAGCCGCGGCGAGCTGGCCCGGCTCGTGGAAGAGGCCGGCTGCGAGGTGCTGGGACAGGCCTGCGACGGCGAGGAGGCCCTGCGCCTGACCTTGTCGCGCCACCCCGACGCCATCCTGCTCGACCTGCAGATGCCGCGCATGGACGGGTTCACCTTCCTGCGCTTGCTCATGGCGCGCCGGCCCACGCCGGTCATCGTGCTCTCCTCGCACTCCCGTCGGCAGGAGGTCTTCAAGGCGCTGGAGCTGGGGGCCCTGGACTTCGTGGCCAAGCCCGAGGCGGGCGGCCTCGGGCCGGTGCGCCAGGAGCTGCTGGCCAAGCTGGCGGTGGTGCGGGCGCTGCGGCTCGACAACCTGGAGCCCCGCTCGCCGGCCGATCACGACCCGGCCGGTCCGCCGGCCGTGGTCGAGCCGGCCCGGGTGGCGGTCATCGGGGCCTCCACCGGCGGACCGCGCGCCGTGCAGGCGCTGCTGGCGGCGCTGCCCTCCGACCTGCCGCTCGGAATCCTGCTGGCCCAGCACATGCCGGAGAAGTTCACCCGCGCCTTCGCCGAGCGGCTGGGACGCACCACCCACTTCTCCGTCAGCGAGGCCGTCGACGGCGACCTGGTGGCGGCCGGGCGGGTGCTGGTGGCGCCGGGCGGCGGCCACCTCGAGCTGCGCCGGGAGGCCGGCCCGGGCGGTCTCCTGCGGGCCGCCATCCAGGCTCCCGGCGCGGACGGCTACTCGGCCCGGTACTGCCCCTCGGTCGACCGGCTCTTCACCTCGGCCGCGCTGGCCATGCCGCGCCGCCTCTGCGCCCTGGTGCTCACCGGCATGGGCGTCGACGGCGCGGTCGGCGTGCAGGCGGTGCGCGCCGCGGGTGGGCTCACCCTGGCCGAGGCGGAGGAGACCGCCGTGGTATACGGGATGCCCGGCTCGGCCGTCGCCAGCGGCGCGGTGGAGGAGGTGTTGCCGCTGCCGGCGCTCGCCGCGCGCCTCGTCCGCTTCGCCCGGGAACTCTAGACCGCCATGGCTCCCCTCCACGCGCTGGTCGTCGACGACAGCCCCTCCATGCGGCGCCAGCTCTGCTACGCGCTGGCGCGCCTGGAGGGGATGGCCACCTCCGAGGCGGGCGACGGCGTGGACGCCTGGCGCAAGCTCTCCAGCGCCCGCTTCGACATCCTGCTCACCGACATCAACATGCCGGTGCTGGACGGGCTCAAGCTGGTCGGGCTGGTGCGGCAGGGCGGAGCCCACCAGCACATCCCCATCGTGGTCATCACCACCGAGGGGGCCGAGGCCGATCGCCGGCGCGCCCTGGGGCTGGGCGCCTCGTCGTACCTGGTGAAGCCCGTCCAGGCGCCGCAGGTCATCGACACCGTGCGCGTGCTGCTCAGGATCGGGTGAGCCGGGCAGGCCAGAGTCCCCAGTCGATCACGAGCGGGAGGGGCCCCGGCCCCCCGACCTTCGGAGGTGCCAGATCCGCGGAGCGGTGCCGATGGTCAGCCAGCGCGGGAGGGGCCCCAGCCGCCAGGCTGGGGAGGGTCGAAGACCCTCCCCGTGGGACGCGCGGCCGAGCCCGGAGGGCGACAGCCGCGCCGGGCCCCACGCAGCGGGGTGGGGCCCCGGACGGCTCTGCCGGACGGGGCGGGGCGCAGCCCCGTGCGATCTGCCGTGAGCCGGAGCGGCGCAGCCGCCGCCGGCTCACGGCGTGATGCGCTCCATCATCCTGGCGAACGGGATGGTCTCGCGCACGTGGTGCAGGCCGCAGATCCAGGCCACGCACCGCTCCACCCCCATGCCGAAGCCGGCGTGCGGCACGGTGCCGTAGCGGCGGAGGTCGAGGTACCACTCGAAGGCCTCCTTGGGCAGGCCGTGGTGGGCGATGGCCGCCTCCAGCGTGGCGAGGTCGTCCTC